>PPCM01001438.1_pt1 | contig 10875 bp, 8 predicted proteins | sample 1555541 | NCBI WGS metagenome assembly PPCM01 (sample SAMN05284479, study PRJNA326546) | Marine sediment metagenome, whole genome shotgun sequencing project. | isolation source: marine sediment | place: Germany: Wadden Sea | collected 2012-09-05 | reverse complement strand
TTTGATGGTATCGTACGTGGGTTTTGCGGCCATGTGTTTTGTGAGCACCGTGTCAGGGTGACTCGTGTAAATATAAAGACAAGTAGTAACGAAGTTTACGCGTCTCCTAGACTCAGACAGTTTCAAAGTTTCGAGATTGGCCCAGCGGCTCGCAGCTCATCAAAATCCTCGATGGGCGGGGAGGGACGCAGCACTGACCAGCACAATGACGGCACACCAGGGCCGGACGGGGCGCGCGACGGTGCACCTCTCGCTGCTAGATACACTTGCAGAGAAGCTTCGGAGTGCCTGGAGCTTCGGCCAGACAATAGACTCTGAACTGACTCAACACTATAAACGGAAAACTCAACTCACTTTATTGACTGTGACTTTGCTCAGTGAGACGATGATGAGATATTGCCGCCCCAGTCTGAGGAACTGATGATCCGGTTTTAACTGAGTCTACTCCCATCTATAACATAATCTATACTGCCAGCAGAAACCCTGAACGACAACGGCTTGACACAGTAGTGAAAAATGACACTGAAACTGACCCATTGACGTTCGGATCCGTCGTTTGAATGCATCACATGATACTATACGCTAAATAGACCTGCTCAGCAACTTCATCAGCCCAACCCACCTCCCGTTGTCGAGTTTATCCAAGTTCAAATTTTGCTTACGATCTTGCCATGCCCAGTTACTTGCTCTGCGTTCTGTGTACATACACCGCGTACTTCCCCTCGTACTCAGCCACCTGCCGTCCCGCACTAATTACCTTAACCTGCACACTCACAAACGCCTTCCCTTCTGCACGGAACGTCTCAGCGGCCACATCCATCGCGGCGTTTAGGGTATCATCCAGGGCTACCTCCCCAGTGGCCGTCTCGCGGGCGGGGCGGGTATACTTCATGCTATGTGAGTTGGTTGGGGTGGGTGACTCACCTGGAGTCAACCACGGCGGCCGAGGCAGTGACCCCGCGGGTGATCATGCTATAGTTTACCGCCTGCCATCCGGCAAGGACGGCCGCGCTGTAGATCGATCCGGCAAAAACCGTACCTTTGTCATTGACATTGGCCGACAGCGGGGCGCGTATTATGAGCTTGTCTGGCGTCAAATCCAACTCTAAGCCGAGGGCATTCACGGGCGCAAAGCCCATCATCTCAGACAGGCTGGTTTCCATGATTTCGTGCGATTTGTTTTCCCATTTCATTGAACAACTTAGTGTACCGAATAGGCTCAATTCACACTAATGAACACAATCAGACGATTGCTTTGTATATATCACATTTCTATAAATCGAACATAACACCAATGGAAGATGCTGAAGAAGGCTTGCTTGAGCAGCTTGACCGTATTGCTGAAACTGTAGCTGCGGGGGAACGGCTTGCATTTTCACTGGATCTGATCGCCAAAATAGAAAGCGAGCGCGAGGATTTCAAAATCTTTGAAGAGTTCCAGCAGAAAGAACAGAGCAACCTTATCAAGGCCCGCGAGACAATCAAAGAGCGATATGGTCTGGCTGTCACTTCACTTACCTCCCACTTCGACGGTCTGAAGGAGCTTTATCAACGTGCAGCTCTCGTTCAGTCCGTTCACACCAACTCTAGCGGCGACGATGTGATCATAGCCGTCGACATCTACGGCCACCTACAGTTGGTCCTTTTCAGTGATGCGCTTGAGGTGTGGTGGGGCCACACGCTTGTCACCCGCACATCACTCGCCCGCCTTGTTGATCTGTCTGGCCGCGTGCTGCTGGCCCGCCCCGTCTCTGACGCTGCAGACTCCACGCGTCGCTTCGTGTTGTGTATGGACACGGGTGAAGTAGCCATGTTAAGTCTCGATCCTGGAGATATTCCTAACGAGACCCTGCCCGTTCCTATCCGCCCTGAGACCTCAACCGCTATCAACACCGACGACGACGTACAGCCGCCGGTCACCCCACCGGATGAGTTTGACCCAGTCACCACCGTGTCTGCGCGATATCAGCTTTTTGATGTTTCCGACCCCATGGCCGGCCTCGCGCGCGTTGGGGATGTGGGAGTGGTTATAACCAGCACCCACGGGAAGATTGCTGTGCTCTCTCTGCTTCATAACGCCCTCTTGCTCGTGAGCCACGCTGCAGACATTTCCGCACTGGCAGAAACGGAAGAGATGAGATCTGTCCGCGTTCCTGAAGCTGAGGCCGAGGCCGTGCGGACCCGGGCAGGCAGGGCGGGTGACCCTATCCCCGATGTTCTCGTGACGCCATACCCGGTCGACTCTCCCTCTCCGGATCAATTTACAGTATATACCACAGGCGGGTCTGTCGTTCAGTTCTCAGTACCGGAATCCCCGACGGCCAAGGGCAGGGTCCGGCGCGTGTTCGGTGTGCCCGTGTTCACCTCGGTTAACGCCCCCACTCCCGCGCCAGAAGACGATGACCCAACCCAACCCGCCCCCGACTACACCATGTGGGAGAGGGTGGCGGTGGCCCTCTCCGGCCACTCTGCCCCCGGCCTCCCCCTCTCCCAGACCCTCCTGGAGTCTGCCGGGTCGACCGACGCCGGGGTAGAGGTCGACCCGCCCCCCACCCCGCCTGACATGATGTCCATCGATGTCGGGTTTATGACCCTACCCCGACTCACCCCTGCCGAGGCCGGCCGCGGGCCCAACCTCTCCCAGGCCCTCCCGACCACCAAACCCATCGCCGCCCCTTTCATCATGGATGCGATCGCTTTGCCTTCCATCGTCCATACCCCCGCCATGTCAACCATGTCCCGCCGCCCCAGACCATACGCTAGGTCCCGCGCATCATCAGAGTTCACGACGTCCCACATGAAGTCGACCGCACGCCTCAAGGAGCTTCTCGATACCCCGATGGGGAGTCGTGCTGGAGATGTGGATTCGCCCAAGATTACCCACACCCATAGAGAGCCTGTCGCACCGCCCGAGTCTTCGTTAGTCGTTGCCGGAGCCAGCCTCCTTGATTTTTCCACCCCCGGTGCCGCACCCACCGCTCTGGTCGCTCTTGCGGGGCCAGATGGAGTGAGAGTCATCAGTGCTCAGTCCAGAACAGTCCACGGAGTGGTGCCGACACTTGGGGCTGGAGAAGAACAGCCGGGAGTGACAGCACTGGACACGGCAGACGGATTGATCGTCGCAGGCAGGACTGACGGGACGGTGGCCTTCGCTGACCATCATAACGGCATCATTTCGATCGCTGACCCAGGCCTAGGTGGTCTAGTGCTGAACGTCACCGTCAGAGGGCGTGTGGCGATCGCAGTGACGGAGATGGGGTGGTTCACGGTCGCGCTGCCAAAGGTCGAGGGGAAAACGATGGAGATACCGGAGATCGCAGAGGATGGGCCGGATGGCGAGTGAGTGGCTGGGCCCGTAGTTCAGTGTGGATGGTTGATGAGCAGGCAGGCGACGGTGACTTGTTGAACGTTTCTTTCATTTCTTTATAAAACAGTGGTAACAAGTTAACTGTGAATGTCAGCGTGTTTTGGTCGACTTGGAGTGTCTGTTTTCAGTTGATTCCTCAGCTTTTCGAAAACCTATAAACACAAGTCCTCAACAAACAAAATGGCCACTCTAGAAGCGAGCGACGTCCTGATCGCCCTGGACGCGTCGCATCTAGACAACCTGCGCCAAGAATTCGAGCATCGAGACATGAATCTCCCGGAGTTCGTCCACGTCATGCTGAACTTCATGCCCCCGGAGGTTTCCGACACCCCTGAGCAGCTCCGGTCCACTGTGGCCAACCTATGCGAGATGTTTGAGGAGGTTGATGTCAATGGTGAGTCATCCCGCCCCCCGCACTAACCCAGGCGACGGTGAGATGGAATGGGAAGAATTTATGAGCTTTATCATCGAGGAGGCCATCGTGAGCAACGACAACAACGAGGCCGAGCTTATTGGCGAGTTCATGTTTGACACGCCTGCCGTCGCGCCCCGTACGCCCGTCCAGTACGTCGCGGATATCCCAGGCGCCGATAAGTTTCTGGCGTGTGAGGAGGCTGCCATTCGAATCATGTCGTCGAAGGACTTCACACTCCTCCGTACCCTCGTGGGCCATCGTGGCCGTGTCCTCGCGGCCCTCCCTGCCGACCCTGAGCGGTTCATCGTCTCTGTTGGTGAGGAGGACCAAGCTGTGGCACTATGGGACAGAGACACCTATGCTCTCGAATCCGCGATCTACCTGGAGCATGTGCCCGCCTGCATGGTCTGGGTCCCGTCCCCCGCGGGCCTGTTTATCGGCACCACTGAGGGTTTCCTTTACCACCTCAAGGTTTTATCAGGCCCGACCCCTGAAGCGCACCAGGTTTATCTCCAAAACAACCTGCACCCCAACCTTCATAAGTTTGGCGGGTCGCACCACCTTGAAGTCATTTCCCTTCGGCGCCACCACCAGCTCCCCATCACAGCCCTTGGATGGGCCGCTAGTCTTCAGTACGTGATCACGGGAAGCGCGGCAGGTACGGCAAACATTATCCCCGGCCAGGCCCAGCACGTCGAACAAACCCCCATCAAGGGCTACTCTCCCCTCCTTGCTGACGCCGTGGAGGGCCCCGACGCGGCGTTCAGGCTTACTGGTCAACACCCCCGAGGTATTCATACGATCGCCGTACATGCCCCAGGTGTGGTCATCACAGCTGGCGACGACCCCAAGCCGCGGGTCTGGGACCTCAATACGACCAAGCTAGGCAAACCCACGTCCCTACAGACGAGTGGTCATCACCATCCATTAACCTTGGTGGTGTCTATCAGTACAAGACAGGTGGTAACCTTCGACGTGAAAGGTGTCGTCAAGGTGTGGGACACGACAGTCAACGAGTGCATCCAGACCCTCCATTTACCCGGGTCGGCGCAGGCAAGGGCTGGGTATTATAACCCTAAAGGATACCGAGTCGTGTTGGCGACGACTCGGGGGGTGGCCACACTTACCTCTGATGCCGCCGCTGACCCTTGGCGTGCCGACTCTCGCGGCGTCGCTGGGGCTTTATACTCGACAGTGGCGGCCACCTTCGCCGTTTGGTGTGGGGCCCGTGTTAAGTTTTGGTCAGGCGGCGCGGGTGAACAATGTCGACATATCGACGTCGGCACCCCCCTCAACTGCATGTGTTTAGACAAGCGCGAGCGGAAGCTTCTCCTCGGCGGTGATGATGGTGGTATCCGCGTCCACAACTACAACACGGGAGCATTCATGAAGACGTTCACACCATACCATAACGCGGAGATCTCATCGCTCCATTACGTCGAACTCGAGACGGATAACGGCTCTAACATCGACAGGCGTGTGTGGGTGATCTCTTCGAGTTGGGACGGTACAGTCCATGTTTATGATGATGAAACAGTCGACGGATCACACGCCTTGGTCCGGAAATTAGACACTACCCTGCCTGCTGACCCTACCCGCCCCCCTGCCGAGGTCACCGCCGTCGCCGTGTCGACTAACGTGTCTCTTCTCGTCACTGGAGATTCGACCGGATACCTCAAGGTGAGTGACCTCGAGTCCGGGTCACTCGAGGGCGTCCTGCATCACCTAGATGGCGTGGCAAGCGATATCACCGCGTGCATCTTCCTTGACCCGTTGCCAGTGCTCGCGTCGTTCGACTCTGTGGGTTTTATCTGCCTCTGGTCAGTGCGGCCCGCTCCCGTCGTGAATCAACTCCTTGCATGCTTCAAGCACGGCCGCCCCCAGGTCCCTTGCTCTCTCATTGGCAGCGATCCCACTGATTCCTCCGAATCAATGGCCATCAAACGTGCAGCGCTTCAATCACCGGCCCCGATGAGAAAGAGATCTCAATCTCGCCTCGCCAAGGGGAGAAACACCGCGTCAGTCGCCCAGCAGCGGCCCGGTGCACAGACACCATTCAGTATGTTGTTTGCGGCCGCACAGGATAGCGCTGCCCGGCTATCTTGCGGCCTCGGCGCCGCGTTCGATCCTGAAGAGCTTCTACTGTACGTTGGCGACGATGAGGGCGCAGTTACGGCGTACGACCTCTCTTCATTTGCTCACGACGCCGGATTGACGGCTACAGGCTATTCTCGGGCCAACAGACGCGCCCATCCTCCTCTGACGGTCCAGTTCCCCGATAAGGAGACGTTCTCGCGCGTTCCTGGTGGGAGAACATCTCTCATCACCGTAGACAAGCAGTGGATGGCTCACCGTGACGCTGTCGTGTCGATCGCGCTCATTGACGCCCCCAAGGCCATTGTCACGGCGTCTTTGGACGGAACAGCACTCGTGTGGAGCAGACAAGGGGGTCTGCTCGCCGCGCTGCAGCAGGGCGTGACGCCCGATCGCAGACAGCTGCTGGATGTGGAGGCTGAAGACGAACGGAAGAAACAAGAGATGATGACCAAGATTAGAGACCAAAACGAGAAGAAGAAGCGGCGCAAGGCGGCCCTCAGGCGCGCGCTGGTTATGACGGCGCTCACGAGAGATCGTTCCGGCGACGCAGATGCAAAACAGAAAAGGGAAGCCAGGAGCGACCGCGAAGAGGCCGAGGAGCTCCTCAAAAGAGCCTTTGAAGGCGAAACCATTCCCGAGGAGGACATCAAGGGCGCGGTAGCGCGAGTGGAGGAGGCTGACAAGCTGCTGGGCGATGCGAAGACGAGGAAGACACCAAAAGCGACCGTTAAGAGCATATTCAAGCTCACGACCGTGGACGCGCCGGCATCGACCAAGCCTGCCGTCAAATCAGCCCCCGACACCAACAAACGCGTGCCCTGGGCCTTCGTTCCGGACAGAACAGTCTTCCGTGCAGCCGCTGAGAAGAACATCGACACTGCCCTAGAATATCACAACACTCACCCCGCGTTGCCCGCTCCAGAGTCGAGGCCCCAGACAAAAGAAGAGGAGCGCACACCAACAAAGAGCGCGCTGCGTCGGAGCCGGCGTCCGCGGGACAGGATGCCCGCACACGGCATCACTGACACTCTGTTTGGGGACAGCCTCGTGAGTCACGTCCAAGGTATGCCGGACTCAGTTAGGGAGGCGGCGGCGAAACTGGCTGAAACTGTGGCGGATCCGCCCTGTCGTCCGACTCCGGCAGGTCGGGTCCCGCCATCGATGAGGCCGGGAACGGGCCGCACGCCGCTCAGCAGCTGGCAGGGCAGCGGGATGTCACGGGGCGGCATGAAGTGAGTGTTTTTGGTGATGTATAAAAGTTTAGCACTTATTACACCCAGAAGTTTCACTGCGAGGTGATTGTTGCGCCCCACCAACAGAGAGGCTATAAACCACAGTTATAAAATTGTATTCATAATGATCTTAAAAGACTTGCTTCTTTGACCACTACATATGATAAATACGGCGCACCGAAAAGCGTAACAATTATCGTAAAGTGCCGGACCGATTTATAGTTGTGCCAAAATTTTGATCTTAGTATAATGGCTGACCGTAAGGCTACCATCAAGAACTGCGATATGTCCGAGGACATGCAGCAGGATGCCATCGATTGCGCGCTCCAGGCGATGGAGAAGTTCAACATCGAGAAGGATATTGCCGCGTACGTCAAGAAGGAGTTCGATAAGAAGTACAACCCCACCTGGCATTGCATTGCTGGCAAGAACTTTGGTTCATACGTCACTCACGAGTCGAAGCGCTTCATCTACTTCTACCTCGGCCAGACTGCCATCCTCCTCTTCAAGAGCGGGTAATAGGCCTTTGTTGCGAATAAACCATGCTTGTAAGAACTGACACTGATGCGTACAGTGTCCCGCACCCCATTATCAACAATTCTTTGGTCTGTGGTTTGTTTCCCCCCAATGGCGGCGACTGAATTGACGACAATATTCAGCAATCTACGAGCGTCGGGGGCGACCTGATGAGACCGAGAAGAATGCTCAGCACTGAAATGCGGATCGATCTTGTTTGGTTGCCCAGCATCCCCTGCAGCCTCCGCCATCCGTCTGTTCAGTTGTCGGGGGTGAAGTGAAAGGAAGAACGTGGATTCACCCGTTAATCTAATTCACACCGCGTGATGTGCAGATCAATATGCCGGCGCCATGTGAGAGGGACTGGTGGCCGTCTCTCCGGTGTTTTTGAGGAGAGAAAATCAGAAGAAACCAAGCCAAACCAGCCTTGTTTTCAATTTCTAGGGTCACTGTTTAATCGGCCGATCGTGTCAATCATGGCCGACGTCATCGCAAGCCGGCGTCTTCAGTGCCGCCGTAAATAAGAATAACGAATAAATCGAATCTAAATCGAATTTGGAAACGGTTGACTTTGGTTGAATAGGCATCGGGAGGCGTCTGCATGCGCATTATCCTTTCCCTTTTACTCATTTCACTGATATTTGTTCAGGTACATGCAGAAATTGAGGGTGACTCACCGGAACTCATTGCAGCCATTGTTTTGTATCGCCACGGGGCAAGAACACCACTTCATTACCTCCCAGCATCTAGTGAGACATGCGCGTGGCCAAAAGGTCCCCGTAATGCTGGCCAGCTCACCAATCTCGGCCAGGTTGAGCAATACAGACTCGGCAAGTTCTATCGGAATCGCTACTTCGAGCAATACCACATTATCGGGTCGAAATACAACATTTCAGAGGTAGTAATCCGCTCCAGTGGGACAGACCGCACCGTAATGAGCGCCTACAGCAACCTGGTCGGCCTTTTCCCCGCCGGTACAGGAAACCCCGACCTCCCGGGCGCTGTCCAGCCCGCACCGGTGGTAAGCCCCCGAGGCAGCCCGTGGCCGAGGGGATCTGACAGGTTGCTACACCCTGAGTCAGTCTGTCCATTCCTCAAGGAGCTCGAGAACGCCACCATGTACTCGACAGACTGGGCCTTGGTGGAATACGAGTACGGCGCCTTGATGAAACGACTGTCAGACGATCTAGGATACAGTAAGATTCTAGGCGCCAGGGACATCGGTGAAATCTACGATCCGATTCACAGCGCGCTCTTCCACTCCCCCCGAGCATGCCCCACCCCCGACGCCCTTAGCTCTTACGACTGGCAGGATCTGGTCAACCTCCATGCCAAGAAGGAGCACGCGCGTATCGGGACCCGGGGCGACCTCCGGACCCGCATAACGATCACACCCCTCCTGGTTGAGTGGAGTTCTCGGGTCGAGTCGGTGGTCGAGTCGGTCGTCTCACCGCCGTTCAGACTGGCCATGTTCTCGGGCCACGACACCAACGTGGAGGCTCTTCTGGCCGCCTTTGGGCTCTGGGGTCCCAACGCCCCTGAGGTGCCGTTTGCATCCCATGTTGAGCTTGAGGTATGGCGCATTGACGGGGAGTTGACGGTGTCGATGACTCATGATAACCAGGCGATGTTCATCCCGGAGTGCGATGGGGTTTATTGCACTATACAGCAGTGGCGCGACGCAGTCTCCGCCATTGTGGTAGACTTTGATGGTTATTGCTCAGCCTCCATCCAGGTCGTCAACTACCGAGAGCGATGGAGTCTGGCGTCCGTTCTATGGCTGCTCTTCGTCGCTGCGGCGGCTATTATCGCTGTTGTGTGCTCTGGGGTCATGTTTATGGTCGGGATGGTGGTGGCGCCGGTATTCAGGGTGCGGAGGTGGAAGAAGCCCGGGGCACTGCTGGATTGAGGGGGTCGCTGCATTGCTGATAAACAGACGGATTTACGTGGTATTCACAGGTGCTTGTTGGCGTTGGGTTGCCGGCAAAGAATGATTATTGGTTCGTTTACTGCCAAGTCTAGAGGACCAGGGCGACGATGGCCAGAAGGCCGACGAGGCCGATCATGACGGTGCGGGCGGAGGACAGGTACACGTTCGTCGTGTCGAAGTAGACGGTGTCGCTGTTGCAGGGCGTCATGTACACGGTGGCGTTGCGCTCGCTAAGGGGGATGAGGTCGATCGCGTCAACCATGGCCTCGACGACCGCGTCGACGTTGATGTTCCACGGGAAGTCGAACCACTCGACGAACTTGTCGGCGACCTTCTGGAGCGTGTCGACGGGAATGGTGAGGTCGACCTCGTAGAAGCCGGTGTTGGGGATGCACGTGAAGTTCATGACGCCCTGGCCGCAGTTCTGCATCTGCTCCTGCACATCGGGGTTGGTGACGTTGTAAAAGATGGACACGGAGTCGTAGGAGCCGAAATGGTCCTTATCCCAGGTCACGTTGTTGACAGCGTTGAGCCGGACGTAGTCTCCGGAAGCAGGGTAAATGAGCTCCTGAACGACGACCGCGTTGGCGACGAGGATGCAAATGGCAAGAACAAGGATGAATTTCATGTTTCTGTGGTCTTGGGAGAGATTTGAGATTAGATCTCAAATCTGCCACAATCTCGGGTGCACCACGACCGGGACGTCGGCCACACCACGCGAGGGACGACGACACCCCAATCTCTAATTTCCAATCCACTCGCTCGTCGCCGCTCCATTCCAGCCAACCATTCCGGGCGCGTTTATGTCATCCACCCCCCACTCACTCCTCCTTGGCCCGATACAGCATTTCTGGCGGATACGTGCGCTCCAATGCCTTGCAGATCTCCGAGGCCAGTGCGGGCGTCTCCCATTTCCGAGTCTTCTTGGCCTGTTTGCGGAAAGCCTTCATGCCAAACGGGACAGTGGTCGAGAAGAGCCAGTTGATGAACTTCTTCCAGATCACGCCTTCGAACGGCAGCTTGGGGTCGAGATCGCAATATATCGTGATGCACGTGCTGCCCTTCATCGGCACAATTCTCGACATCCCGCACGGCATGTCCATCCGGCAGCTCTCGGGGACGCCATCTGGGAGCGGGACGCGCGCGCTGTTTTTGTACGTCTCGAACGTCATGAAGAGAGCCTCGGGGTCGGATGGGTCAGTAAAATATTGGCCAGAGAGGGTCAGCTCGCGCGATTTGTACTTCTTGGGCATAAAAACGAGGGGGACCTGAATATGGACCTGGCCGACCTGGTGCCACGCGTTATCGGCAAGGTTGC
>PPCM01001437.1_pt1 | contig 10882 bp, 6 predicted proteins | sample 1555541 | NCBI WGS metagenome assembly PPCM01 (sample SAMN05284479, study PRJNA326546) | Marine sediment metagenome, whole genome shotgun sequencing project. | isolation source: marine sediment | place: Germany: Wadden Sea | collected 2012-09-05 | reverse complement strand
GCCTTGCTGATCCAGAACTCGGGCTTGTCGGCCATGACCTGCCCCAGCACGGCGGCTCCGTTGAACACGAAGTGCTTACGGTGAGGAGGGTCCTCGATGTTCATCTTGAACGGCACACGCTCGTACAGGTCGTCGCGGCCCTTGAGCACCTTGTCGATGTACTTGGCCTTGAGGTCGCGCTTGAGGCGGTAAGGGAGGCCGGGGAACATGGACGAGCCTCCAGACAGGATGATGTGCTCGTACATCTGGGCCCTGATGTCCATGTCCGCGGACTGGATCACGTTGAACAGCGCATCGGCCATGCCGGGCGACTCGACGTCGATGAGGTCGGGCTGGAAGAGGACCTCGGGCGCCTCGAACCTCTCTTGGGCGATGTTGATGGACCGGCCGTCGGGGAGGTTGTAGGACTCAACAAGAGACGTCGTCTCGAGCGCGAGCTTCTTCTCGAGCTCCCAATCGGACGCCGTGTAGCACAGCTTCTCCTTGATCTCACGCACAGTCTCAAAGTCGGCCGTGGAGTTGAACGCGTACCCCCGGTGGAGCAGCAACTTGATCAGGTAGCGCGTGATGTCGCGCCCGGCGACGTCGATGCGCTTGATGAGGTGCTGGAGGACGTACCCCTCCGACACGGGCACAATGTGCGTCACACCGTCCCCAGAGTCCACCACGACGCCCGACGACAGGCCTTGGGCATACAGGCACAGCTTGGCCTGGTACTCGACGTAGCAGCCCTGGAACCCGTAGTTCTCCATCATCATCTCCACCATCTTCTCCCGATTCCGCTTGGGGTTCATCGGAGCCTCCGTGAGCACGATGCGCCGCTCAGTAGGGTCGATGTGAAGCTTCTCATTGAACGTGTAGTCCCAGAGATGCTCCATGTCCTGCCAGTCCTTGATGATGCCGTGTTCGAGGGGGTGGCGAAGCTCCAGCATAGAACGCACGGGGGTGCACTCGTCACCGATCCTGAGTTAGTCGCTGAAGGGATAGAACTCACATTAGGTCCTTGAGCTCAACGTCAAGAAGCTCCTCCTTGAAACGAAGCGTCGGACGGCCCAGAAGGGCGGGGAAAGTAGCCGTGGGGAAGTTCTCTCCCGCGAACCCGCATTTCACAAAGCCGGTGCCGTTATCACAGATAACCGGTGGTAAGTCGCTCATTTCTTTGGGTCTGGTTTGGTTTTGTTTTGCGGAACTTTTTTACAGTTTGTAACAAGGGTCATATTTCGACCTTGAATAGGTGATTGCCTTTCAGTACAACTCGGAGCGGATCCCGATCGACGTAATTATTGTGACTATAATCCGGATTACTAAATCGAACAAGCGCTGGAAACCAAAAATTCGCTAGAACCATGGCTGACATGGACGAGACGTTACCGGTGGGTGAGCCACGGTTTGACACCATTGGGCTTACCGGCACCATGGATCAGACTATGACATTCGACGCGTTAAACGTGCTACAGCTCGACGTTTCGTTCAAGGACTATGTAGCGGCCGTTATGGCGCTTTCTGACGATTCATCTGGGGACATTCTACCTGGAAAGCGTTCATCGTCTGATTCAACGGAGTCTACTGTGCTCCCTGAGCTCACCGAGGCCGAGTGGCTTCACATGACTGTACAACCGATGCGTTCCGCGATGAAGGGCCGCTCTGAGCCTCTATCGACGAAGGAGTACTTCGAGGGCGAGGATCGGAAGACCCTAACCAAGCTCCGTCGGTCTGCAGGTGCCGCGTTACGGAAGCTGATTGAGCAATTTGACAGCACAGTGGACCCTGTCCCCAAGCTGGGCATCGGGTGTGTTCTAGCCTCAACGCCCGAGACGGCTGCCGATCGTGCGGCGTTCCGTGAGAAGTATCTTCAGGTGATGCGTGATTGTCGTGTGGCCATGCATGCTGAGTACCTGCATATTCGGGAAGAAACCATGAAGTCGATGACACTGCGGTTCACAGGAGGGAAGGAGGAGGAGATGCGGCAGGTCGAGGAGACGCTGGCCCAACTCAGGCGCGAGATTGACCAGTGCGCCGTCGCTGCGGATGAGATCAAGAACGTGAGAAGGGACACAGAGGCCGATGATCTCATGAAGATGACCGAGCAGCTGGGGAAGCAACAGGGCGTCGCGGAGGCCACGCAGAAGCTGGGTGAGATCAACACGCAACTTGAAGGGTCCTTGGAGATTGAGAAAGAAAGCCTCGATCGCCTCAAGAAGAGAAATGACGACCTCCAGGTGGACATTAGCAATATCAACGAAGTGCTCCGACACGCGCCCAAATACACGCCGCTCAGACTCACAGGGTGGATCCAGACCCGGGTTGGGGGACGTGCAACATGGGAGTTGCGCCACTGCATCACTGTTACCATAACTCAGAAGGGCGTCGAGCAGACGGAGACCGTGACCGACATCGGGCTGGCGGACAGACTCACCGTCGAGACGCCCTCGTGCGTGGCCGATTTGGCACCTACCTTGGTCGCGTGTCCCACCATTAGGCAATACTATGCAGGTTTGTCGAAACAGACCACAGAGATGTTCGTTAGCGATGCCAACGCGGCATACATGGCAGCGGGCGGGATTTCGGCCCTTCATCTCACCCTGGCTCCTTTACTGAATCACGTTCGGGATATTAACCGTCTAGCCAACCATCCGATAGCCAAGCTCGGCAGACACACCATCAACATCAACATTGGCCATGATATCGCCGCACACACTCTCAAGATCACACTCAGCGGTGGGGAGGGCCCAGCAGCGTTCGTTGCGGAGCTTTCTGTGGCCATCCCGGAGCCGCCCGCCTCCCTCGCTGCCAAGGACATCACATACGCCCTAGTGGACGATACTGACCAGATAGACCATACCCCGACCACCGTGCCGGTCACCGTCGCCCGGTGTTGCTGCGCCACCGGCCCCATTGGCCTCGGGGTGGCCGGGATCGAGGCTGGGTCTCTCGTGCAGCTGGTGAAGGATGTGCTCGAGAAGAAGTGGCCTGATGAGACGTTACAGTGGTTCCCCTCGCCTTTGAATGTGCAGCAGCGCTAGGCGATTCGCCCTGTCATTTGTTACCACGTTTCTCATTTCATTATAAACTGCATGAGTTGTTTATAGCTGGCAGCGACTCTTGAGTGTCTATGCGTGTGGGGTCGCTGCAGTACGTGTTACTTCTTGGAACACTTCATTTGGTGATCACGGGCCTAGTTTTTTTCTCGTTTCTTATCAGCGCGTTGACGTTTGACGTCGATTGTGTCAAATCGGCGTTCCTCGATGATGTGAACGCTATTCAGAAGGTACCTTTCCCACCGCTTGTGATGGCCTGTCTCTTGATGTCTCTTATCCCTCAAGCGGCTAGTTTCGTCAATCTGATCCTGAACATCACTCGTTTTCCTCGCCGACCCGACTTTCCTCATCTCGCTCAACCCAGCGACTACCGTCTGCCCGTGATGGTCCAAGACGGCCGCGACAAGCCTGCGCTCCCCTTCTTTTCCCGCAAGTCGCGCTTCGTCACCTCCCCCGACCCCTTTATTCACGCCGCGAGATCATCATCTCTTGCTCTGTTCGGAATCAGCATCGCCGTCGCCTTTATCGGGTTCTGGATTGCTGAGACGTCGCTGGAGATGGGCATCAACGTCACCTTTAAGTCAGCCCCCGGAGCATCGTGGGCGCTCTTGCCACTCCACGGTATTGCCGCCTGGATGGGACTGTTTATAGCCACCTTCACGATATTTGCTTCTCTGTCGTATCCGCGCGCCCTCACGGCCCCGTATCTTCTTCCCTACACCAAGTTCCTTGCCGCTGGGGACGGACTATCCGGTGTCCTCGCTGTCGTCGCGTTTTCCATCTCAGCCCATCTAAACACCCGGCCCGGAGCGGCGACCATCACCCAGGCCTGCTGTGCCTTCATTATCGTGACCATCAACATCACCACGGCCGCTATCCGTGGTCGAGGCCACGCTATGGTTCTCCTGCAGGCCGTGTGCAGCAAGTCTACCCGATCTGTGGCGGAGGGGGTCGAGGCCGTCCAGGACCTGGTTGACGTGCGGGCGGTTGGGCGACCCCGCGTGTGGGGGGCGGCGCCGGACGTGCCGGTGTGCACGGTGCGGGTGCACGCGCCAGCTGATCGGTGCGAATCTGTGCGACAGACCGCGGGCCAGATGATGGCGCAGATCGGTTGTTACCGCACAACTATCGAGATGGTTGCCGATTGAGAGAACGTGTGGCCAGCGAATTATAGACGGTTTATAAATTACATGCTCGTCAGCCGACGCTCTGACTGGCAACAGACTGTAAGAGTTAGAGATGAATGCCATCAATTCAGTTTCACGGCGTGGCTTCGGCAACTCCAACGGCGCGGTGGAACGACTTCCCGCAGGCCCTGCACGTCTTGTACTTTGACCGCTTTTGCATGGGCTTGTCTTCCGCTGTCAGAGTTCCGAAGCATTTGAAGGCGTGAAAAAGGCAAATGCATCATCAGCACCCGTCCAGTACTTGTATTTGTTTTCATTTAACTGCTGACAATGCAGGATTGTGCCAGAATTACGCAGTCGCGATGCCGACAACGGCGGCGAAAACAATAGCAACCACGCCCGACGTGATCACAGCGCACAGGAAGTACGGCGCAACGATGATAGCAATGCACGGGGATAGGATCACGGAGATGCAGTACCAGATGCAGTTCACGATGGGGATCATCGAGCAAATCATTTCCACGAGAAGGCATGGTATGCAGGGGATGAGGAACAGCATGAAGACGCCAATGAACGTCACCATAAAGATGAAGGTGGCCATCGCAGCAGCAGGATCGCTAGTAGTGCAGCGCACGCCCTGGTAGTAGCCGGTGTTCTCACAGTCGGTTTCGCACGAAGAAGGATACGTTTTCATCTGGCAGAAGGAAGTGTAATCAGAACCGATAACGGAGCACACAAGAAGAAGTGCAAAGAAGAAGGTCAGCTTGGACATTGACAGATTCTAAAAACTTGCGGAAAAAATCCTAAAGAGGATTCGTTAAAGAGGAAGCAAAGTTTTTGCCCATCAACATGGTCTATCCTGTGTGAACGTTGCTTAGTGTGGTCAGTACGCGAGATATCCTATAGAATCTTGGCAAAAGAATAATTGAGAATGAGTGTGCACTCAATAGGAGGACAATATCTCGACATCGAGATATCGATATATGCGAGGGAAATGTACCCCACTTGACCCAACTAGGGGTCATACATGAGGTTTGTAGTGGTGAGATCCTTTGGTCCGCGACAAGTGTCGTGACACTTGGTGAATGGTCAGAGTTTAGTTGAATTTAGCAACTCTCACCAGTTTGTGTGATTCGAACAGTATGCCCTAAGTCACACATTACCGGACCGAATTCTCGGCCGCCAAATGTGTGACTGTGCACTATAAATAACTAATAAATGCGCCGGGCGGTCAGGCTGGAGGCGATGTGGGCCGTCATAAGCACCCTTGAGGACGTACACATGAGGCCAGACGGTACAGGCTTCGAGGAGCTCACTGACGCAGTCTGCAGGGGTCCTCCAGCGGCACAAGACGTCCGACCTGAGGGGCACAAGGCGCACACGCCTCCGAGAAAGACGATAGCTGGGAAGATATCCAGTGTGTACGGCGTGGGGGTCATGCGGGCTGCATTGAAGCACTACACTGCCCTGGAAGATGTCCGGATGACAGGGCACGTGCCCTTTCGTGAAAAGTTCTGGAGATGACATTCTTGGACAACGGACCGAGTATACCCGAGCACCACTGCCTGAGTAAGCTACAGGGTCACCAGCTGTGCTTTATAAATAATTGTTTGCCAATCGTCTTCTCAGCGCCACAACAAACACCACTATAATCACGACAATGTTGAAACATTCACAGCGTCGTGGTTCAGCATCGCAAAGTAGACATTGTCTTTGGGCTACTTTGTTCTCAAAAGAATCAACAAATGAGGACGTCAAGAAACTATCGTTTCCTCACGGATCCTCTGCATTAGAGATCAAAGAGGAAGTTTGTGCCATCTTTGGCAATCCCATGCATATCACGACGCCGTTTGGAGAGCTCGAGGACCACACGATCCACCTGCACCGCATTCTTCAGGGCTTGAACCTGGAGACATCAATGTCGATGACGGTGGAGCCGTACACGCCCGACACGCAGCACACCGGAAAGCCAGCGACCACGACTGTCACCTCCTTCAAGCTGGACACGATGGCGGCCATACGCGAGGGTGTACGGACGATTCGCCTTCGCATGGGATGTGATCCTCTCATTATTATCGGAGAGTCGGCCCACAGCCACGATCCCGAGACCATCCGGGAGACGCTGCACCAGCTGCTGCCCCACACTCAGTTCATCATTGCTAGTAACACTGACACTGTCCTAACCGACACCCACGTCCAAGATGCCGTCCATCTCACATTGTTCGCCATCGTCGACACCGGCCGGGCGGGGGTGGGTACTATAACCAAGACGGGCAACCCCACCACCGTTGGATTCAAGGCCGCGCGCCACGCCTGCGAGGCGGCCGGCCGGGACTACCGAACGGTTCATTTTGACAAGCCCAAGGTCGTGTTGCTGTTCAACACCTCAGGTGACGAAGCTGATCTTATTCACGGCATCCAACGCTGCTTTGGCAAGTCAGTGATGATTGTTGGCGGCAACGCTTCAGATGCCGACTTCAACGCCAATCACTGGTGGTTGTCAGCCAACGATTTTGCAGGCCCCAACTGCGTCTCCGTCGTGGCCATGTGGACCTCCGCGGAAATCGTCTCGCTCTCTAACTACGGCTTCTCACCGGGTGCTCTCGGCGGCGAAGTGACTCGACTCGATCCCACTGGCCATTGGGTTGAAGAAATCGACGGAATGCCCGCCCAAGAGGTGTACAACAGATGGACCGCGGGGGCCATCGAGCACGCGGTCCGATCTACCACGCCAGTCGTCGTCAGCGGTCCCTCAACGCTCCATCCACTCGGCCGTCTCTCAGGCTACGACGAGAACGGCGACGAAGTGATCCAACTCGTGCATATCATCAAGGCGGGAACGGAGGGGCTCTGGACGTTCGTGGAGCTCGAGGAAGGCGACCGATTGATACTCATGGGCGGAACCAAAAATCACCTCGTGAACCGCGTGTTTAGCTTAAGAAAGCCCATCCAGGAGGCTCTCGTGCAGGTACATGGCGCACTGCTGTTCTGGTGCGCGGGCGTGCTTGGTGCCACCCACGATCTCTTACCCCAGCTTCAGACGCATCTCAACACCATTTGTGGCGGAAGTTTAATGACTCATTTCAGCTTTGGAGAATTTGCGACATTTCACCTTGCGAGTTATGAACCTCTATCACATACGATAGAGCCGTTCAGAGACACCAGCCTCTCCCAGACAGTAGATAGCGACGCCACAGACGACACGAATCAACCTCACAGGCTCCGGCATTGCTCGGGGGCCCAATGTCGACCTAATTCCACCCAGCCCGCCCCAAGACTTATTCACGTCACACCAAGGGCGCGCCGCGTGTCATTCGACCAGGGTACAGCCCCACACTCGCCTCTTTCACCGCATATTGGCGTGTCGGCGGTCATGTCGACCACACCACTATCTGTCATTATGACAACCGCTGATGTTAAGGATGAACCGGATATCTACCGGGATTTGGACGACTCCATCGAGTCAGTCACTGGTTCCGACTCTGGATCGCTACCTGATGACATTTCTGTGTTATCATCTGATAGTCAGACTTCTGAGCAGTCCGACTCGTCAACTCTTTCCACGCTTCCCCAATCCCTTTCCCGCTATGCAGTCGACATGGACACCGGACACCACACCCAATTCTGCAACCTGTCATTCAACATTGTGGTCTTTGGAGCCTCGCAGCCCGCGCTGCCCAGCGGCGACGTAACTCTTTTATTCACCGACATTATGGCGTCAACGGATTTATGGCGCACGGACCCGCATGGTATGGCACGCGCCCTGGACGTCCATAACGCTGTGTGTCGTGACACCCTGCGGCGGGTGATGCCCGTGTGGCCCGGTGTGGAGGTCAAGTTTGAGGGGGACGCCTTCATGGTCGCGTTTAGTGACCCTGCCCATTGTGCTATGGCGACCGCTTACCTCCAGCTCGCGCTTCTCAGTGCTAACTGGCCGGAGATCGATCATCCCGCCTACACGTCCATCCGAGGTCCTAAAGGATGCCCACCTTACTGCCCCGTCTGTCGTGCGGGGGGCGGACTGACCCGGGTCGACCCCACCCCCACCCCGCCCCACCCCCATGACTGCCCCATACGCGACGCCCGACCCACATGTCGTGGGGCACTGCAATACAGGGGTCTGCGCGTGAGGATGGGGTTTGCCGCGGGGTCGCCCCAGATGCAATACGACCCCAGCAAGGCCGCTCTCGATTACCTTGGCATTGATGTCAACATGGCTGCCCGGATCTCGGACGCGGGGGCCGGTGGACAGGTGCTGCTCTCCAAGGCGACGCACGATCGCATCAAGGATGCCGATTTCAGCGCCGTTGGGGGGCTGCGATTCAAAAGCCTCGGGACATACGATCTGAAGGGCATTGGGCCTGAGGAGATCGTCGAGATGCAGATCCCGTTCTTAGGCCACCGAGACTTCTCGGAGGTCAAACTCCGGATCAGATAGCGGATGTATAATATGTATAACAGTGTAGTTACCCCATAAACCTTTCGGTCAACTGGCGGTTTTGGCCACTCCTTTATTGCGAAGTTGCACGATTCGTAGTTCTGTTTGTTAAACCTCCTTTACAACAAACTCTCAAGGGACCAGCATGACAACGTGCATCATCTGTCCAGGATTGCGGTCGACAAATTTAATCTAACTGTTATTTAGTGAAGTCACAAGAAAAGAGCATGTCGTTGCCTATAGACCACTTCTTTGATGAAACTGGAGAGGACACCGATGCCACTTTGACGTCGGTAACGTGTGCTGATGACGCCTATGGAATTCCGAATATGATGTTGATTTATTCCGGCAATTGGGTTTGAAGCCGTGTCCAAGTTGCAGACACCCGATTCAGAAGAACGGTGGGTGTGACCACATGCACTGCACCAGGTGCAGCACGTCGTATAACTGGTCACAAGCCTAGAGTAAATCGTGTTTATAGTGCGGCTTCGGAATGGACGCAAGCTCGTCGTAAATGAACAGGAACGGCGACACTCAGTAAACGACGATGACGTGTACGTGGGGGGGGGGTACCGGTTGATGCCAGGGCAGGGGGTAGGGTAAACCCAATGCCGCAGGACGGCCGCCACTGGCGATGCGAGTGCACAAGACAGCTGTGGCGACGGTGGGGGAACGTTAACTTGCCATGATCAGCTGCCAGGGGACAAGGGTCACAGCCAATCGACCATCTGCCACCTTGGAGTCGTAAAAAACAAAACGCGGTAAGGTAAGGTAAGGTAAGGAACTATTATGAAGACGCAAACAGAAGAAACGCCGTTTATTGCACCGTGACGTACCTGAGGTGAGTCACCGTCATCTCTGGGTCCACCACCACAGCCTCGCCCCCACACCCACCGTCCTTCACGACGGCCTTCTTCACGAGGGTCTTGAGGCTCGGATCGACCAACAGTCCAGTCTTAGCACAGACCTCATGCACCCTAATGAGGAAGGCCAGACACCGCTCCGTGGGCAGGTCGAAGAGATAGCGCGGTGACTCGACAACCACGCGGACGGACGGGGCACAGGCACGCTGTAGGAGGTCCGGGGCGATGTACTGGGCATAGAGACAGGGCACGACGACGTCCGTGAACCGGAGCTTGCGGACGGCCTGCCGCTTGAGGAGTGGGGGCGCGTACCGGTCCTCCTCGGTCTCTGGGTCGTTGGGGCCCTTGTACACAAGCCGCCCGTTAGCCACCTTGAGCGTGAAGCGGTGCTGGGCATCATGGGCATCAAACATCGTCATGGCGCGGTACAGGTTCGCATACGCCACATGCATGCTACAGAATGACGGCACGGTCTGGCCTTGCGGCCCCTGTCCCTGCTGCCGCTTGGTGAGCAGCTCCTTCTCGCGATCGTCCGCACCGTCGACAAGTCCGACGCCCCAGGACAGGAACGGGCCCGTGATGATGTCTCCGAGGTAGGCCGACTCGGTTACCGCCTTCCCGCTGACTGACTCGGTGAAGTTGGTGGTCATGGACAGGTTGGGGTAAATGAGGTCAAATGTGGACCCCACATTGGTTGGGTCGAGGTGCTGGGGCGGTGTCACAGTATCCGCGTCTCCAGCCCAGTCCTGTACGTACCCGTGGTCGTATCCAATGCCTGTCTCACGCCATGTTCTGTAATGAGCACTGTATACGATATCGTGCAGCGGCTTGAGGCGCATCTCGGACTCGTAGTCGGCTATAGATCGGACGTGGTCATATCGGTCACCATAATGCCGCCTGATCCTCGTGTCAAAGGCTCGAAGCAGCCTGTCTGTCTGGGTCTTGCCGTCGGCGTGCTTGACGACGTCAATTACGTCATTCGGGGTGGCCACCGCTTCTTTGATGTACGTGAGACGAGCGACAACCTTATCGAGCATACCAGCCCCGCTCAGGTAGCCAACCCGGCGTGTCGTGCCCCGGAACGAGTGCAGGAAAGGCATGTCGTCGGAATTGTTAGAAACAGCCCTGGGTAAGCTATTGAATGGGTACTAACTCGATCACACGGCTAGCAGCCTCGCGTGTGTACTCCGCGGCGTCACGTGTCATCATGGTGTTGCTGTGGAACTGGTTCATGTGCACAGCTCGCTCGGAAGGGGGCACAGAGGAATCAAACAGCATGTAGAGCATGATTAGCTGCCGGGCCATAGTCGTGGGTGATGATTCGGTAAGACAGAATGCCAGAGCTGTCTTCCTGTCACTCGTAATGTGCTCACAGAGGCTCGAGACGATGTATCTGGGGTCCCCAGTGTTGATGAG
>PPCM01001436.1_pt1 | contig 10884 bp, 9 predicted proteins | sample 1555541 | NCBI WGS metagenome assembly PPCM01 (sample SAMN05284479, study PRJNA326546) | Marine sediment metagenome, whole genome shotgun sequencing project. | isolation source: marine sediment | place: Germany: Wadden Sea | collected 2012-09-05 | reverse complement strand
TCGGGGTCGATGAGCTCGGCCGTTGTGAGGTCTTCGATGGTCGGGAACCTGGCCTTCCGCCCCAGCTGCCTCTGGCCCCACACGAGGACCTTCATGAGGTACTCGAGGCGGGACTCGGCCTCCCTGTACTGTAGCTGGAGGATCACGGCGTTGACCTGGGACGCGACGATCTCCCTAAAGTCTGGGGAAAGGATGGACTTGAGGGGGGAGGTCGACGCGTCGGGGAAGGCCAGTAGCGCCAGAGACTCCTCCATAGCAGGCAGCAGCTCGGGATGTGCCCTCCCGTGTGGCGCCATGTGCTGCTGGGCAAACTCGATTGCATCAGCTTCGTTCCCCGCCCGAATGAGGTCAATAAGCCGCAGCTGATGCAGCCTGAAGACGACCAAAGGCGAGGAGTCCATGATATTTGGGTCAAAGTTGTTAAGGAGGTCGATGGCGGCCTCAGTGTTGCCAGCCTCGATGGACTCGCGAATGGACGAGCGGATGTCGAGCGTGGGGTCCGATAGATCCCCGTTACAGCCACTCTCCTCATTGAACGTCCGTGCTACATCGGCATAGCCCTCAACAACGAGGTATTCAAGCACTAGCTTGTCTAGATCCCTGAATAAGATGAGTTTGAAGCAGTACACACTCTTGGCGGACGGTGAGATCGTCCATACTCTCCTTCCAGCGCTTCATGGAGAAGGGCGTTACGGTATTATCGTCGTTGTTTCTGTTGCTCATTCTGATTATCTAGATTGTCGTACTCTCTCGCTAACGACCACGTGTCATAGGATTTCATTTCCTATCGGCCCAAACGAGATTAAAACAGCTTTATCACACCATATTATAGCCAGAGTCCGACATCGGGTTCATCACGTGGTGCACAGGGTCGTGTGCCGCCGTCTTGGCCACCGCCTGCAGCATTCTGACTGCGTGCTTCATGGTTGGCCGAGCTCCGGGTTCTTCGGCCCAACACTTGGTAATTACCTCCGCGACCTCGGGCGGCACGCCCTCGAGCGACGGGCGATCACCCGAAACGATGCGTTTGATGGCCGAGAACGACGATTTTTCTTCTTCAAACGGCATTCGCCCGACAAACAACGCGTAAACCGTCATCCCGAACGAGAAAACGTCGACCTTATTGGTGTAGTCGTCGCGTTGGAGCAGCTCGGGCGCAGCAAACCCGATAGTCCCGACGTTCGTCATGGTCTGGTTGGTGGAATGCACAGCAAGCCCCAGATCGCCAACCTTGACGGTGATCTTGGGCTTCTTGTCGCGTAGGGCGCGGACCTTCTCCTCGACGGACACGAAGAAGTTATCCGGCTTGATGTCGCGGTGGATAATGCCCTTGCTGTGGACAAACGCGAGACCCTTGCCGGCGTCAGCGAGAAGGCCGAGAAGATCGGCGTCGGTCATGGTGCCCTGCTTGATCTCATTCTGCACGTATTGCTGAAGCGATCCGAACGCACAGAACTCAGTGACTATAAAGATAGCGGGTGGGCGGAGCGTGGCGCCAAGGAAGTTCAAAACGTTCGGGTGGCGGAGGTCAACAAGGGCGCGCGCCTCTCTGGCGAACTCCTCGAGCGACTTGGGGTCAGATGTCAACATATCGTGAAGCTTCTTCACGCACACGATCCGGTTCTTATAAACAGCACGGCTGACTGAGCCGAATCCGCCGGCCGCGATGGTCTCGGTCTCCGTGATCTTATCAGGTGGGATGTAGAAGTCGTAAATGGCGCTGAACAGCTTGTTGCTGCCGTCCACGCCGAGCTTGGCAAGCTCAATGATGGCTGTTCGTCTCAGTCTGCGTTCCTTCCTTACCTTGCTGTACATAACTGCGACGAGTACCGCTGCTACAAAGGCCGCACCGAGCAACACGAAGGAGACGGGCAGACCGACGAGGATAAAGACGACGCCCAACGCGGTGGTGACGTTAACCATCGCCCATTTGAGGAAGTTTTGAGCCAGTTGAATGGTCGATGTGAACGGGTTGACCCGGATCTTGAACGGCGCCATCGAGCCAGCCCGACGCCGGGCACACACGGTCCAGTGTATGTGGCCGTCGGGGCCGCGGGGCTCGTCGGTGATGTTGCAGAAGGTGACGTAAAGGTCACCATCAAACCCAGTCGCACTGGTGGATGTCTTGAGCACACCCTGCCCGTCCGAATCAATCTTGATGGTCTGCTGGCCATGCTCCTCGATGACGGTCACAGCGGCGAAGAGATCGGGTGCCGCCGTGGATGGCGCGTTATCTCTAAAGAACACCAAGGCGATGTCTTCTCGTGTCGCCACATCCAGGAAGGCACCCTTGACTACCATCCAGTCATAGAACGTCCCCGGGGCACGCGTGACCGCCGTGATGGTTGGCATCAATGGCACCTCGACCTGGGTGGTCGGTCCGTCTATGCCGAACATATCCACTCGCATAGCGACCATCGGGCGGGATGGGGTCCACGCGGTCCGTGGAATCATGATCTGTTCAGAGAATCTGGTGGAAGAAACGATTGTGAACCTCGTGTCCATGGGACAGTCGGCATCTGAGGCGGTGGTCCCCAACGGGCAGAGTCTTCCCATCATGACCGCCGCCCAGAGAACGTCGGTGCTCTGGGGCCCGCGCTTGAGGGTGATGAGGTCGTCACCGTCGTCGTTGACGGTGTAGTCGATCTCTAGTACCGAGTATGTGACTTCCTGGGCGAGTTCTGGGACCGCTGTCGTGTTGCTGGTGACATTGCACGAGAATTGGCCGATTAACATGTTATGTTGCCATAGCGGCTTTCCACCATATGCCCCAGCTATGCAGTACTGGAAGTCAACGCCTATGCTGGCCTCGATGACGGGCAGGTCAGTATAAACCATATTAAATTTCGGGCACGAAATATCGAGTGTCGGAGGACATCCCTGCCGTGTCAACGCTGTGGGCTTGATGCCCCTCCAGAACAAGCCCCCCGACGCCTCCAGTATGAATGCTGTAACCGAGAACTGCACGATATCGAGTGGGACGGGCTCGGTGAGGAGGACGGGCATGGCCGCGATCCTCATGCCTTGGGAGAACGTGATGGAGTGGGTTGCGGCGGTGAAGGTGTCGTTGGTGACGGGGACGCCGCTGAACCAACCATTGTGGATTGGGGAAAGTGCGATGGGGACGCCGTCAAAGACCATGTCGGCGGAGGACTGGCCCGGGTATGTCTCGGGCATGGTGATGGCCATGGTGTCGATGTTGAGGCTGAATGTCGGGAAGGGAATGAGGAAGGTGGCCCAGCCCAGAGCGATGACGGAGCCAAAGGTGCTGTGCCTGTTATTGACGAAACAGAACTCGCCGGGGGTGTTGTGGCGGGGGTGACACGGCAGCTGGGACGTCGAGTTGTCCCCAATCATGATGGTCGACGGCGCGCCGTCGGTGATCACCGTCAATGATAAATGGTAATACCCCGCGTGGAAAGCACATAAATCTACATCATCAAGGACGAGAGTCAGCTCAGAGACGACGGGATCGAGCGGCGGCCCCCCCATACCATGCGTCGTGCCGCTGATGAAGAGGTGGTCACTGACGGTCGACACCAGAGTCGTATCGATGCCGCCTTGGATGTTGTTGACCTCGGCGCCGTCACGCACCTCGATGGGAAGGACGGAGACGGGGGCGGTGAACACCTGGTGGGCACACGCTGTGGTTGACCCGCCTGTGCCCATCGCACATCCAATGTTTGTACCGAACGCATAAAGGTTATAAATTGACTCAGTTTCGCGCGTGGCGACGAACGAACGGTATGGCAGCGCCTTGACCATCGTGCATCCGTAGTCCTCATCGTGCCCTCCGTCCCAGATGGCCGTGGGGTAGGGGTGGGAGTCGCCGCGGAGCTCGCCGTAGTTATCGGTGCCCATCCCGACGACTACACGGCGCATGGTGAGTGGGTCGACCACACAGGCGAGGGTGTGATTGAATGTTGTTGATGCTGATATAACTTCACCGAAAATCGCCACAGAGGGCAGGGGCACCGTCTCGCCCGTGCCGAACCCGAGCTGGTGGCGCCTGTTGTCGCCAAACACGACGAGATCGTTGGTGATCGTCACGCCCACGCAATGCACGTTCTTGTCATCGGTCGACTCGAACGAGCAGGAAATGTGCTTCATGGACATCATCGACGGCTGAAGGCGGACAGGCGTCGTGTGATTGCTGCCTGCCATGGCTTGTCCAAGGCCCCTGTCGCCGTTGTCGAGGCCTGCAATCCACACGGAGCCATCGGAAAGAAGAAAGGTGGGGCCCGGCTCGATGGCGACCGTCTGGACGCCCTTGGACATGTTGTTGGACTGCCAGATGGGCGAGATACGAACATCCGCCACCGGGTCGATGCTGGCAACGATCTCGGCCGTTGAGTTGATCCCCAGACGGTTATTAGTCCCATTATTCCAGCCACATGCAAAGATCGTTCCCGGCTTGCGGGATAATTCCTCTGCGCTTGCCAAACAGACGAGTACAGCAACAATCGCTGCCAGAACTCGAATGTTCATTGAGGGTAGTGGTGCTCAAGATGCTCTGATTTTTATAGCCGAATCAAGAGGATCTCGGACAGTGGGTTTTGTTGAGGGCTACTCTCTCCATTTGCTTGGGTGTCAACTGTTGGATGCCAGATAATGCAGAATTGTTCAATCGAATGCAATCATTTTCAGAGCGTGTGTTTTAACACCGTGCCAAAGCCCGTCACACCCCTGCGATGGCCGAAATCGGCGCTTCATTGTTCCACAGTGGCGATTGCATTCAGCCGGATGAAGGGCACAACTGCAATTATAAACACGGAACACGGAATCGCGATCATGAACGGCTCTAAGTCCTTTATGGACGACGTGGAGGTCGTGGTGTATCGTGCACTAGATAATGAACCCTCTGTGTCCGAAATAGTCATTGAGCAGCGACGTCCGGCCCATACTGCGGAGATTGACGCGTGGGAGCGCGATCACGCCCCGTTCAAGCTCCCAAACGACCTTAAGAACTTCTACGGTGTGTCAGATGGCTTCAAACTCACGTGGAAGGCCGTAATTGGCTCAGAAACGCCGCCAGTGCCGATGGGTCTCATGTACGGTGAGTTTCTCACCCCAAACTAACTAACTCAGTCAGCCCGATCGCCCAACTCAGGCCATGCGAGCTCGAGGAGTACAAAGGCCCCGTCAAAGCTGTCACGCTGACGGCAGCCCAGCTCTCCACGGTGCAAACCCTTCCACATGCCCAAATATCGCTCAAAGCTAAGAGGTATGGTGTGTTCTGCCTCGATGGGGGGTCCATGAGCCGCGGGAACGTCGCCTTGATGTATCTAGACGGGCCAGCCAACGATCCTCAGGTCTGGTTCCAGGATTTGACAGCCGATTGGCACTTTGTTGCCAAGAACTTCCGAGATTACGCACGCCTCCTTCTAATGTACATGGGGCTTCCTAACTGGCTCTTCGTATTCACCCCCACGAACCTTGATCCGGTGACCATGGCTTGGTATCGTCGTCTCTCACCACCGGCGCCGCATGGAGGGCAAAGGAGGGAGGCTCGCACGGACGAGAAGGACAGAGATAGGGAACGTGGACGAGAGAGGGGGCAGAGGGCCACGCGGTCCGCCCGGAAACGGCGGATGTGATGATAATACTATATAACGGACGAATAAACACAACACGCGCACTTGACGTGGGTGGGTTGGGTGAAGAAGGCACAGAAGCATTGGTTGGGTGAATGGTGTTACGAAATTGTCAGAATTTATCTCGTCACGTTTGGGCGCGGCACACGAGGGCAGGCAGGAGATGGCCGACACTGGCCTGCGTCTCCCGACACAGTGCGACCGCCCTCTCGTACAGCAGGGGATGGTGCTGGACCAGGGCGTTGCGGTGAACAATCATCTAGGTTAGGTACGACGGGCGGGCGGGCAAACCTTCGGGGGCGCGGGGCACGGTGTTTCAGTGATAAACATGTATCGCTTGTCAAGCCCACCAAAGCTGCGAACACTGAGTAAGAAACGAAAAAAAAGGCCGTACATTCTGCCGGTAGCTATAATGTGAGGCAATAAACGTCGCTCCCAAACATAAACGCACACGCGGCGCACGCGTCGGGTGGCCCGACACACCCCACCCCGCCAGCCGGTCCATCCATTTTGTCCATTACTATAATATTGCGCCTGCATTCGAGCCTGGTGAGTCAAATCAGCGCAGATGAGGGGGTCCGGCGGGGCTATCTGAAGACACCGCCCAGCCGGACACAGTGGAAGAAGCATCAAACCCAAATGCCCCGAATCTTCATCATCGGGATCGAGGTCGGGTTCTTGACTTTCTTGGGTCACCATGTCACCAGCAACCTCATTCACTTCGAGTTCGAGGCGGTGGTAGACGGGCAAGCAGCGCGCCCACCGCACGGCCCGGGTGAATGCCTGGCGTCGCTCGTCGGCCATGTGAGCTGACAATTCGCGGAGTGTGGACGGCGATATGTCGACAGTGCCGAGACGCACCCCCCCTGGGCTCCCCATACTGCTGTCGGGACTCCCAATACCGCTGTCAGAGCTGTCGGGGCTGTCCACTGATGCGCTGTCGTCCCCCTCTTCATCGTCCATCATCGTTGACCGCCAATATCGCTGCTTTCGACCGTTAATAGTGGCAGCGCGACCCTCCAATGCTTGGGTCAGACGGGCACGCATATGTCGATGCACTAACCTATGGATAATGGCGCCATTGTCGGGCGTGTCGGCTCGCACCCGATGCAATAAATCCTCGACCATCGCCTGAACGGAAAAACATGACAATCGTGGGATCAGATCGGCGCCGTTAACGACCGTAGTGACCGTCTCGTAGTACTCGTCGACATTGGCCGCAGAGAACACTGAGGGACACGCGAAGGCGTAGCACTTGACGGTAGGGTGGGCGTCGCGGAGCATTGCAGCGAGAATAGCTGCGACGCCCGCACCGAGCGAGTGGCCGGTCAGGACAACGCGATAGTCCGAATCTCGTTTCGCGACGACCGAATCTACGATCTTCCGAATCTCATCAATCATGTTTTGAGCGGTCCGCACCATGCCCTTGTGGGCGTGCCCTCGACCAAAAGGCACGGCGGAGGCCATTAGATCGGTGATAAACTCGTATTTTGATAGCGACCCGCGGATGACGACGATAATTTCTCTTCGGAGTTTGTGGTCGACCACGAAGTAGCTACATCTGAACGGCGGTGATTTGGCTGGATAACTAAGCGATATGATGTCCGCATCGTCCGCCTGAGTGTGGGAATTAAGCAGGAACCGCACGCGCTCTTCAGCGTCCATTGCGAGCCATCCCGCGATGTAAGCGGCGCTTTGGGGGATGCTGTTGGGCTCAGGGATCAGCTCCTCGAAGAAGTCCTCGGAAGGGTAAACTAAGTAAGAAACAGTGAGATGGGACGCATACAGTAGAACCCGCCGTAGCTGACCGTTGAGAGGGCGATATACTCGGCAATGGCGGCCAGTTCATCCTCCTTGATAGAGCGATGGACCGCCGTGCACGTCGGCGGGGTGAAATACTCGGGGTTGTCTGAAAGAAGCTGGACGAGACCGTATACCGCAACCTGAAGCGGGATGTTGATGGACTCGAACAGCATAAGGTATGTATCGACGATTTCTGGTAGTATGGAGCTGTGATGCGTCATTACTCGCCATCATTGTGATAACTTACAGTGCACACATCGCAAATGGCGTGATATGGTGCCGGCGCGATGCGATTAGGTCAGGAAGTGGGACATACGTAGCCAATTAAATGCTTAGCGGGCTCTCTCACCCACTACGATCTCGGGTCACCCGAAACGGCCCTGTTTTTCAAATTCGGTCGTAATGTGTTGCGGAGAAAAAGCCGCCCACGATGAAGAGGAAGAGATAAATCGTCCGATGCCACCGCTTATTCCTAAATGAATCTCTTGCCATCGCATTTATAGTTGCCAGGATGCTGTGCGCATGATGTGAACGTGAACCTTCAATTTATACAATACAACAGATCCGAGAGAAGCCCTACACCCCGCTCATATCGTCCAGGAGGGGCTCCTCCTCGTCATCGCTCAGCGACGCCTTGGCGGCATTCTTAACGATCCTCATCACCTTGCTCTCGTTAAAGAACACACTCACGATCCCGCCAGCCACACACCCGAAGGCTCCCATCACAGCGACGAGCCGCACACCCATCGGATGGGCTGTGGACTTTCCGAACAGCAGCAGGGATGGGAACGCGAGATTGGCGAGTGAAATACCCACCTTGTTGCTGAAGGTCTTGGCTGCGAAGAACATGGCTGCCTTGTGGCGCCCGGTGACAATCATGTCAGCGGTCGCAATCTCAGATATGATGGCGTTCGGAAGCATCAGGAAGACGGCGACTGGGTAGCTGATTGTGACAATGATCAATACCAGCTGGGCAATCGAGAGAATCTTCCACGGGAGAAGACCGAGTAGCGAGAGTAGGATAAAGTCGACGGACAACAGCGTGAATCCGGTGATCATCAGAATTTTCCGACCAAATTTGTGAGCAATGACATTGACGGGGGCTTGGAGCAAGAACGCGAAGACAAACATGATGATCATCAAGTAGGTCGCATAGGATGAGGATAGCCCAAGCAGGACGGTCGTGAAATATATCATTCCGGATGTCAGGCACGTCTGAACAAAGAAAAAGAGAAGCACGGCGAGACCAAAGGAGAGGAAGGGGCCGTTGGTGATGGCTGTAGCGAAGGAGGTGATGATATTCTGGTCCGACGGGTGGAAGATGGTGTGTCGCCGCTCATTGACCGCAATGATTGGAAGAATCATGCACACGAGGCCTAGGATGGCTGAAGAAGCCATAGTGATCTGGAATGCGTGCACATCGCTGAACCCTAGCTTGGAGATGGCAGCGCTGACTGCATACACGCAGTTTCCGCCGCCGTAGCCCATAGCCCAGCCGATAGCGAGCATGGAGGACATATTGAGGCGTTCGGCGTCGCTATGACCACATTCAGAGAGCAGGGCGGAGTATGGGGTGACATAGCACGTCATGGACCAGTAGAACACGACGATCATCATGAGAAGCCATACGACGTTGATGATGGAGACGTGGGAGACGATTGGGAGGAATACGAGGACTGAGGAGATGGCGAAGGGGACGCAGGACAGTAGCATGAAGGTCCGGCGACGGCCGAAGCGGATCGTGAGCTTGTCTGAGACACCGGCAACCACAGGGTCCGTGATGGCGTCAAAAACTCGAGCCACGGCGTTGATGAGCCCAATAGTGGTGAATATGAAGAAGATGCTCTGTTGACTGACAAAGAACGGGAACTTCTGCTTGCCATCAACAATAGGGGGCATGTAGAAGTACGAGATGAGGGTAGAGACTCCAAAACAAGTGAGAGACCAGCCAAATTCGCCGGCAGCAAACATCACCTTGCGGATAAAGGTCAGAGACTCAGGTACATGTTCATCACCTTGTATGCTGTCCTCGAAATGGTCTATGTCGCTTGTTTCAGAATCCATCTCGATGCCTTAGCATTTTTTATAACCGATTTCAAAAGGATGTAACAGAAGCGGAACGGTACCAAGCAATGAAATGTAATGCAATAGTAACCAAATATATTGTGATGAATTATCTTCAGCGGTTCCGGAAAAACACTCAAACCAAATCTAAGATGCGCCAAAGAAACAACCACACAAATTACACTCATTATCACAATAGTGACGCCTGTCATCCGGTATCGTATCTCCCTCATGCCCCAAGCTCGACAGCTGCGGTCATCATCCTGTCGCCCACCTTGCCACCCCCAGTCACTCCAACCAAATAGCCTAGTGTGCTAACTCTGTTTATCAATCCTATCATTTCCCATCTTATTCGTTTGTCTATCTATGCCAGGCACTCTGCGGGCCCGTACTCCCTAACTCTCTCCATGATGGCGTCCATATAGAACTCGCTGTGGGTCGAGCCGGCGGGGATGATGGCCGATTCAACGTCTAGTCGCTCACGTTCGACGAATGTTGCATCACTCGGATGGTATACTATCGTCGTGACGAACTTGTTTCGATACCTGACGCTAATTCCGTATTGATGTGTGTGCAATGCTTTCGTTTGGTAAAGATGAGTCAACACCACGTGTTGGGGCAGCGGCAGAAGGCACGGGTCGCATTCTCCGACATCAAAGCTGTCTGGGTCGGCCATGTCCATCGTCTCACCTTGGGAAATTACATTAGTGTCTCGATGAATCCGCCCGCTATCCTTCATCTGACTGTTCAGCGGGGTGTTCAACAGCTGCCTCGGCTGGAACTGTGGCGGTTTGTTGGGGTCGACCATTAGCCCACGTTCTGGGACAGGCGTGTCCGACGTGTAGGGGCCGGAATCGTCGGGCATGGTTACCGCGACCTCCACAAAGTTGTTGGTGTTGCCGATTGGGTCTCGCCTGGTCGGTTTGTCCATGTCATGACGCCAATGCCCGTCCACAACAAACTTGTATTGAAAAGTGCCCACTGGCAGACGGAGATCGATAACCCAGCGGTTTCCGTTGAATTCCATGCGTATTCGCTCTGCCCAGCGGTTGAATGTGCCAGTAATGAACACAGATTCGCCTCCGTAGCTCCATTCAAAACGTACAACGCTTGAAGGGCCACTCTCGCTCGCCTTGAACGGCGTGTGGGAGATGGGGATCTTGTTAACAGCGACAGAACTGTTACACTTGCTTGCTATGTTGCTTGACGACTGTCCCATGTTGTTTGCCGTTTTGACAGGTCAAGCTTGGTCGTTGTGTCAAAATAGGAACTTTTGACAAAGTCACAATAAAAATACGATCTTCATCAATTTAGCTTCATCATTTAAACAATTTTCACGAGTCATGTCGCCCTGATTGACACTGTACTCGCAAAACACACATGACCGCAAAACCCACGTACGATACCATCAAAGTGCCCATCA
>PPCM01001434.1_pt1 | contig 10897 bp, 7 predicted proteins | sample 1555541 | NCBI WGS metagenome assembly PPCM01 (sample SAMN05284479, study PRJNA326546) | Marine sediment metagenome, whole genome shotgun sequencing project. | isolation source: marine sediment | place: Germany: Wadden Sea | collected 2012-09-05 | reverse complement strand
GCCCCCAGCCACGAGGCAGCGCACGCGACCTTCGTGCCGTGCCACCGCCGACGCTCGTTGGCCCCCTTCCCGCCGCCGTTCTTGGCCTCCAGCGCTTTCACGTACGCGTTGTACTGGTCAATGCGCGCCTTTGGCTGGCAGATGGCGTACACGGCGGTCGCCGTTTGACCGCCCGAGTGCTCGTCGGCCTGCTTCTTGAGGTGCGCTGTCTTGGCCGCGTTGGTCATTTCATAGACATACACGCCCTTGGCCATCAGCTCTGCCTCAAACTTGGCCTTGCAGGTTAGCGAGCAGAACATCGACTCGTGAATGTATGCTTTCAGGCAGCCGGTCGCCGCACACCGCTTGCCGACTGGCGCTGCCACGCCGGTGGCGATCATCTCGCACTCCTGCGAGCAGTACTTGAACGTGATGCCGCGATAGACGCCCTTGTTCCAGACGGCCGACTGACATTCCTGGTGGGCACAGACCGTGTCTCCGTCCGCTGCGGGGGTCTTTGGACAGTCGACGGGCGGCTTGGCGTTCAGGCTGCGGTGCAGCACGTCGTCGCAGTCCTGGGAACATGCCTTGTCCAGCAGGCCGTTCATCATGTTGTGTTACAGCCTGGAATTGGACAGCGCTGAATGCAACACTGGAGCTTTTGAGGATCATACGAGTCCATGGTGAACTGAGCGTCGCCTTGACTGATCAGTCCGTTGTCCAAGCCGTAATCGAGCCATTCCTCGCACGTATGCTCTCGCTGAACAATCTCCGAACAGGTTATCAGAGAGCAGATGAGCTTTTCCATGTCTGATGCCGGCATGATCGTTGGTGTCGGTCCCAAACTCGTCATTCACCGAGTACCACCGCTTTTTGTTGATGACAAAACTATCTACAGGGTAATTGTCGACGACCAGACGATGGATGCTGCAATTTACTCGCTTACTCGCTATGCACTAAGCACAGGGCGCCCATCACCCCCACGCCGGCCAGGGCGAGCCCGACCATGGCGACCTTGCCCCACACCGTCCCGTGGTGCTTGAGGCCGTCCACCAGCAGTTCGACAATGCCGACGTACAGGAACGTGCCGGCGCTGGCAGTAAGTCCCAGCCCAGTAATGGCGGTCCTGTTGGGGCCCGCGGTGGCCGTCTTGAGGACGATTCCTGTGACGATACCCGCGGGGGTGACCAGGGAGAAGGCTGCGATCACACCCAGTGTCCACAGCGCGTTCAGGCCCTTGTTAAGGAAGGCGCTCGCGAGGGCCATGGCGGCGAAGCCCTTGTGGGAGAGGATGGCGGCAAGCATGGCGGCGCCGGCCACCCAGTCCGAGTAGAAGTCAATGACGCCCATGCCGAGGCCGGCGACGAACGAGTGGAAGATGAGGGCGAAGAAGAGCACGGCAGGCGTCGCCAGCGGGGCCAGGCGAGTCTTGAGGTCGGGCTGGACAACATCGGTGTCATCCTCGACGACCGACAGAACGCTGGACTCGGACACGGAAGGTGAAAGAACAGAAGCCGATCCCTTGCGTTCAGGCTGGACATCGCCGGAGTCATTCTCGACGTCTGGCTGAACGCTGGACTCGGACACGGTGGGATAAACGACGGTTGCCGATTCCTTGCGTTCAATGGCCGCGTGGCTGTGGTGGGGGACGAGGATAGCCTCCACAGCAACCATGAAAATGAAAACGACTGTGCAACACGCTGCTCCGACAGGGAAGTGGTCGTTGATGGCAGCTGAGCACATCATACTACCCTCAGGAAGAAGATGCAGCAGCCCGCCGCCCAGGAAGATGCCTGCAGACAGCGAATTCAGAAACGGGAACAGAACGTCTATGCGAACCCTCGACTTGAGAAGGTCAACGCCAACAGGGAAGGCGCCACCGACAGCAGCGATAGCCAGGATGGCCGCAATCACACCCACACTCCACACAACGTTCACAACACTCTCAGCACTCACCATTCAGCTCACACCACACAATGATAGACTGACTGACTTGTTGAGTCAAGTCAAGTCGAGTTGAGTCGAGAAGTCGCCAACCGCAGTCGCTGGAGATGGCACGGGTGGGCCGGCGGGCCGCCTGGACGCGTGGTGTCGAGAGTCATTTTTGGCAGACAGGATCATGGCCGAATTAGTCTATTTAATGTGGTTTAGTGCCGTCCTTTTCCCCCTGTATGTTCGGTCACACAAGTCACTCAGTAATTGCGAATTGTGTGTAAAGTTGCTTTAATAACCCTCTCAATATTTGACGTCTGTTATTACTACTCCGCCACTTGGCAAGAATGTCTCCACACGACAGAAAATGGCGACCGCCCACCCAGAGCGGATCAACCGGAGCCAGTAAGACATTGCTAGACAGGTCAATTGGATGTTGAAGTGGCATAAAACTCAATACAAACGACTGACGGTGCTAACACGTTTACTCATCAAAGTCTACCCAGTCACCGACGCTCCAGATCCCGAGGCGCGCCTTCTTGGCCGACTCACCGGCCTTGCTCATCGAGCTGTCAGCTGCCTTCATAGCAGCCGGAGCCCTGTCGTACACCATGATGCCCTCCTCGAGGAGGTACTCGTTCAGGCACTGATCGTCGGCGTTATAAACCATGGCCATGGGGACAGCGCCGTCCGTCAACTCGTAGCGGAAGGCGGCATCGAGAATCATGTCCTCGACGTCGGCCACAGTGTCGGCAGCCATACCAGGGGCCTGCTTGCAGCACGCGAGGCGAACCACGCGGGCAAGGCGACGGCCATTAGCGATGGAGGCCGAGAGCGTGCCGAGGTCAGCAAGCTCGACGGAGCCGGAGCCGCCAAGGTCGATATAGTCGACCTCGATGGCATCACGGGTCGACTTGGTGACCTTGGCACGGACCCAGCCGCGTGTCGGGTGCTTGGCGGCGATGGTGTCACCCCGGTTGGGGCGGGTGTGGAGGGGGGTCACGGTGGTGGGGTCGACCTTGATGGCGGCGCCCTCGGGGGCCACCCACACCTCGGCGGCGTTGGCGGGGTTGACGTGGGTGGCGACCATGGTGATGTTGGTGAGGCGGGAAGTCTCGACGGGGGCCTCGGGCTTGGCGATCGAGTGCACACCCTTCTTGGCGTCGGCGGCCTCCTTCTCGGCGGCGTGGAGGGCATTGCTGGCGCCTCTCTCCCTGGTCTCGGCGAGACCCTCGCGGAGCAGAGTTTCGCCAAAGTCGGCGTCGTGGTGCTTGAGCGCGATAATGAGAGTGCCCTTGGGGTCCACATCCTTGACGGTGATGGTCACGTCGCGCTGGGTCAGGCGCGTGGTGGAGAACAGGAGAGCCTCCTCAGCGAAGGGCTCCTTGGCGCGGACAGACGGCGACCGGACGCCAGAAAGCGCCGCGACGACAAAGACGGAAGCCGATGGCACGAAGAGACGGTACCGCTCGGGGGCGATGACGTGCTCGACCACCGCGGGGACGTCGCCCGACCTGAGCATGCCGAGGAGCTGCTTCACGCGGGCCGGTGATGATGACACGTCGTTGATGAAGTGGGCCGGGCCCTCACCGCCGTGCTGCCCCGCCTTGTTGGCCTTGGCGCGGCGCTCGGCCTCGAGGAGCTGGTCGTACTCTGCGGCGCGCTCGTCGGACGAATCGCGATAATACATGGGGGTGGCCAGGCCGCGCTTCACGAGCTGCTCGGCGAGGTTGTGCTTCCCGACACGGATTGACGCGTACACGATCTTATCTTCCACTCCATCGCGCTCGACGGTCCGGGTGTAGTCGATCTCGATCCACGCAGCCTTACCAACGTGGGATCTCAGCACCTCGCGACACTCCCAGGCCCAGGACTCGGGGCGGATGGTGTCCTTCGTGGTGCGGCCCGCGCGCCATCCGGGAGGCGTCTTGATGGACGAGATGACCACCTTGAAGTTAGGGGGGAGCCCGGGCCCGTCGACCACGAGGCTCGAGGGGCTGAGGACCTTAACGATGCGACCCTCGACGTACTTGGGGAGCCCGGAGCCCTGGAGGCTGGACGGCCCGGGGACGTGGTCCTTCCAGACATTCTTCTTGGCGGCCTGGGCGGCGGTCTGGGCGGCGCGGAAGTCGGCCAGGCAGGGCAGGGAGCGGGCGGACCACTCGACGAGTGTGCCGAGACCGTGGGCCAACAGCTCACGGTTGATGGTCAAGCCGCCGATCTTGGCGATGCCGACGAGGTGGCCGTGCTTGTCGATGGACGTGACCTCAAGGTCGACATCGTGGCACAGGCAGTGGATGTCCACGTAGGCCTTGGCAGCCGTGGCGATGGGGTCGGCAGGTTCATCCTCCTTGGGGGTCGGGGGGCACGATACGCCAGCCAGGGAGATGGGTGTGGACCATACACCTTCGGGGAAGGTGACGGCGCCGCGCCAGTACGCACCGTTCATCGAATGAGTGACGACAACCTTCACGGTCTGCCCAATAAGGGAGCTGACGTCGATGGGTGCGTCAGGGAGCAGGGTGATGGGGTTGCCGGCCCACATGCCAACCTTGTCCTCCTTGGCCTTGGTTTCGGCCGCGACATAGTTCACGTAGTGAGCATCCTTATCAGCATCGCGAATGTTGGTACGCAGAGTGGCGTAGCCCTCCTTCAGCAACGCAACAGCAGCATCGAGCTCCGAAGAGAGCCAGACGCGGCAGTACTCGCGGTTCGATGCACCAGCCTTGTACAGAACATCAAACTTCACTGTCTTGCCAATGCAAAGCTTGCGGAGCGCATCACGGCATTCATACGCAAAGGGTTCCGCGTCATCGGCCCGACGGATGCGGGGGGCAGACAGGTTGGCAATGCTGATCACTCTCTCCTTGGGGGCATGAGGCCCGGTGTACTTGCTAGGAACGACCACTAGGGTGTCACCACTAAGCACGTTGAATACTTTTCCGAAGCTTCCAGTTCGGGGATCCGCCGTAGGAGCCGACATTGGTTCTTTTTTGTGTTTGTCAGTTGATGTAGGAATCCTATTTAACACCAGTTATCCAATCTCGTCGTTGCCCAACAAGACACGTTGTCCGACCGACTTCTCGGCCGACAAATGTGTCCCGTCGGTGTCGAAAACCCCTCCTCGCTCTCTCCTTCTTTCTCTCCGTGCTCGAAACATAAAGTAGATTTAGTCAAGCAGATCGTCAATCGCATCGAACCCATCATCCAGTCCGTCGATTCCAGGTGGCCCCTGGGTCTCCATTGGTGTCATCTCGATCGGGGTGTCCCTCGCGGACGGCAGGCCCGACGGATCGCGGGTCCGGGCGGCCGACGTGATGCGGGAGGTCATATCGCTGGTCGTCGACACGCCGGAGACGGGACGCCGCGCACTCAAGGTGCGGGCGGACCGGGCACGGTCGCGCTCCTTCTTGCTGGCCTCCTTCTGCTGTACAAGTCTGGTCTGTGTGGCCGCCAGCCTCGTCCTCAGCTTGTCGGCGGCTGCGGCCTCTCCCAGCTCGGTGTGAATGGCCATCATGTCCGTCATGGCCTCAATGCTATCGGGATGGCTGTCCAACACTCGCTGGTAGAGCTCCAGTGCCGCTCTCTTCTGCTCCATGCGTCTGAGACATCCGGCTTCCATCAACCTCCAATGGGGCTGGCGGGGACGGAGTTGTCCGGCCTTCCTGAACATCTCCAGAGCACGGGCCGGCTGACCAGCATTGGCATAGTACGCACCGAGCCAGTCGAGGACCTCCACGGTCGGTGTGAGGCCGGCACTGTCCTTGAATGGCTTCACGGCCTCCTCGGGCATGTCCATCGAGCAGTACAGCCGTCCGAGCCTTGCGTGACCAAGCGCGTCGTTCGGTACACGCGCTACAAGCTGCTTGGCCTGATCTATGGCCTCTTCGACGTCTCCGACGATCATGTACAGGTCAGAGAGCTGCCATGTGGCATCGGCGGCCGCGCGGGGATCCTTCTCGCCGCAGACATCGAGATACTGCTGGAACCTGCCCGCAGCTTCTTCGAACTGTTCCAGCTTCTTGAACGCGAGGCCGAGGTTGTAGTGGGCCTCGAAGCAGTCTGTCTGGGGCACGTCCACGGCCCTGAGAAGGCTCTCAACGGCGTCCTTAGCGCGTCCGGCCCTCAGCTGGCAACACCCGAGCATGTTGAGGGCGTATGCCGAGTGAGGGTCCTCATTCACGGCGAGCTCTGCATGTTGCAGCGCCTTAGCGTCTGAACCCGTCACGTAGTACACGAACGCGAGGTTAGTGTGGAGACCGTCCGGGGAATGGTCGTCAGCGGTGTCCTTGATGCTCTCCATGAGGGCCACGGCACGATCGAACGACCCCTGACGGAGACAGGCCAGAGCCATCTCCACCTCGAGGCGACGGGCCACGTGGGCCTGGTTGTTCTCCTTGAGCGCGTCCACGACGGCCTGGAAGCCAGTCTCGACGTCGTCTTCGAGCTTCGGAGCGATGATCCGTGCGAGCGTCGTGATCTTCATCTCCCAGTCGCTCTGACGGCTCGCCTCGTCCCTGTACAGCTCGTCGACGTGCTGCAGGGGGTCTCCACGCTCAGTCGGGGCCGTGGGGGCCAGGTCCAGCATCCGCATGAAGGCATCGCGCATCAAATGCCGCTCGTTCATGATGGCATAGCACAGCACGAGGTTGAAGTACGTCTGCGGGTCGACGGCGGGCTCGGGGCTCGTGGCGTCGGGCGGCAGGTCGGGCACGTCGGTCAGCTGCATCTCGATGATGCGGTCAAAGTGCTCGATGGCGTCGGCAAAGTCCTCGCGGCGGATGGCGCAGATGGCGAGGTTCTTGATAATCTTCACACGCTGCTCCAGGTTGCTCGACGGTACGTTGTCGTAGGCCATGTTGTAGTGCCGCTTGGCCGGGTTGTGCTGCCCCATCGACAGGAATAGGTTGCCCATGTTGATGTGGCATTGGGATAGAATGTGGTTCTGGCTGTTCTCGCCCTGGCTGAGCGAATCGATGATCGACTCATACGCATTCTTCGCCTGCTGCTGCTGGTTGTCCGCCTGGAACGTCACTGCCAACTGGAACAGCACCGCGAAGTGCAGCTCCTGGTTCGCCATGTCCGTGATCTGGTGTTTGCGCCGGAAATTCAAAATATCCTCAACCTTTGTCTTCGCTTCACGAGCAAAGCGCGTCGCTGCTTGGCTATCTCCATCCGCCAGCTTCTCAGCAGATTTCTCCATGGCACGATGTACTGTTTGCTCCATTGACTTCGCCTGTTGCTCAACAGTCTCTTGCTTTTTGAAGTTAAACAAGCTGGAATGGTTCTGTCGGAGAGGGTCAAAGGATTTTCTGCTCGAGAACCCAGCAGCTCTAACTGCAGTCATAGGTCGTGCCGATGCAATCCCACGAGTAGCTTCCATAAGGGACGTTGAGTGAGTTTTTTGTATCTTTTTGTACTGTTTAGTGTCAGAACAAGGAAAAACAAAGCAACAATTCCCGCTAATAGACACATAACACACACGTTAAATGTGAAGAACACGGATTTGTGAAACCTTTATCGCTTGACTCAACGAGTCGGTCCTTATTTATAATCTTCTTTTATAAGAAACAAAGAAGTCCGCATTATCGCATGCCCAGTGCCCTGAAGCAGTGCTTGAACGACGGGTTTGAGATTGTTACCCCTAAGGTTGAGGGTGATGACACACCTACGCTTGAGAATGCTGTTCTTGACGATGATACGGAGATCGTTCTTGTGTCTGTGCCCGAGGGGCTTGATGTATCGGCCATGACCGGTATCACTCTCGATACTGGTAAGATCCGGTCGTTCATGCACGATGAGGCGACGTATGAGATCGAAGCGTCCGACATGCACACCTCTGTGGTGAATGCCTTCCCTAGCGAGGACACTGATGCCTATCAGATTGGCAAGCCGTTTGCTGCGTCGTTCATTGTCCGTGCTGTGGGTCTTGCCGCTGATATGCATGGCGAACCGAAGCCCATTAAGCAGGCTGGCGTGACCCATCACGAGAACCTTGTAGTACGCAGCCAGCTTCCAGGCATGGAGTGAATGGGGCGGCGTAGCAAGCAAGATAACGGATAAACTCCCGGATCGATATATCTTTACTTCTTACCTCACCTACTGCGGTGCTTAGTACACGCACGTGTGCTTGGACATCATGTTGGAGCACAGCAGGATGGAGATGATCATGCCGTACAGGCCCAGGACCTCACCGAACACAAGGATGAGGATCATGCCGATGAACAGCTTGGGCTCACGGGCAATGGCACGCGTCGCAGCGTCACCGGTGATGCCGATGGCGATACCGGCAGCAAGAGCCGCGAGACCGCACGTAAGACCGGCGGAGAGATGGGCAAAGCCGTTCCAAACGGGATAGCTGTCGGACTTCACTGGGTAAGCAACTGATTGATGGGGAAAGACACACTAGTTCCGATGATGAAAAAAGAGGTAATAAGACCGAAAATACCGAGCATACCAGCCATGAGAATTGCCAGACTGTTCTTGATCACGGCCTTGGGCTTCTGGACGCCAAGAGTAATGACACCCACGCCAGCCTTGGCCGTACCGTACGCCGCGCCGAGGCAGCTCAGGCCCATGGCACCAACGATACCCATGAAGCCGAAAAACGGAGCACTAGCAGGACAAAGATCGGTCATTGAGCGGTTTGACGCAGTTTTGTTTCTAGGATTCGATTTAATGACTCGATTCGACTCCGTAATCGACCTTAATCGATGACGCTAGAATCGGCTCAATTGACTGGTTTGGGCGCCAGTCAAACTAACTTTGAATTCCCAACACTCGTATCTCCCGTTGAGCCTGGGAATGAACCCCAATCAGATGACAGAATCCCTTCTGCGCCTCACTCGTTAATTGGTTTGATGCCCCCAGTGCTTAATGTGGAGAAGTTCACTCTCCGCCGCCCTGGAAGTGCGGAGGATGGCATGTCCGAGTTATCAGCGATGTCCGACGAGGATCACCGGGACCTGTTGAGCCTTCAAGTTTTAACGAATGGTGTTGGGGACGATGGCCGTCCCCGAGGGCGCTCCATCCGCCGCCAGCCCGAATGGCAGACTATAGAGATCACGACGAAGTTGAACATCGTCGACTGGGCCGAGGATTCGGTGAAGACCGCCATTAAGGAGTACAAGGACAGCCAGGACGTCACGTGGTATAGCAAGGGCACTATCCGGTCACTGTGTCCCGAGTGCGACATCGGACACGAGGCGCGCCACCGCGTGCTGGTGCTTCGGTACCGCTGTGCTCACAACCATTGTAACCCGGAGCGGTGCACGCTTGAGACCAAGTTTATGTATTGCGCAGCTTCACATAGAGTGTTCTGCTCTACCGCGGGCAGCCACAACATCGAGGGGGCGGCCGGCGGGGCCCATCGCAGGGGTATCACCCTTCGCGTCAAGCGGTTTATAGCCTCTTTAGTTGATCAGGGCAAGTCACCGTCCACCATTGCCAGCGAGATCCGCAGCATGTTTGGGGAGTCGTCGCCGAGTCTTCGCCAGGTCCAAAACTTCGTGTTCAGATTCAAGCGGAAGGCCGCTAAGACGCCGCTCTCCCGATCCGCATCGGCCACCGACGTCGCCGCCGTCAGTGCCGCGGGTGACGCCACCCAGCCCGCCGCCCTCCCGGTAGCTGTGGACATCCCCGCGGTGCGACCCCTGCCTTCTGGGGTGGGTCCTAACGGGTCCCCGGCGGTTAGCATCCCGAAGCTCATGCACACCGGGTCGTCGGGTCCAGTGTGAGGTAGATGTTCCCTGAGAGATTCCAGTCGATACATCGATCCGCTTTCATAATGTGTAAATTCTAGGGTAGTTGCGGAGTCAGCTGAGCGGTTGCCGGAAAATCGACAGACCCTCACCCATGGGAACGCCAAAGCGTGGCTGATGGGCACGCGTTGTGACGCCCCAACACTCAATAGACCAAGCGGTGCTGCAAGCAACGGCTCCTCGACAAGGTGGGAGTCATGCCTCAAGAAAAGACGTTGATGAAAGCATGAGGCCAGGCCACTCTCTCATGACTCCAAAGCAATATATTATCGCCATATTGTGCAACACTTCAACACTTCATTGGTGTACCTGTGGCAACTAAATGTTCTGCTTGCATTGTCAAGCGCGTCCACGTCGCTGTGCGTGAAGGTTCTGCCGTGTCACCCGGGCGTGATGTCGTCCTTGGCGAGGACGCCCATCGGAGGTGATAAGGGCGTTCGGCGGCGCAGAGCAGGAGGTGTAGAAGGCCGACAAGGCTAAATTACAAGGAAAACTTGCTTCACTGATCTTGAGAAGAGTTCAGCAGGCGACTGCTCGACGATCCGGGGCCATAGCTGACAACCACTGAAGTCAACACAGACCCGCATAGGCGCCGGTCAGCCCGTCCGGAACCGCCAGCCCGGCCGTTTAACGACTCCAGCTCTCGGGTCAAAGTTTCAAAACCAGACAACCACGCACAGATCATCATGGACGGCGACACCAACAAGCAATCTGAACTATTGACAACTGAAATCACTGAAAACCATCAGACGGCGCATCCAGCAGCCGCAACAGTCTCTAGCAGCGCTGGGAAGTTCCAGATCTCCAGCGACTACACGCGAAAGGTGGACAGGACAACCGACATCGCCGGAAAACTGCCCAACGCGGTGTATACGCTGCCACCGCACATCGTCCAGGGCATTGTCGGCCTCGCAGATGTCACTGATGCGACGAGAGAGGCGTTGGTGGCCGAGGGCAAGACGTTCTACCTTGCACACAAGCAGTACGAGGAGAGCAAGGAGGTGTTCGTTGACGGGTGGAGTGAAAGAATCACCACGACCACTCTCGACTGCGGTCGCTTGTATTCAGAAGGCAATAATCGGCACGGCCAATGCGGAATCGGATCGGAGGAGAAGAAGGTGACCGGCCCCCGCCTCATCCGTCTGCCGCCCGTGTTGGAGGTGAGGTACCGTGGGGGTAGATGGTTTGCTAACACGACCCGGGGGCTGTATGCCTGGGGGCGGAAC
>PPCM01001432.1_pt1 | contig 10941 bp, 9 predicted proteins | sample 1555541 | NCBI WGS metagenome assembly PPCM01 (sample SAMN05284479, study PRJNA326546) | Marine sediment metagenome, whole genome shotgun sequencing project. | isolation source: marine sediment | place: Germany: Wadden Sea | collected 2012-09-05 | reverse complement strand
CCAAGATTTGAAGCATGCTCGCCTAAAACACCAACTTTTAGATCCTCAAGCATTTTATCATCTACTTGATAAGTACCACCTGCGATTGGCTTTAATAAACCACCACGACCAACAACTGCATCTAATTTAGAAAGATTAATATTATTTTCATCTAAAGCAGATAAAATAACATTTTTTCTAAAATCATACTGATCAAAGATTGTCTCATACTTATTAATTTCGTCTGTAGAATGTCTTAATGTCGTTTCGAACACTTCTCTGTCATTGTCATATACAGCAATTTTTGTTGATGTAGAACCTGGATTTATTGCTAATATTCTTAACTCTGTCATACTTCCCCCTTACATCTTTGCAGCCATTAAAACACCTAATGCGATAGAGTTTAGTTTAGCTTCTTCACTATCTGCTCTTGATGTTAAAATAATCGGTGCTTTTGCGCCAACAATTACGCCTGCACTCTTAGCATTTGCTAAGAAACCTAACGTTTTATATAAGATGTTACCCGACTCAATATTTGGGCACATTAATATATCTGCTTTACCAGCAACTGGATGATCTATCCCTTTTAACTTTGCAGCTTCTTCTGATACTGCATTATCAAGAGCAAATGGTCCGCCAACTATGCAATTTGCTAATTCGCCACTTTCATTCATCTTAACAAGTTCACCAGCATCTACAGTTGCAGGCATTTTTGGATTTACCTTTTCCTTTGCACAGATAACTGCAACTTTAGGTTCTTCAATATCCAATCCATTAGCAACTTGTAAGCTGTTTTCAATAATTTGCTTCTTTTGCTCTAATGTTGGTGCAATATTCATAGCAGCATCTGTTACCAATAGTAGTCTAGGATAATTGATAACATCAAAAATCGCTACATGTGATAAAACACTACCTGTTCTTAAACCTGTTTCTTTGTTAAGAACTGCTTTTAAGATAATACTTGTATCTACTAAGCCCTTCATAACCATATGAGCTTTACCTGAAGAAACTAGCTCTACGGCTTTTAATGAAGCCTCTGCAAGATCCTTAATATCAATAATCTCATAATCACTTAATTCAATACCTTCTTCTTTTGCAATTGCTTCAATCTTTTCTTGATCGCCAACCAAAATCGCATTTACGATGCCATTCTTTTTAGCATTGTCAACAGCCTTTAAAACATCATTATCTTGAGCACAAGCCACAGATACAGTTTTAGGACCACGTTCTTTTGCAATCTTTAATACATCTTCAAAACTTTTAATCATGATTCCACCTCATTTATTCGTTCTTATCCTACGATATATAATGCAAAACTGATGCCAACTTAAAAAATAAACTCTTCAAAACAAAAAAAAATGCCTGTTCTATTGATATGACACCGTTTTCCCGATGTTTTATCAATAGCTATAGGCATTTCCTAATTATGTATTTGCAAAATATTGCACGCAAAATATTGCACAGTACTAATTCTGTGCAAAATCTTGCATTATTTTACTTCATTCTCATAAATCTTAACCGCTTCACCTGTTTCAACTCTTATAACACCTTCATTTAAAGCTATCATCTCATCTTCACCAGGTTTTACAATCACATCCGCAATGAAAGCTACACTTTCAGAAATTTTTGAAGTAATATATTCTGAATAAGCAACTCCACCAGTTAAAACAACAGCATCAACTTTCCCTTTTAGTACTGTAGCCATAGCACCAATTTCTTTAGAAATCTGATAAGCCATTGCCTCTAAAACAAGTTCTGCATTTTTATCACCTTCATCAACCATTTTTAAGGCTTCTCTTACATCATTAGTACCTAAATAGGCAACCATTCCACCTTTACCTCTTAAATAAGGTTTTAGTTCTTTAAAGCTAGCATACTTTCCTGAGAAACAAAGTTTTGCTAAATCACCTGATGGTAAACCACCTGTTCTCTCTGGAGAAAATGGTCCCATTTCATTGGCATTATTAGCATCAATCATTTTACCTTTTTTAAGAGGTACAACAGAAATTCCACCACCTAAATGTGCAATAACCATATTCATTTGATCCACAGTAGTGTTCTTTTCATTTGCTACTCTATGAGCAATTGCCTTAACATTTAGTGCATGAAGAAGTGACTTTCTCTTTATCTCCGGCATACCAGAAATTCTAGCAACATCCTCAAACTCATCAACTGCAACAGGATCAACAATATATGATTCAATATTTGTTGAATCAGCAATAGCTCTAGCAATCAAACCACCTAAATTTGAAGCATGCTCACCTTGTATACCAATCTTTAGATCCTCAGCTAATACATCCGTTACTTTATAGGTCCCACTTGGCATTGGTTTTAACAACCCACCACGACCTACAACAGCTTTTAATTCGCTAAGCTGATAACCTTCTGAAGTTAACCACTCTACAATGATGTTCTTTCTATACTCAAACTGATCAGTAATCTTATCAAACTTATCTAAGTCTTCTGTTGAGTGTGATAAATTCTTCTGGATTTTGTTATCAACACCTTCAAAGATTGCTACTTTTGTAGAAGTTGAACCTGGGTTAATCGCCAAAATATACTTTCTCATATTGCCCCCTTATTCTTTTATTTTATGTTTGTTAAGTTTATAATATAGATTCCTTATTGAAATCTCTAACATTTCTGCTGTTTTAACTTTATTTCCATTATTAAGCTTCAAAACCTTTTCAATATATCTTTTTTCATAAAGATCCATTTTATCTTGTAAAGCAGATGCTTTAAACTTCTTTGAAATTTTTATTTCTGGTACACTATTCAGTTCTAAATTATCGATCACAGGTAGATGACTCAATGTTATACTTCTTTCATTAAATCTCATATTTATCATTGCCCTTGCAATATAGTTTTCAAGTTCACGGATATTACCAGGCCAATCACTTGCCTCTATTACATTCAACGCTTCGTCACTTAAATCTTTTACCGATCTACCAAATACTTGATTTTGCTTATGTAGAATACTCATAATCAATATCTTGATATCATCCTTGTGCTCTCTTAATGCTGGTGTTTTTATAGGAATCACGTTCAGTCTATAGTATAAATCTTTTCTGAAACTTTTATCTTCTATGGCCTTCTCTAAATCAACATTTGTTGCAGCAATTACTCGAACATCTACCGGAACAACTTTTGAGTCACCCACTCTAACGACTTCTTTTTCCTGAAGAACCCTTAAAAGTTTGGCTTGAGTTGCTAAACTAATTTCACCAATTTCATCTAAAAAAATAGTTCCACCATCAGCCATTTCAAAGTAACCTGCTTTACCTGATTTTAATGCTCCTGTAAAAGCTCCACCTGAATATCCAAATAATTCACTTTCTAATATGCCCTCATTTATTGCCATACAATTTACGCGAACAAATTTTGAATGTTTTCTATCACTTGCATTGTGGATGGCATGAGCAAACAATTCCTTTCCAGTACCTGACTCACCTTGTAAAAGTACTGTAACAGGTGTATTTGCAGCTAATTTTGCCTTTTCTATGGCATTTATAATAACAGGGTTATCCCCTTTTATATCTTCAAAGGTGTATTTGGCCTCAAGATTACGTATAATTTGCTTGGCTTGATCGAGTTCCCTCGATAATCTCCTTGTTTCTGTAAAATCTTGCAGTACTGCAACGCTACCTTTTAATTCTCCATTTTCATAAATGGGTGCAGCGCTAACATACAGATCTCTACGACTTAAACCAACATTAAATTTCAATCCAGTAACAGGTTTCTTCTTTCTCAATACTTCTAAGTGAATACTTTCCCCATCATCACCAAGGTCAACGGTACTTAGTTTCCCAATAATATCTTCTTCATAATAACCTGTTAATCTAGAATAAGCAGGATTGATTAGAATACCTCGCCCATTTTCATCTACAACAGATATTGCATCCTGTGTTGCATTGATGATTGCCTCAAGCATGGTACGCATTTGCTTTAGATTTGTAATTTTTTCTGCAAGTCTTGCCACTTCACTAATATCTCTAAAAACAGCAATCGCACCAATAATATGATTTTCTTTATCTCTAACAGGCATTCTGTTAGTAATAATTTCGGTATTACCTAGTTGCTGCTTCTGATCCAGTTCCGCTTCACCTGAAATCATTATATGTGGTAAGCGGGTATTCTTGATAACATCAACTATTTTTTTCCCTAAAACATCTTTAGCATAAAAATTAGTCAACTTTTCTGCTGCTTTATTATAGAGTGTAATTACACCCTCAATATCAACTGCAATCATTGCATCATGTGTTGAATCTAGTATCAGTTCTAATTCACGTTTCATACCTCACCTGCTTTTCTATATTGTATCATTATCACTTATATGTTTACAAGATTTTTTTAAACGTTACACAAAAAGTTTAAATGCCAAAAACAACTGTTTTTGGCATCCATCTAATCTGTATCTTCTTCTATTATTTCTTCTGCATCTATATCTATAACTTCTAATTCAATGTTACTAGGTATGATTTCGATACCATTAAAGTCATTATGCTTATTTAAAACAACTTCAGCATTAACTCTGCCTACATCAAAGTTCTCTGCATCAATATATAAGGTTAAATCATTTTTAGTTAAACTATTTGCAATGCTCTCAAATGCAGACACACGGAGTAATACTACACCTTCCAAATCAGACATATTCGTTCTAAGATTACTTTCTTTATTTAAGAAAGTAATATCTGAATAATCATATGTGAACTCTGTTGTAATTATTTCCTCAATAGTTACATCTACTCTTACTTCATCAATATATTGATTCATTGTTATATCTTCAGGGATATTTAGTTTTGTTGAAATTTCAAAACTACTACTAGCATCACTTAAGTTTACATCCATCGTTTCAATAAACTTGAGTGCATTGATAACTTCACGTTGTCCCCGTACATTAACAGTATCAGGTGTTACCTTTATATCTGTTAATCCATAACCTTCTTTAACAGTACCTACAGTACTTGGTTGAATAGTTACATCCAACAACTTTGAAACTGGAATATATACTGTAACATAATTAGTTTCAACTTCTACACCTGTAACAGTCTCACCATTTTTATCAATCGGTTCAACTGCAACTTCTTTCACTATCCTAGTTGTATCATTTGATATATTGATGATACCTCTTACACTATCTACTGAATTTACATATGACTCAGGACCTTTAATAAAAACTTGTTGAAGAGATAAACTCATTTCTTCAGCTAAATAACCTTCGGGTACTGTCCCCTGTTTGATTATTTTTACATCAATCGGTTGCCTGACAATCTCATCAATATCTAATGTAATATTCTCTTTTGAAATAGATTCAATTGAGATATCCTCTATAGATACATTCTTATTTAAGAGGATGGTTTGATTACCACTTGTTAAATCCCCAATATCAGCTGATACTTCAACTTCTTGTTTGGTAATGCTGTTAACTTCATTACGACGTCCTTTAAGGATAACATCTACGTTAAACTCACGTTCACCCATAATTTCGAAGTTCCTAGCCTTTAGTTCTTCTATTCCCATCAATTGAACTTGAACATCTTGTAGCGACCTTGTAATCTCTGGGTTAACTTGATCCATAACAAAGATCCAAAAGACAATTGCAAATACCAACGATAGGAGCTTGGGTGCAGTATTTCTAGAAAACTTACTCTTGTTGTAAATCTCCCTTATCTTTTTTAGCATTCGAGTTCCTCCATTTATCTACAAATGATGCTTTTTCCTCTAAAACAAAATTCTCCATTAAAATATCTCTTAAATCACTGGTATCTAAAAAACGATTAAGGTTCCCATCCATTGCGACAGATATTGCACCTGTTTCCTCAGAAACAACAACTACAAGGGCATCTGAATTTTCAATCATACCTAAAGCAGCTCTATGTCTTGTCCCAAGATCTCTACTCAAATCAGTCTTAATAGATAATGGTAAAAAACATCCAGCTGCCATAATCTTTTCCTTTTTTATTAAGATTGCACCGTCATGTAATGGTGCATTGTGTTCAAATATATTTGTTATTAAAAGTGCACTTATTTTACCTTCAATTAAAGTTCCAGTATCAACAATCTCATTTAGACCTGTATCACGTTCCATAACAATCAATGCACCTGTTTTTGTTCGTGACAAGGTCGATACAGCAGTTACAATTTCTTCAATATTTTGTTTTAACTCTTCTTTAATTATTTCTGATATTGATACAGACAACCATCTAGTGCGACCAATATATTCAAGAGCTCGTCTAAGTTCTGGTTGAAAAACTACTAAAATAGCAAAAATACCAACTGTAAATGTATTTTCAAGAATATATTGAATCATATGCAATTGCAAGAACTTACTAATATTGAATACAGCTAATAGAACAATCAATCCTTTAATTAGTTGTTCTGCACGTGTTTCTCTTATTAACATCAATAATTTATAAAAAATTACTGCTACAATTACAATATCAATTAGATCTATAATCCGAAAATTCATAAACAATTTCATGACGTTTTCCATATATGCCACCTCTTTTAGTCTTTACTAAATATTATAGCATTTCTTACAAATTAGACTACTCTAATAAGACATTTCTAACAAAAATAATATGATTGTAATATAACAATCATATTATTCCTACATTCTGTCTAAAATTGTAATAGCCAGTACAGATTCTAGTACTGGAATAACCCTTGGTACTATACATGGATCATGACGACCTTCTATTGATAAATCAACCGATTCTTTTGTTCTATAATCCACACTCTTTTGAGTTTTACCAATGGATGGTGTCGGTTTTACTGTAACTGTAAAATCAATTGGCATACCATTTGTAATACCACCTAAAATGCCACCATTATGATTAGAACTCGTCTTAATTGACTCATCAAAATAGAAACAATCATTCGCTATCGATCCACTCATTCTTGAAAATTCTATTCCAGCTCCGAACTCTAATGCTTTAATAGCAGGTATCGAAAAAACAAGTTGAGACAACACACTTTCAAAAGACTCAAAATAGGGATCACCCAATCCTGCCGGGACATTGACAGCAAAACATCTCACCTTTCCTCCTACAGAATCTTTTTCTTTACGCGCCTCTAATATTTTTGATTGCATTTCGATCTTAATTTTTTCGTTAAGCACAGGAAAATCTGTTTTCAACAAATTAATTGTTTTATCGTTTAAATTCTCTAATTTATCATCATCAATTGCTCCAATAGATACAATTTGAGTGCCAATGATAATATTTTTATCTTTCAAAATACTTTTTGCTACTGCACCAGCAAAAACAATTCCAGCAGTTAAACGTCCTGAGAAATGTCCACCACCTCTATAATCATGAAATTCATCATATTTTATATTCGCAGTTAAATCAGCATGGCCAGGTCTTAACCGTTCTTTTAAACCAGTATAGTCCCGTGATCGCTGATTTGTATTTTCAATAATCATTGTTAGCGGAGCACCTGTAGTATATCCATTAAACTCACCACTTATTATCTTAAATATGTCATCTTCTTTTCGCTGAGTTTCTAAAAGACTCTTTCCAGGTTTTCTTCTATTCAGTTCAGACTGAATAAACTCCAAATCGAGTAAATGACCAGCCTCTATTCCTGTAATTGTAATACCTACACAACTACCATGTGATTCTCCAAATATTGATAAGCCTAATTTACTCTTCCATATGCCACTCATCGAATGTGCCTCCTAATAATCTAAAATGCTCAAAGAAATGTGGGTATGACTTATTGATTGCATCACATCCTTCAATATACACATCTTCTTCACATACCAAAGATGCAACTGCCATTGACATAACAATGCGATGATCATTCCATCCCTTAACATGGCCGCCTTTCAAAGATTTCTTTCCTCTAATAATTAAACCTTCCTCTAACTCATCAATATCCGCACCTAGTTTATTGAGTTCCGTTGCTATTGCATTCAATCTATCACACTCTTTAATTCTTAATCTCTTGGCATTTATGACTTGAGTAGTGCCAGGTGTTACAGCTGCTAATACAGTTAATACAGGTATTATATCAGGACATTGAGATGCGTCAATAATCGTTGAAGTTGTCTCGCTTTTCTCTGCGTATATGTAATTATCACCAATCGTTAAGCGACCTCCCATTCTCTTAATAATATCAACAACCTCTTTATCACCTTGTCCTGAATTAGGATTCATGTCTAAACACTTTATATTTCCACCAATAATTCCAGCAACAAGCCAAAACGCGACTTGTGAAAAGTCACCTTCAACTCTATAATCTCTACCAACATATGCTTGTTTTCCTTTTATCATAAATGATTCATAGTTATTGTTTAATATTTCAATTCCAAATGCTTTTAACACATCAATCGTTAGATCAATATATCCCTTTGATTCTAGTTTAGAAGTTACTATGATTTCTGAATCACCCTCTAATAAAGGTAATGTATATAATAGTCCAGTAATAAATTGAGAACTTATATCACCTGGTATTTCAAAAGATCCTGCTTTGATGGAACCATCTACTGTTAATGGCAACCCCCCATCATGATCGAATGGAATATTCTGCTGATTAAATATTTTAAAGAATGGATCCAATGGTCTTGTAACAAGCTTTCCCGATCCTTCAAATGTAACTTTTTCATTACTTAACATAGCAATTGGAATCATAAATCTAAGCGTTGATCCTGATTCATGGCAATCAAATACTGAGTCACTACATTTTAATGGAAAATTTGCTCCTATAACAACATAATCGTCCCCATCTTTATTATATATTGCTCCTAATTGGGACATACACTGGGTTGTTGCAATTATATCTTGAGATTGTATTAGATTCTCAACTCGACCTCCGTTAGATAATCCTGATGCAATAATTGCTCTATGACTTAAACTTTTTGATGGTGGTATTTGTATATCACCAGCTAGCGACTGACCACCTGAAATTTTCAAATTTAACATAAACCCTCCAAAATAAATTTCTTAAACCAATCAAAGTCAACTGATTTAATAACTGCTTCTCCTATCTCCTCAAGTATAATAATATTTAAACTATCTTTATCACTTTTTTTATCCAATTTAACTGCTTCCATTATTTGCTCTATATCATATAACACAAAATGATCTAATTCGTATTTACTAAGTAGTCTCATACTTAACTCGTATTCTGTTGCTGTTAGCATATTACTTGATATCATAGCTTTCAAAATATAAACCATTCCCATTCCAACTGCTTCACCATGATTCAACTCAGAATAATTGGTTATTTTTTCAATCGCATGGCCAATTGTATGTCCAAAATTAAGTAGCATTCTTTCATGAGATTCTTTTTCATCTCTTTCAACAACTTTGGCTTTTATTTCAACACATCTTTTAATTATCGAAACAAGCATCTCTTTAATCGAATCTACATCATATAACATCAATTCATCAAACAGTTTCCTATCTTCAATAAAGGCATATTTTATAACTTCTGCCATTCCAGATATAAATTCTCGCCTATTTAAAGTAGATAAAACATCTACATCTATATAAACTGCCTTTGGTTGATAAAAATTACCTACCAAATTCTTACCTTGTGGTAAATTAACTGCAACTTTTCCGCCAACCGAACTATCAACTTGTGATAGCAAAGTAGTTGGTATTTGAATAAAGTCTATCCCTCTTAAAAATGTTGCTGCAGCAAATCCTACTAAATCACCAATAACACCACCGCCAAGTGCAATTACTAAATCACTTCTTGTTAAATGGTTTTCTATAAAGAATTGATACAACATTTCTAATGTTGATATTGATTTACTCTTTTCTCCTGGTTCAACTATATATGATGCATTGACTACTTTTAATTCATTAAAACCATTTATGAGGACATCCAAATATAGTTCGGATACATTACTATCCGTAACTAAAACGACCTTATGATAATTAAATTCCTCATTAATCATACTAGGAACATTCTTTAGATATTCCTTACCAATAAAAATATTATATGAATTCCTATTTAAATCTAATTTTATTTTTTGCATAATTATACACCTTCTATAAACTTTATCATCACAGTATATTTTTCTAAAAACTTCCTAATAACCATTGTATCATTAACTCTTTTCAATAACCAATTTTTTTAATGAAATTGCCATCGAATATAACTTGTATGTACTCATAACACTTGTATTCGATTAATCTAAGGTAAAATATATTGAATTTAATTTAGTACCTTGTAGATCTTCTTGAAGTCTAAATGAAGAGTAAAAAAAATGAGGAATTCAAAACATAATTATACAGAACCAAGTCATCTTTTAAATGCTGATTCTTATCATATTCAATATATATGCAAATGTCAAGTCAAAAAAAACTTTAGTAAAAGCTATTGACTTTTAGTTTTATTGGTAATACAATTCTCAATAACAAAGCAATTTGAGGAGAAAAATTATGAATTCGAAAAAAACAATTATGAGACAATTAAATAATACGCTATCGTTAATTCAAGAATATTTTTTCTTTTTTTACTGGGGTTTCTTTTATTGGAGCGCTGGTCTATTTGCATTTGAATATTATGAGGGAAACTATCAAACCTAATGTTTTATGAGTTAAATTAAACCATTCAAGGAGTTTCCAATTAGGAAACTCCTTTTTATTTTATCAATAAATTTATGATCGATATATTTATTCTGTCAATTTAAAATTAAACAATCACTAATAAGGAGATTATCATGTTAGAAGTTATAGAAAATGAAGTGAAATTACCACCCTACAAGCTTGCCAGTAGAATTGCACACCCAGATGATACAATCATACATCTAAAGAATACTAGTATAGGTGGACAAAACTTAACGGTTATCGCGGGTCCATGTGCAATTGAAAATGAATATCAGATGATTTCTACAGCTTTAGCTGTAAAAGCCTCTGGAGCAACAATATTACGTGGTGGTGCTTATAAACCAAGAACTTCTCCCTATAGCTTTCAAGGACTTGAGGAGGAAGGCTTAATTCTCTT
>PPCM01001431.1_pt1 | contig 10952 bp, 6 predicted proteins | sample 1555541 | NCBI WGS metagenome assembly PPCM01 (sample SAMN05284479, study PRJNA326546) | Marine sediment metagenome, whole genome shotgun sequencing project. | isolation source: marine sediment | place: Germany: Wadden Sea | collected 2012-09-05 | reverse complement strand
CCTGCGGGAAGACGTTCCACCGCGATGTGATGGCTGCCGAGAACATGCTCCACAGTGCACACGGAAACATCATAACTACTACACACGAGTAGCCATTGAGGCTACCATGGATGTCGCGTTGACATCCTATCTCAACCCCGCATCCCTGGGGGTTGAGCAAGTCACATTGTCGGCCGAGAAGTCGGTCGGGCAATGTGTGACTTGAGTAGACACGTGGGTTTCCGGAAAATGAGATAAAGACCAGTGGAACGTGTCATGGTGTTGATTTACCAGATTAGTTGATGATGTGGGCCTCATGGCTGAACTTGAGCTCCATGGCGGGGGGAAGGCTCTCAAAGATGACCACGTTGTGGACCTTGGAGCCAGTCTCACCGGCAAGCTCGAGCTCGATAGCGTGGTTAACACCAGCGACGACCTGGGTCTTGTAGCTGTTGACCTTCACGAGCTTGAGAGCAGCACCCTCAGTCTTCCTGAATTAGAAATTGCGTGACACGGCACCTACTTGTTGATCTCGGCGAGAGCGAAGTCGATCAGTTTCTGCTCGGGAGCAGTGTCTTGGAGAGAGTAAGCACCAGCCATCATAATGTTTTGGTTCTGAAGAAAGAAAAACTGACTTTGATGAGTCGAAAACGACGGTTGTCCTAACGCTGTAGTCTGGGTCACCGGCAGCGTGTAAACTCGTCTGGCTAACATCTACCGGATACCATAATCTCAAAACGATTGTGTCGCCGAGGCGTTGCATGACGCAGGATAAGTATGGCTGCTGTTTCTGCACCGTACGGGTTCCCAGCGCAAGGACGCTACATGATCACCTCCGGTCCAGACACGGATCTGCCTTCCCTGTGGCAGGACAGGACGAATTGACCGAATCTCAACGGATATTGATTACATCGTACACTCCGCAGGTCACACGCATGTGCCCGGTTATTGGATGCTTTCACAGGGACAGTTTCGCGTCTGGAATCCAGCGTCACGTCCGCCGGCACCACTTTGATTTCCTTTTCGGCGATCTGGGTCAGTACGGGCGGAACGTCCAGCTCTGGCTCAAGAACGTGCTCGCCCAGTGTACAACACACAAGTGCACGTACGTGGGGTGCGACTGCGAGTTCCGCACCAAGCCCGAGCTCGCCGCACACTTTTCTGCCGAGCATGCGGTCGTCGAGGACACCAACCATCGCTGCACCCTCTGCGGTAGGGTGTTCAAGAAGCACCACAAGCTGAAGAAGCACATGAACAACTGCCAAACGGTGCAGCAGGCCTTCGCCTGTGACATCTGCGGCGCCTCGTATGCGACGGTAGGTTCCACACCGACCCAACTAACATAGAAGTCAAACCTTCAGACACACAAGCACTACAGCAAGACCCATGGCATCTTCACGCACGTCTGCCCGACGTGTGGCGAGGCTGTCAGTCACCCACACTCCTTCCGGGCCCACATGATCAAACGGCACGACGCCCCCAAGACCGAATGGACCCAGGCCGACTACCTCAAGTACCGCGTCACCCGGGCCGACATGAAGACTGTCGTCCCCGCCGCCGACCCCGGCCAGGCCGTCGAGGAGTAGAGATAGTGCAACCCATACACATAACGATAGCATGCCTTTGCCGGCACGGACATAAATTATAGCGGGATACGCATGGAAATCGCGACTAACACGCTCGTCGTGTCAATCGTCATGGAAAAAGGGTCAACGGTATGAAAAAAACGATTTATAGTTTCACGTTGAAAGGCGCGATACAAGATCACGGACGGGTGTAGAGGAACGAAATGTTTCTAAGGCGTTTTCTACTCTACAATGTACCCTGTTTCTGTTCAAAACTGGCGCGTGAGACTCCCAGATCCAACATACTGCTTTCCCTGACCAATTTCATCATATTCGCCCAGGTCCTGGGGCTTCTAGTTGGGCCAGTTCTAGAGAACAGTAACCTATTAATGCGATCATTTCTGACTATTAACGTATCTGCCACACTGCCCTTTTTTTACTCGCGATCCAGCTCGTTTGCTGTGGACAACTCTCTTTTCATCTTTTATGGACTGTGCGGCTTCACCATCGTCCATTTCCTGTTCACCATCGTCCTCATTACCACCCATCTGGGCCTCATGGCGCCACGTCTCGTCCAGATTAACTCCATCATCGTCGCCATCGTGGCAGGCCCCATCAACATCCCTATCGTGCTGATCCTGGCCACGCAGCTCTCATGCCTCCTGCGGTTCGGTGATCTACTGGCCGCGGGTGACCCGTACCTTGTGTGTTCCGTGGTTTACTCCAGTCGGCCCCACATTGTCGTCCCGCTGGCCATCGGAGCCATCGCCCTCACGTGTCACTTCGCGTTGGCGTTCTTCACCGGGTGTGCCCACGGCGGGAGCCACGTGGCGACGTCATCCTGGCCCAACGCCTCCCACTCCTGGTGGGTTCGATGCGCCACGACCATCTGGTGGATGGCATTCGCCGCCCTGGTCACTCTATTTGAGGGTGAGGTCGTGCTATTGTCGGGCATCGCGGTCCTGGGCTCGTCTACGATGGCCCTGATGCACGTCACGGTCCTCCCCCTCAACATCCCCGAGGTCAACACCGCCGTCTGCGCCATATCCTCCGCGTTGGCCATCATCTCCCCATACCGAGCCGTCGCCGCACTCCTGACCGTCGCTCCGTCCCTCCTCACGGGCTACACGGCGTCCAGCCTCGTCGCCGGCGCCATGGTCGGTGCCATCGCCGCCACTGTCAGGCTCCACGGAGTGTATTCCAGACTCAAGCCGCTGCTGTCGGCCGCACACCACGAACTGCTCCTCGCCCAGGCCAAGCGCTACCCCTTGCATCTAGCCGTGCCGTCTGGCGAGGCGATGCTGTTCTCCTCGGCCTCGGAGTTGCCTCTGGACTACTTCATCAAGCGTCTCCAGCGTCTGTCGCCCGAGAGTATCCGATACACACCCTTCGAGCGGGACGTCGACGCCATGACGGCGTGTTGGCCCCTGATGCAGATTCTCCTCTACCGCCGGGACGCTGAGCGGGGTCGGGGCTGGGTGGGGGGGCCCACGTCCCACTCGTTCACCGCCAACCCTGCCGAGTATTCCGCCTTCGCCCCCAAACGGACCCTCATGATGCCCCTCTTCGCCGTGGCACCCCGGTTGATCCTGATGGTCTTCCGCCCCACCCTTCTCCCGTCCCACCCCTCCGTGCTGCTCGCCTCCAGCCTCAGTAACGGCGCCCTCCTCGCCACGGTCCATTGGGTCATCACCGAGTCCCTGGCCGCCCACCCGACATCCCTACCCCTTCAGCTGTACCTCCAACACCTCCATCGCACCTTCCTTCCCATCGACCCACCCTCAGCCATCAGGGCCCTCGAGGACCTCCGTCACGCCCGTCATAGCCGAACCGTCCCCGCTCCCCGCCTCTTCCGACCGATGGCCGTCCCATTCCTCCTGAGACCCGCAGTCATCTACTACGAACATGCCATCATCGTCACCGCCGCCGCTGAGACCGCCATCGCCATCGGCGGTGACGACGTCGCGTCTGGGGTCGCCGCTTATTGGGGCGATGGAGATGTGTTCGACGATGCACGCCACGCCCATGCCCGGTGCATCATGGTGCTGGACCAGCTTCATGCCATCGCGAGAGACGTCGCCCCAGATACGGCACTGGAAGATAGTGACAGAATCTTAGATCTCATCACGGAGTTCTCCAGTCAGTTCAAGCGGACCCGGGCTGCGTACCGCCTTGCTGTCCGTGCCCAGCCCCACTCGACGGACGTGTTAGGGTGCTATGCCTACTTCAAGGAGGGGCTGACATCCCTGGCCGCCGATAGGTGCTACAGAGACTTGATGCTGCGTTTCTCGGACAATAAGGTCGGACGGGCGGCCCCGAGGTCGTTCAAGTCGCGTGTCCAGTATCTAATGGGACTCAACCCCCGGACCAACGACTCAATCGTGAGTCGGTTCGTGCGCCGGCCCCGGACTGTGATGTCCCAGCTAATTGTCATTATTGTGGTCATATCTATCATCTTCCACGCATCTCTCTTCATATCCCGCCCCATAGATCTTCCAGAGATGGTGGATCAGCTCCACCGTACCGCCGATAACCTGGCCCGGGGCATCCTCCTGCTCCCAGCTACAGACCAGCCCAACGTGGACCACATCCAGGCGTTCGACTTCGCCGCACTCCGGTTCATCCAGATCGATGGCGTTGCCGACGTGCTCTTCCCCAGACATGGCCGATGGGCTTTACCTGTCGATGTCACCGAACATTGTGCATCCGTCAACCCCACCCCCGCGACCGCCACCACCTGCCTGACGGCCTTGGCCTCGATCCCTATCAATCTTCCACCCGTCACACCCGGCCCGATCGTCGCGTTGGTCGGCCTCGGGTGTGTCGCGGCCCTCATCATATTCCTCATATTCGAGGCGGCGGGTAATGCGTCCCAGTTCGTGTGGCTCGAGCGTCGTGTGGCCGTTGGTGTGTCGCATCTTTGGGCATCATCCACGGGGGGCGCCGAGCCTGTCCCCCGGACTCAGAGTGACATACTAGCGGCCGGCAGGGAGATCGTCGCCAAGGTCCAGCAATGGTTGAGGGCCAACACCGACACCCCGACCGCTCGCCTCAAATCCTCATTCCACCCCAAGATTCGGGGCGGGCGGGCCCGTCGCATCACCCCCGCGACGATTGACAAGCTCCTTCTCCGCCACATCGCGGCCCACGGGATGGTGTCGGTGGCGTCGATAGACCCCGACGCAGCACGCACCATGGCGAAGGCCGAGAGGAAGGACGTCGCGCCCGGGGCATTCGGGAGCCAGAGGAGCCTCCTGGAACGAGCCGCACCCAACCAGAAGCGGACCCTGACCGTGATGTCGGCCCTACTCCCGCTCACCGCCATCGGAATCGTGGTGTTCGTCACACTGCTCTCGGTGTCGTCGTCGGCAGACTTCATGGCCACTGATGCATCAGACACCAGACAAGCGTGTATAGAGCTGTCCAGTGGCGTCGCGTCAGAGCTGAGCGGGCTACACGATGCCGCCAGGAACATCACGCTCGCCACGGCGGCGGTGAAGGGCTACATCGCCGACCTCGAGGCGGACCCCTCCTCCTGCGTTGAGTGGCGAGCAGTGCCGCCACTGACGGCGATTGAGATGGTCCGGATGCATCACACCACACACATGCCACAGGCCATCTCCAAACTGGTCGGGGCGTGTGCCACACTTCATATCGCATTTACCATGGCCGCCGTCGACCAGACCGCATTCCTCCAGGCCGTCGCCCCCTACACCTGCCCCCCATCGGTCCCACACCCACACCCACCCGCACAACCCGCACTCGCCGCCCAGGCCCCCCTCAATCCTCGTTTATCGGCCCTCACAGACGTTATCGAGGCCCGCACCGTCACCCACGCCGCACTCGCCTCGGTCGACCCCACCCTGCCCGCCCTCGCCGCCCGCGCCACCCTCGTCGACGCGGCAATGGTCGCCTGCATCGGGCGTTCCGCGGTCGAGAGCGCCGCCATGGCCATGCGTGGAATCGATGACCACGTGGAAGTCGCCACAAAGGAGTTCATATCTGCCATCCGCACCCGGGCCGTGCTGCTGGCCTTTGCGGGCGTCCTGACGGCTATCCTGGGTGTTCTCGTTCTATTGACCGCCTTTGTCAACATCGCCTTCGTCTCCCACGTGCTACCGTTTATATTTACCGTCACGGTATGCGCTGTGGTGTCCATCGCGTTCTTCGTGCTCAGTGTGACCGTCGCCGCTGACTCCTTCCGTGTGTCCGACTACTTCGCCTCGGACTTCTCCCCCGCGGTGTCCGCTGTCCTATCCGCGACCATCACCGGGCTGTACTCGGCGATGCACACCCTCACTGGCTCCCCCGTGTACAAATGGGCCTTCCTCGACCACGTCTCCCACCCCGCCGCCCCCTCCCCCTTCGACATCCTCCAGGCCGACGTCGGGTTGGGTCTGGCCGACCCCATAACCCTGCCCCACGCCACCCTCACCCTCACAGTCCCTACCCCCGGCCGACAGACCCTCGCCGACATCGTTCAGGGCCCGTGGTCCGCCGCCGCCCAGCGCGACGTCTATGCCCGCTACCCAGCCCTGGCATGGGCGACCAACCTACCCTATATGGTCCGAGCCGACGTCGACGCCCCCCACTCGGGCTTCCACCTGTCCGACATGTCCGCCGAGCTGTACACCGACCTGCTCACCCCCCTGTGCAGCGTCCGTCTCGACGGGGAGGCCGCCCCTCTGGAGGCGTGGATGTTCCTCGCCGTGCTGTGCCTGGTCCCCACCATCTGCCTCACAGTCATCCACCCGGTGGTAGCCGAAATGGTCGTCCCCCAGCAGGCGGCCTCCACCGTCTACAAGGTCGTGTTGCTCCGGCTCCGGTTCGCCGGGCACTACCTGTGGCATTTCTTTAACCTGCACCGGAAGCGCCGCGCCGGGCTGGCCCGGTCACATGTGGCCCGGCTCGTCATCGCCGGGTTGGCACTCTTGTTGACCTTTATGTCGGCTGCTGCAGTCAGTTTCGTCATTCACTACATGGCTAAGGACGTTGCCGTCGAGGCCCAGGCCGATCTCGCCGAGATGATCGCCCTGACCCAAGGTGTGGCTGCCCTCGCCGAGTTCATCGACACAGATGACCCAGCCCGCATCATGTACGTCCGGGATGTCGCCCGGCACGCCCTGGACCTCGACGGAGGCTTCCTGTCGTCGTGTCAACCAGCATCAGATATCGTCGCCGAGCTGCTCCTTTTCACTTTCTCGCCTGAACCCGACCTGACCGAGACCTTTCTCATTGACATCGCCACACTGTACACCGCCATCATCGACGACTGTGACATGGTCCCCGCCATCGCCCGGGGCCGCATGGCCACGTTCTCCTCCATCGTCACGTTCGGGTTACTGACGCCGCTCTTTATACTGCATCTCGGAGTGACTGGATGGTTCTTGTGGCGCTGCTGGGCCCTGTTGGAGCTTCTCAGACACGAGCGCCGGATGACCCACCAGGTCATTGATATGGATGAAGTCCGATAGGCTGGAAGCTCCGCCCAACCTTCTTTATAAAATTCGGTCTGAGATTTTTTACTGGGCCTGGTCTCGTTGGATGTCCTGTGACCGGGTGATGCGTTGCAGGGAGTGACGGCTTTTGGGTGACTGTAAAATTTTGTGAACACAGAGTATGAGCTCGTTTGGCGAAGTCAAGACGCGGCGCGTACCCTTATCACGACCTAAAACACCATCGAGAGGGCGAAAACTTCCTAGCCTTGACCAATTCCGTCAAGATGCAATGACTCAGCCAGTTCCAGTATCAAGGACGCACACAGCAGGCTTCTTCAGTCCGCGGGCAAAGCAGTACATCCCGCTCGGCGATCCCCAGCTATCCATAACGATTGACCACATTCTGGACCGCGCTGATACGAAGATGGGCCATTCGGACTCCGCACACTCCAACCAGCGGCAGGTGGAGGCCGCTGCGGGCCCCACGGACACTGACTCGCTCGTAGCCAACGCTGCCGTCCGTCAACAGATCCGTGCGTCGACTCACCGTGGAGGAGGCTGGAGTCACCTCCAAACCAAGGTCAGGGAGTCGTCGACAAGGCTGCAGCAGGTGAAGCGGGGGGCTCACATGCTGGCGGACGTAGCGGACGACATGCGGGGCGTGCCGTTCCTCCCCGCGGCCGACACACCGGCCCCTCTTGTCCGTGCCGCGGAGGAGGCCGCCAAACCCGTCGGTCGGCGGGACGAGGCGTTGGCATCCACCACGCTCGTTACTTACCCTGCCCCTACAGCCGATATGGACTATCTACTGTGTCCCCGACCCGCTGCCTCGTCTCCCAGAGCCAAGTCGTCGCGTGTGAAAGGTCCCCGAAGGGTGAGTACTGCCCCGCCCAGGGCCGCCCCGGGATCCTCCTTACGGGTGCCCGATCACCTGCAGGGCGCTCCCGTGTTGCTGGACACCGTTCGGGGCCAGCTCCGGACGGTTGATCAGTCTCGCCGGCCGGTCCCCATCCAGCCTGTCCGCCCCGCCGCTTCAAACGTCCGTCGAAAGGAACGCCGTCAGCACCACACCGCTGTGAGGGATACAACGACAGTCCTCGCTACCACTGTGCCGCCAGAGCATCTCCGCGGCGACTTCCTGAGGCTGCAGGGCTGTCTGGCGCATGGCCTGGAGAAGAAGCTGGTCGAGTACGAGACTGCCCGCCTCCACAAGAGCCGCAAGACCTTCGCCGCGCTTGGTCACGTCACCGACATGGACGCCCGTCGGGGGCTCCGGCGTATCCGGGCCACCGTCGATCACAGCGTGGCCACGAGGAGATTTGACCTCGAGCGTGGCCGGATGGAGTGGGTGGCCGTGGTCGAGGCCATGCTGCGGGAGAACGGGCGCCCTGTAACCCGGGCCGAGCGCGACTTTTTGAGGCGGATCGAGCTTGTGTATACTGGTGAGAATCAGCTCGATCGGCGGCTGTTCTTCAGACTTGTGGCGAGCCTCCCACGGCCAGAACTGGACGATATCCAGGTCCAGAAGGCCATCCACTACATGGTGACGGATGTGTTGCCTGGACAGGTCACGCTCGACGAATACGTCAAATGGCTCGACTTCAACGCGCTTCCCCGACCCGCGGCCCTGATGAACTCGATTCTCCAGCGACGGGTGGTGGGCAGGGGGAAGGCGAGCCCCGCCAGGACCGGGACCATGACGGCAAAGGGGTCGGGGTGATGGAGATCGCTGGATTTATTAATGCATTAAACATGAAACGTTATGAGTAAATACGAAGATAGCCACGCTCACACGGGAATCACAAGCCAGCAATGGATCACTGCTGGGGTCGACAAGGTCGGCGGAAAATCTAGATGTTTATAACGTACTCAGCGCCGCTGATCATCGCATCGGCATCCCCGGGCCAGACGAACCGGGCCACCCCGCCCCCGCCCTTCGCCGCCCCTGCGGTCGCCCCCACCCCGGCCACCACGGCGCGCATCACCGGCGTCGGGTCGCCAAGGAGGTGTCTGGTAAAGAAGACGCGAAGGCCGGCCATCCGCCGCCCAACAGCCGACAAGGGCGGGGGGCGAGGCGGGGATTGAGGGCCGGTCACCCACGCGGACCAGGCCGGCGGGGTGGGGTGGGGTGGGTCGGGCGGCCCCTTCACGTCAGCAGCGTCCGGGTCGGCCGGTATCTCGTCCAGTAGATGGTCCAGCGTGCCCGTCAACACCAACTGGGCCCCCAGCCACCCGACCCACCGAGCCCCGTGCCCATCGGGGATGCGGCCGAACGCCCCCACGTGTCGCATGAACCGGGCGGCGTCGTCCCGGGGGATGGACGGGTAGACCCTGGGTGGGTTCGTCTGAAGGGATCGGTCGGCGAGGGCGGCGGCTTCAGGATGGTCGACGAGGTATAGTGGGCCGGCGAGCGAGAGAAATTCGGTAGCTTGTTGGGGGGATGAAAAAGGAAGGAAGGTTGTGGGATCGAGTCCTGTTGGATGCACTATTTCGCGGTGGACGAGTTGGGCGACCTCCTTTGCGGCCTCCAGCAACACATGGGGCTGGGGGGCTGGCGGATTCTCAAACCCAGCCGAGTCAAGCTTTGATATATATCGTCGTCCGTCGGTGGTGATGTGGGGCATATATAAATGCTGAGCCCGGGGCGGGGGCACGGCGGGCTGAGCGAGGGGCTCGGGCCGGGCCGGGTTGACGGAGGTCAGCTTTGTCTCGGGCGAGAGATGGGTGATGCAATGGGCCAGAGTGGCGCCGGGGGGAGCCGTGTCGGGATGGGCGATCGTGTATGCCTTTCTGATGTTTAGTGCGGCACACGTCTCGGCGATGCTGACAATGGTTCGGCCAGACGGCACAATAAGGAAATGAAGACCGAGACTTTCCACCATGTAGACCCAGAGCGGTACGAGCGCGCGCTGCAGACACTCGAGGCCCGAGACCCCCGTCGGCCATCGGAATATAACGATCACTGGCTGGTCAGCTGCCGTGGCGGCGCGAGTAGCTAACGTTATGAGTCGCATGGGCGGGATGTGGGCCGAGACAACGATCGCAGCCGTAGCTGGGGTGGGTATGGGCCGGCGGACCGTGAGGAGGGCCATTCCTTGGTCCACGTGGTCCTGGTACTTGGCCTTAACGTCGTGTGTAGGCTGGATGTCCTGTAGGGCCACTGGCCCTGGTAGAGGGATGGTAGCCTTGGGAACGGGGTGCGATGGGGGCTTGGGAACGGGGTGCGATGGGGGCTTGGGACTTATGCGCCGCATGATTCCGCCGTTGAAAGGATCGATAGACACAGAAAGATCGTCTACATCCACCAAACCTTTGTTCTCGGCGATTACATCTGCTGCGTATCGCTCCAAGCCCTCAATCAGCAGCTCACGTTTCAACTCCACAGGGTGAATGACTGCTCCGGTGTTGGGAACAGTCTAAATGTGATCCTTACCGGCAAACTGCCTTTGAAAAGTGAAAAAATAAAAAGAAGATCTTCTCATTTCACATATCAATGCGGGTTGAGATGCTTATTATGCTTGATTGAAGTGAATTGGCCTCCTTTTGTTCAGCTTTTCAAAGTGTCATCGTTTTCGGACAGTTTTATGCGCCGAGCATCATTGTCTTTATATAAACACGAGTCATGTCACCCTGATTGACACGGCACTCACAAAACACACATGAACGCTGAACCTTCAGCTGGGTGATCATGCCCGTCTTGGCGCTCCAGCAAGCCACAGTTGGTGTCTTTCTTTCAAATATGTTTATAGGTCGAGTCCAGAATGCAGATCAGATCTACCACACGTCCACTGCAAGCAGGCCCCGGAAGGCGCAGCAAGCGTTTCTCCCATCTCTCGAGACGTTCGCAAGCAAGCGATCCAGAGCGACCAACACGTGTCGACCGCCTCGCCCGACTGTGCGTCCCCCATCCGATGCCATCATGGGCTTTGATCCAGGTGGCAGATCTACCGGTGGGTGGTTTCTCACGCGC
>PPCM01001429.1_pt1 | contig 10954 bp, 3 predicted proteins | sample 1555541 | NCBI WGS metagenome assembly PPCM01 (sample SAMN05284479, study PRJNA326546) | Marine sediment metagenome, whole genome shotgun sequencing project. | isolation source: marine sediment | place: Germany: Wadden Sea | collected 2012-09-05 | reverse complement strand
CCGCTGTGTCGAAAAGCTGAGATTTTTTTGGACTGACGATTTATTCGACTACTTTTGACACCGTTGACACACTTTAAATAGCCCGAGCTCACGGGAGATATTTGTAACCGACTAATATCGAACCCGTGACCATCGGACTTACAAGTGGTCAAGTGGACAGGACATGGGTTGGCACATAAGTGGTGAAGATGTCATCCTTGCGGGACTCGAACCCGCAACCTCCGACACTCCCCTTCCTAAAGGGACAGCTCGGGATGGCTGGAGACGTACTCATCGAGGGCCTCGAGGTCCTTGACGGCCGGGTAGTCGAGCCACTGATCGTCCTCAGGCAAGTAGCCGTCCCATCGGACGCGGAACTGGTGCTTGGTCTTGGTGGTGCCGAGGCGATGGTCAACGATGGCTTCAACGAGATAGGAGTCATCGTCGGTGGCAATGATGTTGAGGGGGGAGTCGGTGCGCGACGGATCGTATGCGCGCAGACGAGTCGCATGGTAACGCTGGGTACGACCGGCGGCAGGATTGACGACGGAGTATATGTCGTTGGCCCGGTCGGCAATGGTGTACGGGCCCATGAGGGGCGGGGCCAGCTTGCTGGGCGGGCGACCGGGGTACGTGACGAGCACTTGGTCACCGACGTTGAACGTAGTAGATGTTTCGGGCCCAGGCTGGAAGGACTCTTCCTGTTGGATGCGAGCGGCAGCAAACAGGATGTCCTGTGTCTGTCGGACGTCTGTTGTTCCCTCCCCTTCCGTGAACGGATCGATGAACCCTCTGTCAAGGTTGACCGCGTTGCCGAAGACCATGGCGCACGGGCTTGCGCCAGTGGCGGAGTGTGTGCTCGCGTTGATGGTCCGTTGGACCAGGGGCAGATATACGGACCACGTGTCCTTGATGCGGAGGTCAGATGTCATTGTCGCCAGGTGGCGACCGACTTCTTTGTTTGCACGTTCAACGAGACCGTTTGCCTCATGGCGGTAAGGCAAGGTCGGGACGTGTTTGATACCTAAGTCGGCAATGACGTCCTGGAACATCTTCGCTGTGAACTGGGATCCCTGGTCGGAGCGGATCTTAGCGGGGCATCCGTAGTGCGAGATGACGATGATGAGGGCACGCTTGGCCTCGGCGGCCGACGTGTTGTATGTCGGGACGAGTTCGACGAGTCGCGTGAAGGCGCAGATGAACACGACAACGAAGCGGTAGTGGGCTTCGTCTTCGGGCAGCGGGCCTATGGTGTCCACACATAGGGTGGCGAAGGGCTGGTCGGTGAACGTGGGGCGTAGGGCTGCCAGGGTCTGCTTGGCTGTCTTACGTACCTTCTGACACGTCGGGCAACTCTTGATGTATGCCTTGACATCGGCCAACATGTTGGACCACGAGTGGCCTCGAGCCTTCAGGCGCTCCACCGTCTTGTTCGCGCCCATGTGGCCGACGAGGGGGCCATGTACGGCCGCGATGACATCGACATGTTGGTCAGAGATGATCTTGAGGCACCGCGACAGAACGTCGGCGGTCGAGTTGTCAACACCAGCAATGTGGTGCAGTGTGAAGACATACTCTTGGAGTCTGAGACTCCAGCGAACGACCTTCGGGGTCTCGCTACGGGCCATGTGCACGAGGTTCTTATGGTCTGTTTGGATCTCAAACGTGTGGCCGCGTAGGAACGGGTCGAACTTTGTTACCGCAAAGAAGATGCCGTATGCCTCTTGTTCAATCGTGGCCCAGCGGGCCTCTGTCTCATTGAACTTACGGCTGACGAAGGCAACGGGTTTCTCAACCATGGTGACAGGGTCTTGTTGAAGGAGAACCGCGCCGCAACCCTTGGTGGAGGCGTCTGTCTTGATGACAGCCATCTGCGAGTAGTCCATATGTTGGAGGATAGGCGCATGGATGACTTCGCTCTTGATCTGATCAAAGGCCTCTTGCTGGCGGTCGCCCCAGACGAACTGGTTCTTGCCGCACAGTTCGTACAAGGGTGCCATGATGGCGGCGAAGTTGCGGATGTGGTCACGGTGGTAGTTGACCAGGCCGCAGAAACTGCGCAGGGTGGATGGATCGGTTGGCGGCGTGATGTTCCGCAGCGCATCTTTCCGCCAGGACGAGATGGACGTGCCTTCCTTGGACACTGTGTGTCCGACAAAGTCAATCGATGTCTTGCCGAACTCACACTTGGTGCGCTTGAGGCGCACATTGATCTTCATGAGTCGAGTCATGACGTCGCGAAGTCGGCGGGCGAGGGTCTCAAGATCTGCGGCGTGGACGATGATGTCGTCCAAGTAACACTCGGCCCCGCGGCCGAGGATGTCACCCAACGCGGTTACCATCGCGCGTTGAAAGTGAGCTGGAGCATTCATCAGCCCGAAGGGTACCTTGGTGTACTCGTAGAGGCCGTTTGGGGTTATGAATGCTGTCTTCGGGACGTCATCTGTCGCCATCGGGATCTGGTGATACCCGGAGCGCAGGTCGAGGCTTACAAAGAAGCATGATCCATGGAGACGTCCGAGGATTGACTTGATGTTTTGCAAGGGGAACCTGAAAGGTACGGTCTGTTGGTTGAGTCGACGATAGTCAATGACCATTCGGGCGGACCCATCGGCCTTTGGAACCACGAAAGCCGGCGCAGCATATGGAGACTGCGATGGCTTGATGATTTCGGCTTGAAGGAGGGCCTCTACCTCGTTGTCCACCACTTGTGCCATCGCGGGCGACAGGTGGCGGGGTGGTTCATGAGGTGGGGATGCCTCGGGCTTCAACTCGATCACCATCGGTGCGACACGAGCGCCCTCGGGGGGCAACACCTCATCGAACAAGTCGACGAAGTCGTCGATGACCACCTGTAGTGCGGGGTCGATGTTTTCGGGGGTTGTCTCCTCCCCCTCGTCAAGAGGTGTCACCTCGTTGACCTCGCCGGGTGGGCCGCGGTTGTCGGCGCGCAGCATCGGCAGCAGGTCAAGTGCGTTGATGATATTGAACCCAAGGATCATAGGATCACCTGTGTTGAGAACATGCACCGGCACGGTGATGCCAACTGCATGCGGCTTAACGTGACACTTGAGATCAAGGAGTGCGCAACGTTCGGTGCTGACCGTGCCATTCGCTGTCGAGACTTGGCGAGGTTCGCTATAAACAACCTTGGGTTTGAGTTGGTTGAACATATCTTCGGATATAAAGGAGTCGCTCGCACCCGTATCTACGATCGCCTGTAAATCGACCCATGACTCCGGATGACCCAAAGGCACGTTGCCACGAAGGGAGACATCGCACCGCAGTACATCGTCATGAGTGGTCATGACCTTGAGGCGCAACGGGTTGTCACGCTTGCCGGTGGTGAAGAAACCTGCTTTGCCCTTGTGTGGACAGTCAGGTCGGAGGTGTCCGGCGTGACCACAGCCATGGCAGACCGGGGACGGGCGGAAAGGCTGTCCACCAACAGGCGCGGTGTTGGTGCGCGGCGTGTTGGCTGGTACAGACGGGCGTGCTGGCGTCACGTGACGCGGGACGTTGTTGGACGGCGCGGCGGGGCGTGAAGCCGGGATGGCAGGTGCACGCGGGGCGTCGGGCACGTCGAGAACTGGTGCCACCTCGAGCTGAGACATGATCGTCAGCAGCTCCTCGCACTCCTGGACGGCGGTGATCTTGGCGTCATCGAACGAGTTGGGCTCCGCGACAAGCACGCGCTCTTGGAGAAGGCGTGGCTGAAGACCGTTGACAAAGGTCTTTCGCAGCTGCTTGTCTGATGGCGTGACGTCGTCGGTCAAGAAGTCGACAACGGCGTCGTAGTCCTCGAGATAGCGGAGAAGGCGGGACTGGTTGATCGTCTTGAGAGGAGACATGGCCAGGGCCTTCAAGCGACGGAGGGCCTCGAGGTTGGAGCGGGGTGAGAAGAAGGCATGAGCGATGGCGGTGAGGTAGTCCTCAGCGTCGACGTTAGGTTCGATGGGGACGCGGAGAGAGGCCAGGCGCACAGCAGAACGGCTCATGAGGACATGAGGAGGAAGAGGCACGATGATCGGATTGGATGCAGCACACTGAAGGACGTAGCGACGGAAGTCGTCGACGAAGGACCGGAATTCTCGGTCAGATAGGCTCCGCAAGTGCGGAAGTGTCATTTGGGATGCTTGCATGTGACGAATATCGATATTGTGTCGAAAAGCTGAGATTTTTTTGGACTGACGATTTATTCGACTACTTTTGACACCGTTGACACACTTTAAATAGCCCGAGCTCACGGGAGATATTTGTAACCGACTAATATCGAACCCGTGACCATCGGACTTACAAGTGGTCAAGTGGACAGGACATGGGTTGGCACATAAGTGGTGAAGATGTCATCCTTGCGGGACTCGAACCCGCAACCTCCGACACCGCCCATCTCAACTGGAGCACCACGCGACCTTGTTCGTCGCGCGTGTGTCCCACAACGGCCTCGCCGATGTAGGTCTCGATGTCGTCATGTGCTGCAAGGATGCGGAGCTCGGTGGGGGTGAGTGTGTTCGTGTAGAAACGTCTGAGTCTGTTGGCGTGGACCTTGAGGGTCTGGTCGCTCGTCAGGCTTTTGAGTTCGTAGTAGTCTTTGCCAAGGACATCGGTGCCACGGAAAGGTCCGCGGAAGTTCGGGGCAGTCTTGAAGAAGAAGAAGAAATTTATTTATAATCTAGGCACCCAGGCGTTCCGGCGTTATCTGCCGGCTGACTGCGTAAGAAGGCCGGGGCAGGTGGGGGTACGTGTCGGTTCCTTCCCCCCTTGCCATCCCCTGACAATTCGCAACTATGCACTGCACCACACGTCCCGCCGCCCTGGGGCCTCGCTTTTGGGCGAAACCCTTTCTATCCAGGATCCCTGGTCTGGTCCACTGGCCATGCAATTGGAGGGCTGTGGATTTGTGGGGGTTGGAAGGCATCTAGCAGCCGCCACCGCATGATGCTGGACTTTGTTTCGCAGGTTGTCATCCTGTCAGTTAGACGCAGTGCAAGTTGGCTGTTTCCAGCTGGTCTTTTCTATGGGCTCGGGGGCCTGCAGCAACGCTCCTCTCGTTCAGGTTTGCACCAGCGGGCAGTTGTTCTTGTAGTTTCCCTCGTCATTTGCAGGCAAAGTGCGAGCCCCCCAAGGGGGGTGCCGAGGCCGGGTCTAACTGAAGCCGAAGCTACTGCCCCTCTCACAATGAAAACAAGTGACGTGACTAGTCTAGGGCGAGCTACAAGTGTCCTAGAGTAGGGTACACTGTCGGTCCGGGCGTGCAACCTCATGTAGAGGGTTTAATTGGGGTGTGGCTGGCATTGCCTGCATTGGTGGTTGGGGTGGGCGTGACGTGGATAGGAATATGCGTTTATACAATAAGTGGTGAGTCCGTGCATGCTTTGGCGTATTCCGCAACGAAACTGCGTATTTGGGTTATTTTGTCGCATGGTATGGTTTGCAATGCGCAGTGCAATGTACGGAGCGGGCGGTGGGCGAACCAGGACAGGTCGTGGTCTTCAAGTGGGGTCTTTGATGCCATAGATGCTTCTGCCTTATGCCAGATGTTTAGCCATGATGGTGGCCGTTTGATTGCAGGGCATGTGCCGATGATGTGTGATGCAGTGCCTTTTGTGGCTGACGCTGTCCATGCTTGAATACATGCAGTCCTGATATCGTTGTTCATGTTCAGGTTGCTGACCACAGATGTGAGGGCGTGCTCTTCTGCTGCATTGCATAGGGGGCATGTGTCTCGGAGGTCGCTCTGCACGTTGCGGGGGAGGGTGATGGCTAGCTCTATGGTGTGCTTCAGCGAATGCTTTGTGCCTGATGGCATCATGTTCGCCGCTACCGTGGTGATGAGGGTCCAGTCCCCGCGCTTGAGGGCGCGGTTCATTGGCTTTGGGGCTTTGCCTCGCTGCATTCGTAACTTTGCATTAGGGTTCATGTAGTCGAGGTAGCTTTTTAAAGTGTTCGACTTGGTTTCACTGCTTGCAATCTGGATCCATATGTGGCGTTTGGGGCTTGCACCGGTTGGGACTGTATCTGCAAGGGATTTCAGGGCTTTGATGCAGCCGTTTGGTGCAGGGTTCTGCCAGACGATCCCAAACGGGGATGATGCAATGCTGTTTGAGCGTGCAACGGCTTTGCTCCATCTTACTGCCGTGAGTATGAGGCGTGAGTGCATTGATTTCCGGCCGTTTTGGATTCTGGCGGTTTCTCCTCCTCCTGGGCCTGCGCCCGTGACCAAGCCTTCCCAGTTTGCCCACAGGCCCCGCCCGCCTTTTGCATGGTACCATACTTCGCATCCGTACTCGAGGGCTGGCTCCATAAAGGCGCAGAGAGCTTGGTGGGTGACTGCCGCAAGGTTGTCCTTTCTGGTCAGACCGGAGACCTTTGCGAGTCTGGATAGTTTCTTGCATTGGGAGGCTTTTCTGTCTATAGCTGCACGTGTGGGGTCTGGGCCGGACGAGAAGAATATGCCGAGGTAGCGTGCTGAGTTGCTTGCAGGTATGGTGCGGCCTTGCACTTTAATCGAGTCCCCGTGGTCCTTTGCAATGAGTTCACATTTGTCGGCGTTGACATCTAGGGCGTGCATTTCAATGACAGTTGTCCAGGCGGCGACGGTGTTCTCGACATCGCGCTTGTTTGTGCCCGTGATGGCGGTGTCGTCAACAAACACGAGGGACATTGTTGATGATGGGGATGCAGCTGTTTGGGGTTCGGGTACGTGTGCAATCGTCGGGGCGGGAGCCGTGTTGTTAAGCAGAGCGTTGGCCATTGTTTCCCAGTTTGCAGTGAAGAGGACAAACAGCAGCGGGGCGAGTACGCAGCCTTGCTTCACGCCTTTGTTTGTTTGGATCCATCTCGATCCACCACGGACGCTGATCCATGTGTCTTCAAGGGTGCTTTGCACTGCCCGGACGAGTTTGGGTGGGACTTGCATGCTGATAAGTTTGCTGATGATCATGTCTCGGGGTACACTATCGTAGGCCTTTGCTATGTCGAGCAGGACAGTCCATCTTGGGGCATGACGTTGGTGTAGGTCCATGAGCGTTGTAATCTGCATTTGGGCTTGGTGCAACGGCCGGAAACCGAACTGGTTTGCTGGGAGGTACACTGCTGCTGCATCGAAGAGGAGCCACTTTAGGAGGCGCCCATAGATTCTGTATGCCATGGGGACAAGAGATATGGGGCGGTAGCTGACGGGCAGGAGGTTGTCCTTTCCTGATTTCAGCAGTGGTGCAATCTCAGCGTATTTCCATGTGTCTGGGCAGATTCCCTGGTTGAACACAGCTTGCATGAGAGCGGTGACGTTGCATACTGTGGACTTGTGGGCGCGTTTGAATGCATTGGCTTGGAGACCGTCTGGGCCTGCCGCCGTGTCCGCAAGTTTGGTTATGGCCGCGGATACCATTTGGTCTGTGATCTGCAGTTCTTGGCCGGTAGCGTGGGGGATGGGTGGCCACAGCGGGGCAGGGCCTGTGCTGACTTGGGCAAATTGGGCTGCGAGCATGTTTGCAATTTGGGTTGGCTCAGAGGTGACTTCGTCGTCCTTGACCAGCACTTTTGGGGGGCCCTGGTTCGCGTCTTCACTATACCATTTGGCTAGTGCCCCAGAAATACGCGATCTTGTGCATTTGAAACTGTCAGCTGCATGTTTGAGGATCGCTTGCTCCCATTCTTCCTTCTTTTCCTTCCAGTGCTGATCAGACCACTCTCGGATGATCTTTGCATATTCGCGGGGGTGGGAGCTCCTGCATTGTTCCAGGCGGGTCTTAATGGTCTCAGGCATTGGGGTGAGGCGGGCGTCCTGGCTCTGGCCACGCTTTGGCTTTGATGCACGACGGATGTTATCGTAGATGCTTTTGTGCAGTTCCTTTTCCATGTCGTTTGCGTTTTGCACGGCCAGGGCGTGGGAATGCTGTCTTTCGTACTCGTCCCAATCCGTGTTGCACGGGTTTAGCCGGGTGGAGAGGGGGATTTGCAGGAGTGGAGGCTGGTTGCATGTTGGGCGGATGTTAGCAATTTGTACGTGGATGGCGCCGTGAGCAGATCCATGCCACCCTAGGCGGGTCTTATCAAAGTTTGAGATTGTGGCTCTTCTTCGGCCATCCAGTCTTGCAATGCAGAAGTCGGGGGTGGTGTTGGCCGGGGTGTAGGTCGGCTGGGGCGGGATAAGTAGTGAGGCGCGCATAGCTGGGATGACACGGCGGAGTTGAGCGGGGAGGGCGTGTGGGTTGAGGTTCCAGTCGCCTATGGCGATGAAACTTGCCGAGCCCAGCGCCCGGATTGCATGAAGGAGGGACGATATGAATGCATCTCTACCCGCCACGTTGCCGGAGGCCGGGCCATAGACATTTAGGATGAATATTGCGGGGTTGCAGTTGAGTTGGACGGTCTGGATACGTGAGGAGGGGCATCGTTGGCTTTGGAGGTGCAGCCTCCAGCCAGATGACGGCTTCTCGAGGGCCAACAGCCCCGTGCCTTGAGAGAGGTGTGCATGTTCGGTGGTGGGGCGGGTCTCGCCGGCGCATCGGTAGTTTACTCCGAATAGGTGTGGGATGGTATCGTTGGCGTAGAGCCAGGTTTCCTGCGCTAGCATGACGTCTGTGGTGGCTGCATCGCCCGTGCGGAGCCAGAGGTTCAGTGATGGGGCGAAGGATGAGGGGCCGACCCAGTGGGATTGGGTGTTGAGGGATAGTATGCCCAGGCATGAGGCTTGCATTGATTGGCGTCCTAGTCGAGACATAGGACCAAAAATTGCAGAATTTTGCCATCGTTTTATAGTGGATTTAACCCTTGGGGGGTTTTCTGTTGCAGGCTCGGCTCTTTTAGGGTGGGCGGGGTGCATCCGTGGCATTGTATGCGTGTCGATAGTACTGTGCTCCATCCTCTCGCCCCACATCGTGCACCCTGGCGGGGGTGCGGATGCGGGGGTCTGAGGCACTCTTAGTATGTATAGGCCCATGCGGAAGACCCGCAGGGAAAGCCAAGATGTTTGGGGGTGCGGACACCCCCCTCGGGTGGTTCTCAGGCACCCGGATAAAAGAAAAGGTTTGTAAAGGCAGGCAGTATCATGCATCTTTTAAAAGAAAGAGACCAGCTGCAGGCGTGGGCTGCACCCCGCGCGTGTATAGCCCCGTTTGCAGAGCTGTTACTGAGCGTTCGTGCGTTCGTCCGTGCGTTGCGTGGGCTGGGCAGGGGCGGGGTAGGCTGTCATGTCAGTAGGACGGTTTGGGGCTGGGGAGGCCACGGGTTGCATGCCTGGCGCTTGCGCCCACTGGTACTGGGGGCTAGGCGCGGGGTACTGCATCTGAGGGAACTGGGGGTGCTGGGACCACTGCGCCCACATGTGGGCTGCGGGGGCCTGTTGGGACGCCATGGGCATGGGGGCTTGCGCCTGGGATTGGGGGGCAAGGCCAGCATGGGGAGCGCCGGGGTACTGGGCGTACTGGGGCTGGGCGGAGGGGGGCGGCGTGAGGCCGGGGTTTAGGGGGTCGATGGGTGCGGGCGATCTGTGGCTGGTGGGAGCCGCTTCTGTCACGGGGAGGGTGGGGGTAGCGGAGATCTGCTCTGCAAGGGACGCGATGGCCTTGGCATTCTCTTCTCTCAGCTTGGCGAGCTCATCTGCGATTGCTGGGTTTGGGGTGGATAGCATAGCTTCAATGCGTTGCACAGACGTGCTCGTTGCGGAGGAATCAGCAGATGCGGCCTTTAGGAGGGATTCTAGGCGTTCCACGCGTTCTGCATCCTGGTCGCGGGCAGCTTGGAGGTCCGCGATGGTCGCTTGCATTGAGGCTAGGGCGTCTGTCATGCGTTTGGATGGCAGGCCCGGCGTGCGGTCCGATGTGCGGAAGGAGGAGAGGAGACCTTCGTCTGCGAATGACGCTGGGCCATCGGGGGATGCTGGGCGTTGAGGGGCCTGCATGGGGGGTGCCTGGGCCGGGGCGGGGGGGAGGTTTCTGCGCGAGGGGTGGATGATGGGGCTGGAAGGCGGCTCATGCATGGGCTGCGCAGTTTCGCCCGCAGTTTCGCCGTATAAAGGCTCATACTTTCACCTTTCGGAAACAAAGACACAAGTATCGCATTCGGTTACTAACGCACTAGGAATAATGGCTAGAAAGAGAATTGTCGCGGTTTAAAGCCTTTATAAATCCTCTCCAGATCTCTTTTGGTTTTTAGGTACGTGCACAGTTATAACTGTCGTCGACACCATGTTTCTATCAACTAAGTTACCCTCTTTGAAGTCTCTCACCGTGGAGGACGTTCGTTTGTTCCTCGCGGAGTTCCCTGCAGTCAAGGCCCAATGTCCGGACCTGAAGCTGTGGACACTCCTCTCCACGCAGGTGCGTGATCAGCTGCAGTACATCCACAGTACTGACGTTGTAGACGCCGCCGATGACGCCGTCATCGCCTCGCTGAATGCCGCTACCAGACCGCGGACCCGAACCAAGGCTAAGGAGCTATTAGAGGCCACCAAGTTCCCCACTATCACCCAGGGACGCTGGCAAGTCGCCCTATCGACTTACACCGCCAGATTCAAGTCCAACTGGGACAACTTCATCGGGTTCACCCCCGTTCCCCTCAAACCGATGAAGCCTGAGGAAGGGGCCGAGGAAGACACCGTTGCGGCCTATGACGCAGCCTTGCTCGACCACGATTTGAAGAAGAAGGTTCGTAAGCGCCTGGACCGAGACGCTGTCCGCTCATTCGCCAATGGGCTACCCACTCGTCTCGTTGGCCTGAGCAATCCTATCCAAGACGCCATCCAGTTCGAGGGCCTTGAGACCGTCAAAGGCCTGCTCACCCGCCTACCCACGTTCATTGCGGACATGGACAGGTTCGAGCACGAGGCGCAGGACCGGAACTACTCCTATCACGAGACCCCGACACTTGTGCAGTCCAACCCAGCACCAGCAAGCACACCTATTGTGCAGACCTCATCCACAGGTCAGTCCTCCACAGGGCAAGGACAAGTTCGTACCGCCCCGGCCAACAA
>PPCM01001428.1_pt1 | contig 10963 bp, 9 predicted proteins | sample 1555541 | NCBI WGS metagenome assembly PPCM01 (sample SAMN05284479, study PRJNA326546) | Marine sediment metagenome, whole genome shotgun sequencing project. | isolation source: marine sediment | place: Germany: Wadden Sea | collected 2012-09-05 | reverse complement strand
GATTCCGCCATAGTCTCTTTTCCTGCGGGCAAAGCACTGGTCCAGACCGTGGATTTTTTTACTCCGGTGGTCAATAATCCCTACTGGTTCGGGCAGATCGCAGCGGCGAATTCTCTTTCTGATGTGTACGCCATGGGCGGTGTTCCTTGGACGGCCATGAATATCGTCTGCTATCCAATGAAAGAAATGGGGCCTGAGATCCTGCGTGAAATCCTGAAAGGCGGCATGGATAAAATCCGCGAATCCGGCGCAGTGCTGGCCGGCGGACACAGCGTGGAAGATGATGAAATCAAGTACGGACTTTCTGTTACCGGGATGGTCGATCCTGACGGCTTTGCTTCTAATAAGGGATTACGCGAGGGCGATCAGCTGCTCCTGACCAAACCGCTGGGAACCGGGGTTCTGGCTACTGCGCTGAAGGCTGATTGGGACGGCGCAAAGAAATTTGAGGAAGACGTTTACAAATGGGCTTCCAAGCTGAACAGCGGCGGCGGTAAGGTTATTACTGAGCTGGGTCTTAAGGGCGCAACTGACGTTACTGGGTTTGGTCTCGGCGGACATGTGCTGGAGATGGCTGATGCCTCCGGCGTAGCGGTTGACCTTTGGCTGGATAAAGTTCCGTTCATGGATGATGTTGTGGAGCTGGCTTCTATGGGTATGATACCGGCGGGGAGCTTTGCCAACCGTAACTACTGCAGTTCTCAGGTGCAGGCTGCGGACACTGCTGATGCTATTAAGACCGACCTTGTGTTCGATGCCCAGACTTCCGGCGGGCTGGTGCTGGCTGTTCCTGAAGAGCGGTTGCAGCAGGCCATGGATATGCTTCTGGAGGCTGGTGATATGGCTGCTCATGTGGGTGAAGTTAAAGCTCATGTGAACGGCGAGGCCCGTCTGTCGATCGGTTAGCTGATTTCCAAATACGAAATATAAAAGGCGCAGTTCATTTAAAGAACTGCGCCTTTCTTTTTGAGAGGAGGAATTGGTGATTACTTAATATGAAATTTTGTTTAGGCGGAACCACGGCTGCTAGTAACTGCCTGAATAAGTTCCGCATTGGCGTTGTAAACAGGTGAGGATATAATTCTCACCAGCTCGCGGTGCATATCTGGGTCCGCGTACGCCTTTCTTTGCAGTCTCTTCTTCTGCAAATTCTTCATTGAGTTCGCAAGGTCTTCGTCCCTTATGGGCGGTACCTGTGACACCTTATTGAGTTCAGGTGCGTTTGCCATTGTATACCTCCGTCCTTGGAAGTTATAAATGAGATTTTAAAAGAACATGATTCCTGTTTATGTTCTTATCGGACAGAAGGTTGGTAACTTTAGGGTCGAAGCTAAAAAAATAATAACAAATAGAAAAACCCGGAACATTATGGTGTTCCGGGTTTTGGTTGTGCGTATGAAATCAGTCTTTCCAGTTCCACCATTTTTCCAGTTCCGGGTTCCGGTTTTCGGTACCTACATAGTATACCGCGCATCTAAATACATAGAGCATGCAGCGGTCCACATGGCATCCGGCAAGATCTTTCAGTCGTGCGTACATGTCGTCCGGGTTTTCGTTTTTGATTTCATCAAGGGAACGGTAGCCCAGATTCCAGAGGTCCATTGAGATGGATTTGCCTACTCCGGGGATAGTTTGGAAAGACTTAATTATTTTGGGATCAGCATTTTTCATAAACGCGATCGAGAATCTCTTTAGCTCCGGCTGCGAGAACTTCTTCGGCAAGAGCGAGGCCGATGTTCCATGCGTCTTCAGTGGGGCCGGATTTTTCCATGCGGATGGGGCTGGAGCCGTCTATGTCAGCTACGAATCCGGTCAGTTTGACCTGATCGCCATCAAGCTGGGACCATGCTGCGATGGGAACCTGGCAGCCACCGTCCAGTCCGGTCAGAAAGCCGCGCTCCGCGCGTACCTGACGGGCAGTGGTCTCATCGTGGATGAAGCTCAGGATGTCCTGAATTTCAGTGTCTTCGATGCGGTATTCAATGCCCAGAGCGCCCTGTGCTACAGCAGGCAGGAAGGTCGGGGGACCGAGGATTTCGCTTTTGGGAGCGGAAAGTTTGAGTCTGTTCAGACCGGCTGTGGCAACAACAATGGCGTCAAATTCACCGTCGAGCAGTTTGCGCACTCGGGTATCGAGGTTGCCGCGCAGGGATTCAATTTTGAGATCACCACGCAGGGCCAGAACCTGAGACTGACGGCGCAGGCTGCTTGTGCCCACAACAGCACCCGCAGGCAGATCCTTAAGGGAATCGTATTTCACTGAGAGCAGAGTGTCGGTTTCTGCTTCACGCGGGGGGATTACGCCGACTTCAAGGCCTTCGGGAAGTTCGGTGGGAACGTCCTTCATGCTGTGTACGGCGAGGTCTGCCCGGCCATCAAGCAGGGCTTCTTCGATTTCCTTGACGAAAAGGCCTTTACCGCCAACTTTTGCCAGCGGGACGTCCAGAATCTTGTCGCCTTTAGTTTTGATCTTGAGCAGTTGAACTTCAATACCGGGGTACTCTTCACGCAGAAGATCGGAAATGTGGTTAGCCTGCCAGAGAGCAAGCTTGCTGCCGCGGGTCGCGATGGTAATTTTTCTCATTTTGCTGCCGTTTGTTTTGAAATTTTTATGAATCTAACTGCCGCAGGAAGAACAGTCACCGCCGGAACATCCGGCACATCCGCTGCTGGTGGAAGGCGCAGGAGTGGATGAGGGCGCGAAATCTCCCATGTCGGGAGCTCCGCCGCCTGTTGTGAACTTACATGCGGACATAAGTTTTTCGGTTTTATCTGATTTGCAGTCCGGGCAGGGAGGGCATTCGTCGCGGTTGAAAACCAGCTCCTCGAATTCCTTGCCGCAGTCTGCGCATTTATATTCGAAAATAGGCATCTATATTTACTCCGTGCTTTGAAATATCTGTTGCGAAAAATTGCATAGCCCAAATTATCAAGCGGGGCAATGTCTGGGCTACATATAAGTACGGATGTGTATATGGCAAGGTCAGGGAGTAAGTTAAAATATTAGTTTTGTTTCCCTGATACTCCTAAATATATTGCCGTGAGGGTAACGATAACACCCAGCCAATGGACAAATGTTGTGGGTCTGGAAAAAATTAAAACATCCCAGAGAAATGCTAGGAATGGCTGAAGTAGAAGCACCAGCCCGGTTATGGATGCCGGAATCTTCGGCATGGCTGTCGCTATCATGATCCAGCCTAATGCCTGACTGAATAAACCCAGCGTAAGCAGTGAACCAAAGGATTTCAGGTCAGGAATTACAAGAGAAGTATCTGTTAGAAATATTGGGACAGTCAGAAATACAGCGCAGAAGGCAGACACAAAAAGCAGCGGCGAGTATAAAAGATCTCCTTCGCTGCGTGCTTGGACTCTTCTCAGCATCAGCATGAATAAGGCATAGGAAAGAGCTGTCAGTAAGCCGTAAACAATACCCTTGATTGATGAAGGGGAAAGCTCAGACCAATCAAAACCAATCAGGAGAAGCAGACCGAAAATTGCTACGGGTAAAGAGAGTACAAATCGTGGGGTTAACTTTTCGCCCAAAAACAAGGCGCCGCAGAGGGCCATTATGAAGACCTGACAATTCCCTAGAATCGTAGCCAAACCGGGGCCCACACATAAGATGCTCTCATGCCAAAAGAACAGGTCCAGAGCAAATAAAAATCCGCAAATGCTATATGGAACCACCTGCTTGAATTTGATATGTTTCAATTCTCCTGTGAAAACTGCAGCTGTGAGCAAAAAAAAAGCCCCAAATGCTACCCGGTAGAATGCTGAAGTGGTTGCCGGAACATCAGCCAACCCGACCCATACAGCTGAAAAACTGATTATGAAAGCACCGGTGAGTACTTTGTGCATCGGCTTTGCGGATGTTAGCGAATTATGTATTTCGGTCTTCATTAAGAATGGTCTCGTATTTTTTGGATTTGAAAAACAAAGGCCCGCAAGTATTTTTTGCTTGCGGGCCTTTAATTTTCATTTAACCGTTCGAACTACTTGGTCTTGGCGATGGGCCAGATCTCATCGATTCGCTCGATTGGTGTGATCTCGATCTTTTTCAGAAGCTCTTCCGGTATATCCTCAAGGTCTTTCTGGTTCTGGGAAGGGATAAGAACCCGTTTCATACCCAGAGATACGGCAGCGAGAATTTTCTCCTTGATGCCGCCTACGGGGAGCACTCGTCCGCGCAGGGATATTTCACCGGTCATGGCCAGTTCCGGGTTGGCCGGGATTCCGGTCAGCGCGGAAACAAGTGCGGTGACGAGGGTTACACCTGCCGAAGGGCCGTCTTTGGGGGTTGCGCCGTCAGGCACGTGAATGTGCAGGTCCTGCTCTTCGTGGAACTTGGGGCTGATACCGTACTCGTCAGCGTGGAGGCGGGCGAAAGATACCGCAGCCTGTGCGGATTCTTTCATCACATCGCCGAGCTGTCCGGTAAGCAGCTGTTTGCCCTTACCGGGCATGGCGGAAACTTCCACATGCAGCACTGAACCGCCGACCGGGGTCCATGCCAGACCAAGAGCCACACCTGCGGGAAGTTCGCTTTCCTTCTCATCTTCAAGATGTTTGGGAATACCGAGGTATTTATGCAGGTTGTCTGCGGTGACCTCGAAAGGACTGGCTTCGCCTTCAGCTTTCTTGCGGGCCAGCTTACGGCAGACCGCGCCGACTTCGCGCTCAAGGTTACGCAGCCCGGCTTCACGGGTGTATTCTTTGATGATCTTGGCGATGATTTCATCTTCCATGATCATTTCATCTTCCTTCAGCCCGTTCTCCTTGCACTGGCGGTCAAGGATGTAACGCTTGGCAATATTGACCTTGTCATGCTCGGTGTAACCGGGGATGCGGATAACTTCCATACGGTCCAGCAGCGGACGGGGAATGGAATCCAGCACGTTGGCGGTGCAGATAAACATAACTTTGGACAGGTCGTAAGGCACGTTCAGGTAATGGTCGGTGAAAGAGTTGTTCTGTTCCGGGTCCAGTACCTCCAGCAGAGCGGATGAAGGATCGCCACGGAAATCGGAACCGAGTTTGTCGATTTCGTCGAGCATGATCACCGGGTTGCGGGTTCCGCACTGCTTGATGCCCTGAATGATGCGTCCGGGCATGGAGCCGATGTAAGTGCGGCGGTGACCGCGAATCTCGGCTTCATCTCGCATTCCGCCAAGGGACATGCGATGGAACTTACGTTTCAGGCTGCGGGCGATGGAACGTCCCAGTGATGTTTTACCGACACCCGGAGGGCCCACAAAGCAGAGGATGGGACCTTTCATGGACGGGTTCAGCTTACGCACACTCAAGTATTCAAGGATGCGTTCTTTGACCTTTTCGAGATCATAGTGGTCTTCATCGAGAATCTTCTTGGCTTCGATGATGTCCAGACGGTCTCGCGACTGCTTGGACCACGGAATCTCGATCATCCAGTCGAGATAGGTGCGGATAACTGTTGCTTCAGATGCTTCAGGATGCATTGCTTCAAGGCGGCGGAGTTGCTTTTCCGCTTCTTTTTTCACTTCCTTGGGCATTTTTGCCTTGGCAATGGCCGCACGTATTTCTTCGGCTTCCTCAGCTTCGTCTGTGGATTCGCCGAGTTCCTTCTTGATGGCCTTGAGTTGCTCTCGCAGGTAGAAATCTTTTTGTGCCTTGTCCATTCCTTCTTTAGCCATGGACTGGATCTTGTTCTGCATGGAGGCCACTTCAACTTCCTGAGTCAGCTGGGTGTTGACCAGTGTCAGGCGTTCAACAGGCTCGCCGCACTCGAGGATGGACTGGGCCACATCAACTTTCATGCGCAGGTTGGAGGCGATCAGGTCGGCAAGGCGGCCCGGTTCGTCCACGTTGTTCAGTACGCTCATGATGTCGGCGGAAGAAATACCACGAAGGGTCAGGATCTTTTCGCTCTGCTCGCGGGAAGAGCGGACCAGTGCTTCCTGAGTGGCATCCAGTTCACCGGATTCAGCTTCGGGAATTGCCTCGATTTCAGCAATATGAAAAGGATCGGAGCCGATAAACCTTTTGACCCTGGCCCGTGAAACACCCTGTACCAGAACTTTCAAGCGGCCGTCGGGCATCTTGAGCATGCGCATGATCATGCACACTGTACCGGTGAGGTAGAGATCGTCATGTTCGGGATTTTCAACGCTTTCGTCTTTCTGGGTCAGGACCATGACGTAGCGGTTTCCAGTCATGGCCGCTTCAACGGCATTGACGGATTTTTCCCGGCCCACAAAAAGGGGCAGGATCATATAGTTGAAGACAACAATGTCCCGCACTGCGAGCACCGGAAGGGTTGTGGGGATATCCACATAGGCTTCTTCCGGGATACTGCCTGCATCTTCGAGCAGGTCGGCGGCATCATGGAGCACATTCAGCGGGGAAACCGGGGGTTTGTTCAAACCCTGATCATTGCCTGCCTCCTTTGCTTCCTGATTCGGCTCTTGTTGCTGCTTTGCTTTTTCCTGAACGTCAGCTGTATCTTTCTTGTTCAGTTTAAGCGGTTTGATGGGTGATTTTTTTTTCTTCAACGCAATATCCTTTTATGTAAGAAATGGTTGTCATTTTATATATAAATTACAAATATCCTGTTTCTTTGAAGCTGTAGAACCGCTCCGAGCTCACAATGACATGGTCAAGCAAGCGTATTTCCATGTCCTGACAGAGTGCGGCGACCTCCATGGTCCTCTCCATATCTTCAGGTGAGGGGGAAGGATCACCACCGGGATGGTTGTGGCTCAGAATTACTCCGCTGGCATTATGCCGCAGAGCCTGCGCCACTATTTCGCGCGGGTAAACAGCCGTTTTATCCACTGTCCCTTCCGAGAGCTTCTCCCAGCAGATAACCTTGTTACGGTTGTTGACCAGCGCAATCCAAAATTCTTCCTTGGACAGATTGCCGATGCGGGCCATGGCGGCTTTACTCACTGCTTCCGGAGAAGAAAGCGCACCTTCTTCTTTCATGGGTTCTTCTGCAATTCTGGTCCAGAATTCACGCATGAGCGCAAAATATGCTAAAACCCCCGGCCCTATGCCTTTGAATTTCTTCAGCTGCTCCTGCGGGGCTTTGAACACTCCGCCCAGTGAACCGAACTCGGTGAGCATCTCCTTGGCCAGAGGCTTGGTGTCCTTTCTGGGAATAGCCTGCCCGAGAAACAATTCAAGAATCTCATAATCTCGAAGAGATGTGGCATCTTTGCCCAGCTGTTCTTTCAGCCGCTGGCGGTGACCGTGATAATGAGGTTTATCATTCATAATAAATAGTATGTATGCTTTGGCAAGTGCTACGTTTAAATCGAGAGCCTGATTTAGATAAAAGTCTTAGAAGGAGGCACGGATTTCCTTTTAAAGGAGATAAACCGGATGAAGGTGCAAAGCAACCTGTTTAACATGTGAAATGATGTAAAGTAGGCTTAAAAACGCAAAAACCGTGTAAAAATGATCTTTTTACACGGTCAAAAAGATGAAAGGGTGGTCTAACGTTTGCGTGCAGGGGGAGCAAAGAGAGAGGTCAGGGAAGCAACAAGCAGTTCAAGTGCCTGTTCAGGCTTGCGTTGACCGGTTTTGATGCCGATTTCCGCTTCCATGACGATATCGAAAAGACGGGCGATGCGGGCCGGACCGAGGCGTTGGGCCAGTCCCTGCTTTTGTTTTTTAACGAAGGGAGGCAGGCGAACTTCCGAGTCTTCGCCATGAATCATCATCCACAGGGCGCGTGCTTCGCGGGTCAATGATGCGGTGAGCATGAAGATCATAGAATCTTTTTCGCTGTGATTGGTCAGCACTCTACGCCAGATTTCAACTGGATCTCCGCCTTCAGACATGGATCGCATGAAAGCGAAGAAGTCCATTTCTTCTGAATGGGCGATAAGGCCAATGTGTTCCATTAAAATTTTTCGGTCAGGTCCGGCTGCTAGATCAAGTTTGTCCAATTCCAGACGAGCAGCGCGGGCGTCTTTGGGCAATGCTTTGGAAAGGGCATTCAGCACCGTGCTGTCTATATGCAAATCGTTTGTTCTGGCCCATTTGCCAACAAATCCGGAGATGGATCTTTCATCCAGTCCTGCAGATTTCCAGAACCATTTCTGTTTGTCAGCAAATTTCCAGCATTTGCGTTTTTTAAGTACAGCCGGAACTGGGGCAGTCTTACCCTTCCATTGGCTTTCAAGGCAGATGAAAAGAAATGATGAGCTTGAAAGGGAAGCGACTGTTTTATCGATGTTGTCCCAGACCGCAGCTTTCAGCTTATGGGCGCGGCGCAGGATAACCACTTTGCTTGAGCCGAAAAGGGTCTGCAAAGTGAGGTCGTCCCAGAATTGCGGGGGCAGGTCTTCGTCAGCCCAGTATACTTTTTTCTCGTAATCAGTAGCCCCGTGCTTTTCCTGAAGCTCGGAAATATTTGCGTGCAGCAGCTCTGCGTCAGGGCAGATGAGAAACATGTATCCGGGTCTGGACATTAAATTCCTTTTGGAGAGCTTTGCTTTTTGACGATTTGATTTTGCCTCCGGCGGCCCTGCCGGGGGCCTTAAACCCTTTTCCAAAAGGGTTTAAGAATCCCAAAACGTTTTAATTGTATTGTTTCGCTATGCGGTAGTGTCAGTGTGGAAAATCGTGCTGTAAATTTCCGGTATACGAAATTAATAGGCCTGATTCATTTTATCTACGAGACGGCGGACCATGAGCTTGGTGATCAGCTGTCTGGTCTCATCTTCCTGATCGGTGTAGTAGGATTCAGTTACAGATACCGGACCGGAGTTCCAGAGCAGTGTTCCATCGGCTGCACTTGTGACTTTCATCTGGACTTTGAGGGTCATATCGTATTTCAGGGTGGTATCCTTATTACCAAGAATGCGGCTGCCGTCGGAGAGTTCGATGATTCTGATATTGATCAGTGCTTCGGCTTTGGATTTGTCAGTCCAGGTCAACTGACCGCGGCGGGTGATCTCATCACGAAGCATGGAGCGCATTTTAGGCTCCAACCAGCGTTCGAGAGTGGGGTTCTCCACTTTGTTGATGGCGATTTCGCGGTACTGTTCACCTACTCTGTTCGGCTCGGATGCAGAGTTGTGGTATCCGCAGGCACTGACGGCAAAAACAATACACAGCAGCAGGATCAGCTTCTTCACATAATTCATAACAACCACAGCTCTAACTCCTTGTCTTTGCCGGGATTTGCCTCCGGCGGCCCTGCCGGGGGCCTTAAACCCTTTTGCAAAAGGGTTTAAGAATCCCAAAACCTTTTAATGGTTTCATTCGGGTTAGGCTTCGCTAATTTTATAATTTTCTAAAGTAAGAGTGCGAAGCCCGATAAAAAAGTTTTGAAGGGAGAGTCCAGAGAGGGAAACTTTTTCAAAAGTTTCCCTCTCTGGTCCCCGAAGGGCTAATTTGCAACAATATTAATAAGCTTGCCGGGAACTACGATGACTTTGCGGATGGTTTTACCATCAGTGTGCTTGGTCACGTTTTCGTGGGCAAGTGCTGTTTTTTCGATTTCTTCTTTGGAAGCAGCAGCGGGTACGGACAGTTTGCCGCGCATTTTACCGTTAACCTGAATGATGATCAGGATTTCGTCGGTAACAAGTGCGTCTTCATCGTGTTCAGGCCATGCTACTTCGGCGATGTAGCCTTCATAACCCATGGCAGCCCAAAGCTCTTCGCAGATGTGCGGTGCTATGGGGGAAAGCACGGTCAGAACGGTGCTGTATGCGGAGGAGAGGACGAAACGGCCGTCTTCGGTTTCCATGAGTTTGTCTTTGAGAGAGTATATCTCATTGACCAGCTCCATGCTTGCGGCGATGACAGTGTTGAACTGGAATTTGTTCTCCATGTCACGGCTGGCGCGTTTAACGGTCTCGTGTTCCTTGAGGCGCAGTTTCTTGGCATCGGAAGAAAGTTCCATGGACGGCTTGGCACATGCGCCGGTCGCGCTGAGCTTGCCTTCGAACTCTTCAGCCAGTCTCCAGATTCTGTTCAGGAAGCGGTGCGCTCCTTCCAGACCCTGATCAGACCACTCGAGGTCTTTTTCGGGCGGGGAAGCGAAGAGGATGAACAGTCTGGTGGCGTCTGCACCGTACTTGTTGATCATTGCGTTGGGGTCGACAACGTTGCCCTTGGATTTGGACATTTTGGCGCCGTCTTTAAGTACCATACCCTGAGTGAGCAGGTTCTTGAACGGTTCGCTGAGTTCGGTGTAACCCTCGTCGCGCAGGATCTTGGTGAAGAATCTTGCGTAGAGCAGGTGCAGGATCGCGTGCTCGATTCCGCCGATGTACTGGTCAACAGGAGTCCAGTATTCGAGAGACTTGCTGTCAAAGGGAGCATCGTCTTTGCGGGAATCGGTGTAGCGCATGAAGTACCATGAGGACTCCACAAAGGTATCCATGGTGTCAGTTTCACGGGTGGCCATCTTGCCGCATTTGGGGCAGACCACTTTATGGAAGCTTTCCATGTCCGGCAGCGGAGAGCGACCGTCTTCGTTCATGACCGCATCTTCGGGCAGAACTACGGGCAGATCTTTTTCCGGTACGGGTACGATTCCGCAATCGTCGCAGTAAATTACCGGAATGGGTGAACCCCAGAAACGCTGGCGGGAAATATTCCAGTCACGCAGACGGTAGTTGATGGACTTTTTGCCTTTTCCGGATTTGCCGAGGTAATCAACAATCGCGCCTTTGGCTTCTTCGTTGGGCATGTTGTCGAATTCACCGGAGTTGGTCAGCACACCGGGAGCACTGTATGCTTCGGTCATTTCGTCCAGATTGAGGGTTTCACCCTCGGGCTGGATGACTACCTGCATGGGCAGTTCGTATTTTTGGGCAAACTCAAAGTCGCGCTGGTCGTGTGCGGGAACAGCCATTACTGCGCCGGTACCGTAGCCCATGAGTACGAAGTTTGCCACATAGATGGGCATCTTCAGGCCATTAAGCGGGTTGATGCAGTAGGCACCGGTGAAAACACCTTCTTTTTC
>PPCM01001427.1_pt1 | contig 10966 bp, 6 predicted proteins | sample 1555541 | NCBI WGS metagenome assembly PPCM01 (sample SAMN05284479, study PRJNA326546) | Marine sediment metagenome, whole genome shotgun sequencing project. | isolation source: marine sediment | place: Germany: Wadden Sea | collected 2012-09-05 | reverse complement strand
GGCGATAAGATTTGGAAAATGCGTGAGATGATTCTTGCTGATGACGTTGAAGGACGTAAAGCTGCTTTGGCTAAATTACTTCCTGTACAGCGCGAAGATTTCTACGGAATATTGAAAGCTATGGACGGATTTGGCGTAACTATTCGTCTACTGGATCCACCATTGCACGAGTTCACTCCAAACGATGATGATTCACAAAAAGAAATGGCTGAGAAATTAGGCGTTGCTTTTGATATCGTTAAAGCTAAAGTTGAGTCACTACACGAATTCAACCCAATGTTAGGACACCGTGGTTGTCGTTTAGGTAACACATATCCTGAGATTACAGAAATGCAGGCTCGTGCTATTATCGAAGCTGCTTGTGATCTTAAGAAAGAAGGATTCGATCCTAAGCCTGAGATTATGGTTCCATTGATTGGTACTATGAAAGAATTCACAATGCAGGAAGAAATTATTCGTACAACTGCTGCTGCTGTATTCGCAGAGAAAGGTGTTGAAGTTGATTTCTTAGTAGGAACAATGATTGAGATTCCTCGTGCTGCATTAACTGCAAACGAAATTGCCAAACATGCTGAATTCTTCTCATTCGGAACAAATGACCTTACTCAAATGGGATTCGGTTATTCACGTGACGATGCAGGTAAATTCTTACCTATCTACATTGAGAAAGGTATTTTGAAGCACGATCCTTTCCAGGTATTAGACCAGGATGGAATTGGCCAATTAGTACAGATGGGTTGTGAGAAAGGTAAAGCTGAGCGTCCAAATATCAAATTAGGTATTTGTGGTGAGCACGGTGGAGAGCCTTCATCAGTTGAGTTCTGTCACAGAGTTGGAATGGACTATGTTTCATGTTCACCTTTTAGAGTGCCTATCGCACGTCTAGCTGCTGCACAAGCAAACTTACGTTAAGAATAACAACGTTATAATATTTCAATCCCGGTTAGCATTGCTGACCGGGATTTTTTTTGTCATTGAGACAGGGTCTAAGACCCGATTTCGGAAACTAGCCATAATCAAGTATTCATGGTTTCATGAGCATAACCGCCAATCGTTTAAATTCGTTTATCGGGTCTTGACCCACTGATTCACAGACCTTGCACCGTTCGAACGTAAGATGTAGTTTGGTTTGGGTAACGTTTGGCGAAGCGTCTTCGCTTCGTCATGGCAACTTAAGGCCTCTGGCCTGATAGAAAGGCCGGAGGCCTTGGAATATACGACATAGCGAGGACGCTATGCCGAACGAGGATTTTTTTGTCTACAGAGACAGGGTCTAAGACCCGATTTCGGAATCTAGCCATAATCAAGTATTCATGGTTTTATGAGCATAAGAGCCAATAATTTAAATTCGTTTATCGGGTCTTTGACCCATTGATTCACCGAGTCCCGTACCACCGCTTTTTTCGGTGGAACGGATATTAGCACAATGCTCTTAATATCGGTTCCACGGACTCTAGCCGTGGAACCGCTGGTTCTATTGTTAAATGTTTCCGCCTTTGGTTACGGTCTTTTTTTTTGTCTGATAGTTGGGTCTAAGACCCGATTCTGAATTGTCGTTTAATAAGAATGAGTTGAGGGAATTAATAATGTTTTCTTTTTGAACATTATCAGGATATCGGGTCTTTGACCCAAGACCAGCTCAAGCATTTTTTTTATTAACGAACTTGTGAGACATTTGCTATTCGAAAGGTATTTGCTTTTTTCATTCCCTTAGACAGAGTGCTACTCTACCTCGCGCCACAACTTAAGGTTAAAATTGAACTATATCAGCAAAAGTGCAACCTAAGTATATTAATTTCGTTAATGGTTTAAAATCAACGTTGCGACTTACATGAAATATTTTTTAACTCTTTCCTTGCTCATAGGTTCCTTTATGGTGTTCGGACAACTGAACGTAGATAGTCTGGAAACAATTATTCCGGCGCAAGCGGATACCCAGCAAGTGAATCTTCTTAATAAACTGGCGTTTTATCATTGGAATAAGTCGCCCGATAAGGGAATAGTCTATGCTGAACGAGCAAGAGCTATTGCTAAAAAAATAAATTACCGAAAAGGTGAAGCACGAGCATTGAAATGTATTGGGGTTAACTATTGGGCAATGGGAGTTTATGATAAGGCCAATACGTATGTTTTTGAAGCCTTGAAAATTTACGAAGATCTAGATTATAAAAGAGGTATTAAGTCGAGCTTGAATAATATCGGGATCATCTACAGTAGCACTAAAAAATATGAGGAAGCCATTACCTATTTTATGAAAGCTAAGCAGCTGGCAATAGAAATGAATGACATTTATTCGCAGGTAAATCATAATAATAATATTGGCGGCTTATACAGCGATCTTGAGAATTACGAAAAAGCGCTGGAGTATTACAATATTAATATTGAGCTAAGCAAAGTTGAAAATGTTGAGAATATTATTTATTCATCCTACTCAAACATGGGTGTTTGCTTAATGATGTTAGGTAGAGATGAAGAGGCGCTCCAATATATGGTAAAAGCGTATGAGGCGAATTTAAGCGCTGGTAATACGCATCAGGCGGCATCATCTGCTGATCAGTTAGGAACGTTCTATTTTGATAGAGACAAGTTGATAGAAGCTTATAAATACTACAAGAAAGCGGAACAGCTGGCTATTGAGTCGCAGGCACTGGAGCAACTTAATTGGGTGCATAAAAATCTTGCAAACTATTATGTAACGGTTAACGATTTGCAAAATGCACTGATTTATAAAGACAAGTACATTGCTTCCAACGATAGTTTGTATAACGAGCGAAGTTCGCAGCAGATGGCTGAAATGAGAGCGCAGTTTGAATCCGAGAAAAAGGAGAAAGAGAACGAGCTACTCAGAAAAAATATTACAATACAAGAGTTGGAAGTTGAAACCCAAATGATGCTGAAGAATGCCTTTATCGGAATTAGTATGTTGGTCCTTCTCATGGTGCTTATCTTGTATAGCCGGTTTGTAATTTAAAAGCGTGTGAATGCTGAGCTTCAGAAAAAGAACAAGTTGATTGAAGAACAAAAAATAGAGCTACAGGAAACAAACCAAACGCTGCGCGAACAGCATGACCAACTTAAAATATTGAATGCCACAAAGGACAAGTTCTTCGCAATTATATCGCACGACTTGCGTGGTTCGTTTCATGCCATCATAGGTTTTACCGATATTTTAGTTGACGATAAGAACAATCACCTAAAAAGCGAGGAAAGGGATTTGTTGGAAGAAATAAATAAATCGGCGGTTCATACGCATAAACTCCTAGAAAACTTACTTACCTGGGCACAATCACAAACCGGCCAACTAGTAATTAAAAAACAGTACCTGAATATAAAGCAATTGGTTGAAGGAAGCATTCAGCCCTATTTAATAAATGCTTCTACAAAAAACATTAATATAAAGCTTGACATGGCTGATGATTTAATGTTAAATCTTGATCGAAACACAGCATCAACCTTTATTGGCAATTTGGTAAACAATGCCATTAAGTTTACCGGCAATAATGGAGGTATTACCATAAGAGCAAAGGAGCTTAACGAAGCGGTGGAACTTCGGGTTATTGATACGGGAATAGGAATGCAACCAGATGTCGTTGAAAAACTGTTTCGTATTGAAAAGACAGTTTCTACCAAAGGCACCAACAACGAGGCAGGCACCGGACTTGGCCTCTTGCTTTGCAAGGAGTTTATTGAAAAGAATGGCGGTGAAATTTCAGTAGTAAGTACCGTAAACAAGGGCAGCGAATTTATAGTCGTCTTGCCGAAGGATTAGCTATAAGCAAGATAGAGAGGACGCTATTCTGAATCGGGAGCCTTTTTTGTGCTTCTCTATATGCTAATCAAGATTCAACCTTTGTACACATAGGTTGGGAACCTGACAGGTTGATTACTCAGTAAAGCTTCGTTACAGAGTAGGAATGGACTACGATTCATGTGTCATAATTGATCTTTTATTGGTCACATGTTTCATCTAGGAAGAATTCGAACGATAACTAAAGATTGTAAGAGATGGATGAATTTTGTTCTCCTTTGCGTTTACCGAAAGCTTGTTTAGCTCCTGAACAAGCAAGCCTGCGTTAAGAAATAACAACCCTTTAGCATATCAATATTAGATGTCTCAGCTGTCTGGGATTTTTGTTTTAGATCAAAGTGTATCGAAGTTTTTGCTCTTGGTCTTATCTTGGGTAATATTGGTTGTCCAATGAAGCCTACCTTAAATGGAGAGGAGGTTCAGAGATTAAAGCCAAGTCCATGCAACCACCTCTTTTCATTGCCACGTATTTTCGTAATATTCGTTTTATATCGGTGTTACGGGCTCAAGCCGCTGCTCCGTTCGCGCAGTTAGCTGGTATTAATCATAACACTAAAATCGTATGTTTTTGGAATATTGATTAGCAGTTAATATAAATTCAAAAATTAGTCATTATCTATTTTCATTTTTCGTTTATTACATATGTGTTTCATTACAATAAAATCTTGTGATGAAATGTGACGAACTTACTAACGTTAAGAAAGATATCTAACTACACTAAACCTACAAAGAAGATAGAACATGAAAATTAGAATAGCCTTTTTTTTGTTTATCACATATTTGCCGTTCACAGCTAGTGCACAAACCATCATTACTGATTCATTGCTTTTCAGTAAAGGGTTTATCACCAGTAAGGAATCAATATTGTTTACCGAAGCTAGAATTCCCAGAACTACTTATTATGCAAGCTCACACAATTACACTCTTTTATATTCAGAGGCAACATTTTCGTTTCACCTTATGGGAAACGAATCACAGCAGATTATTGACAACCTAACGGTTGATGAGACCTTAAGCGGGAAGGGCAAACTCCAAGATTTTAAAGCCATGCATACTGATGCAAAAGATGCTTATAATTATGGTTTAGGTCATCGTTTGGGTTTTTCGAGTATTGCTTTTGTAAACGATTCAATAGCCTTGGGTGGCGTATGCATGGGAAATAGAGAAGTGTTTGCTGTTTTTATTAAAATTACTAAACAGGAAAAACTCGAATTTTTTACCAAACCAATACAGCTGTTTTCTAATAAAGAGAAAAGACTTAGCAAAAAGGATCGAGATCGGTTTTATCAAAAAGTAAAACTAACAATGAAAAACATGTACTGTCCAGACATGGGATCGATTACATTTTCAACCTTCACTGACTTGGAAAGGATGACTGATAAAAGCAACATCAATGATGGGTTTAATTATATGAAGGAGAATCAAACTAATCTATTTATTTACAGCTATAAATTTGGAGATGAAATGCCCGGTTTGCTTTATTCAGAACCTCAAGGTAAAAAACATGCCTATTCCAGGTATCGCGATATTTTTTCCGCGCAGCACATTGTTCATTTAAATAATGAAACAAATGTCATCAAGCTTTATAATTCGAACTACGATATTTTATTCGAAAAATCTTTTGATGAAGAACTGCGTGAGTACTTTGGGCCAAGACATGTTAAGGGAAAATACCTGGTGAAGAACTCGTTCACTAATCAAGTGTACTTGGTGGCAAGTAAAGCCTTGAGCCCAAAAGAGGATTACGATTATTTCATCTTCGAGTTATCATTTAGCCCTAGCGAAAATCGAATGGATTTAAGCTTGGTAAAGAAATTATACACCAATAGAAGGATAAGTATAAATTGTGTTATGGATAATAATTTACAGTGCATTGCTTATAGAAACAAAAAGGGGAACATCTATGTAATGCCTATAAATAATGAGCCAGTAGACCACTACAATCTATTTGATAATTGTGTAAGTGATACAGATGTAAATATACTGACCAATCGGATTTCGGATTATTGTATTCCTGACAGAAGGTTGTTACATGGCGAGTTTGGCGAAATAGAGGAAGATCAAAAAACATATCCATCAGGCACCATCGAAGATTTAATCAGTTCCTATATTACCAGCCTGGAGAATAAGCGATGGGGGTATAGGATAATTAATTTGTCTGTTTATGATCCAACACAAATAGAGTTGATAAACAAACAAATTAGAGATGGTGAGTTTCTACGAGATCTACCAAATGAGCTCATGAGGCTAGACACCAATTCAAACGTGATAATTGAAACTCAAAGGGAAATGATCGGACGCTTAGGCACAGAAAATCATGTGATAGTTTCAGATACTTATGAGAAAATAATACTTAGTAATTCGGAAGAACAAATCATTTATCAGGACTTTATTAAAGCTGAAAATAAATGGCGCTACGGTAACTTGCACAAACGAAAGAAGTATTGAAATGGTCCTTCGACCCAAGTCGATAGCCATTGAACGACGATTGGATAAACCTAGCAGTCTAAGACCGTCATCTCAACTTCATTTATTATTAATGGTTATTGGTTAAGCTAATAAGTTTGAGAAAGAATTCAATCAAGCAAATTAGTTAAACTTTGCTTGATTGAATGGTGCATACTATTCACTTTGTTCTTGTGGCTGATAGTCTTTCTGCTTTGCAATTAGAATAAGAATTCCGATGCGAGCCAGTGCAAAAACCAGTATACCCATTAGCGGATCTACCAATGCCATTTTTAGGCCATCAGCCAATAGAGAAGGAGTTAATTCACCTTGAGCCTCCACCATATCGAAGGCTTTAATTAATCCAAATGTTCGACCCAGGAAACCCCAGGCAACTGCAAACCAGGAAATCGATTTAATCAATTCAATGGTTTTGTAGTTTTCGGTTTGGTTAAGTAAGGCACGCACAAATAGAGCAACAATTACAATAAAGGAAATTGCAATGGTGTAGGTGAAGATGGGGCCTCCGTCGTTCATTTTTCCAAGTAATCCTGTCATGATTTTTTTATTTTGAGTTAATACCGATTCAAATGTACGGTAGAAACTCTATGCCTAAATTTAATTGCGACAGATGAAACTTTCTGTTCGGGTTTTAACAAATTTAGTTTAATAAAGCGTAATTTCAGTGCTCTTTGGTAACAAGAAGTGCTAATCCTGTTATTCATCGAAAAAAGAGCAAGGCTAGCGTATTTTTCTTTAATATTGTTCAAGTGAAGCTGATCAAACACATACATCCGAAATTAATTCTTTTTCATACGCTGTTTTGGATTGCGGTGTGGTTTTTCTTTTTTTACTTTTTTAGCTACAACTCCGATAATCCGGAGTATGCTCTTTGGTTTTCAAGTGGCTTGCTTCCATTAACCATAGCCGTAACTTACTTTGTAAACTATCGGCTTGTTCCAAATTATTTGTTTACTCGTAAATATTTGAAACTGATAGTCTATAGTTTTTACACATTGGTTTTCTCATCGTACATAATTACCCTGCTCATATATACCTGCCTAATTTTTATATTGAAATTCAACACCAACCTAATGCCACCAATGAGTAAGAATTTCTTTTTTATTCTATTATTGGTATTCCTTGTGGTTGGAATAATAAGCTTTGTGAGTGTTCTAAGTCAGAACTTTAAAACAGCAACTGCAAACAAGGAATTGCAAAATAAAATTCTGGAAACTCAACTTCAATTAAAAGATCAGGAGTTGCACTATCTAAAGCGTCAGCTTCATCCGCATTTTTTATTCAATACTTTAAATACCATTTATGGTTTTGCTTTAAAGCAGTCGCAGCAAACACCCGAAATAATTCTGAAACTATCAAACTTGCTCGATTACATTTTGTATCAGGTAAACAAACCTATGGTGAGCCTTAAGGAGGAAGTGCTGCATATTAAGGAGTATATTGAGTTAGAGAAAATCAGATTTCAGGACAACCTAAGAGTAAAGTTTATCGCCAGCGAAATTGATGAAAGGATACAGGTAGCCCCCATGCTGCTAATTCCGTTTGTTGAAAATGCCTTCAAGCATGGAAGTATAGTTAATGACTTTCTGCGTTTGGAAATAGAAATTATGATGGATGATAATCAGATGACCTTTAAAATCAGCAATACATTTATCGAATCGAAGGAAGAAGCGATAAGTGGAGGAATTGGACTGGAAAATATTCGAAAACGATTGGATCTGAATTACGCAAACAATTACAGTTTAAAGGCACAAGTGACAGACAACTGGTATAATCTCGAATTAAAAATTCATGAATTAAAATCAATAGCCTATTAAACGTTTTAGCAGTTTGAGGGTACAATGGTAATTGACAAAAAAATAGAATAGCACTTAATAGTTTATATTTTATTTTAAAAGTCAGTCGGGTTGGGGCGGATAGCACAATTATGAGATTAATTAGGATAGATTTGATTTAAACGCATAGGAGATGAGCAAAAAGATTCGATGTTTAATAGTTGATGACGAGATAATAGCAAGAGAAATTTTGGATGCTCATCTAAAGAAAATTGATGCCATTGAGGTGGTAGCCGATTGTAAAAGTGCTGTAGATGCTTTTAACGTAATCAATAATCAAAATATTGATTTGATTTTCCTTGATATTAATATGCCTGAAATATCCGGGCTTTCTTTTGCCAAATCGATTAATAAAAACATAAAGATAATTTTCACCACTGCCTATCGCGAATATGCCATTGATGGATTTGACCTGCAGGCCGTTGATTACCTGCTGAAACCAATTTCTTTTGAGCGCTTATTACAAAGTGTAAATAAGTACCTCAACGAAACGGTAGAACCCAGGCTGTTTGCATCAAATGAAATTATAAGTGAAAAAAGTGATTCATTCTTTGTACGCTCTGATCGTAAAATGATACGGATAGATTTTACAGAAATTCAATTCATCGAAAGTCTGGCAGATTATATTAAAATTCATTTAACAGATAAGCAGGTAATTACAAGGGAAACCATCTCAAGTATTGAGGTGAAATTACCACAGAAAGACTTTATACGTGTGCATCGCTCATTTATCGTAGCAAAACAATTCATAGATTCTTTTACCAATGAATACATTGATATTGGAAAAAGACAAATTCCAATTAGCCGAAGCTATAAGGAAAGTGTGTTGGATAGATTAAACGATTGAGGAAGCGTTGATATTAATGCTCCATAGTTAAGGATAACAAAACACCAAAGACCCCAGCATATGGGTCAAAGACCCGATAGGCCGATCTCTTATTTAAAAGAGGATGTGACTGTTTGCCAATTCTTTCTTAAAGGAAATGTCCTTTGAATCGGGTCTTCGACCCAATGCTAATTATGCAATACATACAACATCAGTAAAACCCAAACACGGGGTGACATCAAGTCACCCCGTGAGTTTATAAAAAATTGTGTTTAGATTGGCTAATTAAAATCTTCATCCACATTATTATGCGTTATGCGCAGCGGATATTTTTTTCGAAGTTCCTTTTGTAGCTTTGTTGGTAGTTCGCTGTATTTAAGGTCATACTTCTTAAGCGCATATGTGTCTCTCAGACCATAGGCAACGCTGTAGGTCATGTTTACGAATGCTAAATAATCCTGGTATTCCGTTTTATTGTTCCACTGAAATTGGGCAATGTAATCCGGGTGCTGGATCATAAACTCCCTGTACCTACTGCGGGTTTTCTGAAGATTATCGCTGGCCGAGAACTTTATTAGTCGGTCGCCAACTTCTTTCTCATCCATCATTTTTGCGCCATCTGCTTCTGTTGGAGGCAATTTTTGCGGAATAGCGGTTAGGTGATAATGTAGGCGAGAGGTATTGCTTTCGGGCAGCACGGCATAAGCTACTTTGTAAAGTTTCATTTGGCGTAATACCTGAAACAGATCATAAACGGCTTTCATGTGTGTGTTCTTATCCACATACAATCGGGTTGTAATGTAGGGTTTGTCGAGCACGTTAAATTGGTTTACACGTTTTTGTATGGTTTCACTAAGCGTTGCCAGGCTGCATCTTTTTCTGTCAACAAAATATTTATCATCGTACACCCAAATATTGAAGATGTACTTTGCCTGATCTAAAATTTTGCTTTCACTCATGCGTGGCACCTGAATATCCGTGTAGGCATCCGGAATCAATACTTCAAAAGAATTAGCATATTCTGTTTTAAGGTATACAGACGCTTCGGTTTTGGTCCACCAAATTTTTAGTTTATCGCCAACAAACTCATAGGGCAAGGTTTCTTGTTTTTTACCATGCTTCATAATAATGAATTGGTTCTTGGTAATTTCAATGTCCAGGTCAATAACATTTACATGATCCAATTTCTCAAGAACTGAAAGTTGTTTGCCTTCAAAACTGAGCAAACTTCCAAAAGTTCCTTGTTGCGTATTTTTCCAGATACCATCGAAGTTCACACTTTTAGTTATTCCAAAATTGGTGTAGTTAAACACCGGGCTCTTAATGGTTAGGTTCGAAAAAAGGAAAAAGATAATTAAAGCCGTTGGTATAATGAGCAAGGCTTTTAGTTTCGCGGGAAATCCCGATTTATTTTTTGTCATCATGGCTATACGTTTTTTAATGAATAATAAATTAAAATTGTTTACCAACTCTACTGAGCGGATGCTGATTAATTGACTCAAGAGCAGTGATTGGTAATCAAATAATTCGAATCCCTGTTTAACAACTTTGCTATCGGCAATGTATTCGTGTGTTGTTTTTATGGCCTTTTGCAGTTGCCAAACCATAGGATTAAACCATTGAAAAACGGTAAGTACATGTGCCAGGTAAAGATCGATTGAGTGTCTTTGGCTAACATGTACTTTTTCGTGGGCTAATATTTGCTCAAATTCTTTGAGCGTAGTCGCTTCTTTATTTACAAAAATGTACCTAAAGAATGAGAAGGGTGGAATTTCATTGTTTAGTAAAATCAGCCTGTGGCCTTTGTCTTTTAGCTTTGGATTACGCTTTATAATGCGAAACAAGCTCCATGTGAGTATTAACAAGCGAATAAGGAAGAATGCCACTCCGGCAAAGTAAATCAGCAGAATTATTTTTGCTGTACTCACGGAGCGTAAGAAACTTTGCTCTGGATTCTCTAAACCGGATGCTTCTAATTTATTGCTTGTTATTAGGTCGGTATTATTTTCAAATAGTTCGCTTCCTTCGAAC
>PPCM01001426.1_pt1 | contig 10969 bp, 9 predicted proteins | sample 1555541 | NCBI WGS metagenome assembly PPCM01 (sample SAMN05284479, study PRJNA326546) | Marine sediment metagenome, whole genome shotgun sequencing project. | isolation source: marine sediment | place: Germany: Wadden Sea | collected 2012-09-05 | reverse complement strand
ATAATATCACGTGTTGCGGCCCCTCAATACCCGTCTTTGCGGGGATGGGCAAGTGCTGATTAAGTGTCTTTCCTGCTTAATCCCTCTTTGAGTGCTGCAAGAATCTCTTCATGGTAAATGTAGGAGGCGGCAATAATTATGGCAAACGGTTCATCGGTGATGCGTAATGCATCCGGCAGAGCATAGACCGAAAGTCCATCCACCTTGCTGCCCTGAGACGCTGTATTGCTGTCGATGAAGCCAAGGCAGTCTTTCATGTCAGGTAGTTCATTATTCTTTTTGAGCTGTTGGTAATAGCCGGAGCTGCCCCAGATCATGAACGGCCCGAAACTGCCTGACTCCCTTCCCTTGCGGCATTCCCATGCGAGCATCCGTTTGACCGTGTTCTCTCCGGTAACTTTCACGGCAGTGTAATGCAGCACTTCTGGTGAGACTATTTCCAGCCCTTTAAGGCGGGCATGGTAGTACAAGTCGAATGCTGTTGCCATTCTTGAATACATTTCGTCGCTGCCGATGGCTATGTAGGCCCGGTCATGACCGGCTATAATATCTTTGAGTGCATGGTAATTACCTTTTTCTTCTGCTCCTGCCCCGGTGTAGCCTGCAAAATATCTGCGCATGAAATCGGTGTTTAAAGTGAAATCTTCGGTGGTCACGTTATGGCTGCAATTTAGATAAAAAGGAACAGTCGCCTGTTCTGCATTCATATTGTGAAGATCGGTATGGTCGACAATCCTTATCGTCCCGTTTTTAATGAAAAAGCAGGTCAGATTGTGGGCATTGACCCTGCTCAGGGACTGGTGGGATCGAAACCAGTTAAACAGGTCCATGTATGAACGCGGGCGTTCGGAAAAAGTGGAATAGAATCCGGCGCAGGAGATAAAGTAGGATTTTCTGGCCCCGGCCGGAGTTTCTTCAATTGTTTTCAGGAACTCTGCGTCTGTTAAATCCTTTAGGTTGGGATCAATCTTTCTTTGGACATTTAGCCAGCCTTTGCGGGGCTTTCCGGTGCAGATGCATTCAATGTGGTCAATAATATTCGCGGCTGTTTCCTGCACGGAACAGAATTGTCCGTCGCGTTGTCTAAGTATTTCTTCAGCGTAAAATCCGGGTTCCAGATTGATGGAATTCAGCACCTGCTCAAGTTGTTCCTGTGAATGGACAATCCAACCTGCTGTTTTACGTCTTAATTCTTTCCGGAATCCGTGCATCTGGCACTGGATATGAGGACGCAGGGTCGCGTAGCTGAACGTGTCTGCTGTTGTGGAGGTATCTGTAATCAGCAACGCTGCCCTGGCGTATTGTTCAATATTGCTGTTTGAAATATCGAGGCTGATATTCTTGGAGGTTACCTGTTCATAAATTGCAGCTCCGTCATGACGGGCAAGCGCAGCTGGAAGGGGGCGGAAAATGATTTCCTTATCGGGAAATTTGTGGGCCAGTGTTTCGAGAATGTCGATTTGTGTCTGGTATTCATGCCGTGTCTGCGCGTAGTCGTATGTGCTAGCGTAGAGAATGCAGTCCTGCTTCACCTGATGTTTATTGATCTGTTCCGCGAGGACATCCAGCGACGGGTATCCGGCAGGGATTATGTTCGAACTGGTTTCCGGGAGATGTAACTCTTCCGGGATCAGGCTTAAGGAGTATTCAAAATCCTCGCCCTTGAATTTATGCAGGTTCTTATGTCCTAAAATCAGGTAATCGGAACCCGCCAACTGGCTCATGTAGGCATAGTAGTTTTCAGCATCCGTATTGTCCGGGCTGATGTCGGAATGGAAGTGCGGTACTGAAACGACCTTGCTGCCCTGCGGTTTATTCACACAGCTGTCCACCGTGAAAAGAACATCAATATCCTGCCGATGCCTCAGATCCACTGACCTGAGTGTTTCGACTTCACCGTATTTACGCAACTCTTCTTCATTTTCCTGCACCATGTTCAGAAACAGAACCTTATGCCCTCTGGTATGTGCCTCTTTTGCAAAAGGGAGCAGCCGTTTAATACTCAAATTGCTGGAAAGAAGGATTGCGATGGATTTGACTGAAGAAGTTGCGGGCATATGGCTATCCGGGTGAAAAGTTAAGGGTGATCAGGAAATTTGGATATCTTTAATCGGCAGTCTAAGGCAAGGTTTTGTTTAACCCTTTTGTTTGCGCTGAATCCATGATGCGTGTATTTTAACCGCTGAATAAATACTGGAATTTTGTCCTGAACATATTTTCTGGCAGGTTAAAGATATGATTGTACCGGTTATCCTTTCCGGCGGCAGCGGAACCAGACTCTGGCCTCTTTCACGCAAGAACCACCCCAAGCAGCTTTTGAATCTCACCGGGGATCACTCACTGCTGCGCAATACCGTGGAACGCGGTTGCGCGCTAGATGATTCCGGCGCGCCCATTGTGGTCTGCAATGAAAGCTACCGCTTCATGGTTGCCGAGGAGCTGCGCTCTGCCGGGATCAAGCCGGAAGCGATCTTTCTGGAACCGCAGGGCCGCAATTCCGCCCCGGCCATTGCCGCCGCAGCTTTTCATATCCGCGATAAGGACCCGGATGCGTTAATGCTGGTTATGCCTTCGGATCATGCCATCCATGATCTGGAAAAATTCAATTCAGCCATCAGTGCCGCAGTGCAGCCTGCCCGCAGCGGTGATCTTGTCCTGTTCGGCATTGTCCCGGACCGCCCGGAAACCGGGTACGGCTATATACGCACCAGCGGTGAATTTGAACCGATGGCTCCGCAGGCTGTGCGGGAGTTCGTTGAAAAACCGGACTTTGAGACCGCAAAATCCTATCTGCAATCCGGTGAATATTTATGGAATGCCGGGATTTTTCTGTTCAGCCCGGACGTATTTCTGGAACATCTGCAAGAGCTGGAGCCTGAGATTTATTCCGCCTGCCAAACCGCCGTGGAAAAGGCGCGTGTTGATCTGGATTTTGTGCGACTCGACGAGGAAAGCTTCATGTCCAGCCCCGCAGAGTCAGTGGACTATGCTGTAATCGAAAAGGTCGATAACCTCAGTGTTGTTCCTTTTGACGGCGGCTGGTCCGACATCGGTTCATGGGATTCCCTGATGAATGAAAGGGAGTCCGATTCCGCCGGGAACGTTATTACTGGAGATGTGCTGGCAAAGAATGTCGGTAACAGTTTTCTGCATTCGTCCAGCCGCTTGCTCGGAGTGGTCGGTGTTGATGATGTCATCGTGGTTGAAACTACGGATGCGGTACTGGTTGCCGGACGCGAACACGGGCAGGAAGTTTCAGGGCTGGTGAATAAGCTCAAAGAGCAGGGACGCGAAGAAGCCGAGCATCACCGCCGGGTCTACCGCCCTTGGGGATCATACGAATCCGTGGATACCGGGGACCGCTTTCAGGTCAAGCGGATCATCGTCAAGCCGGGGGGAGTTCTCTCCCTGCAAAAGCACCATCACCGCGCCGAGCACTGGGTAGTTGTCAAAGGAACCGCCAAGGTCCGGGTCGGAGATGACGAAGTCCTCCTGCACGAGGACCAGTCCACCTACATCCCCTTGGGAACCATGCATCGCTTGGAGAATCCCGGCAAGATTGATCTAGAATTGATCGAGGTCCAGACCGGTAGTTATCTCGGTGAGGATGATATCCAGAGGTTTGAGGATGTTTATGGGCGGTCTGCGGAGTAGGGGATGGCAAAAAGTCTTAAAGATATCGTAAATGAGATGCCAAAGGAGCGGCAGGAAAAGATTCAGGCACGCACCGATGAGTTGATCAATCAGCAGACCGTGGCAGCCCTTAAAAGCATAGAAGCCGGGAACTTTGTTGAGGGCGACAGGGTTTTTGAATGGTTGGATTCGTGGGGCACGGGTAACGGCGAAGAAGCACCATAAAGATTTTTTTGACTTGAAACTGAAATAGGCTAAGATGTGGAGTTAATAGACATCATTTCAACTTTTTTACAGCCTGATCGCGTTTGTAGTACTGCTCCCTTATCGGCTCTTCTTCTGGGAAATAGTTGGCAACGACTTCATCTGACAACGGCGTTTTCTTATTGAGTTCGTAATAGCGATCCATTGGAGTTTTGCCACCAAGAGAGGAATGAGGGCGGTGCCAGTTATAGAAATGCTGCCACTCATCGAGACAGTCGTGTAAATCAGGAGCAGAAAGGTCAGCTGTAGCATAAAACTCTTGTAAATCTGTTTTGTGACCCCGTTCAACTTTCCCGTTTAAATGCGGTGAATATGGCTTTATAGGTCTGAACTTTATACAGTATTCTTTCAACCATTCTTGGACCTTGTAAGCAAAAAACTCACGTCCCCGATCTGTTTGTACCCTCTGAATGGGAAAAGGCATTTCTTCAACAACACGGTCTAAAAATCTAATCGTATTTGCTGCGGTTCGGCGCGGATACAAGCCCATAACTTTGTAGCGAGAACAATCATCAATGGCTGCATAGTGATAAAGTCCGGGAGCGATTTTGCAGACGTCGATTTGTACCCGATCTCCCGGAATAGGGCGATTGTAGCGTTTAGTGTGTTTTCTTTTTTTGAACTTGCTGGGAAGATGGCCTTTCTTGTTTCTGTTCAGAACCTTCTGGATTGTTGGCGGCGACAACTTGATTTCGTGGAGCCGTAATAGTTCGCTGCTAATCCGTTTTGCGCCGAGATGCCTTTCTTCTCTCATGGAAAGAATGATGGACTCGGTTTCAGAGCAGACTTTCTGTCTCGGAGAAGATTTAGGGCGACGGGACATATCTATCAACCCGTCAATGCCGAACTCTTGATAGCGGCGATACCATTTCCTCAAAGTTGGCCGAGAAATGCCACATCGACGGCAGACAAATCCGGCATCACCGACTTCCTCGTAGAGCTTTACCCAGCCCAATCTAGCACGCTGCTTTTCAGTCATGGTCGCAGGTTATCAGTTGAAACGATCTATGTTAACCCCACAGCTAAGAGTTTTTGCTCTTCGCCTATTTTTTATTCTGAGTCTGTTGCGTCAGGCTTGCCTTGTTCTTCTTGGCAGACTTGTTCTACGAAGTCATTGAACCAGTCTTTGTAGTCTGGGTGGGTGCGGAGCTTGTCGAAGTCTGAGTCGGATTTTAGGTGGTTGCATGGAGGCAAATTAACTCCAATCTCTTTTGATTTGATGAGCCACTGTTTGCATTCGTCGAAATTATTTTGCAGGGAAGTTATGCAAGCGAGGTTGTATGCTCCATTTCCTTCTAAAATATTTTCAGAACGAAGTGCTTTTTCTTTCGCTTGTTCAAGAAAATTGGTGTCAATGTTTTGAGGATCTACTGTCGCTTTTGATATTAATAAAATTGCCCAGTTGTTCCATGCCTCAGAGTATTCTGGGTTAAAGTCCGTAGCTTTCTTGAATTTCTCTTCGGCCTTATCCCATAACCCTACTTTTTCTTCACCAGTAGTGTGCTCAGCTCTATTTGCTAGCAGAACTGCCCAGTTGTTCCATGCCTCAGAGTAGTCTGGGTTAATATCCGTAGCTTTTTTGTATTTCTCTTCAGCCTTATCCCATAGCTCTTCTCTTTCTTTTTCGTTAGTTTGCTTTGCTCTATCAGCTAACAGAAGTGCCCACTTGCACCATGCCTCAGAGTCTTCTGGTTTAATGTCCGTAGTTTTTTTGAATTTCTCTTCGGCCTTATCCCATAACTCTACTTTTTCTTCACCAGTAGTGTGCTCAGCTCTATTTGCTAGCAGAAGTGCCCAGTTGCACCATGCATCAGAGAATTCTGGCTTTATGTCCGTAGTTTTTTGGTATTTATCTTCCGCTTCATCCCATAGTTCTAATCTATCTTCCCCGTTAGCTTGCTTTGCCCTATCACCTAAAAGGTTAGCCCAGTTGTACCATCCCTTAGAGTATTCTGGTTGAATGTCCGTAGCTTTTTTGTATTTCTCTTCGGCCTTATCCCATAACTCTACTTTTTCTTCCCCAGTAGTTTGCTTTGCTCTATTTGCCAGCAGAAGTGCCCAGTTGTTCCACGCTGCGCTGTTTACTGGGTCTTCAATTGTAGCTTCTTGGTAGGAATGAGAGCTTTTTTCAAAATATTCGGATTTAATTTGGGGGGTTGTTTCTTGATCGTACATTTCAGCGTATAAATAACCAATTTTAAATTTGTTTTCGTAATTATCAGGAAATTCTTGCTCTATTGTCTGCCATATTTGTAAAGCCTGCTTCCATTCTTTGTTCAACTCATGAGCAAGAGCTTTAGCCTTTAAGCTTTTAAATAGTTTTTCAGGCTCATTTTCAGATGCCTTTATTACAGCCTTTTTCTCTTCTTCGTTGGAATCTTTCATTTCTCCGTTTAACTTACCAACAATCTCAAGGGCTTCTGTTGCGGCATTATCTGTTTTGCCTAGATTGGCATCACATTTGGCTGCCATTTCTTCGCAATGGTCGGCATGATCAGAAATTTCTTTTGATTTTGAAACGATAAGCTCATTAAGTTCTTGTTCTTTTCCTTCTAATTTATCGAGCAGTTCCTGAATTTTAATTTGTTTATCTGCGATTGCTGTTTGTTCTGCTTCTAAAGCTTCTTTTTTAGTACCAGCTTCTTTCTGAAAATCTTCAATCTCTTTATCCAGATCCTTTTTGGCTTTTTCAGCATCAATTCTTTGTTTGCGCGCAGTATTATAGCTGAAGAATGTGATTCCGATACCGAACAAACCAACCAGAATACCACCAATTGTCGTGAAATGAGTTAAAGATTCATACCATTGTTCTATGTTTCTTTGCTCAGTCCCAACCCATTCTTTTGTATGATCTAACTGCAATTTTGCGCGTTCATACCACGCGCGTCCATCACTAAGTTTTTGCCTATCCCGAACATCATTAAGTTCTTCTTTAAGAACTTTCACTTCCTCTTGAAGCAACTGCAATTCAGTTTTAGACTTCGCAGCAGCCCCCACACCCCCACAAACTCCGATTACCAAAACAAGGGCAAGCAGCATCATAGAAATAAAGCGCACAAATCCATTTCCCCGACTCATATATTTACTCCAACTGAACGAAGTTCTTAACCAAAAATAATTTGTAAATTACAGCTCTGCTCTTTTACAGGATCAAACATATCCCGTCCAGTAAGCGGAATAGAAAAGTAGATACTCGCGCACAATGAAAGACCAGCTTTTAATTCTTTACCCAACCCCGAATCCAGCCTACAACCTCCCCCATGAGCAATACCTCTTCTAAATATGATGTGATTATCCTCGGAGCTGGTGCTTCCGGGCTTTATTGTGCCATGCATGCTGCTGCGCGCGGGCGTAAGGTGCTGGTGCTGGACCATTCCGGTAAGGCGGGGCGCAAGATCCGTGTTGCCGGGGGCGGGAAGTGTAACTTTACCAATATGGATATGGCGGCGGATAACTATATTTCTGCGAACCCCCATTTTGTTAAGTCCGCTCTGGCGCGGCATAATCAGTGGGATTTTATATCCTTTGTTGCCGAGGCCGGGATTGAATATGAAGAGCGTGAGGATGGGCAGCTCTTTACCCTTGAGGGGGCCGGGCTGATTGCCGGACTGCTGGTTTCCAAATGCCACAGGGCGGGCGTGGAAACTCTGATGGACCGCCAGATTGATGAAGTGAGTGGTGAAGGGCCTTTTGCTGTTCGCAGCGGATCGCAGTGTTTTGAAGCGGAATCTCTGGTTGTGGCGTTGGGTTCCCCGGCATGGCCTCAGGTGGGGGCTTCGGCATTCGGGTATAAGATTGCGGAGCAGTACGGATTGAATGTGTTTCCGGCGCGCCCTTCGCTGGTTCCGTTTACCATCGGCGGACGGGACGGCAAGTTCTGCAAGGAGCTGAGCGGAAATGCTTTGCCTGTAGAAATCAGTTGCGAGAAACGCACTTTCGCGGGCGATATGCTTTTTACCCATAAAGGTATTTCCGGTCCGGCGGTGCTCCAGATATCCAACTACTGGCGGCGCGGTTCAGCGTTGACCATTAATCTGCTGCCTGAGCATAATATTTCGGATTTACTTGAACAGAATCGGGCCGAGAATGTGGCCCTGCATAATTTTTTGAGCCGTTACTTTACCCGCAAGATGGTCGGGCTGCTGCTTGAAGGGCAGGACGCAGATACTCCGGTCAGCCAGTTGACCAAGAAGCGGCAGCTTGCCCTTGCCGAGCGCATTCACGCGTGGGTGGTCAAGCCGCAGGGAACCGAAGGGTTCGCCAAGGCTGAGGTCGCAGCGGGCGGTGTTGATACTGCCGAAATCTCATCCAAGACAATGGAAGCCAAGAAAGTTCCCGGGCTTTATTTCATCGGCGAGGTTCTTGATGTTACCGGATGGCTGGGCGGATACAATCTACAGTGGGCATGGTCTTCGGGCTATGTTGCAGCGCAGTTTATTTAGCTTGCTTCCATAGCACTCTGACTGGTTGCTTCTTTGATGGTATCCAGCATAGTGTTGAAATCAAAAGGCTTGCAGATGTAGTATTTTACCCCTGCATGTCTGAATTGCTTGAAGGCATCTTCGTAGCAGTGCCCGGTCATGGCTATAATTGGAGTCTGGGATTTTTCGCCGAAAACGAAATCATCCCGGATTCTCGAAATAGCTTCAAATCCATCCATTTCCGGCATTTGGATATCCATCAGGATGCAATCGAAATCGTCTTCATGCAGCTTGTCCAGTGCTTCCCGTCCATTGGTTGCTACGGTAACTGTGAATCCGTTTTTTTCAAGCAGGCGGGAAGCGGAAAGTGTATTGATTTTTTCGTCGTCTACCAGAAGTATGTTCATAATTTTAGTTTAATAGAAAAAAGGTCAGCATGTAAAGCTGCTAAAAAATAGCCCCCGCTTCCAACCGGAAGCGGGGGCTTTTTTGTGTCCTTATTCCAGTCCCGGGGGACAGGTCTAATTACATTTCGTTCGGCAGCTTTTTGAGCTGGTCGTATGTGTAGACGGGACCGTCCTGACATACGTAGCTGGTGCCGATGTTGCAGCGGCCGCAGATGCCGACGCCGCATTTCATGCGTTTTTCAAGGGTGGTCACAATCTGCTCATCCTTGAAACCGAGCTTGGCGAGAGCCTGCACGGTGAATTTGATCATGATCGGCGGACCGCAGGTGATTGCTACGGTGTTTTCCGGCTTGGGTGCGATGTCCAGCAGCACGTTGGGAATCAGACCCACGTTGTGCTCCCAGCCTTCGTATTCCGCATCAATGGTCAGATGGGTGTCGAGGTCGTCGCGTTCCAGCCATTCGGGCAGCTCGTACTGGTAAGCCATGTCCACAGGAGATCTAGCACCGTAGAGCAGAGTGATCTTGCCGTAGTCCTTGCGGTTATCCAGCATGTAGTAGAGCAGGGTGCGCAGGGGGGCCATACCGATACCACCACCTACGAAGACGATATCTTTACCTTTCATGTCTTCGTAGGGGAAGTAGTTGCCCAGAGGTGCGCGCACGCCGATCTGGTCGCCTGCACTAAGGGTGTGCAGTTTTTCAGTAACTTCCCCGGTGCGCATTACACTGAACTGCAGGTAATCCATGCGGGTGGGGGAAGAGTTGATTACGAAAGTGGATTCACCGATGCCGAAGGCGGACAGCTGTCCGACCTGACCGGGTTCAAAGGTGAAGCTCTCTTTGATCTTCGGGTCGTTCAAGGTCACCCGAAAGGTCATGATATTGGGAGTTTCCTGAATGACCTCCTGAATGGTGGCCATTGCAGGAAGGTAAGGATTGCTAACCATCTGCCTTCTCCTTTGCTTCGTATGCAATAGCGTTCAGGACGATTTCACGGATGTCCACACCCACGGGGCAGCTCTTGATACAGCGACCGCAACCGCAGCAGGATATAACTCCGTCATGCAGGTCAGGGTAGTAGCTGAACTTGTGACCGACCCTGTTTTTCAGGCGGTGGGCCTTGGTGGGGCGGGGGTTGTGTCCGCTGGCCTCAAGGGTGAATGTGTTGGACATGCAGTTGTCCCAGCTTCTGATGCGCTCACCTTTGACTCCATCGGATTCGTCGGTGATGTTGAAGCAGTAGCAGGTGGGACAGAGATAGGTGCATGCGCCGCAGCTGAGGCATTTTGCAGCCTGTTCTTCCCAGAAGCCCATGTCGTCGAAAGCTTCGAGAAGCTTTTCAGGAGCCTTGGAAAGGTCTTTTGCTTCGCCCATGGACTGGTCGGCGTCTGCACGGAACTTATCGGCATCAGCCTGTTTGGAACCGCCGTCTTCCAGCATGGAGCTGGAAAGCAGGGCTTCGCCGCGGTCGCTGACTGCTTCGAGGAAGTAGCCTCCGTCCACGGGAACCATGAGCACGTCTGACCCGGCAGGGTCGGACGGGCCGGAACCAACCCAGTTACAGAAGCAGGTGGTTTCGCCTTTTTCACACGCGAGAGTGATGAAGAAGGTGTTTTCCCTGCGGGCTTTGTAATATACGTCCACGTGTTTGCCGTTCAGGTAAACACGGTCGAACATGGTGAATCCGCGCGCGTCACAGGGACGGCTACCGAAAACAACCCATGATGAATCAGGAATGGTTTCCTTAACATCAAGGGCAACTTTCTCAGGATTCTCAAGATCTTTGATGTGGCTGAATTTTACGAGGGTTTCACTCTGAGGGAAGCAGGCTTTTTTAGGGGGCGCGGTTGCTTCACGTTCGATGTTGAAACCTTTCTTGGAGTCGTAGGGCTTGAACACAATGGAATCGCCCTCGTTACGGGGAGCGAGCACTTCGTGTTTCTGACCCAGTTCTTCCAGCCATGCCGATACCTTGTCGGATTTGATGAATTTTGCCATGGCTACCACTCCTTCTCCTTGATAGTAGGTTCATCAATCTTGAAGGTCTGAAGCGGAGGTTTGGCCTCGGGATCGAGTCCGGCCTCGTAGTTAAAGACTTCCTTGATTTCCTTGATGAACTTCTTCTTAAAGAGCAGGATGGGAATGTCTACCGGGCAGGCGCGCTGGCATTCACCGCATTCGGTGCAGCGTCCGGCGAGATGGTAGGCATGGATAACCTGAAACATCCACTTGTCGCGGACGT
>PPCM01001425.1_pt1 | contig 10987 bp, 10 predicted proteins | sample 1555541 | NCBI WGS metagenome assembly PPCM01 (sample SAMN05284479, study PRJNA326546) | Marine sediment metagenome, whole genome shotgun sequencing project. | isolation source: marine sediment | place: Germany: Wadden Sea | collected 2012-09-05 | reverse complement strand
CCTACGTATCCTGCTTCTTGTAAAATCTTCTTAGATGCTTCAACTCTTTGTTCGTTAATCATAACGATTGGTCCTGTACATCCCATTCCACTTTCTGCATAGATTCCATTTTGCTTTAATGTTGATACTGCATCTTCTAAATCAAGAATATCGATTCCTGATATCTCTGCTGTAACAATCTCTTTTGCTACTTCCACTTTTTCAACTGGAGCTGCTTTTGTTTTATTAAATCCTTCGATTATACTTTCATATCCTGCTTTTTTCGCTGCCTTATAATCTGCTTGGATCACTTGTTGTAAGTTACCTTTTGCAAGTTGCGCGGCATAGCGGATTGCGTTTGCAATTACTGGGGCTCCTGATGCTCTTGAGATAATTAAGATATTTTTGTCAAAATCGAATCCAATTCCTGGACCATATCCATATCCTGTGGCTTCATAGCTTCCACCTGTTGCATTACTTGAAAACATCTTCATTAGGATATTTCCTGTTAATGAGTCTGTTACCATTACGTCTACTGATCCCATTAATAAGTCATTACCTCTCATGATGTGCCCTTTATCTGAGCGCTTTGACTCTCCAAATGTTAAATCAAATCCATTACCTTGTAGTTCTTTTAATGCTCTTTCCACTCCACGAGCGTTATCTACATTTAAAATACCTACTGTTGGATTCTTCATCCCTAATGCTTTCGCTGTTGAAATTCCATACAACGCATTTTTAAACATTGACTCTGTTCTATTTGTTGCACTTGTTCCTGTTGTTGTTGCGATTAACATTTCTTTTCCATTTGCTGGTACTACTACTCTTCCCACTGTACTTACTCCAATTGGGAATGAATAATGTAAAGTTACACATCCTTGAATATAATCTTTCTCTAGTAAGTCTTCCATGATTTCATGCATTGTCTTTTCGCAATCTGTCTCGTATGTCTCTAATGTCGTTTCGTGCTTTGGCCCGATTACTACTACATCGAATGTTCCATCTTGACTTGCTTGCTCTGCTGCTCTTAGCAATTCTTCACTTCCGTGTTCACTTCCCAAAAGAGTTAATCCAATTCTTACTTTATTCTTGAATTCTCCTGTTTCTAGTGCAGTTGCTACTTCTAAAAATGCCTCTGCTACCTTCTTATTTAAACTCATATTTATTCCTCACTTGCTAGCAATGACTCTGCGAAGTTTTTCATTGCTCCTGCGATTAACTTGTTAATCTCTTCTTTTGAAGCTCCTGTATTTTCTTCTACTTCTCCGTTGTTTCTCTCAATTATTACACTTACTCCATCAAATAAGTTAGTCATTCTTCCTAAGAATAAACTTCCTTTTCCAACAATCATTGCTCTGTTGTATTCTCCTGTTGTAAGGTCATCGATACAGAACCCTAAGTATGGTACTCCACTTGGAATATGTCCTTGTGTTGGTGCCCATGCTTTCATTCCGTGACGCTTGATGAACTCAACGATATCTTTTCTTTCAATCTCTTTTCTCATTGTTGCTAATGCACCAATCATCTTGTAGTTTGCTTCTGCAACATCTCCTGCTCCTGCTGGTTTTGTTACATCTGGATTTTGCATCTCTACTGAGTATTTATCGATATCTGTTAATTTTAATCCGGCTTTATCTACTGGATTACAAATTAAAGCTGTCATTACTGCTTGTGGACTTGATCCTGTTCCTACGTTATGTTTTCCAACATAGTCGTTTCTAATGATTGGACTAATTCCATCATTCTTACTTACTAAGAACGCGAATGTTCCTAATGTATCTTCAAGAATTGGTAATTCTTTCTTTACGTGGTCTTTTCCGTTCATTCCTAACTTTGCAGTTGCTCCTCCGGCTACTACCACTACATTGTCATACGTTCCACCAGCTACTAATGATGCTGCTGATATTAATGCATGTGTTGGCGCTGCACAGAATCCTCTTAAGTCTGAACCTGTTGCATTCACACATCCTACTGCCTCTGCGATTGCCTTTGCGAAGTTTCCTCCACCTCTTTGGTTCATATCTCCACACGCTTCTTCTGAACATTCGATTACGTAATCTACTTCATCCGCTGCAATCTCATTATTCTTTAATAAATATTTAAAGGCATGTACTCCACTGGCTTTCACTACTAAGTTCTCAAACATAATATGTGCATTTAAGTTTGGATCTATTTCATGAGCAGTTTTTACACATCCTACTAATTTCTCATTGTGATATAATCCTTCGGCATGGTGGTTTGTTACTAAGTCTTCAATTACACTTAGCTCTACCCCTCCTCCGAAGTTTGCAATCTCTTCTTCTGTTGAGATAGCATTCTTTGCATATTCTGCTTTCGCGATTTCATTGAATTCTGTCTCTAGTTGTACTAAGTCAAATACGTCTGCGATTTTTACCATTGCAATAAACTCTACTTGTGGTAATATCTCTCCGAATCTTCCTTCTCTATTCGCTTTTGCTACATCTTTTCCTACCCACGGAAATCCTAATTCTTCTAATTCTCTATAATCTATATTTCCAATGTACGTTTGGTTTGGGGCATAATTTACTACATCTTCATAACTTCTAATACTTTTATGCAATTCCTTTAAGTATTCACTGTCTGGATTTACTATCTTTTCTGTTGTCTGCGTTGTACCATTATGAATAATCATATCTGGTGTATGGATTAAACTATACGCAGCACTTTTAATTACGGCTTTACTCACTTTTTTTCCTCCAAAAGATTTTTTTTAAAATATAAGGAAGAGTTATTACTCTTCCTTATTAGATTCATTATTTTCTTCTCTTCTTAAAAGTGCAACCTGCACTTTGTTAGCTTTGTCTTGGATTTAGTTTGTTTTTTTTGTTTCTTTTGTTAAATATTTACTTGCTGATTATAAATATTTACATCCGTCTTTACGGATTTCTGACATTTCAGCAACGATGTCATCGATATCTAATACCATTTCCATCATTCCGATTTGCTCATCATATGCTTGTGCATCTACTACACTTTTAAATTCTGGTTCTACTGCGTGGAATACGCTTAATCCTAATTCTACTCCTGCAAGTGGTCCAGCAAACGTTGGGTCTCCCATTGTTACTGTTTCCGCAGCTAATCCTGCTGCTTCTCCTTCAGCTGCTCCTAATACTACTAGTACGTTCTCAGCTCCATATTGTTCAGCAAATTCTTTTACTCTTTTTTGATTCTCTAAATCCATTGCTCCTGCGGCCGTTCAGACAAAACACTCTGTTGAAGAGAAAACAACTTCTGTTCCCGCTACTGTTTCCACACATGCTTTAATTGCATCTCCTGGAATTCCATCACGGTCACCAATAATTACTACTTTTTTTCCATCAAATGTCATTGGTTGTTCCTCCTATTTTTTTATTTAAAAGTATTAGATATACTTTTGAATCATTGCTTCGATGTTTTCTTTCGTTGCATCGTCTTTTACTAACTCTTCTACTTTTTCTCCATCTTTGTAGATTGCAATCACTGGTAATCCCATGATTTTTTGTCCAATTGCTAATCTTCTTGCCTTCATTGTGTCTAATTTGTAGAATGGTAATACTTCATATTGTCCTTCTAATGCTTCTACACTTGGCATTAATGCTTTACATGGCTCACATGACTCACTAAAGAAGTCTACTAAGCATACTCCTGTTCCTTCTAATACTGTTTCCTTGAAATTTGTTTTATCTAATAATTTCATTTTTCTTCCTCCTTTTATCCGTGAAACTTATCTTCGATATATTTTTCAGCCATTGTTGCAGCGATTGCTCCATCACTACTTGCTGTTACTACCTGTCTTAACACTTTTGGTCGAATATCTCCTGCTGCATACACACCCTCGATGTTTGTGCGCATTTCACCATCTGTCTTGATATATCCCCAATCGTCTAATTCAACTTTTCCTTTAAATATCTCTGTATCTGGTTGGAATCCGATAAATGGGAAGATTCCGAATGTTCCTACTTCTTCATCTGCGAAGTATTCGTACTCTTCTCCTGTTTCTCTATTTCTTAAGATCGCACTTTCTACTAATCCATCTCCTTTGATCTCAACGATCTCATGATTGAATTTTACTTCGATCTTTTCATTTGCCATTACTTTATCTACTACACTTGGTGCACAGTTGAACTTAGCATCTCTTACTAAGATTGTTACTGTTTCTGCAAACTTAGTTAAGAACATTCCTTCTTCTGCCGCTGAATATCCTCCACCTACTACGAATACATCTAAGTCTGTAAAGAAAGCTCCGTCACATGTTGCACAGTAACTTACTCCCTTTCCTGTTAACTTCTTCTCTCCTGGTACTCCTAGTTTTCTTGGGAATGCTCCGGCTGCAATGATTACAGCTTTTGCCTTATATTCTCCTTTATTACCTTTTAATACTTTAATATCATTACTGAAATCTACTTCGATGATTTCGTCCATTACTCTTTCAGTTCCGAACTCTTCTGCTTGTGCTACCATTCTTGCTATTAACTTTGGTCCTGTTGTTTCTACAGATCCTTCATTAAATAAACTTCCTGGTACGTTCGCTACTTCTTGAGTTGTAACGATTTGTCCACCCATCTTTTCCTTTTCAAAAATTACTGTATCTAATTTTGCTCTTCCTGCATATAATGCTGCACTCAGTCCTGCTGGACCTCCACCAATGATTGCTAAATCAATTATTCTTTCCATATATACCTCGTTTAAGAAAGGCAATAATATAAATTATTGCCTTCAATATATTATATTTTTTCTTTTCTCAAAGCAATTACTATTGAAACCATCGCTCCTAGCATCACAAATGCAAATGGGAAGGCGGCTACAATTGAAACTGTTTGTAACATACCCAATCCACCAGCAAGCATCAACGTTAATGCAAGTAGTGATTGTATAACACCCCAAACAAGTTTTCTACTTGTTGTTGGATTTAAATCACCGTCCGAACTCATCATTCCAAGTACGAAAGTAGCTGAGTCAGCTGAAGTAACAAAGAATGTACATAACAAGATTACTGCAACGAAGGAAATTATTCCTCCAAGAGGATAATTTTGCATTACTACAAATAACGCAGTTTCTGTCTTCGTGATAGCTTCAGCTGCAACATCAACACCGGCATTTACACCTAAAGTTCCAAATGTAGCGAACCAAATAAGAGATGCTAAAGTTGGTGCGGCTAGTACACCAAAGATGAACTCCTTAATAGTTCTACCCTTTGAAATACGCGCAATAAATGTTCCAACGAAAGGAGCCCAGGCAATCCACCATGCCCAGTAGAATACAGTCCATCCACCATACCAAGACCCTTTTCCAAATGGATTTGCATCCACAAATAAGTCTTTGGCATAAAGAACGATACCTTCTCCTAAGTTCATGAAAATAAGAATTGTAGGACCAATAATGATTGATAACAGTAATAAGATACCTGCAATCGACACATTTAAGTTTGAAAGGAATTTGATTCCTTTATCTAAACCTGTAACTGCACTTAACATAAATAAGAAAGTAACAATTACAACAATTAAAATTTGTACTAATGAAGTTTCTGGAACTCCAAATAAGAAGTTCAATCCTGCATTAATTTGAAGTGTACCTAATCCAAGAGATGTTGCAACACCGGCTACCGTAGCAAATATTGCTAAGATATCGATTGTTTTACCAATTGGACCCTTTGCGGCTTTTTCACCAATTAATGGGATAAATACTGAACTAATTAAACCTGGTTTACCTTTTCTAAATTGCATATATGCTAACGCTAATGATAATACAGCATAGTTTGCCCAAGGATGAAGTCCCCAGTGCATAAACGATTTCATCATTGCGAAGTTCTTAGCTGCTTCAGTTCCACCTTCTATTACATTTGGATGTAAATAGTGATTTAGTGGTTCTGCAACACCCCAGAATACAAGACCAATCCCCATACCTGCTGAGAATAACATCGCAAACCATGAGATAAAACTGTACTCAGGTTTTGAATCATCTTCACCAAGACGGATTTTACCATACTTACTGAATCCAATCCAAATTGCGAAGATAACAAAAAATGACATTGTTCCTAAATAGAACCAATCGAAATATGTTGTTAAAAACTTAAATGACTCATTACCGAAAGCCTCAAAACTAGAAGGAGAGATTAACCCCCAACCAACTATAAGGAATACTACTATAAGTGATATTGAAAATACTTGATTGACGTTCTTCATAATTCCTCCTTAAATTTCTACTTTATATACTTTTGTCTCTTCTATTTTATCAGTTAATGCATCTAGTGCAACACCCACTCTGTGATGTCTTAATGCATATTGCTCCTCTTTAGTATCTGCAGGATTCCCTAATGGATAAGGAATACTGATTGTTGGAACAATTTTATTTGCTCCAGCAGTTAATGCTACTGGTACCAAGTTTGCCATCTGCACAACTGGCATACCAGTTCTTTCAATCTCTTTAACAATCGTTGCACCGCAACGAGTACAAGTCCCTCAGGTAGAAACCATGATAACGCCATCGACGTTAGCTTCAATTAATTCAGCAACAATTTCTTGCCCCATTCTAGCAGCTTCTGCTTGAGTAGTACCAGTTCCTACTGTTGTATAGAAATAGTTATATAACTCATTAAACTTGTTTTCTTTTTCATACTGACGTAAAACATCGATTGGAACAATTACATTTGGATCTGCATCTGCAGCAGCAGGGTCAAATCCAGCATGGATAGTTTTGAACACTCCACCTTCTAATCTTTCCATTCCTGTTACATCATATTTACCCCAACGAGTTGCTGAAGCAGATTGGATACGATCAGGATTATCAATTGGAACGATACCACCAGTATTTAAAACGGCGATTTTTGCCCCTCCTAAATCTGCGATAGGTGTAGCTACTGGTACTTTATCCGTTTTAGGAATTGGTAACTCAGTAACAAACTCCTCTCCATTCAACTTCTTAAGTAACATATCAATTACTCTTTCTGTTGCTGGTACTTTATCTTCACGCCAAACTTGTTTCCTTACTCCACGTGGGAAGTATCCTTCAACTTCAGCTCCTTTTGTTTCTTCGCCAGCAATCACTTTATTTACAAAGTTAGTCATTGCCTTAATATTCTTTCTCATTGCTGCTGCACTCTTTCCACCTTCGAAGATGATCATATCACGCTTGAACATTTCCACACCTGGATTTTCAACGTGCATTGAAGAGTAAATCTCAGCACCAAACTTTGCCTTTACTGCTTTTGCAATAACTCCACAAGCATTACCATATCTACCTGCTTGGAATGCTGGTCCTGCTAAGAAAATATCAAACTCAACATCTTCTAAGTAACCAAGAATTGTTGCAACTGCTTCTTCTTCATTAGATCCCATGTAGTTATCACCACAAATGATCGAATGAGTAACTGTAGCGCCTTCAAGTTGTTTATTGTATTCCATTGCTGGTCCAATTAACTCTGCATGAATTGTAGGGCTATAGTCTGCTTTATCTTCACCACCAATTTGTCCGAAAAATTGGTTTAAATAAACTACTACTTTTTTCATAGCAACCTCCTAAAATTCTTTCATTGTCTTTGTAGACCAACCAACTACTTGGTCTCCACAGAACATCGCATTATTTTCCATGATGATTGAACCATCTTCTTTTACAGATGAACCTAAAACTTCATCGTCAGCCCATCCACCACTTAAACCATCGCGAGCTAAGGCTTGTAACTCACCTAATACTAACTCAGCTGGTGGTAATTTTATTAAGTCAGATACATTTCCACAAGAAACGATTGCATCTGATTTTTCATTCATCGATACTAATGATTGTGACGCTCCGTCACGACCTGTACACTCATTTGTTAATCCAATAGTCTTAACACCTGCGTCTTCTAAAGCAACTAATACAGCAGTAAAGTCAGCATCTGGGTTTCCATAACCTTCTTCAGCTACTACACAAGCATCCATACCTAAACTATTAGCAATTTGCGCTACGAATTGAGCAGAACGCTCTTTTTGCTCTAAAGCAACGTTTAAGTTTGACATGATTACCCCAACAAAATTAATTGTCTTCCCATGCTCAGCATATAATCTTTTGATCATTGGAAAGTTTTGGAAATCATAAGTTGACCATTTTGATGAACATGGCATGAAACTTCCTGAAATCATAGCTCCATCTAGAATCTCATTTGGATTCATAAATGTTGGAACGATTCTATTACAATCCCATCCATATAATAAGTCATTATAACCTAATTCTTCCATTTGTGATTGAGGTTGTAAAACAATACCTACAGTAGGTAATTCTTTTAATTTATCATCACGTTTAGCTAATGGTTCTAACTCAAAAACTTCTGTTTCTTCAGGAGCTAAGTCCTTAACAGCATTCCCGATGTATTCAGCTAATTTCATTCCAGCCCATCTTAATGCTTTATTTTTCTTTTGTTGTTCATTTTTTTCGAACTCTTCATCTGTATCAGCTACTAATACAATATTCTTTAGTTGAGAATAGTAAGTATACTTAGCACCCTCACCAAACATATCAATTAAACCATCTTGGAATCCACCCCAGTGAGCTCCAACCACTAATACACTACAATCTTTTAAAGCATGAGTTACACCCTCTCCTGCTCTACATAAATCACCAGTTACTCCCGGGAACAATGGACTACCGTCTAATTTTACACGCGGCTCGATTGCCTCCTTTACTGGAACTAACCTAACATTATCGCCAGGCTTAACAATATGAAGGTCTGCTTCCGTTATGTGTTTATCTTCCTTAATTAACGAAAGTGCCTCTTCCTTGTTTACAGTTAATAGACCATTTTCGTACTTCGTTTCATTTCCAAAAATAATATCTTTAACGTAAAAGTTACCAATTTCTAGTTTCAAAATCCTATCTCCTCTCGCAAATACCCATCCTAAAATCTAATCGATTCTAAAAGAGTATAACAATTTCTTATCAAGATTGTAGCATAATCGCGATTACTAAACAAGCGAGATTGTGAAAAAATACTCATTCATTGATAATTTTCTAAAAATGTAGTACATTTAAGATGGTGATAATATGATAAAAGAAAAACAAAAGCAAAGAAATATGCGTCTTTTTATAGATGCTACAATAGAATTGATATTGGAATCTGATTATGACAACGTTTCAATCAGAAAAATAGGTGATAAGGCCTTGTTCAATAGTGCCACAATCTACAATTACTTTAAGAACATCGACCATTTGAAAAGTATTGCAGCTGTTGGGTTAATTGAGAACTACATCCTTGAACTTGAGACAGTTGTAAAAGATTCGGACAACTCATTTGAACTACTGAAGAATGTTTGGATGGTATTTTTGTCGAATGTATATAGTGATCCTAAGACATATCAAATTTTATTTGCAAGAAAAAAGGGAAAGTATACTAACTCAAATATGAAAGAGTATTATGAGTTGTACCCAGAGAAACTTGAGATTATGCCTGATGTTTTAGGAGGAATGCTTCTAGCAGAAGACTTGAAGTCGAGAAGTATGTATTTACTTTCTCCATGTGCAAAAGATGGTTTCTTCAAGGAAGAGGATTTACCAGATATTGATAATCAACTTCAGTACATCTTCTATGGTTTATTAAACGATTTATTACTAGAGAAGGATCTTCCCAAAGAAGAGTATATGCGTAGGGCAAAGCTTTACACAAAAAATATTTTCAATACTTACCTGGTAAAATAAAAAGATGAAACTATTTAGTTTCATCTTTTTGTATGCAAGTATCAATATAAATCAATTACTCTATATTTTATCAAGTTCTGATTTAGTATATTCTTTATCACCATCATTTTCAATAGCTTCTAAGTTCTCATAAGCAAGCGCCTTATACTTTTTTACTTTCTCGTTATTCCCTAAAACTTTATAAGCTTTGGCAATTGCTTCATAGGCAAAGCAAATATCAATATCTTTAATATTATTTTTCTCACAAATACTTAAACACTGATAAGCATGAGCTAGAGCTAATGTACCTTGACCAATTAACGCATAAACCTTAGAAATTAACCAATCCCCTCTTTCAAACTCTAGTGGTGTACCAACATGTCCCCAATGATATCTAGAGGTATGTGATAAACGAATCATCTCCATCTCATCTTCAACACTTCTTTCTTCTTTATCAATATAATCCCAAGTAGAATTAAAGCATCTTTTTGCTTCCTTTAAGTGAAAATCTTTCATTTCCATTAAATCAACTCCTTTGCTCTATTATACTTTTTAACCCACATAAATTACACTAATATTGTAAATAACATAAGTAATTTTAAAGAAAAGAATAAATGAAGCATAGCACTCCATTTTATATTTTTTCTAGTAAACATATTGTTTCTACGTGATGAGTATGGGGGAACAAATCGACCGGATGAACTTCTTTGGTCTTATATCCATACTGACTCAAATATAATACATCTCTTGCTTGAGTAGCAACGTCACACGATATATAAAGAATCTTATCAACTTTTAAATCATTTGCTATTGTATCCAGAAACTCCTGACTACAACCTTTTCTTGGTGGATCAACTACCACTAAATCAAAATCATCTTCAATATTAGAAATTACTTTGCTGACATCTCCTGCGTAGAACTCACAATTATCGATACCATTTATCTTGGCATTCTCCTTGGCATCAATTATCGCCTGGTCGACTACTTCAATTCCGACTACTTTCTTAACATTAGATGCTAAGTTTAGCCCAATAGAACCGATTCCGCAATAAGCATCTAAGACAACTTCGTGACCTTTTAAGTCAGCAATCTCAATCGCTTTACTATAAAGCACTTCAGTTTGGCTTTGGTTAATTTGATAGAATGAGTTGGCACTTATTTTGAACTTTACACCATTTATATAGTCATATATAAATCCTTTTCCATAAATAACTTCACTTTCCTTACCTAAGATAACACTAGTTTTTTCTCTATTATAAGAAAATACCAAACTATCAATTCCAGTGGCTTCAACTAGTTCACTTACGAACCGATCTATTTTTTTGATTTTTTCATTAATAACTAAACAAACCATTATTTCCCC
>PPCM01001422.1_pt1 | contig 11000 bp, 10 predicted proteins | sample 1555541 | NCBI WGS metagenome assembly PPCM01 (sample SAMN05284479, study PRJNA326546) | Marine sediment metagenome, whole genome shotgun sequencing project. | isolation source: marine sediment | place: Germany: Wadden Sea | collected 2012-09-05 | reverse complement strand
TGTCTATGGGCAGGCGTTGAAGATGTGAAATTACTAGATGGTGGTTTAAATGCATGGTTAGCTTCTGAATATCCTACTGAAGAAGGTATTGTTGAACCAACTGCAACAACAGAAGCATTTGGTATCGAAATTCCAGCACACCCAGAATACGTACTAGCTATGCCGGAAGATGCTCAAGCTGCAATGGACACAAACGAAAACTTCAAATTAGTAAGTATCAGATCATTAGAAGAATTCAAAGGTGAAATTAGTGGTTATAGCTACATTGAACGAGCTGGTGAACCTGCTGGTGCTGTTTGGGGTCAAGATGAGTTCACTTATTTAAATGAAGATGGTACATTTGTTGATATTGAATTGGCAGAGTCAATTCTGAATGAGCAAGGTATCACAAAAGATAATGATATTGCATTCTACTGTGGTACAGGTTGGAGAGCAACAATTCCATTCCTAATCGCTTATGAAAACGGCTGGGAAAATATCCAATTATTTGATGGTGGATGGTTTGTATGGCAAATGGATGAAAATAATCCAGTACAATACTTATCACCAGAAGAAGCTGCAGAACAATAAAAGCACAAAGAGGGCGGATTATAAAATCCACCCTCTTTTTTATGATAACTTATAAGTTTTTACATAATCTAAAACAACCACCAAGACAAAAATCATCCCCATATAATAGTAAGATATATACTCTGATGTTGATAAAAACAGTACATATCCAATTAGCATTAAACTAAGTATGATAGTCGAAACCAATCTTGTTGTATGACTTAAGTTCATGGTTTCTTTTCTTCTAAAATACTTTATAATCATCAATGCTATCAAGCTAATTAAACAAACAACAATTCCTAACCTAATCATATCTATAGGAAGCTGTGTTTCCCATTCCCTATTTTTAAACACAACATGACGCATCATACCCATACGAGTTTCTGCAAATCGTTGTACCAAATAGGCACCAATTACAAGTACAACTTGCATAATACTTATTCCAAGTGAAATCTTATTTTTCATGATTATTCCTCCACAAGTCATCATTATACATCATTCATAAGAAAAAAGCGTTACTGTTTTTTTCATCTACATGAAAAATTTAAATTTTTGATCATAATCACCCTTTTCATTCAATTAGTCAATAGTAGTTTATGAGCGCCTTGTCTACAATGTAGCATCCTGCATTTTTAGAATTTTCTTTACAGTTATTTGTCCAATGATGGCTACAATTAAATAGGAAAGAACCAGTGCACCAAAGATTGATTTCATCCCCATTATTGGGCTTAAGAGAAGGGCTAGTGGAACATAGATAATCAACATTTGTGTTAGGTTTAACGATGCTGCTAGTACCGGTCTATGTAGAGCATTCAGAGTACCGTTCATAATTAGTATCATACCTTGTAATCCGTAACCAAGAGGGACTATTCTCATATACAAAACAACTGTATCTTGAACCAATGGATTCTTGGTAAAAATCGAAGCCATGAAAGGTGCAAATAGAAATAACATCACATAAACGAATGCATTAAAATAAATCATAAAGCGTGTGGTAATTGCAATTCCTGATTTAATTCTATCGAAAGCTTTAGCACCAAAATTTTGTCCTACAAAAACTGGAATAACAGATGAAAGAGCTTGTGTAATGGCTAAAGCAAAATATTCAATTCTTGTTGCAATACCATAGCCTGCTATAGCATCAATGCCATAAACCGAAATCAAACTTGTTATCACTCCAAAACCAATTGGTAATATCATACGTGCAATGGCATTTGGCAAAGCCATATACAAGATTTTTTTCCATGTATATAGAATTTTATTTAATCTAATCAGTTTAAACGAAATTACTTTTTCTCTAATAGTAAGAACATATATTGCAGCTAAAAAAGTTATACTTCTTGAAAAGACCGTTGCAATAGCAGCACCTTCTACACCCATTGAAGGGATTGGACCAAATCCAAAAATAAATATGGGATCCAGTATTATATTTGTTAGTGCAGATATTAGCATAATTAAACTTGGAATTTTAGTATCTCCAAGAGAACGGATAATACTGTTCCCGACCATTGGTATTACAACAAATGGTACACCAAGATACCAAATACTCATATACTCCTTGATATAAGGCATAACAGTTTTATCTGCTCCTAGAAGTTCAAAAACAGGCTCAATTGTTAAAAGACCTATAGTACAGGCAATCAGAGAAAAGGTAAAACTTAACAACAGACTATAACTTGATAACTCTTTCACCTGTACATAATCCTTTTCACCATACACTTTAGATATAAGAGCCGATGTTCCTATTCCAAGTCCCATATTAAGGCTACTGATAAGCAACACTACAGGAAATGTAAATGTTAATGCTGCCATTTCCAAAGTTCCCAGCTTACCAAGATAATAGGTATCTGCGAGATTGAATGCTACCATACCTAGAATTCCTAAGATCATAGGTAAAGTTAACTTGATAAAATGTTGTGATATACTTCCTTGTGTTAGATCTCTTCTAGCCATGTAGCTCCTTTACTTTTCCAATGATGTTCTTCTCCATTTGCTCGATTACTCTTGTGAAAACAGCAAAATCCTCATCAGAAATATCCTTTGAATAAATACCTGGAAGTGAGGCAAGTCTTTCTCTTAGAATTTTGACTGTCTCCATCCCTTTATCTGTTAAATAGCTCCGTTTATTGCGTGCATCATTTTCATCTGGCTTAATTTGAATTAAATCAAGACTATGAAGTTTCTTTAATGCTCGATTGGTATTGGCCTTATCAATCTTGACAAAGTCAGTAAGCTCCTTTTGAGTAATACCAGGATTAGAATCTATCATCAAAAGGTAGATGTATTGACCGTTTCCAAAACCGAAGTCCGTACAAATACTGTTGATATAAACTATTTGGTTTCTATATATACTCGAGAAATAACGCCCTATTACTTGTTTATTCATGCTCTTCTCCTCTACTTAATTCACAACAATTATACCATTGGTTGCGCACGCAATCAATGTGCAGTTTATTTGTGATTGCTTATATTATGATTAAAAAATAAATTCATTTACACATATCGATATTTATTGTATAAAATCACTCATTTTTTTGCATCCCCTTTTAGAACCTTGTATACTAAATTAGAGGAGAACAAATATGGATAAAAAAGTTGATGATTTTTACTTACTGAATTTTGATACAGTAATAAACATAGAACATTTGGTTACAGTACATTACTTTGAGTACTCAAAAAATTATATTTTTGAAGGAGAACGTCATGACTTTTGGGAGTTTTTATATGTCGATAAAGGTGAAGTTCAAGTCATGGCTGATGATAGGAAGTTTATATTACAGCAAGGAGAAATGATTTTTCATAAACCTAATGAATGGCACACTGTTTATGCAAATGGAAAAGTTGCACCTAATCTTGTAGTCATTGCATTTGATTGTAAATCAGAAGCAATGAGTCACTTCGAAAACAAAGTTATTACATTAGAAAACAACTTCAAAAATTATTTAGGTGATATTGTTAAAGAGGCAAAGAATGCTTATAGCTCTAATCTTGCTGTTCCAGGACTCAAAAAATACGTAAGAAGAAAAAATAGTAAATTTGGATCTGAACAACTTATCAAAATATACCTTGAATTATTACTTATTGAGTTAATTAGAAATGAAAACCACCTGCAAATAATAACTCGAACGTCTCCACATATTAGAGAATATGTACAAGAAGAAAAAGTTAATATTATCATTAATTTATTAAAAGATAATATACATGAAAGTTTAACTCTAAATGATATTAGTAAAGAAACTTTATTGTCCAAATCCTCTTTACAGAAACTCTTTAAAGAAAATATGAACATGAGTATCATGGAGTACTTTAAACAGCTTAAGATAAAAGAAGCCAAGGTACTTATTAGAGAAAATAACCATAACTTCACAGAAATTTCTGAGATTCTTGGTTACAATTCGATACACTATTTTTCAAGAATTTTTAAGAACGAAACTGGTATGACTCTATCTGAATATGACAATTCGGTAAAGAGTTTAATAGAATAACACCAACAGAAGAATCAAATTGAAGTAGTATTGATGATTCTTAACATAAAGGATAGAAAACTATGTCTAAATCAAGCGTATTTTATAAAATTCTAAAGAATGTTGAACCATACTATAATATTGTAAACTTATTGCTCTCTAGCTCGTTGTTGCTACTCAGTTTTTTTTACTTTGTTAATCAATCAAAAATCGAATTTGCTTTTTTTGCAGTTTTAATAGGTTTTGTTGGAATAGTAATCTTCGTTCTTAAAAATAAAATAGATATTACAAATAAATTGATGATTACTATTGCTTCATTATTTCTATTTGTTGTTCGTAGCTTTTTAATGAATGGTTTTATTGGTTCAGGTTTTTTAGGAATTGCACTGTTGATTACAATATGTATTATATTTTTTTCTTCGAAAAGAAGCTTACTTCTAGTGAGTCTAGCAATAATTATTTATAGTATCATGGCTATTTTAGTAAACTTTGATTTAATAGATGTTACTCATCATATGCGTTCTATTAATGAGTATAAAAGCGAATGGTATGCACAATTAGTTACACTTCTCATTTTCTCATCTATAGTATATATTTCTATACAATCCATCAAAATCGTATTAGTTAGAACACTTAAAGAACTTGAAACTAAAAACTCAACCTTAATTAAACAGTCTAAAGAAGTTTTGAAGCAGAAAGAACAATTAAGAAAACTTGCTTATTTCGATCAAGCTACTATGATATATAACAATTATTATTTAACTGAGATTCTACCCTATGAACTCACTCATTATGGCAGTGAAGTATTTGTAGCTATAATCGATATAACAGAGTTAAAAGTTATTAATTCTATATATGCTTTCCATGAAGTAGAACAATATCTAAAAGATGTTGTTGATATATTTAAGAAGAAACTTCCAGCTCAAGGGATATTAGGCCGATACTCAAGTGATGAACTCATATTTATCATCCCCAATTATAATATTGCAGAGTTTCATGAATACTTAACAAACAGTAGTTTGGAATTTAAACATGTCATGGAGAGTCTTTCAAGTATAGAACGTCACCCATACTTTATTGCTTACACTCTTTGGAACTCAACCAACGACACAATTATAGATGCCTATAAAACTTGTAGAATAGCAATAGAGTACGCACAAAAGAACAGTGCAGATTACATTGTCGAATATAAAGATGAAATGAGTACCAGTTTAGAGCGCTCAACTAAACTGTTGTCACTTATTGAGGGAGATATAGAAAATGATACTTTTCAAGTCTGGTATCAAGGTAAATTTCATCTAGAACACCAAAATTTTATAGGTTTTGAAGCTTTATCAAGGTGGTTCTTAAAAACTGGAGAATTTGTATCGCCTGCTGAGTTCATTCCACTAATCAATAATTCAAGGTATTTAATTCCCTTTAACGAATATATAATTAAAAAATCAGTTTCTGAATTTGAAAAACTCCAAAACTGTAGCGAACGAGATTTATCACTTTCACTAAATATTTCGCCATTATTTTTACAGTACTATAAATTTGAAGATTTCATTCATGAAACAATAAGAAATTCTCTATTAAATCCATCGCAAATAATACTCGAAATCACTGAGGATATTTTTCTAGAATCCTCTGTTGTAAATATCAATAAAATCAACAGACTCATCGAATTAGGGTACTCCTTTTCACTTGATGATTTTGGTAGTGGTTATTCATCATTAAACCAACTAAATTCAATTAGTATTCGAGAAGTTAAGATCGATCGCAGCATCATCAGTAATATAACAAAAAATCAAAACTCACAGGTAATTGTTGAGTTGGTTAGCAAAATGGGGGAACAATTAGGTTTCAAAGTTGTTGCTGAAGGCATTGAAAATGAAGAAGAAGTAAATCTTATAGCGCAACTCGGGATTAACATCATTCAAGGGTACTATTACTCAAAACCTCAATCTATAGAGCAATTTATTCAGGAGAACACACTATAATGACATCAAAATAAGTTAAAGATGAAAGCTCGCTTATATACAAAACATACATATCAAACTGGATTGTCAGAATGATATGTATGTTTTTATTTTATCTGTCATTGTTAACTTAGTTACTTGGTTATACTTTCTGCAAATCTCCATGCATCTTCACACATTTCTTCTACTCCATACTTAGCTTCCCAGTCCAAAAGCTGCTTTGCTTTTTCAGCACACGCATAACATTTTGCAATATCTCCAGGACGTCTAGGTGTAACTTTATAATTGATTGGTTTTCCACTTGCTTTTTTAAAAGCTTCTACAATTTGAAGAACACTATAGCCAATACCTGTACCAAGATTTATCGCTTCTATCTTTGATTGTCTTCTGGCAAATTCTAGAGCTTTAAGGTGACCATCAGAAAGATCAACAACATGTATGTAATCTCTTACACCGGTACCATCAACGGTGTCATAATCATCCCCAAACACACTCAAACACTCTAGTTCACCATTAGCGACTTTAGCAACATAAGGTAACAAGTTATTTGGAATATCATTTGGATCCTCACCAATTAATCCACTCTTATGAGCACCTATCGGATTAAAGTATCTTAACAAAACAATTGACCATTTTGGATCAGAAACATAAACATCACCAAGTATTTCCTCAATCATTCTTTTAGTTGATCCATAAGGATTAGTAGTAGATAATTTGAACTCCTCTTTAAAAGGAACATTAGGATTATTACCATAAACAGTTGCAGAAGATGAGAACACTATTTTTTTACATCCAAAGTTTTTCATCACCTCAAGAAGTGTTAACGTACCACCAATATTATTGTCATAATAATGAATCGGAAGTCTTACTGATTCGCCAACTGCTTTTAATCCAGCAAAATGTATCACTGCTTCTATCTCATGTTCATCAAATATTTTTTCTAGTATTTCTTTATCTTTTATATCACCCTTATAAAACAGTGGACGTTTATTTGTGATTAACTCAATCTTATCAAGCACACTTTCTTTTGAATTAGATAGATTATCAAGAATTACAACCTTTTCATTCACTTCTAACATCTGTACAACTGTATGGCTGCCTATATAACCTAGTCCACCTGTAATTAATATCATATCTCACCTAAACCATTTCTTCATAGAATTTCTTAATTTCAACTGATTTACCTGTAGTTCTAGAATGTTCTGCTGCAAATGCCATCACATGACTCTCTACAGAAATATCCGCAGAAGTTAATGCTTTACCGTCTTTTCCTCTTAGAAGACTCACAAAATCATCCATGATGCCTGTATCACCACCACCATGACCACCTTTAACAACTTCTGGTTCAATGATTTTATAATCTTTTTCACCAAACAATCTAACCTCTATTTGATTGAGAGTATCAACTCCACGAATTTCACCTTTAGTACCCATGATTTTTAACGTTCTATTCTGCAGTTCTGTAAAAGCACTTAGATTAAAAGTGGCTGTAATCCCTTTTTCAAACTCCATAATTGTCACTTGATGATCACAAACATTATTATCACACTTATAAGCACATCTTCCATATGGACCAGTTTTAAGAGCTTCTGTTAAGCTAGCTTCCGTTTGAACATCTGTTACTACTGTTGTTGGCCAATTACCTAAATTTTTATAGTACAATTTTTTTGCACTGTATGGACAGCTTTCTTCAACACCACATTCTAAACATCTGTCATGAGCTCCTGCCGGCTGATTCTCAGATTTGAAGTGACTGAGACTTCCAAATGAAGATATTTTGTTACAACGCTCACCTACTAGCCATAAGATAATATCCATGTCATGACAACTTTTTGCCAAGATAATAGGACTGGATTCGTCTGAGTTTCTCCAATTACCTCTTACAAAGCTGTGTGCCATATGATAATAGGCTATATTTTCACTGTGTTGAACAGACATAACATCACCAATCATTCCGCTACTAATTAGATACTTAACCTTTTCGAAAAAAGGAGTATATCTAAGAACGTGACATATCATAAATGTATTATCATATTTCTTTGCAAGTTCACCAAGCTTAACAGTTTCTTTAATATCATTAGACATTGGTTTCTCAAGTAATACATCATAACCTTTTTCTAGTGCCAATTTGGTTGGTTCGTAATGCATATCATCCTGAGTTGCGATTATGATACCATCAGCAAGTTTATCTTTTGCTAAAAGTTCTTCCCATGAAGTGAAAATATTTTCTTCAAGAATGTTGTGTTGTTTTACAAACTCTTCACGTTTCAATGAATTGGGTTCTGCAACTGCTATAAATTCAATATCCTCTCCATGCTCACGTGCATATGCTCCATATCTATCTTTACCTCTGTCACCTGCACCGACTAGTGCTACGCTAACTTTTTTCATAATCCCTCCTAACCTATACTTCCTGTATGGATTCAGTTTTAACAAACTGTTTTGAGACTCCTGTATTCTTCTGTAAGCATCCTACTATTATCGAGTCACCATAATATAACTATCAAAAGTAATTTGTTAACAACATTTCGAAACAATGCCTCTCATTGCTTCTAATTGTTGTTCCATAACTTCTACAAACTTAAATTGATTTCTGGCTCTAATTAAATTGTGATCTGTTTTATGAACCTTGAAGTAAACATTTCCAGAAAGATGATCCTCTAAAAATCTGATGCCACATTCAAAAGTCATTAGGATTGCTCCCATCGGTAGCAAACGAATCTCTTCTTCTGTTAAATCATCTTTTAGAATCTCTAGAAATCCTTTCGTAAAAGCTCTGAATCTATCTAAATCCAAGTCTAACTTTGAAAGATCTTCTTCATCCTCTACAACCGTACTGCCACATGATCGTATTGCATCACCAAAATCATAAAGAGTACTACCAGGCATCACTGTATCTAAATCAATTACACAAATTCCTTTTTGTGTATCGATATCCATCAAAACATTGTTGAGTTTTGTATCATTATGAGTAACTCTCAAGGGTACTTTTCCCTTTGAAATTTCATCTGTAATCACCGATGCTATTGAAGAACGATTTAAAACAAAATCAATCTCTTCTTTACAGCTATCATTAAGATTATTTGGGTTACTTTCATAAACTTTCATAAAGTTTGAAAGTCGAGTTGGTGTATGATGAAAATTCTCTATTGTTTCTTCTAAATCTTCTACAGGAAAGTCTTTTAGTAATTTCTGAAACTCTCCAAATGATTTACCAGCTTCATATAGCAAATCTACATTTTCAGTAAAAGTATGTCCTACTGAATTTTCGATAAAAACATAAGCTCTATAATAATCACCATCTAATGACTTGTAATAGCCTTTATTGTCTTTTGTTTTAATTAATGTTAAAACTTGATATTTGTCTTCTTCAACATCCTTAATAATATCTGTCAGATAAGATGTTACATTCTCAATATTTTTCATTAGTTCATCAGTTCTTTTGAAGATTATGTGATTTACTTTCTGAAAAATATAGTTATATTCCTCATCATATTTCCCTCTATAAGTCACTTTATACGTATCATTTATATGACCATCACCATAAGGTTGTATTGAGGCAAACTCTCCTTTAAACTGAAATTCATCTAATATGCGAATATTCTCATTCATCTAGACCTCCCATAATTTTGATGGATATATTTTCTCATCAACTAAGTCTGATATGGCTTTAACAACCCCAGCCTTGTCATCTGCATATGTTACACCAAACCATTTCTCATGTGTGGTCAATACTTTCACATCTACAATTTTTTCTTTTATCAATTGATCTACAACCATTGGTAAGTAAAACTCACTTTTAAGTGGATTCATCTTAACTTCATTTTCAAAGAAACCGATCAGTCTTTTTTCAATTTCAGAAATCATAATTGGTGTAAATCCCCACATATTCATAGAAACTGTTGTTTCCTTATCAATAGGATAATACTTATCATCCTCTAAATAAGCAGGACCAGTTTCTAGATCTTCAATGTGAATTCTTTCTATTATTTCTACAAGCTTATCATCTATAGTTTGACAAACACCTCTTGCAACAGAACCATGATCTGTCAATGTGTTTTTAAGTTTATAACCTAGCAGTATAAAATCTTCTGTATTTTTCTCTAAAGCATCATAAATCTTAATATAAGCATCTCTTCCATAAAAATCATCTGCGTTTATAACAGCAAAAGGACCTTTAACTATATTTCTAACTGAGTATACTGCATGTGCAGTTCCCCAAGGTTTTATACGATTCTCAGGCGCTACTGCTGGAATATCATATAAGTCTTGAATAGCATATTCTATTTCAATTTGATTCTTAAGCTTGCTTCCAACAATTTCTTTAAAATCCTTTTCGATTTTTTCGTTTATAATAAAAATAACTTTCTCAAATCCTGCTTTTATGGCATCATATATTGAATATTCTATTATCCATTCACCGCTAGGCCCTACTGGATCCATTTGTTTCAATCCGCCATATCTACTACCTATTCCCGCGGCCATTACAACTAATACTGGTTTCATCTAATTTTCCTTTCTCTATGCCTTCATCATACAAGAAATAAAAACATATGGCTTTGTACAATCGATCAAAAAAATTGCACAAAAAAAGTATCACGAAGGATACTTTTCATAAATTCTAATCATTCTAGCTCCTAACAATTGCTCTGTTGAAGTTTGAAATCTTTTACTTAATAATCTAACTTTATTCTTTTCTAAATGTTCCTCAAATTCCATTGTAACAAAAGCTTTTTTTGAATTCTCAAGGTTAACATTTATTGTTACTGGATACAATTTTGTCATGGCTGTACATAATAGAACTAGCGGATGTTCATCAGAATCCTGATGCATTGATGACTCATAAATATGATGAACAATCATTGTATTGCTACTTGGTCTCATATCTTGAATTCTAAAACTTACTTTCTCAACCATTTGTGAATTCACCAACCTTTCTACTTGAGAATAGATAGGGTAATACCACACTAATAACAATCAAAAATCCACCTATAATTACGTGACTACTCACAGCTTCTTTTAAAAA
>PPCM01001420.1_pt1 | contig 11007 bp, 9 predicted proteins | sample 1555541 | NCBI WGS metagenome assembly PPCM01 (sample SAMN05284479, study PRJNA326546) | Marine sediment metagenome, whole genome shotgun sequencing project. | isolation source: marine sediment | place: Germany: Wadden Sea | collected 2012-09-05 | reverse complement strand
CACGTCCAGGAGTTCATGATGGCGGCTTTCTCGGCCCGTTTCATCCAGGGTTACGGGCTAACGGAGTGCGTTGCGGCGTGTGCCGTGCAGCACGTCTCCGACACTTCTGTGGACAACGTGGGGCCGCCCTGTCCCTGTGTGGAGCTTCGTCTGGCCCCCGTCGAGGAGATGGGCCACACCCCGGGCGGTCCGCGCGGCGAGATCTTCATCCGCGGCCCCAACCTGTTCAAGGAGTACTACCGGCGGCCTGACGAGACGGCCAAGGCCATCGACAGCGAGGGGTGGTTCGCGACAGGCGACGTCGGCGAGTGGCGCCCCGCCCGCCTCGGCCAGCCCAGCCGCATCGCCGTGGTCGACCGGAAGAAGAACATCTTCAAGATGGCGCAGGGCGAGTACATCTCACCCGAGGTGCTCGAGGCGGCGTACGGCCAGGTCCTCGAGGTCGACCAGGTGTGGGTCCACGGTGACTCGGGCCGCAACAAGCTCATCGCGGTGATGGTCATCGCCGCAGCGACGGTGGCCGCCAAGCTCGGCATCACGCGGGAGGAGGCCACTGAGCTCATCAACGCCCAGGACGCGCGGGTCGTCGGCCCCATCATGCAGCAGTGCGACGCCGTGCGGAAGGCGGAGGGTCTGAAGGCGTTCAACGCGCTCGGCGGTGTTATCGTCCAGACCAAGGACTTCACGCCCCAGGACGACCTCCTCACCGCGACGTTCAAGCTCAAGCGGCCCCAGCTGCTCAAGCGGTACGGCGAGGAGATCGATGCGCTGTACGTCGGCATGGACGAGAGGGCTAAGGCCAGGAACAGGGAGTAAACCAACGGATTACGTGGCATGGGCCATCTTATTTCTTAACCTCGGTATGTCTCGTCTTCCGGATTATTCCATGTGCCCCGTTTAGGATCGTTGATTTTAGTGAGTTTAGTGAGTTTTAGTGCGTCTTCAAGACCCTTCAAGTGTTGTAGCATGGCGATGTTTGGTCTTGGTGGGCTTACTGCAGACATTCACGATGTCGAACACGTTGTGGTGCGCGCGACGATGAACGAGACCAAGCTGATGTTCCAGAAATCAACAAAGTTTGAGTTCACGGCCAGCGGGAAGCGCATGACTATCACTGTCCACCCTCGTTTTGAGATCAACAGTTGTGGCGTGCCCGGTTTCTTTTGGGAAGCCCTTGGCCAGCCGGTCTCTGACTGTCGCGTCATTTTAATCGCGAGCCTGCTCAACGCCCTGTACACTATCAAATGCTTCGACACGCGCATTGAGAACGATGTCGTCGTGTGGAACTTCATGAAGGACCTCGGCATTGGCTGGTCTGGTCGCTTCCAGTTCTTTACTGGGCTCCGGATGTTCGGCGCCAAGGGGTTCGAAGCCGATCGCTCCGACGAGGCTAAACTCATCGTGCTCCGGGAGTCATTGAACAGGGAGTAAACTACTCGACAGTCGACACTGGCGCTAAATACGACCAGACCCAGCAGTAGAGATGCGCAGCATTGTTTACTTTTTTTCCCAACGCGGGTTTCGAGTTGGCCTCACAGTCTGGGTAGAAACTTCCACAACAAGCGACTCAACGGGCTGCTGCTGCTGAAAAACGTGTCCCTGAGGCTGCCACATTTTTTCCGATTATAAATCGATTTTGACATTCCTTTCCGTTATCCGTCTGAGATTCTGATCTGGTCTCGCCTATGGTCTCCCCGAGATGTGTCTTAGGCCGACATTTTTTTCTGTGCCAGTTTTCATCATCAAACACCAACCCAACGGCATGAATTTCCGGCTGCCGTTGGAGCCAATTCAAGATGACGAACTGTCAGAGCTGTCGATGCAAGAGCTATCCCCTCGGGACATTCCCAGCAAAACCGAGGTATTTGTAACAAAGTGCAAACCCCCTCCTTCAAACAACCACAAAACAGGCCCGCAGCTGCTTGGATCATCGGCGAACATAAGTCCAGAGAACTACAATAGACTCTCCCACCGACGACAGAGCATCATCCCCGTTCGTGCAGACCGTCGTCGTGCATCTGAGCCACCGACAGTCAGCCTCTACACCCAGACGGGTCCTACAGAGGCCGACATCGCGCGGGGGGAATACGAGGCCGCACAGGCCAAGATAGCCGAGCTAGAGGCCCAGCTCCGTGTGCAGCGCTTCTATGAGGCCGGTGAGGCGGCGCGCGTCGAGTCCGGGGCAGTCAGCGAGGCGCGTCGGGCAGCAGAGGCCCGGGCCGCACGCCAGATCGAGGAGCGGGACGGCCAGCTGCTGCTGTCCCGGATGGCGGCCAAGGTGCAGTGCCAGGCGTTGATGGACCGGCAGGAGACCCGCATCGAGGAGGCCCGCACCGTGGCAGCCCGGGATCGGGTCCAGGAGATAGAGGCCGTGTACGAGCGGCGACTAGCTGGGGTGCGGGAGACGACGAGGGAGTATCTGGGACGTCTGGCGGACGCCACGGACGCGTTGGGCCACCTGATGGATGTGTGTGGGAGACAAAGGGATCGAATCGCGGTGCTCGAGGGTGCCAACCAGACGCTCAGCACGCGACTCAAGGAGCAGGCCAAGGAGCTGACCCGCCAGGCCTCGCGGATCGAGCGGGAGGAACGGTCGACGGAGGCGCAGAGACGGGCGGGGAGACTGGGGAACAAGGACGATAGCGCTCACAACGCGGAGATCGCCCGGATGCTGTCCATGCATGCGATCGAGGTCAAGCGGAAGAATGGGGTCATTCAGCACCTACACGATCAGCTGGACCAACTGAGGGCGGTCGAGCGGGAGGGGAAGAAGTGAAGGGCGTGCAGCAAGCAAGACCAGCATCGGCCGCGGCCAACAGATAAATTGTCAGACTTAAGTTACTAAAGTTTATCTTCGTTTCCAACACCTCAACCAGACCAGATGGAGTACGATTGGTCATAGAAAGACACGCACGCCAGCCCCTCCCTGGCCCACGCCACCCCGTACCCGAGTCCCGTCTCGGTGCCCTCCTCGGCCAGCCCATGCTCGGTGTAGCGACCCACGACCTCCATGGCCTCGAGGTCGACCCGACTGAACCCTTGATGCATGTTGGCGATACCCGCCACATCCGATCCCCCTCGGGGCACCACACGCCAGACACCCGCCCCGGTGTCGACCGACGAGACAGGCGCCCGCAGGTTCCGGAGATCGAAGCGTCGGACGATGCCGTCGTACGATCCGGTCAGCAGAGCCCCCCGATGCCAGGCCATACACGTCACGCCAGCCGTGTGGTCCATAGACGTCCTCACGGGTGCTGTCGGGGCCCGGGCATCCCACTGGTGCAGCATGCAGTCATCCCCGCCGGTAAACACCGTGTGGGCATCGGTAGGGTGCAGCGCGCAACACCACGGGTCGTATTCGTGCGCCTTCCACCCCTTGTCCACAGTGAGCCCCCAGTCAGAGCCGGCCGTGCAACACACCGCCCGCCCGTCCGACCCGGTGGTTACGATCGTGGTCCCCTGTTGGGCGATGTAGAAGGCTAGCCCATCGTGCACCTTAACGCGGGACTTGAGGCTGAGCTCGAGGGCGACAGTATCAACATCAAACACATTGACAAAGCCAGAGCAGTCTGCGACGACTAGCACCGTGCAGCCGTGAAGAGTGATGAACTTGAGGTCAAACACACTCTCGATCGGGGTGAAACGCGACGTGTCGAGCGAGGAATCGCGAGTGAGGTACACTCTGCCTGAACGGGAACTGTCTGTCTTATTCAGAAGGTATGTCCCGATAGCAATCACGTGTGTCCCATCGTCCAGCTCATGGCTGTCCACACAATCCGCCGGCTGGTCAGTTCTCACAACCATCTCCTTTCAATCACGGCATGTTAAATAGGTTCCTATATTACTACATTTTACACCGGGCTACTGCTGCTGCTTGATGAGAGCAAAGAACTCGTCCTCAATCTCACGGAGCTGCTCGCCGTCGATTATGTCGGCTGTGGCGGCCGGCGCCGTATCCGCGGCGCGCTTCTTCTGCTTGAGGCGCATCTCCTTGTGGCGCATGTCCAGGTTCTTCTCGCGTTTGGCCTCACGCTCCAGGAGACCCGCGACGCTCTGCTTCTCGTTGGGTTGGGGCTGGACCAGTCCATCACCCAGCTCTACGATGGACACTGACCCATCAGCACATCCGATAGCCAGCCGATCCCCGTCACGATGGGGGGCCACGGCTCTGATGGGGGCGTCGGCGATCTTAGTGGACAGGACGGGCCCGTCCGCCTGGACGTAGAGGTCCCAGATGTCGAGCACGCCGTCCCGACGTCCTGTGGTGAAGACACCGGGCCGGGTAGGGGACCAGACGCCGCACGTCAGGTTGGCATCGGAGAAGGCGGAGGTGAAGACCGAGGCCCGGATGTCCTCGTGCCAGAGCCGCGCGGTCCAGTCGGCGGTGGTGAGGAAGAACTTGGGGTAGAACGGGGACCGCATGACGGAGGTGATCGGGCCGTAATGGTCCCGGTACATGTGGCCGAGCCGGTCCGCGTCCGTCTTGCCCTTCTTGTTGCAGTTGACGACCGCCCCGCTCTCGGTGCCGAGGAGGAACTTGGTCAGACCAGCGGACGGGTCGTAGTCCAACGCCGTCCCGCCCAGGGGATGGGTGGCGCCCTCGGGCTGGGCCAGCATCCGGTCCAGGGGCGTGCCGAGCTTCCTGATGTCCCACCAGAGGACCAGGCCGTCCGTGGAGGTCGTGGCGCACTCGGTGCCGGACTTGGACTTGACCCACTTCAATGAGAACACCGGCTGTTGGTGGGCCTTCTCGATCGGGCTGACGTCGGTCGGGGCCGATCCAGTGCGGACGTCGAACGTCGCCACACACCCGTTATACATGCCGGCAGCCAACACGTGGGTGTCCTTGGGGAGATACTCCACCACAGTCAACGGGGACGGCCCGAGCAGCGTGCTGTCGGGGACGGACGGGTTCGCCGTGCTCCACACGTAGCTCGGCATCGGCAGGGGCGCGTGTTGGAAGTCCATCACGTGGTACGCCACAGCCACCCGGGACCCGCCGTCACTGGACCACGACACGTGCCCCGCCCACCGGGACCGCTGGCCCTCGGGATCCCTGATCACGGTCAGAGTCTTGACGGCCGTGTCTCCGCGGCGGCCAGTGTCGCCGGAAGGCGAGGGGAAGTACGTCCGGGTGATGTCCAGTGCGTTGTTCTGACGGAGGAGCGCCTCGAGCGTGTCTGTGTTCGTCCGTAGCGCGTCCACGTACCCCTTGGACTTGGCCACACGCTTCCTGTACCGCTGAGTCGCTTCCACCTCCTGATAATCAATCTCCTTGGGCCACCCACCCTCCGCATGGAGCATCCCACTGTTTTTAAGGCTCACGCGCTCTGTGTTGACGCTGTGCTCTGACAATTGAGCCGAGGATTGAATACATCTGTCAACAATCTTTCTCTCGACCCAGTTTGCGGCAAGATCAGCATTCGGCTGAATGTCACAAGCCTTATCTGATACTATCTCAAAAGAATATGGAGCCCCAAAGTTCTTTTGTATCTTGGTGTAGACGTACGAGGCCATTTTTTCTTTCCACAATTTCATTTATAATCAGCGGCAGGAAGAAACGTACAGCCTTATCGGGTTAAGCAATATACCTCTGCTAGAATACTTGGTCCTCTCCTGCATTCCGGATCTTGATTTATACGAGAAAAGAAAAAACCGACCGCTAGGGTTGTAGATGGCGACTTCTGTGAAGCTGTTTCGCCAAACGTATGTTCGCCACAGTTTGACTGTGCAGCACACAAAACCTCTCAGTTGCTTTGTTTCTTTCCTTCGAGAGTACGAGTCTGCCAACAAATCTCTGACAACGCTGGATCTCTCCATCTATGAAGTGGTGCTTGGATACGACGGGATAGTATCCATTGCAGAGGCGCTGAAGATGGTTAACACTGTTGAGCGTGTGATTCTTACTGGCCAACTCATCACTGATCGTGGATTCCGTGCCATCACGAGCGCTTTAGTCGAGGGTGGGAACCCCGTGCAGGTGTTGGTGGTGGACAACTGTCAGTTGACGGAGCGGAGTGGCCAGGCTGTGAGCCGTTTCCTCACGCGCTGTCCAACACTACTCCTGCTCTCAGCTAGCCACAATAACATCGGGAAAGGCGTGGCACAGCTCCTACAGGGGGTTGGGAACGCCGTGTCGCTCGAGGTGCTCCGTCTGGCGCAGTGTGGCCTGACGCCTGACATCTGGTCCGTCATGCCCCACGTTCTCCCCTACACCCGGACGTTGCTCGAGCTCGATCTCGGGGGGAACGACATCGGGGTACCTGCCCCACTGTGGGCCGAGTTCGTCGGGTTCGCCCGGGCCCTGGCAGAGAACACGTCCCTGCACACCATCCTGCTGCATACCAACAGTCTGCCCCACAAGGCAGCCGGGGTCCTGCACGACGCGCTGCACAGCAACACCTCGCTCGAGCGCATCGACGTCCGCTACAACAAGTTCAGCAACCAGGCGATGGCCGCGCTCGACGGGCTGTGCCGCCGCAACGTCGCCGCCGAGAGCCAGCCCCAGCCCCAGCCGCCCGCCCAGTCGGCGCCCGAAACCCCCGCCCAGCAGCCCGACACCCTGCCCGCCACGTCGACGTCCTCCCTGGACGAGGGTCGACCGTCGCCCCGGGGCATGGCCAAGGAGCCCGACCTCGACGTCACGTTCCTGGCGAGGATGGACAGCTATCGGGGGCTGATCATCAAGGCCGACCGACTGGTCACCGGGCAGCACCCGTCATGGGCTGGTGCATTGCCCGCGCTGTTCCGTCAGGCCCAACAGGACATCATGGGCCTTATGGACCTAGCTAGGGGCAGCCATGTGGCGTACACAGACGCCGAGACCGAGGCCGCACTGGCCGCCACCCAGCTGGATGGGCTGGGGGCCACCGTACGGGCCCAACAAGACACCATCGAGCACCTCAAGGCGGACAAGGCCGCCGCTGATGCCGCGCGTGCCGAGGCCGAGGCCCGCGCTGCCCGAGCCGTCGCAGAGAAGGAGGCGGCCGGCCGGGCGCTGGCCCTGGCGACAGAGGAGATCTCGGGTCTCCGGAAGTCAGCGGCGTTCGTGGAAAGTCTTCGTGAGGTCGCTGACACCGATCATCAGGCCCTGGCAGATGCTGCCCTCGAGCAGGGCCGACGGATCGACGCGCTCGAGGGCGATCTCCGTCGGGCGGCCGAGGACAGGGCCGCGGCGGAGGAACAGTGGGCCGCAGACAGGGGGGACCTCCTCAAACTGAAGGACGCCGCGCTGAGCAGCAATAAGTCACTGGTCGCCCAGCTAGCCAATGCCCACCACGTGATCGCCACCCGTGACACCACTGTCGGCCAGCTGGAGGACCGCCTCCACACCATCGACAGGGATCTGGCCGCAAGGAGTGACGCACTGACCGCCGCTGAGACCAAGCTGCTCACAGCGGAGAACGAGTTGTCCGTCATGGCGCGACACCCGCTAGTGGTCCGCACCCGATCCCCACCGACCCACCCCGCGACACCGACCATGGCGGGGGCAGGCACGCCGCTGGACATCGACCTGGAGGAGGGTGACGACGACATGTGATGTACCATATCCCACTGTATCATAAAACCCCGCTCATTGTTGGCTTGGCGTTGACGATGTTAGAAGACGAATGTCAAATTTTTATAGATTAGGTTGAACGAGTATGTATGTCGACAAACGGTTAACTACACGCGGTCTGGAGCCGCTGGGCCTTCATTTTATTCCGTGCTAGTTATAAATCGACAAATTCGAATTTGTTTGGATCGAATTCGATTCCAACAAACACAAAATTGTCAACATGAACACTCTTCTTGTTTTCACCATCATAGCTGCTGTTGCATGCATGCATGTCTACCCCCCTGAGCCCACGTACCACGACTTCCCGTTCCCCCGCATTGATCGCTACAACGAGATCCAGAACTGGCCCTGGCCCAAGTATGACATGACCCAGCCCCCCGTAGTCGATGCCGGTGAGTTTAAGGGCCTCAAGGTTGCCATCATGGCCGCCACCGGTGCTGAGGACGTCGAGGTGATCTACCCGTACATCTTCATGGCCGCTCGCGGCGCCACGGTCGAGATCATCGGCCCTGACTGGCAGAAGGACGCCGGCATCAGCCTCGCTGACTGGACCAAGCCGACCTACGTGCTTCCCATGACCCACACCTGCACCGAGGCCGCCGACATGGGCCTCAAGTACGACGTGATCATCGTCGCGGGCGGCTCGTGGTGCTCCACCGTCCTTCGCAACTCCCCCAAGTGTGTCGGGCTGGTCAAGTCCGCCCTCAAGTCCTCCACCAACGCTATCGTCGCCCCTCTCTGCTCTGGCAACGAGGTCATGATCCCCACCGGCATCCTTGGCGAGCACATCGAGATCACCGGCTCCGGCTTCTCCGGTGACGTGCTGACTCTCGCTGGCGCCAAGTACATGAACCAGAAGGTCGTCGTGCCCACCGCCTACCACGGCCGTCTCGTGTCCGGCCAGGACCCGTTCGCCATGTTCCAGTGGGTCCAGGCGCTGCGTACGTCCATCCTGACATACCACCATTAGGTAAATACCCCCTGTTGTCATTCCCCCCGACGGTTCGGCCGGTTCGATTCAGTTATGTGATGTGACATATGAAATCTGAGAATGGGGTGTGAATCATGATTGGAGCACCACCATCAAGAAAGCCAGTGAATGAACCGATACATCCTACTCGCGGCCTTTATCGTCGCTGTTGCTTGTGTCGACACCCGGTGTTCAACATTCAAGGTCGACAGTGACCTGGCGTGCAACTGCAAGGCGTCCAAGCCGCAGATCTGCCCGACAGACAAGCCCTGCCACGTGTACTGGACGCCCAACAAGTTCATCGTCGGCGGGACGTGCCGTGTGTGCACCGACCTGACGACTTCCTCCGAGGTCGTCCACGCCGGGCCCGCTGTCGAGCAGCTCGTCGGCCGCCACGGCACACCACCCCGCTTTGCCACCGAGCAATGCGTCTGCCATGGTGACAAGCAGAATGGCCGGTGCCGGCACTTCTCGGGCTCCTCGTCGGACTGCAGCAGGTGGGCCCGGACGATGGCGGTCTCATACATTTATGGGTCGTGGACAACGCATTATATGCCCCCCAGCAAGAACAGGCTCGGGTCGTGCGAGGTCTGCGGGGTAGTGGACCCCTGCAACCCCATGCATTAGATAACTAAACTGGTGACCGAGGGGAACAGGTAATATGTGCATTAGATAAACAGCAATACTCAGACATGCCCCACCCTTACCCGGCCCCCGTCGACCACCCCGACGACGCCCCGCCCCCCACACAGGGCTACCCCGTCCCCGACCCGACACCCGACCGGTGCGGCAGTCAGCCGCGAGGCGTCCACACCCAGCAACGCCTCCCCGCCGACCGTGATATACGCTGCCCCGCCCACAGACACCACAGGCGCCACGGCAGCGGGTGGGAGGGGGAGCTTCGCGGTGGTGTCCCCGTGCTGCATGTCCAGGAGCACGACACCGGACGCCGTTCTAGTTACCACAGAGTGTCCCGCACTACTGTTCATCGCGAAACCCTGCAGCGACTCGCCCAGCCGATCCTCCACCATGGCCCCCGCCCGAGCGTCATATCTGCGGAGGATCCCGGCCAGTTCCGACACCATGAACCCGTCATCCACCACCGCCAGACCCGTGATGATGTCATCGACCACCACCCGGTCCACCGCCGCACGGGCCCGGGTATCCCACAGCAGCACGTCGCCGGCATCCCCTGCTGATGCGATGAGCCGCCCGCCGACGGCCACATGCCGGACAGCGGCCGAGTGCCCGGGCCGACGCTGGGCAGTCTGGTCGGTGTCAGTCGCCACGATGACGAGTGTCCCATCAGCCGTCCCACACGCGAGGCGTTGGTCGTCTTGAAAGCTGGCTCAGTTGTGTGCTGGCGTACTTACGGTGCTAGAGCATGGACAGGGCCCCTTGAGACTGGTTGTGTCCAGATCGCAGTATCGGTGCGCCAATTCACAAGAGCGGCCGAGCCATCGCGTAATCCAATAGATATGTACTTCGGATCCGAGCAAAAGCTCGCTCCAGCGGCTTCGCCTGATTCAATATCGGCAAAGCGCATGCGGAACGATTTTTTGGTGGGCTTAAATACTACTGCTCACCAAAGCATGGTAATGAATAGAGGTTGGTCACAAGACGGTGTACGTTTGTTATCGTGTTTTGTGTTTTTTATAGTCAATAATAGCTTACCATGTGTTGCTCGCCACCAGGGGTGAGATAAAGGGTCGACCCCATTCAGACCATCCATTGTAGGTGTGCCACACCAGAAGCAGGGTTGGGATGTGGTCTCTTCTGCATCAAACACTGTGCAGTCCACGTTGGAAGCACGCATTGTTCTTGGGCCAATGGTAGCAGGAGCCGGCGTGGTTGACAGATGAGCGCAGTGACTCGGCATCCGCCACTCGCTCATCCATCACCGGTGTTCGTTGAGTGGGATGCCATCAATGACGATGATGGTCCCCCACGGCACCTCCAGATGGTCGAGCAGGAATGACGATCACACAGGAATGTGGATCGGGGCGTCCGCCTGCATCTACTTGGTCTTCTTGGTCTCCTCGGGGTGGGTCACGCGGCGCACGGCGCGTGCCACAGAACTGAGGGCGATGGCGAGGAAACAGACGTAGATGACGGTAAGCACGAACAGGAGGAACACCATAGCACGCATTGAGATGATATCGAAGTAGTGAAGCGCCCAGAGTGTGCTATTCATCGCCAGGGGGATGACAGCGAAGACAATCAGCAATGCGAGTGCGAATCGACCGAGCCCACCGTGACCGAGCATCCTGCCAACCCAGCCCTGTGGTATGTAATCGTTCTCGTCGATGGACCCGTCGGAGAGGTCCTCATCGTGGTGCTCTGAGGACATTTTCACTGACTTGAAAATGACGATGCGTGACAATTGGGGTAAAACGCTTTGGATTGAGCACACGGCATTTTGTGCGCGACCACTCCTCCTTCATTCTTTTACTGTAAACAAAAACAATTCGGACTGGAT
>PPCM01001419.1_pt1 | contig 11014 bp, 5 predicted proteins | sample 1555541 | NCBI WGS metagenome assembly PPCM01 (sample SAMN05284479, study PRJNA326546) | Marine sediment metagenome, whole genome shotgun sequencing project. | isolation source: marine sediment | place: Germany: Wadden Sea | collected 2012-09-05 | reverse complement strand
CCGGTCAGTTCGCGCCACATGTTGAGCTGGGCTGTTGTGAGCCTTAAATGGTTACATTGTACAGGGTGCATGAGTAAGAGTGGATTGGATCCCATCTGCGTGGTAGGGTAGGGTAGGGTTAGATGAGTAGGTTGAAAGTTGGCCAAACTGGCGTCTGTCTGCAGTGCCGGAATGGTTCTATGGATGTACGCACAACCCCCGCTGTACGTTTCCTGCGTCGCATTGCACACTACCAATCCACCTTTGTGGCATTGCACTTTGACGAGGCAAAAATTCCTTACCCTACCCTACCCTACCAACCCAGATTGACCTTAGCGCTGGCGTAAACGAGAGCTGTGACCGCGACATGCTGCCAAAGAGACTGCCATGCGTTGGTCCTGTTAGTGCCCGGAGCTGGGCTTAGCCGAGACGTTTTGTCTGTTAAGCAGTTCCACACGACACGACGGTCACAATGCCAGCGGGCATGTGTGGGTCCGCTAGAAGCAGCGCGCCAAGGCCACGGTCTGGACTGGATTCCGTCCACAATAAGCGACGTCGAGGTAACCTAGTTTATAATTCTCGTGGCCCAACGTAAAAGATACGAATTGCTGCTAATGACCATCAGAACTTGAGGGAGTGCACCAGCTCGTTCTTGTGCTCGGACATCTTCCTGAACTCCTCCCATTCCTCCTTGTTCGCTAGCGCCATCCGGATGCCGTAGTTCTTCCGGATGTACGGGTGAAGGGAGCCAAAGTTGCAAGTGAGCGGCATGCGGGCGCACACCGTGTTGGGGAATTCCTCGCTCCACATGTGCACACCGAGCGTCGTGAGCGTGTACAGTTGCTCTAGGAAGCGCCTGCTCATCCGTTGCACGTGCTCGGCCGAGACGAAGCGCTGGCGCCCACTGTATAATGCGTCGAACTGATCTGTGTACACATTCATCCATATCCACCAATCGCCCGTGACGCGCCACGGTTTCGCCGAGATGAAATCGTACGGCTGGGTGTGGTTCGACCTGATGGGCGAGTCGATGATGGAGAACTCTGTTTCTGGCGGGTTTGTGTCGCCAAACGACGTCAGCAGCTGCTTCATGTTGCCCGTGTACGACATGTCGTCCTCAAGAATCCAGACGTAGTCGTACTGCGCCCCGTGCTTCATCCACCAAAGCATGATGGCTTCCGTGTGGAACCCCCATGGGAAGAGATGCATCTCGTAAAAACGAGGTGACTTTGACTTCTCTGTGCCGTTTGGGAAGAAGATGGCGTCGTGCAGGTGGGGGAACGCCGCCACCATATCGTCTTCATCGTAGGACGTCACGTTAAGGTTGTAGGCGGCGTACATGTCAAGGAGCCGCTTCCGCTCGGCCTCGCTATTCTGCGACGTCAAGTCAACCGACATGATAAGATCATAGTTCGGCGGTAGATCGTTCTTCAGTTTCACGACGCGCTCCAGCATGGCGTGCGTCGGGCTGTGGGAGCGATACACAACGGCGAAGCGGTCTGGGGGTAATTTGATCGCCAGGCAGTTGTTGTAACGATGGACCGTTATGTACATGAACAAGAGAGCTATGCCGAAGAGAAAAAGTGCCATCAAGGCCAGCTTCCTTTGGCTAAAGAAAAACCTGAGTAAATTCGGGTTCAAATTGGCTGCGGACAAACATCTGCTGAGGCATCTTCTCGCTTTGGTCTTCAACGTCATAGGGGCTGTCATTCGGTGATTCAGGCATGAATCAACCGACGGGATTCGACCTATCGCACGCGTCAACTCTGAGAAGTCATTAAAAAATTGTTGCCCAAAATAGACCGAATAACAAGCAAGCCGACCGGCGTAATTTCATCCTGTCGCACGCGTAACCTCTAAGAAGTCATGAAAAAAATTGTTACCTAAAATAGCTTGAAGTGCCTGATCCAGATTACAGAACTTTGCGCCACTGGAGGCTCTGTTGACTGTCAGTTCTCCTCGAAGCTTGTGCCGCCTGGCCTCATGTAGACGACCTCAAGGGTGCTTATGAGGCCCCCGTTTTGCTCATCCTTCAGCCTTACTGTCTGGCTGGGCATGTCTGAAATGGTGACGTCAATGACTCCAGCCTGACATAGAAATATCCTATCCAGGGTCGGTGATTAGATACAGGGGAATATTGAGGCCCGCGGGGTCGAAGCCCTGAAGGGTCATCATGAAAGGTTGCTTTAGGAGGTTGGCTTTACAAATCTCAGACTATAAACAAGGCGCATGCAAACATGGGGTTGTGGCAGTACTCCTCAAGGCCGAGTCTCCAAAATGTACAACTGACGTTTGGAGTACGCTCGAAGAACACTTGACACTTGATAAAACGAAACTATAAACAAATGCTGGAAGAGAATACTGGGGGACCATGGACCGGACGAGTCACCATGCCCAAACGCGGCAAATAGCCCAGGTCGATAAAAAATTGTCCATCAGTTTTGGCTCTGACAAATATTGCCTTGGATGGCCGTACCCTTTGTTTTGGGAGCAATAGATAGACTGAAGGCATTATCCCGATACAGATGGGTTGCTGTGCCAATCGCTGTGCTCGCAACCTGCATCTGGTGGTCAATTGAGAAGCCCCGGTGGATACACCAAATGTTGGCAATTGTCCGGTTGGTTTCTGCGGTTGTAGCGGTCGCTATTGCAGCTGCGACTCTCGTTGCGGTCCCTGGGAAGATATCTCTGCCCAAAATTCCTTCCTTGCTTGTGTTTTGTTTTTGTATTCTCCACGCAGCTGCTGGCTGGTTTGTCGTTGATCTGTTCGACACAGGGAGCCCTGCTCCGCTACTGGCGGCCCTCCTGCTCCGCAGCCCCATCGCGAGCATGATTCCCACGCCTTCACTTGGTCTGCCACCAGCCCCCTGTCCCCGCCCTGCACGGCTGAACGCATTGGCGCTGCATGTTGCCGGGTTGGTGTGTGTGTTGGTTGCCGACCACCAGCACGTTCCTCACTTCCTCGTTTTCATGGCTGTTGCCGTGTGTTGGGATGTCTTAGCCGCTTCCAACTCGGCGAAGGCCATGTGGACGATGGAGCTTCTGGCATCCCTTGTGTCGCTTATTCTCACTATGTGTGCCATTCTGCCCCTGTACATGTCATTCACGAGCTATCCGCTGCCAGTATCGACCGCGGCAGGCTACGCTGTGTTGGGCGGTCTGTCGGCGCTGTCGACACTGGCCCTCATGCACCAACACACTCGCTACGAGGCCACTGCCGGCGAAGATCAGCCGAACAAACTCATCCGCACGTTAGTGTTCACCACAGCGGGCTGCGCCGTGCTGTGCATCGAGCTCTTCACGCGCGGGTTCGGGCTGGGCGCGATCGGCATGATTGTGCTCCTCCTCGCATACGTCTTGGGCAATTACCGCGAATTCTATCAGCTCAATGCCCCGAAGCTCGTCAAAGGCTCAGTGGTGCTCTTTGCGGCCCTCGTCATTCTGTCTGGGCTACTTCATCCGTCGCCCGAGCACTACGTGTTCAAGGGAACCCCTTCCAATCAGCCAGAGACAAGCTTTGCCGACACCAAGTCGACTGTTTCGCCTGTCATCATCACGTGGATCGAGTCTGAGGCCGACCAGAAGTCCTGCAGTCGGTTGTTGATGTCGCTCTTCGACACCATGGTCTTCTCTCCGCAGATCCCGCGCGTGTTCATCATTGCTGACGACACCGACGACCAGTTCGAGACCAAGGCCACCGCGCTGGGCGACGTGACTGTGGTCCATCGGCAAGGCCGCACCACCACGCGTGCGATGGTGGAGCTGCTCAACAGTCTACGCCTGGGGGCGCACGGGCAGGTCGCGCTCGTCGATCCGCGCGTGGTGTTCCGGGCGCCGTACTCACCCGCCGCGTACCGCACGGCAGGCGTCAAGCTGCCGAGGGACGGGTCGTGGAACACCATCGCAATCGTGCAGGGGGGTGAGGCCATAGGGCAGTTGACGGGCGCGTTGACGGCATCGGATGATGTCCCATCCGCCCTGCTGCTGTTGAGGGACACCGTTGACGTCACCCCCTTGACCAGACATGACGTCGTCCACTACACGTCGTCGACGATCGCCGCCAGGGACGAGATGGCCATGCTCGCCACGGCGGGCCGGGTGACCATGTTCCATCCCGGGGACGCCCCCCCGCCCCCCCTGACCCGGCCACTGAAGGCGCTCGACCCGACCTACGGCACGGACCCCGGGACCTTCCTGCCCCTGATGTACATGCTGCTGGACGAGCGGTGGGGGGCCGGGGACTGGGTGGGGGGGAGGCGGCGCCCGTTCGACCCGGCGGACGACGGGTATATTATCTGGGTCACCGCCAACGACTTCTCGTACGCCGGGTTCGCGGTGACGTTTTTGTTCAGCCTCAGGAGGAATTCTGAGGCCCGGATCATACTGCTGACCGACTCGAACTTAAGTCACTTCGCCGGGGTCACGACCATTCTCAACGAGCTGCACGTCGAGGTGGTCGAGTTGCCGGAATTCGCCAGAGAGGATATGGTGAAGATCGCGACCACCATCGACACGGACGTCGAGCGGTTCGCCAAGACCATGTTCGGGCTCGCGATGCTGAACATCAACCAGTTCCTCTCTGCCAGTGGGCGGCGGGTGCTCCGGCGCATGGTGGCGGTGGATATCGACATGCTCGCGGTCGGGTGCCCTGATGCGATGTTTGAGCACCCCAGCCCGATGGTCTTCACCAAAGACATGATGCCCGACTGGCCAGTCAACTCTGGCGTGGTGAAGTATGATATCGGCGCTCTGAACAGCCGGTTCGCGGGCGACAAGACGTTTTACGATCACCTCCTCGAGTTTGCCCGAGACCCAGTCAACTGCTGCCAATTCCCCGACAAGTTCTGGTTCTACTCGGATCAGGAAGTGCTGGCCTGCTACTCTCTGAACGTTGAGCGGAATGTTCCGCTGCTCGGCACCACCTATAACCAGTTCGACGTCCCCATGGGGGAGTTGATAGCCAAGGTCAACCCAGTGTATAATGACACTAAGTTCATACATTTCGCGGGGTGGTATAACAACGGGCCTGGCGGCAGGCCGTGGAACCAGATGATCGGCACCGGGTCGGTCCACCTTCAGCCGTATTTGGCGACAGTGGAGTGTCTCAGCGGGCGGCCGAGGGGATGCTTCGAGAGGATGGGGCGCATGGTCAGCGTCAGGCCCAACGTGTGTGCCCGGTGCCAGTGCCCGCACCGCCCCGTCGAGGGTGCGTTGGAGATCAGTCTGCCCGACTCCGTCAGCGACTCGGTCAGCATATTTGCTCAGCGGTTTGACGTTTGTCCCGGGATCGTGGCATGTCTGGCTCTCAGAGACGTAAGCCATTTTTTGAAAGGCGTGTTTGCGAAGTTTAGTTTATTATTATAAATCATTGTTACTTACCCATACACTTGAGGCCTGCCCGGTTTGACGGCACACCGTAATGAGGAACCGCCCCGGTCCCTCCGCAATTATCTCCCGGTGTCTGAACAATCTGGGATCAGCTCACGACTCAAAAACTTGACTTGACGTCATCACAAATATAAGAAATGAAATCCTTCCTCTGTTTCGCTCTTATCGTTGCCGTGGCCTTTGCCAAGCTCAACAACTACGAGGCTGATGCCATCCGTGACTCTGGCGCTTCCTGGACTGTCGGGATCCACCCCCAGTTCGAGGGCAAGTCTGATTTCGAGCTCGCCCGCATGGTGATGCGGGCCGCCCCCATTGGTCGTAACGTCGCCATCACCGCCGAGGCCCCCCTCGAGGGCCTTCCCGAGAGCTTCGATGCCCGTGAGCAGTGGGGTGCCAAGTGCCCCACCATCAAGCACATCCGTAACCAGGCCCAGTGCGGCTCGTGCTGGGCTTTCGGCGCCTCCGAGATCGCCTCCGACCGCCGCTGCATCGCCACCGGCCAGTCCATGCTTCTTTCCCCCCAGTGGCTCGTTTCCTGCGACAAGGAGGACGCCGGCTGCAACGGCGGCTATGGCCCCTACACCTGGGATTTCATCCAGAACACTGGCCTGGCCACCGACGAGTGCTTCCCCTATGCCTCTGGCGCCGGTTCCGTCCCCGCCTGCCCCAGCACCTGCAAGGATGGCGCCAAGGCCACCCTTTACCGCTCCAAGGCCCACCGCCAGATCAGCGGCGAGGCTGCCATGATGAACGAGCTGTACACCAACGGCCCCATCCAGGCCGCCTTCATCGTGTACCGTGACTTCTACTACTACACCGACGGTGTCTACGAGCACAAGACTGGCGGCCAGATGGGTGGCCACGCCATCCGTATTGTTGGCTACGGTGTTGAGGACGGCGTCAAGTTCTGGACTGTGACCAACTCATGGGGGGAGGGCTGGGGGATCGATGGCACCTTCAAGATCCGCCGTGGCACCGACGAGTGCAACATCGAGTCTCGCGACGTCATGGTCGGCACCTTCTAAGTAAATGGGACTTGTGGTACACCTGTGCACGGGAGGCATGGGGGTTTAATGAGCGGTGCCCCTGGAATTGTTGCCTTTCTTGTCATTTTTTCTTTCAGCGATGACATGCAAATCGAAGTGAACGGGCGCGATGCACCCGCTTCACGTCGTCTTATCCACCCTCTGCGTGCTCTTTTTGCTTTCTTCGCCGTCGTCATCGGCAGTTGTCGCGTACTTCGGGCCAGTTGACCCTCTTACAGAGTCAGAAGTGGAAGCACTCCTGGAAAAGACAGTCACATCTGATGGAACAGCCATATTCGCCATTATACTACCCCCTACGGATGCTGCTGCTGCTGCCGAGCTTCTGGCCACGCCCGACATCATCGCCGTGGTCGCGAACATGGACGTCGTCGCCATGCCGCTCGTACATGCCGCCGTAGACGCCGCCAACGTGCCGTTGTTCTACGATACCCTCGTCCCCGGGACTGCAGCCCAGCACCCCACGGTGTACGGCGGGCCGTCGGCCCTGGATCAGTTTATGGCTTTTATTGTCACGCGAAAGCAGCTGCCGAGCCTCGATCTAGCCAATATCATCGTCATCTTAACGCCAGATTTCCTTACAATGGAGGCCGATGTCACATCCGTGCTCCACAGTCTTACAAACAGGCTCGCCGAGTTCTTTCTCCCCTCGGCGGACGCCACCGTCGACGACCTGGTGGCTGGTGTTAACGCGACAGGCTCGGCCGGTTCGGTTATCGCCTGCATGGATTTGGACGGGTTGCGGGTGGCTGGGCTCATTGCGGCGCTGTCCCCCACAATGCACCAGTTTTTTGTGCTCGACGCCGTGGCCAGCGACGTATCGGACAGGCTGACCACACACCCGGCCCACGTATCGCTTACCTCATCCCAGATTGAGTTTTTCACGGCCCTGCCCATGTCCGAGCCCCCCGCCCCCCGCCTCGCCTGCTTTCTGCACGGGGTGAGCGCGGTCCTGTCTCACGGGCTGGCCCAAGTCAGCAATTCGACTCAACTGTGGCAGACGGTCGAGTTCCCCGGGCATCTACCGGACTTACTGGGCCAGGGGTTGACCATTGGGCCAACCACCTGCTTGATCGACCCCGACTGCATCCCGTGTCGCCAGCTCTTCCGACGTCTGCACCGCGTCATCATTGGGCGGGCCGGCGGCATGACAGATCCCGAGTTCTCCGTCACCAAGGACCTTAGCCACATACTGTGTAATAACGAGACCACGCAGGCCGAGGAGCCGTTCGTGCTGTTCAGCTCCTTCTTTATCAACCAGCAATCGTACATTGAGGCACTGCCTGACCAAGAATATCGCATCAACATCCAGCGGCAGGCCGGTGCATACAGTGCCGTCCGGCAACACAACATGTACGGGGGCGCCTCGGACCGCATGATCGAGCCCAACTCCTTCCTCGACGACTTCACCGAGCCGCACGAGCTCGCGAACCTCTACCACCGCACCAACGGGTCTTTCGTGATCCTGTCGCTATTTACCAAGCAGCTGCTGTATCTGGGGATGGTGCAGTCGATGGAGGAGCTCAGCGAGACGGAGGGCATTGACATGTTCATTTGGGGGGCAGATATTTGGGAATATGATATATTGCTACTCAACGGACACCGGAATCGCCGCATCACCACGCCCGCACCGTTATGGAGCAGTATCATACTGGCTGGGTGCAAGCTCGCCGCAGAGCACGGCGGGCGGACGGTATTCGTCTCGCAGTACATTCACAACTACGGGCCGGCCTACCAGGCCATTGCCGCCAATATTCCGGACAACTGCGCGTACGTCGGGACGAGCCGCTACGTCCATCTGAACTACCCCACCTACCGGGACAGGAACATTGAGGTCGCCGACATCGAGGAGATGATCCTCCAGATCGCCGCCATCCAGGACAAATGGGGCGGGGGGGAGGTCACCGTCGTTCACGACCTGTTCACGGATGAGACTACGGGTATGGGGACCTGCATGATGCTTGCCGCGCTGCCCAACACGCGGCACGTGGTGTACTTCTCCGAGCCCATCATCGACAGGCCTGACCTGTGCTCGACGTGGGACGAACGCGTGTACGTCGTACTGCGAAACGCTCCGATCAACATCAGCAACGACACGCAGTACCTCGACAGCCTCGTAGGTTTCCCGACCGGGCCGTCGCTCCAGTCGTACTCCAAGTGGGTCCAGACGAGGCTCTTCCTGGCCGTCCTCGATCGAGCGGCACGTACCACAGGCGAGATGACGTACGATGCGTTCACTGACCAGCTATACAGTGACCAGGAGTTCCTCGTCGGCGGGGTCCGATATGGACCGTACAAGAGGCAGGACGGCGACGTCTCGCTGCCGAAAGGCGATGTCTGCAACAGCATGTTCAAGTCACTGCACATCTTCAACCTGGCCGGTGACCCCGCGAACGTCACGTTTGCACCAACCGTTGAGTTCGGTCTCGACCCCGTCCTGGACTGGTACCCGTACTGTGATTTCTTTATCCCACCGGTTGTGATTGGCGCAACGTCCCTCGTTGCTCTGTGGATCACGCTCGGGTGCGTACTGCTGGCCTTGACGGTGTCGTGCTGCTGCTGCTGTGTGTGGTGCTGCCTCATCACCATTATCGCTGCCATCATCGCCCGGCAGCGCCGGACGTCGGACCGATACCGTGTGCTCCGGGACCAGGCCCAGGAGGCCGTGCGCCAGAAGTCCATGTTTGTGTCCAACATGAGCCATGAGCTGCGGACGCCGCTCAACGCCATCATCGGGTCGATCGACCTCATCATGGACAGTCCGGACCTGACTGACGTCCAGCGCCAGTCCTTGCTCACCATCGGGGCCAGCTCGGCTGCTCTGCTCGCCATCGTCAATGACGTGCTGTTCGCCGCCAGTCTGGCCGCTGAAAAGGTCCCGGCGAGCCGCGAGGCCCTCGACCTGCCCGCTGTCGTTGAGGATGCCGTCCGGCTGGCCGCCGCGAGCACGGAGAAGCCCATTGACTACCTTATCTACTACCTGCCCGGGACGCCGCTGACGGTCAGCTGTGATCGCCGCCAGCTGGCCCAAGTGCTGGCCAACATCCTGAACAACGCCTCCAAGTTCACCGAGGCGGGCCACGTGCGGGTGGTGGTCGGCCCAGACGAGGCGTTCGACACGGCGTACGGCTGGACGGTGCAGGGTGGCGGGGACAGGGTTGACGCCGACTATGCCGGCACGCTCCGCTTCGAGATCGACGACAGCGGGGTCGGCATCAGGCCCGAGGATTATCTGCTTGTCTTTGAGCGGTTTGCCCAGCTCGAGCATGGGGCCGCCATGAACTTTGGCGGGACGGGCCTCGGGCTGCACATTGCCAAGCAGCTCGTCGAGGCCGTCCTGCACGGCACCATCACCGCCGGCAGCTCCCCTGACCTATGCGGGGCTCGATTTACCTTCACAGCAGAGTGCGAGGAGCGGCCAACCGTCTGGTCCCACGCTGGCCCGGAAGACGTCGGCAGAGTGGCCCTGCTAGACCACATCGCGGGCGGCCGCTATGCCCGATCGCTGGCCAGCCTGTTGCTGATGGCCGGCGTCCCGGCGGATCGCTTGATGTTCGGCACCGTGAACGACATCCCGGACGCCGAGTGCACGGTGATGTGCTCTCCGGCCGACCCCATCGAGGACGTCATCACCACTACTTCCATTCAAGATGCCACCGCGGGTGACGCTGACATTGTCGTCCCGTTCGCCATCCCAGGTGTTTTCCTTGCGCTGGCCCACGCCGCGGGCATTGAGGAGGAGCCCAAAGGACGTTTGGCAGTCGTGGTGGCCGACGATGAGCCCGTCAACCGCCGCATGCTGTCCGCGTTCCTCACCAAGTGCGGTGCCCAGTACGAGGTGTACGTCAACGGGGCCGACCTGCTGGCCGGCGTCGGGGACGGCCGCCCGGACATTGCTATTGTCGACTACCACATGCCGGTGATGGACGGCCCTGAATGTGCCCGGCGACTGCGGGACAGGCTCGGGGCGGACATCCACCTCATTTTGATGACGGGCGACGTATCGTTCGACAACACCGACGATCTGTTCGACACCATCCTCATCAAGCCCGTCCGGCTCACCGAGTTCCGCAAGGCCGTCGGCCAGCTCAGCAATCCAATGGTTGACGTCAAGGTGGCCTCTGTGGACCACACCTCCCCGGTGGCCGAGGCGTGAGACCCGGGGTCGGGTTGACCGATGTACTTGGCGCTCAACGCTGTTCCGCGAGCGGGGGTTGGCCCGGGTGTTGTGATGCCGATGACAGCCATTTATACTGCTGATAGCTCACTAAGACGTTCAGTAAATGCCTTTTAGGCCCCACACTTCGATATTTGCTGCCCTCCGTGTATGGCATTGATTACAGACCGACTTTCAGCACCCGTGTTAGTTTGTCGAGTGTCACACTGTTTACCTTGCCTACCTTACCCGCCTTCCAATTGGGGCATGTAGGCTGTGATATCAGTGTTATTTGTCTCGAACTCGTCCTCAACTACACGTTGACGATGGGTTCAGGAAGACACATGACATTGAAGGCACCCTCCCGGGCATTCAACTCCTCAGCTTTGTAGTCCTTGACTGGGGTCCACCCGGGGAGAATGAAGCCGTGGATGAGGCCTGCCTGGGG
>PPCM01001418.1_pt1 | contig 11020 bp, 9 predicted proteins | sample 1555541 | NCBI WGS metagenome assembly PPCM01 (sample SAMN05284479, study PRJNA326546) | Marine sediment metagenome, whole genome shotgun sequencing project. | isolation source: marine sediment | place: Germany: Wadden Sea | collected 2012-09-05 | reverse complement strand
ACATTGTAACAATGGAACCAGCTTCTTCAAACGATTTTTGCATATCATATTCTGAGTTCATTCCGGGGAATACCGGAATCAACGTACGTACTTCTTTTAATTGTTTTGCTTTTAGTACAAAATTTTCCGTTGGTAAAGCTGTATACTCTCTTCTTTTTGTTTCTGGATACAATTCAGCAAACACATTGGTAAATTCACCAAATCCGAACACTTCTCCATTAATACGGATATCTCCATTTGTTCTACCTAAATAGGTAGCATGTTGATAAGTAAACGGTTCAGCTACTTCCACAATGATTGCTCCATAGTTATAATCGAATAAATTGTCATACATTACATCACAACCGATTTTGTTTCCTAAACTTGACTTAACTAATGATTCAACTACTCCACCGTATCCAACAGCGCTCATACTAATTGGATCTATTGTTTGAATAAAGTCATAATTTTCTTTTAACTCATTTATACTTGGTAATCCATCTTTGTATTCAGAATCAATCAAATACAAATAACTTCCCACTTCTTTGAACTCATTCGTATAAATACGATCAACTGTACCTTTCGCAACCGCAAAACTAATTAAGGTTGGTGGAACGTGAATGTCTTTAAATGTACCACTCATCGAATCTTTTCCACCGATGGCAGCTAGTTCAAACTCCTCTAAACAATTTATCGCTCCTAGAAGAGCAGCGAACGGTTTCCCAAATGCTTTATCATCCATCATTTTTTCGAAATACTCTTGGAATGAGAATCGAATGTCTGAATACTTTCCACCTACTGCAACTACTTTTGAAATAGATTCAATAATAGCTGTTTGGGCACCGTGGAACGGACTCCATTCGCTTATATATGGGTTAAACCCAAATGCCATAATACTACAGCTTTTTGTATTACCTTTCATTACTGGGAACTTCTGTACACTTGCTTGAGCTTCTGTTAATTGGTATTTCCCACCTAAAGGACTGATTACTGTTCCTGCTCCAACTGAAGAATCAAACATCTCAATTAATCCTTTGTTTGTAGAAATATTAATATCATGCATATGAGTTAATACTGCTTCTCTTACATTATTTGAATGTTTTGGTTGTTCATACTCAGTTACTCTTTCAACATACACATTTGTTCTTTGTCTTACTCCGTTTGTATCTAGGAACTCTCTTTCCAAATCGACAATCGTTTTACCGCGCCACTTCATTACTAATCTTCCTGTATCAGTAACATCCGCAATCTTGTATGCTTCTAGATTTTCTTTTGCACAACACTCAATAAATGTATCAAAATCCTTTGCTTCAATTACAACACTCATTCTTTCTTGTGATTCTGAAATAGCCAATTCAGTTCCATTCAGTCCAACATATTTTGTTCGAACTTGGTCCAAATCTATTTCTAAACTATCGCTTAATTCCCCAATGGCTACACTAACACCACCAGCACCAAAGTCATTTGATTTCTTAATCATTTTTGTGACTTTGGGATTTCTAAACAATCTTTGGATTTTTCGTTCTTCGGGTGCATTACCCTTTTGAACTTCTGCACTCGCAGTTTCAATTGATTCCTCATTATGTTCTTTACTAGAACCAGTTGCTCCACCAATTCCATCACGACCCGTTTTTCCACCGAACATAATGACAATATCTCCTAATTCAGGAGACTTTCTCACCACTGAATCTGCCTTGGCAGCACCAACTACAGCGCCTACTTCCATATGTTTAGCCATATATCCTGGATGATACAACTCTTTAATGTGAGTTGTAGCTAATCCAATTTGATTTCCATATGACGAGTATCCCTCTGCTGCTACTTTCGAAATAACACTTTGCGGTAGTTTTCCTTCTAATGTCTCTTCAATAGGAGCCAAAGGATTCGCTCCACCTGTAACTCTCATTGCTTGATACACATAACTTCTTCCAGATAGTGGATCTCTTATTGCTCCACCAACACATGTAGACGCCCCACCAAATGGCTCAATTTCTGTAGGATGATTGTGTGTTTCGTTTTTGAACATCAAAAGCCACTTTTCATCAACACCATCTACATCGATGTCTACGTAAACACTACAAGCGTTGATCTCTTCTGATATTTCTAAATCATCTAGGTTACCACGAGATTTCTCAAACTTTGCACTTACAGTTGCCATATCCATAAGTGTCATCGGTTTATGACTTGCTACTTTATCTTTAAGACGTAAATACTTTTGAAATGCATCTTCTATTTTTTCTTTATATGGTCCATTCGCAATTCGTACGTGTTTTATTTCTGTTTCAAATGTAGTATGACGACAATGATCACTCCAATAAGTATCTAACACCCTAATTTCGGTTTCACTAGGATCACGATTGATTCCCCTAAAGTATTCCTGAACAAACATAAGGTCATCAATACTCATCGCTAACCCACATTTACTAAGCAGTTCCTTTAACCCGTGAAGTTGCAACATTCTAAACCCTGTTAAAACCTCCACATCATCCGGTACACTTGAATCCTCTAATGTCAAAGTGGTCATGTCTTTTTCTCTAGTTTCAACCGGATTTATTAAATGATTTCTAATACCTATTAAGTCTTTTGCTGAAACACCTTCAAAAATAAATAGTTTACCTGTTCTCACTACAGGAGACTCTGAAGGATCAATTAATCCGATACACTCCATAGCTGAACTTGCTCTTTGATCAAATTGACCTGGCAAATATTCCACCGCAACATAAGCATTGTCTAATTTCACAGTATCCAACACTGTATCTGTCACTATTTCACTAAATACATTAGAAATAGCTTTTTCTAACAAAACATCACTAATTTGGAAACAGTCGTAGATGTTAATCAATCTTATGTTTGTAATGTTTAAATGTAAATTATGATTCAATTCATTCTTTAAGTTAGTTGCCTCTACTCTGAACTGTTCTTTTTTCTCAACAAATATTCTTTTCATTATTCGCTTTCTCCCGTTAGTTCTTCCCAAATTTTTGTCACTTCTGCTTCTGTCTTATTAATAAATGTAATATGTCCCATTTTACGATTTTTCCTTGCTTCTTCTTTTCCGTAATCATGAATGACACCTTCGTTGCAGTGCTTTATTTGATCCACATGTTGGCCTAAATAGTTCACCATAATCGTTGGTTGTAATAAACTAGGCTCAGGTAACTCTTCCTTTAGAATCGCCTTTAACGCTAAATCAAACTGTGAGAAATCACAACCCTCTATTGAATAATGACCCGAGTTATGGGGTCTTGGAGCCATTTCGTTAAAATAGACCTGATCTCCTTTTACAAAAAACTCAATTGCACAAATACCATAAATCTCTGAATTTACTAATAATTGCTTTGCATAATTTTTTGCCAATGTGTTAACAAATTCATCCTCATTTGGTACCACACTCATATGTAAGATGTTATTTTTATGAATATTTCTAGGAACTGGTAAGGTTACAACGCTACCATCAAATCCCCTTATAGCAATAACAGAGATTTCATAATCAAACTCTATAATTTCTTCTGCAATACATTCAACTTTTAACACATCATATTCTTCTACCGCATCAACCCAGATCTGACCTTTCCCGTCATAGCCTCCCGAAGCTGTTTTTAAAAGTAAGGGTAACCCAATTTGTTTTGATGCAATTTCCAAGTCTTCTAATCTCTGAATCATATACGTTTTATTTACTAGCAACCCCGCATTTCTTGCATTCTGCTTTTCTACATTTCTGTTTTGTGATAATGCCAACGGTCTAAATCCTTGTGGAATCTTATCTCGTTCTACAACCGATGCAGGAACATTTTCAAATTCATATGTTACAACATCACATGCATCACACAACTCTTGTACTTTCATTTCATCTTTATATTCCGCCACAATAACTTCAGCATACTGAGATGCGGGACATTTTTGGTTCGGATCCAACACAATTACTGTGTGACCCATTTTTAACGCAGAAATGGCAAGCATCTGTCCAAGCTGCCCGCCACCTATTATTCCGATTTTCATAATGAGACCTCACTCTTTAAAACAGTTTCTGTCATCTTGTTACGATAATCCTGTATTCTATTTTCTATCTCTTTGTCAAAAGTGCTTAAAATGGATGCAGCTAATAAGCCTGCATTTTTCGCTCCATTAATGGCTACTGTAGCGACAGGGATTCCCCCAGGCATTTGTACAATTGATAATAAAGAGTCCAGTCCTTTTAAACTCCTTGATTTAACAGGTACACCAATGACTGGTAGAGTTGTCATACTCGCTACCATACCTGGTAAATGTGCTGCTCCCCCCGCACCTGCAATAATCACTTTTACCCCTCGTTTTCTTGCAGTCTTCGCATACTCATACATCTTATCTGGAGTTCGATGTGCAGAAACAACCTCCATTTCATACTGGATGTTTAATTCTTCACAGATTTTTGCAGCTTCCTTCATCACATCTAAATCCGATGTAGAACCCATAATAATTCCTATTTTCATATTCCCTCCGCATGTTTGGAGAACAAAAAGAGACTAGATACAATCCAGTCTCCACATAAAAACAAATAATAATCCTTTGAACAAAAAAAGGACTAATTTTACTTGTAGTCTTGTCTTTTACGGTGACAAGGTAGAGACTTTTCGGCCATATTCCAAACGTTATACAAATTTAATATTTAATTTACACACACATTATAACACAGCCTATCTTAATCGAAACACCCATTTTAATCTTTCTTTATGAAATCGCTTTTACACAATTCAAAACATTAGTTGTTTTATCTCTTTTCAAACAGAATTAAAAGGTTATAATGTAATTGGTGATAATATGAAAACAATAATGAGGAAAGAATTTATTGATGCAATCGAGAAACTTTGTTTAGATGCCAACTTTGATTTATCAACATCAGTCCTTCGCATCTTAGATGATGCCAAAGACACTGAAGAGAGCCCAGTTGGAAGGCAAATATTAGATCAAATAACAGAGAACGCAAAATTAGCAACAAAAGAAAAATTGCCAATGTGCCAAGATACTGGAATAGTCGTAGTATTTTTGGAAGTTGGTAAAGTTGACTTTGATTTTGATCTTTACGAAGCAACGAACGAAGGTATTTCAAGAGCGTACGAAAAAGGTTATTTAAGAAAAAGTGTTGTAGCACATCCAATTGATCGCGACAACACAGGTGATAACACTCCAGCAATTATCCACACAAAACTAGTGGATACAAACAATATCAAGATTACACTTGCTCCAAAAGGTGGAGGAAGTGAAAACATGAGCAAACTAAAAATCCTAACTCCTGCTGAAGGTAGAGACGGTATTATTCAATTTGTACTCGATACAATTGAAGAGGCTGGAGGAAAAACATGTCCTCCAATAATCGTTGGTGTTGGAATTGGTGGAAACTTGGAAAAATCTGCATTAATCTCAAAAGAAGCTTTAATGAGAGATATCAATGATTCAAGCACAAATGAGACAGACAAAGCATTAGAGGTTGAACTTTTAGAAAAAATTAACAATTTGGGAATTGGGCCAATGGGATTTGGTGGAACAACAACAGCATTAGCAGTAAAAGTTAATTCTTATCCATGCCATATCGCAAGTTTACCAGTAGCAGTTAACTTACAATGCCATGCGGCAAGACATAAGAGTGTGACATTATGAAACTAGTAGCTCCTTTTACAAAAGAAAAACTTAAAACATTTAAGTCAGGAGACCTAGTTCTTCTAACAGGAACAATCTACACTGCAAGAGATGCTGCTCATAAAAAACTAATTGACCTTATAAAAGAGGGCAAGGAATTACCAATCCCAATCGAAAATTCAATTATCTATTACGTAGGGCCTACACCAAACAAACCAGAACGAGCAATTGGTTCATGTGGACCAACTACTTCCTATAGAATGGACCCATTTATGGAACCACTTCTAGCAAGGGGGCTATCTGCTTGTATTGGTAAGGGACCCAGAACAAAAGACATTAAACAACTAATGAACGACTACGACACAGTGTACTTTTCTGCAATCGGTGGTACAGCTGCGTACTTATCAAACTTTGTGATCGAATCTGAATTAATCGCTTTCCCAGAACTAAGAAGTGAAGCAATCAGAAAACTAACAGTTAAGGACTTCCCAGTCTTCGTAACATACGATGCACGTGGAAACGACTTAATCGAACAGGGAATCAAAAAGTATAAAAAGTCGTAATTACATCTATGTTATAATAAATTGTGAGTAAATAACTAGCGGAACATATTTGTTCCGCTTTTATTTTTAAAAGGAGAATAACATGAAAAAAAATGTTATAAACGACTATATCACCATGTATCAATTTCCAACTGAAGTTCCACACTTTTCACTAAATATCTGCGCCGTGTTTAATGGAGACGAGTTCATCTTAATTGATACTGGTTATGAAACACATATGGAAGAGCTTAACAATGAATTAGACTTATCCAAATGCAAACTAGTTTTCTTCACACATCAACATCCTGATCATACATTTGGAGCAAAACTACTTACAGATGTTGAAATAGTGGGTCACAAGGATTACCAGATTGGATTTGATGAAGTAATGGAAGTATTCGGTGTAACTGATTGGGTAATCGATGGAACCGCTCCAACCAGGTTCGCAGAGGATGGAGAGGTTTTAAGATTTGGACCTCATACGTTTACATTTATTCATCATCCTGTGCATACGAGTAGTTCCATGTTAATAGATTTAAACGGGGAGTATTTGTTTACAGGTGATGAACTATTATCTCAAACAAATGGTGCAGATATCATTTCGCTATTTTTTATAAAGGAGGATCTAAAGGATAACGCTTTTGATGATCTCATCTCACTCTCAGAGGGTAAAACAATCATTCCTGGTCATGGAAATGTAAGAAACACAGAACTGCAGGAATATATTCAAAGAAGAAATCATTACATCTCACTTGTTAAAAACGGAATAGCATTCGAAAATTTAGAGGAAAACGGATTTAAAACAGAGATATTTGAACATCTTCACAACATGAATTTGTACCGTCACTCCTTAACAAAGTAATGTAAAAGGGACTTGTTCCCTTTTACTTTTAGTGTATAATTAAGTACCCAATAGGGAATACATAATAAAGGAGGCCTCTAAATGACAAAGTTTTATTATCAAGATTCAAAGGCACCATCGCCTACAGCTGTAAGAGAAGGTGCTGCTACTATCATAAAATGTGGAGCAGAATATCTTTTTGAAAAAAGGGCGGATTCAGATTTGTGGAGTCTAGTTGGTGGTGGTTTAAAACAAAATGAGACCTTACAAGACTGCGCTTTAAGAGAAATTAAAGAGGAAACAGGTATGGTTATTTTATTAAGCGAACTTCGATTAATAGAAACAATAGATGATCCCACTAGAATCGTAGATTATGGTGATGGTAATATTGTCCAATTAAAGACATCATTATACTATACTGAACTAACAGAAAAACCAGAAGTAACAATCAGTGATGAGTCCGATGCTTTGGTTTGGGTTACCAAAGGCGAACTAAAGAGTATTCAAATTGCTGCTACTCATAACCACTTAGTAAAAAAACATATTTTAGAAAACGAATCTGAATAATCAGGTTCTTTTTTGTAGGTTGAGTTCTTATATATGTATCTTATCCTTATATTATTGATTCTGCTTCTAAATAGAATTACACTATTGTTGTCACTAAGAGTAATAGTGATTTCATAAGAACTCCCTAAATAATAAAAAGGTCGTCTTCATCTTGAAGGCGATCTTTTATATAAAAAAGCCAACCCTTTTGAGTTGGCTTCTGTTTATTTATCTTCTTTTTCTACTTTTTTGTGTTGTATCTCAGCTCTGTAGGCATTATTTCTCTTAACCATGTACCTAATTGGGAAGAATAAGACTACACCGATAATGATCACAGGAATCATTCTTATTAAGAATAAAATAAATCCTTGAATTCCCGATACAGTTGCAAACCATGTATCTTCAAATGTGTTTATGATACGGTCTCCATAACTTTCATCTGTAATAAATGTATCCACTACTACTTTCGAGTCATTGTGTTCTTCTCTACTAGCAACGAACTCAATACGGTATGTTGTATCTGACTTTAAATCCAACACTCGAACAACCTCATCATATAGTGGTAATACTGTATGTGATTCTTCGTAGATTAACTCATCTTGGTCATACACCTTCATCAAGATCGTTAACTCAAGGTCATCATCCAGGTTTGGAATTCTAAACTCAACGTAATTTTTTTCTCTTGTCACTAGATTAATATTTGGAACTAATGCATCAGGTAATTTATTTAACTCCTCTAGATCTACATAGTCAACATTTAGTGACACGGTACTATAATCCACTAAACTATCAAAGTTTGTTAATCGAATACCAATTTCAGTTAATTCAGCTTCCACGTCACTACGTTCTTTTTCTAACTCAATGATGTCTTCCACAGACTCAGCGACTTCTATCAACTCAATTAATCTTTGATGTCTAGCTTCTAATGCTAATCTTCTAGCTTCGTATGTTGTATACGTGTTTGTTATATCCTGAGATGTCTTTGTAAAGAATGTAACTTCTCCACCTTCTTTTAGAGTTGTTAAAAACTCATCTAAATTTTCAGAGGGTACTCTTAAAGTCATGTGTAATTCTTCATCTCTAACGGTTTCATTTTCAATATATCCAAAATGAATGAACAACTGATTCACCACTAACTCACGATATGCTTCTAAGTCATACGAATCCACGTCCAACGTGGCTCTATATACAATCTTACGATTTTCTAGTCCTGGTAAATCTTGGGTGTCAAGCTCAACACCACCCGTTTCAACATGATCAACTTCATAGTCAACTTCTACTATGACCTCTACTGGAACTTCTCTGATTACCTCGACCTCTTTTACAGCTTCAACGTACTCCGTTTTTGCTGAACAACCTACTAATAACATTATTGCCAAAATACTAATTAATTTCTTCATCAATTCTTCCTCCTAGCGTGTAAACATTATTAACTCCTCATTGCTTAGGTCAGGATTATATGTATAACCCATCTCATTAAATGCTTTAATACCTTCTACATTTTCTATTTGATTCAAAATCAAATAGTTGAGTAGAACCCCCCTTGCTTGTTTTGCATACGTTGCTTTATTGAGATATTTCCCATCTTTAAATTCTCTAAAACCAATCGTAACCATTGATGTTTTTACCGCTTTACTAAACTCATCAGATGCCAAATTAATTACAGTCTCATTAAAGGAAAATGTACGATATTTATAAAGTTCCATATCAATCTTTGTTTTAAAATCTAATCGATATGGTTTAATCATCGTACGTGGAGATAGCACACCATAATATGTCGACAAAATTTTCACATTGTTTTCTGCATACTCCCATTCTTTGCTTCCGTATTCTTCTAAAGATAAACCTTTAAATACTAAACCAGTATATGTTTTTAGTGCTGCGTTTTCTTCCAAAGAATCGAAGTTGCGTATGTTGTGATATACCTCATCCAGCATAACCCCTTTAATATTGTATGCTTTCGCAATATTCTCTTTGTTCAATCTTTTTAGTTTGTTATGAATTCGTTTATACGAATCATCTGGATAAATGTTACTAATCAGTTTATCCTTAAACTGCATTGTTTTACTTGGTGAAATTATGATTTTCATACATACCCATCAAACGTAAATAATGATTTTTGTTTTCCTGAATCGACTTGATATCCTCATCTGATAACTCTTTTACAACTTTCATTGGATTTCCCACAACTAGATGTCTTGCCGGTACTTCCTTACCTGGTGGTACTACACAACCAGCTGCTACTAGAGCATTCTCTCCTACTACAGCCCCATCAAGCACGATTGACCCCATACCAATCAACGCTCCATTACCCACAGTTGCACCATGAATAATTGCATTATGACCTACTGTAACATCATCCCCTACAATTGTCTTAAAACCTAAAGAATCATGGATTACAGTTAAATCTTGAACATTTGTTCTTTCTCCAATAATCACTTCTGCCATATCAGACCGAATTACGGTATTAAACCAAACTGATGCTTCTTTTTTTATCGTTACATTTCCAACGACTTTTGCACCTTCTGCAATAAACACACTTTTGTCTACTTTCATATGTATAACCTCCAACATAAAGCAGTTCATCTTTTTTTAAATTGTGTGACTTCTTTATCTTTAAGTAAAGAAAAAACCGACAACTAACGCAAACAGCTCGATGAACTACAAATTATTTCAATTCATTATAACACTTCCATGTGGTAAACTATATTGAGTTTAAGGATTATATTAAACAAACTATAGAAATGAGAAGTATTATGAAAAATATAGAATTAATCGCAACAACTACATTCGGCCTAGAAGCTGTCGCTAAAAGAGAGCTAATAAACTTAGGTTTTGACATTGTCAAAGTTGAAGATGGTAAAATCACTTTTTCTTCTTCTATTGAAGGAATTGCCATCGCTAATCTTTGGGTTAGAACGGCAGATAGAATTTTCTTAAAAATGGGAGAATTTACCGCCTTAACATTTGATGAGTTGTTTGAACAAACAAAAGCACTACCGTGGACAGATTGGTTAACTGAGGATGCAAAGTTCACTGTTAACGGGAAAAGTGTCAAATCAAAGCTTTTTAGTATTTCGGACTCTCAAGCAATTGTTAAAAAGGCGGTTGTTGAAAAAATGAAAACTAAGTACGACAGAGAACTATTTGAAGAAGATGGTCCTGAGTATACTATATTAGTGTCTATCCTTAAAGATGTGGCTACTCTAAGTATCGATACATCTGGGGTAGGACTTCACAAACGTGGATATAGAAAAGAGACTGTGGAAGCGCCAATTAAGGAAACCTTGGCTGCCGCTTTAGTACAATTAACATTTTGGCATGAAAACAGAGTCTTATTCGATCCATTCTGTGGCTCTGGTACCATTCCAATTGAAGCAGCGATGATCGGTAGAAATATCGCTCCAGGTTTAAACAGAACATTCGCCGCACAAGATTGGCCACAAGTACCTAGGAGTATTTGGGATAAAGAAATTGCAAAAGCAAAAAAAGCGATTGA
>PPCM01001417.1_pt1 | contig 11023 bp, 9 predicted proteins | sample 1555541 | NCBI WGS metagenome assembly PPCM01 (sample SAMN05284479, study PRJNA326546) | Marine sediment metagenome, whole genome shotgun sequencing project. | isolation source: marine sediment | place: Germany: Wadden Sea | collected 2012-09-05 | reverse complement strand
ATAGCCTTGATGGCGGCCTCGCGGGTGCACTCGGCCTGGTTGACGACAAGATCGATGTCGGTCTCCTCGATGCCGGTGGCATCGACCTCAGCGGCGTCGGTCTCGGCCTTGAGCTCCTCGGCGACGGTCTCACCGGCAGCGGCAGCAGTGGCAGCGACGGAGGCGTCCTCAGTGGAGGCGGGGGCGGCGTTCTGGGCGAACTGGGCGGTGGGATCCTCATACTGGGGGTTGCCGAAGATGACGTAGGTCTTGGAGGGCTTGTGGACGAAGACATCAACCTGGGTCATGTTGAAGGTGGCACCGGCGCGCTTGAGCTTAGCGAAGCGCACACCAACGCGCTCGAGACCAGCCTTCTCGAAAGCAGCGCGGGCCTTAGCCTCAGCACGGGAGATCTGGCGGGGGGGGATCTCGGGAACAGCGGGAGTCTCCTCCTTGATTTCTTCGACAACGGGCTTAGTATCGGCCATAGAGCAACAAAACAAATCCACAAAAAAAAAACGATTTATGAACTTCAGACTGTTTAATGACCCAAATTCGACTCCAACTTTGACGATGATCGTATGACGTATCTCGCTCATTTATATGTGACCAGTGTTGCCGCCAGCGCTAGGAGCACCGCCGCCCATCCCTCCAAAGAGGCTGGCGAGCCCCCCCATGCCGCCGAGATTGCCCATCACCTTGGAGATGATGGGGCTGACGTCGGGATCCGACATAAAGCGCATCGCCGCCATGGGGCCGTCAGATTGCACGGCACGCGCGATCTCCTGCAGCTTGCCCGACTCCTTGAGGCGGATGAAGTCAGGGTCTTCCTTGAGGCTGGCAAAGGCGGGGAAAGCGGAGAATAATCCATCAAGGACCGAGTCGACCGAGGAGTCGCCCCCCGAAGTCTCCTCCGCGACAGGGGCGGAGGCCTCCGCGGGTGTCTCTGTCTGGGGTGCGGCACCGCCCATCATCTGGCCCATCAAACCTTGGAGGGCAGGGTTGTTGAGGAGCCCGCCAGGCCCACCCAGGTCCAGCCCGCCAGTCGACGGGGCGGGACGCGTGTCCGCCTGCTCGAGCTTGGCCTTAGCGACGGCGAGGTTGCTCTTGGCGACCTCATTGTCGGGGTCGAGGGCGAGTGCTCTCCGGTAATGTGTGATGCAGGTGCGATAGTCCTCCTGGGCGAACGAGATGGCACCCATGCGGGAGAAAGCCTTGGCGTACGTCGGGTCGATCTCGATGGCCCTACAGCAGTCGGCCATAGCCTTCTCGTGTTGCTCGAGCTTCATGTATCCGGCCGCACGGTTACAGTAGTACACGGGATCCTCGTCGATCTCGATCGCCTGGGTGTACAGGTCGATGGCATCACCCACGTTGCCCGCGCGGATCGCATCGTTGCCCTTGGTCTTGATCTCGACGGCACGAGCCTTGTCGGCGTCGGAAACAGGGCCCTTCTTGGTGCCAGTGACATCCGCGATGCCGGTTTTGAAGATCTCCTCAAGCCCGGCACCACACTCGAAGCCCTTGCGCATGTTAGGCTCGATGTCCATGAGGTATGCGTCCTCAAGAGCAGACGATGCCGCCTCGAGCGCATCCTGGGTGTCCAGGGAGGCGTCCTTCTGCAGCAGCTCGAGATACTGCTGGATATAGTAGATAAGCTTCACGTTAGGTTGCATTGTCTGATGAGGACTGCTGTGTTATCAAGGCAGGTTCAGGTCGATGCGGTTTATTATTCGATGTCGTTTATCTAACTACGGCCCCGGTCTATTGTAATCGTCATAATACGGAGCTTGGTGAGACACATTCTGACATTTTTCTTTATCAATGCCCGTTTATAGTTCTCACAAGTGCCAACTCAGACAAAGGTAAATGTGTGAATTGCTCAACCCCCAAGGCGAGGATGAGATAGGATGTCATGCGGGACATCCATTGTGCCTTAAGTCCCTCAGCCACCAACCACCATACACTTAAATTGCATGCCGCCTCTGGGCTTAATTTTTACACCGTTTTGGCAGTGTCATGCCCCCCCAACCCTTCCTCGACCCGCTTCTGGCGGGCCTTAAGCCTCCGCCTGAACGACCGATTATTCTCCGCGAAGTCCTTGAACGCCCTCACCCTTCCTAACCCGAGGGCGTCAATCCATCGCCTGCCGCCCTCCTTGGTGACCGCCTCGATGAGCAAGTCCTTTCCCACGTCCCTCCAGCCCCCAATCATGTCGATCGTCTCCGCTCGGTCCGGATCATCCGCAGGGTTCGTCTTTGTTAGTGTCTGGGCGTGGAACGTCTCTTCTGGAGCCATGGGGTCCGCTCCAACGGGTCTACATCTGTAGCATCCGTCCCCTATCGCTTCCCCGACCCGTACCCGGAGTACTGTGAGTCTGTGGGGGGCATCATCGGTGTCAGCCTTCCATACATCCGCGAGTTCGCCCGTATTGAACGTAGCGTGGGCTGGGAGCGGCATGGATGGGGCCCGAGCCTCCCTCTTACGTCTCTCTCGTTCTGCCTTGCTGGCCTTCGCTGCGTGTCGCTCAGCCTCCACTTCCACAGCTCTTCGCTCCATCCTTGCTGCCATAGCCTGTGAGAAACGCGGATTCTCATCCTTGAAGCGCCTAACAACCATTAATTCCCTCAGTGGCACCGCATTAACCCAGTGGGCGATGGACTCACCTTCGTATCGCCCTCTGATGAAGACTTCTCCGTCCACTTCCGTCCAGTCGATTAATTCGTGGAGGTATCGGGGCCGGTAGTACGTTTTGGCGCGTTCCTCTGCGATGCGTTGCGGTGTGATTCGCTTTCCGATGTATTTCTCAAGTTCGAGCCCGTGTCTGGCGATCTCAGTTGGCCCTAGGCCGTCAGGCTTGTTCGTGAGGGACAGCTTATCATCGCCGACGTCAACTATCCAACATCTCCGTTGTTCATCACGCCGCGCGACCCTATACGGCCCCACCCGCCCGAGTTGAGGCTTCCTCTGCCCATCCACGTGTTCCCAGTGGACCCAGTCTCCCGGCTGAAGGGGTGAGGGTACGCGCTGCACCATGTGGCCTCGGGTCGACGCCTGGGACACCGCCCGGGGTGTGTCGTCGATGGGGATGATGCATGTGGATGGGGAAGGCATGGACATGGTGGGCATGGCGGACTGGGATCGGATTGGTTGGGTCGGGGCGGGGGGGTCGTCATTAACGTTAACCCCGGGAGGGCCATCAGTGTCGTCGACGATACTCATCGAGGAGGTCGGCAGGTGCTGTCCGAGGCCGAACTGTGGCACGAACTGCCCCTGGCCCCAATGTGCTTGGGAAGCGATGATGCTAGCTTGGCCCGGCGGCGTGGTCTGTCTCGCCTGCAGCACGGGCAGCATGACGTCGTCCCGTGCGAGTGCGGTCGATACGCCGTACCGCATGTCGATATCTGTTGAGGTGTGGGCACGAACGGGTGCCGGTGGCCCCAAGGATAGCTGTCTCTCAATTCCGGGAGGGACTTCGAGCATGCTGGCGGGCCGGACGGCAGGCTGACATATTTGGGGTGCGTTGATCTCCACATCCGTCGCCGTCTGAGTCATGGCGAACCGGGCAGCGGCGCGCCAATTGTTGAGTACGGCCCAATTCAATGTGACTGCCTCGCGTAGCTCTGCGGGAACCACCCCACCGAGGAACGAACGGAATTCCTGCTCTGCGGTGAGGTCGTGTTTGGTGGTCACCACAGCGAGCAGCTCTCCGAACGCATCGATGTATCTGGACAGCTCGTCACATCCCGAGCCCCTCATGGCGAATTGCAGAAGGGCGGTCGCTTGGGAACGGTCGCTGGGGCACAGGAAGTCGCGGATGTGGCCCACCCAGTAGCGGGATGTCTCGGGCAACGTGGACTCGGGTGTGGATCGTGATGTCGATGTCTGGTCAACGGGGATGGCCCATCCGTCTGTGATGACGGCTGCACTGGACGGCGGGGGCTGTGGCGGTTCATTACCGTCTTCCGCGTCTAATATTGTGTCAATTGTGGTTTCGGCGCCCAAGTAGTGGCCAAGCGCACGCTTGACCGCACCAGAGATACATTCGTGAAGTTTGTGCGTTCCACCGGCCGTTTTGTATTGGCTGAACAGGACAGCAAAGTCCAACCATGCGAGAAGAGACAACTGTCCTAGAATTGGCTCGGAGAGCGCTGCCATCTTCTCGCTTCAGTCGTTTTTGTGCTCGCTACATAAAGAGAAAATCAACTGATTCTCACTTTTACGTTTAACACGACACAAAGCGGCACACTGCAATGCTCCAATGGTGATGCCGCCACTCCGGCCTAATACATATAAACCAGAGTATACAATCAATTGACGATGTATCTATGGGGCGCCAGGGACACAGTCCACAGAGCCATCAACAGGCACAATAGGCCAGACGATAGGCGCGATAGGCACACATGAGCTGCTATCCCAAAGACCAGACCCCTGTTCGAAAAATGTCGGTCTCAGATGTTAAAGGTGGGTGCCACAAGGGCTTGGCGTCCATGACGTCAGTCGTCGTCCTCTGCAAAATAGGCGATGATCAACCCTACAGACCCACAACAGCAGTAGATGGCAAAACACACCATCAGGCAGGGCACGAGCACGGTGGCTATCGTCAGGGACGCGAGGGCGGGGACCACAGCACCCACCAGGAGCACTGAGACACACGAACTGACCATAACAGTGACCAGGATCATCATGTCGCGGCTGGCATCCGCTCCAGCGGCCTGTGGAGCAGCGATCGAGGCGGTATGGCGTGGAGAAAGGGCGTCATTTGTCGGTGCTGGCGATGCAGATAGTACACTCTTGACGGAAATGAGGAACACCAGCAGCACTGCCCAAGACAAGTGATTTCGCCGAGTTTTCCTCATTTTTCCTTTTGTTTTTTTTCCGCAAAAATTGTTTGGATCAGATCCCAAGTGTCCACAACAGCACAAGCTGCTAAACACCATGGGTGGAAGGTAATTTTTAACATTTGTCGGCCGAGGAATCGGGCGGGCACCCATTTGCAATCACGAAATATATTCGGTTGAGATCTATTCTCGACTGGTCAAAGATATGATTTGTGGACCGAGACAGCCGTGAGAGCCGAGACCCAGCTTGTGCCAATCGGACTTACAACCCTGCCACACTTTGTTAGTGTGAGATCAAAAAAGAAAAGATGGATTGCCTTGACCCAGGCCGGACATCCATGAAGGTGTCCCGTACCGCATCCATGGTCCCTAGGCTATAGACAACAACTATACTACATAGGTACCAGGTACTCGCTGACCCACCTTTTTTCACACGTCGACCGGGAGTCGGCCAGGTCGGTACAATGTGATAATCATCAAGTATCGCCTTTTACAGACCCCTTTCGCCCCGTGCTCGGCTTCCACCGCATCTTACCCGTGAAGGAGCTCGGTAATGCCCCTTCCCTCGGCAACGTTCGTCTACATTCGCTGCACAGCACGAGGAACTCACTATCCTCAAGCATGGGCTCTCCACCACACATATTATGCCACACATGCCGGCATCGGATGCACCACTGGCAGTAGTGGCCGTGCTGCTCTGACGCGGGGAGTAGGCACGACGCGCACACGTGTCCTGGGCACATGATGCCGCCTTCTCGTCGGATGAACGGTCCCTGTCTTCCTGCAGCCGCGTTGAGGGTCTGCATCATTCTGACACAGTGTTTGTGGTACCATGTGTTGCAGTCGGGGGCGCAGCACCGCACCAGTCCCCCGTCGTTATCGTCCATATCATGAGAGCTGCTCGGCGGGCCTGCTTGGTTACACCACGGTGCTCTACACACGTGATGTCCGGCCTTACAGTCATAACAGTACCACGGCTCCTCTGTGGGCACCTCCCTGAGTCCGAGGCACTCTAGACAGTACCCTTTATGGCATCCATCGCACCATATAATCCGGGCCGTCTCGGCGCCGTCGAGGCAGAAGAAACAAATGTCGTCGTCTTTGCGCGCGACGTCCACAAAGTCTTCAGGTAGTGGATATAGCAGGTGGTTGAGCGGGTGGCCCTGAGGCTGGCCCTTCTTTGGTTTTGTTGGTAAGGAAGGAGCTGGTCCGGACTCGGTCTGAACGGGCGGATGCTGAGGTGGCGGTGGCGGTAACTTCCGTTTTGACGCTGTCATCATCTCTTCGTCATATTTCTCGTCAAATTTGTCAACAACGGCCTGGTTTGAGAAGTCCTCGCGGTATATCCAGCTGGTTCGACTAAGTCCAATCCATGCAACCTCATAACACCTCTTTTGAGTCGCTGGATCAATTCGACGCTTGATTATCCGTTCAATATAATGTAATGGTTCCTGTTGCGCGCGCCGCTTGCTCATTCATGCTGTTGTCAGTCGATTTATAAACAACCCCGTCTCTAACTGAGCGACCCACACGCCGGACACGACGCGGGGCGCAGCTCTGTCAAGTACATCGTTATTAGTGACTTCCTTGCGCCAACACCCGGTGAGCCTACATCAGAAAATTTATTCCATGTTGATTCCTTGTCTACATCAATCTAGTGAAGGTGGACCCTGGTCTTGCGCTTGACCCCGCCAATCAGTGGCCGGCCGTTGAGCCGTGCGGCAACGTCCATGGGCCTTGTCTCGTCCGACAGGCCAATGACGAGTGTCGACGGGGTCTCCGGGGCGACGAACAGCGGCGACAGGGGAGCCAGCGCGGCCTGGATGTCTGCGATGACGTTGGCCATTTCCTCGTCCGTCACTCGGCGGTGCAGGGTGACGACAACGTAGTTGACGGGTCCAGACACACCAGAAGGGGCCGCGCGAAGTAACGACGTGATGGGCAGCCGCTCCACCTCGTTGGACCGTATGGACCCGTCTGTAGTGATCGGTGTGGTCACGACGGACCGGACGCCCTCGACCGCGCTAAGCGGTGGGGATGACATCATAGGATTTGTCTCAAAGTAGATGTGGTAGCTCGCTGGGCGAGACACGGCCCGGAGCTCCCCGCCATACTGCTCCTGCACTATCTTTGTGTTGTCTGTATGCGCCTTGTCGAACTCCACCACGAGTACTTGCTGTGAGGAGGGTGGCAAGGAGGAGAGAGTAACATTCCCAGTGCTTTTGGGCCTGGCAGCCGTGTGTTGAACATTATGCATCGAGAAGAAGCCCATCAGCACAGCAGCAACCGCTATTATGATGATGAAGAAGTTTAGTCTGGCCATTGGTTCACAGTCAGTAAAGTTTATGGTTTGCATCTGATTTCATCGCCTAGTCTCTCCTTCCTCTGCCTCTACCCCTACCGCCCCGTCCCCGGCCACCCCGTGCCTGGTCAGAGTCCCGGTTATAACCAGCCGCGCCGCCGCCTCTCCCGCCACGCCCGCCGCGTCCACCCCGGCCCCGGCCCCCGCGTCCGCCACGGGTATGGTCCCTGTCGTACCGCTGCTTGTTGTCGTCAATTTGAGTGTTGATTTTGGCAGCCGCGTCGTCGGACAGCCGCGCAAATTTGAGCTGAGTACCGCGAAGCATGTACTCCTCTACCGTCCAGTATTCATCGGACAGGTACGGGCGAATAGTGGCGTCCTTGAGCCGCAGATTCATCCATCTGTCAACCATTTCAAGCGTTCCAACGACTGTCGTGCCGTCTTTCTCCTCTAAAAACTAGTATTAGCATAGATAACTTGGAAACATACCACAGAATTGCCCTCGGTGAAGCGTAAGAGGTTTGTAGGCCGCATCTTTGTTTGTCGCTAATTTATAGTCCACTTTATAGTTTATGCATCCATCTACTGGTTAGACGTGCACCACCCTAACCCATGTTCAGTCCGGCCCGTTTATAGTTTCATTTATCCGATCCGCGCCTCTACCGCGGCATATCCAGCCTGAACTGGCTTGTGTGAACCGTCAGGCTCGGGTTCGCGGGCCGCTTCCAGTTCTGCCTCTGGGGCTCGCTATACCACGCGTTGATCTCCTGTTCGAGGAGCTTGGGGTCGGGTGAGAGGGGGCGGAACTGCTTTCCGCGCCGCAACTTGTAGGAGCCGAAGAACGGGACGAAAAGGACGGGGCACGGGGCGCCCGTGTGGCCGGCGATCGTCTCGCGGACGAACTTCATGACGTCGGTGATGGTGTTGCGGGTGGAGGGCTTCATCCAGACGCGCAGCTTCACACGGAAGTCCTTGCCCGGCGTGGCGTTGAAGTTCATCTCAGCGATGCTCACATGCCCGTAGTCCGGGATGGAGTTGCCTAGCATCGACAGCGTGATGTCGCGGATGGAATCCACGTACTGGCTGACCAGCTCAGGCTTGTCTCTCGCGGCAGCAAAGGGGAGCGTCACTTCAATGCGCCCACCCATCGCACACTGCTCGCTCTCCCACTGGGGAATGTTGGGTGCCTTGGCAACGAAGAAAGAGCCATGCAGAGTGTCCAGAGACGGCAAATTGTTCCACAAGTCAAAGAATGACTCCGCACAATCGAAAGTGTGCTTCAATTCTGGAGCCCAGGTCTTTGTGTTCAGAGTGTATAGCCTCCAGATGTCCTGAAGCTTCGTCTGAGTCGCCATCGCGAACAAGATAATGAAGTTCTTGTACTGTTTAGTACTATAAACCAAATCGAGACTCTTCTGGATATGTTTCCTAAAGTGATTCTGCATGGGTAAATGCGTGTCTTCCCAGAACACATTTAACCCAATTTGCTAACATCACAAAAAGATCAAAAGTATCAACAAAGCACAACACACACGAGAGTGTTGCATGTGATTCGCTGCACCAATGTTTATCATTAGGCAATCCTAACTCACCCCGCACCCCACACAGCGTCCAGGAACGGGCCATACTCGTAGAGCTGAGCGGCGGAGCGGGCAGGGGTGGGAGGGGGCGGCGGGCCCTCTACCACGGCAAACGTCGCCGCTGGCACATCGTGTGACCGATATAGCGCCATGATCTGGGCCACCCGGGCCAACCCCGCGGCAGGCCACCCCACCCCCTGCGTGACAGGCGCCTGGTCAGCCAGGTCGAGGCTGTGGTGGGTGGCAAAACCGAGTTCGCATGGGGTGAGCGCGACATGTTGCAGGTCGGCCGTCGGGCTGGGTGTGGGGAAGGCCTGCGCGACAGCCGTGTTGGCCTCACACAACCCCCCTTCCATAACAAAGACGTAGCGCCGGAGATCAGCATCCACGGCCTCTAGCTTGGCCTGCAGGCTGCCGAGGAGCGGGCCGCGGGGGACGTCTGAGCTGAGGAGGACGTTGACGAGCGCGTTACATGCAGATGAGGCTGGCGAGACGATGGGGACGTGCGCCGGGGGTGCTGCAAGCTTTTTGTCGTTCTCTGTCGTGTATGGGTCAAGGATATCGTAGAAAAACGTCACTAGACCGAGAACGCGGCCCGAAAACGAGTCGTTCGGAGTGAAGGCCTGCTCGATGTGGACATTTGCCTCGCCCAAACGATCTAGCAAGACATTTAGGGATGCTTCGGTCACTGCAAATGGCTTCCACGTCTGGGGTTCGGCCATACACGCCGATCTTTTGCCGGATGTCTGCTTTATAGACTAATATCGACCGAACGACCCGGCACGAGAACACAACAAGAAACACAAGAACGCGATAGAGCACCGACTGCCGGTTAGATTTATCCTCTGAATCACTGCTTGCGGTGGAGCCACTGTGATATGCGGCTCTGGATGCCCTGGTTCTGATAACCGACGGGCAGGCCCTGGATGTTGACAAACGTACGCCGGTTCGTCGTGGAGAACGTGTCCGCAGCAGACATGGGCATGTTTGGGTTCCCGAGCTGGATCTGCGACACGTTCCTGTACGCTGGGGGCCGGTAAGTCGGGGGCTGCAACGTGTTTCTGTGGGCCTTCACATCGTACGGAACAAGCGGCTTCTTGCCCCCGCTGGCGTGCGAGAGGTCCTTATAGTTCTGCTTATAGCTGGACTGAGCCGTGCGCGGACGTACAGGGCGGATGGGCGTAGAACTCCTCTTTGCGTATACCCGGACCTCCCCGTGGTCACGGTGCACTTTCATAGTGCCCGTGATATCCATACACTTCACGGGGGCCGGTTCGAGGGTCCTATTGGCCTTTGGTTGTCTAGTTGATTGCATACGGTTTGTTTTGTTTGTTTTTCAACAACCTTGATTTATAACTTCTCGTTTCCAATATTTAGTGGTCCATTCCATAGCATACACCCCCATTGCAGCGAATTCAGCTCAAATTTACGTCAACAACTTTATTTATAAATCGCGTTTTTGATTGACGTGTCCGGCGGGCCTGGACCTCGTTTGACACACCATACCACGTGCCAACACGAGACCGAACCACAGAGTACATGTGACCGCCTTGAATTTACCCTCTCCCCCTTCACGGCGCCCCTCTCTTGTGCTCGAGCCCGCTCTTGGTGAACTCCACCGGCCGAGCTCTCCTCGCCCCCTCACCTCCCGCGTCGCTCCCCTTGAACGCCGTCCCCGCCCTGGCCCCCGAGCTGGCGTCCCACGCCCCGTCGGATGCTGAGTACAGCTTCCGGGCGGCCTGGGCCCCAAAGAGTGGCGCTTCGTACAACTTGAACGTCGCGTCGTCCGTCCCCTGTCTCTGGGGCGCGTCCCGCAGGTACAGACTGGCTCCGAACTCCGACGTCGCCCCCGTCGGCTTGAGGCCCAGCGCCGCCCGCTCGCTCTCATCCCTTGCCCGCGTCCCGGTCCGCCCGCCCCGCCCCGGACGGGTACTACCGCCAGTTACGTCCCCAATCGCACCCGCCAGCTCTGCAGCGCGGGCCTTGAGTTCGGCCTCCTTGGCTGCCCGCTCCTTCTCCGCCTGCACGCGTTTCCGGGCCGCCCGAGCCTCGAGCGATTGGTGGATCTCTTCGGTGGCCTTCTGGAGCTCCTGGGCGTTCTCGAGATGCTTGTCATTGACCTCTGTGGAGTCCTCACGGCCCTGGGTCGCTGAGATCACCGCAAGGGACCGCATGAACGACTTCTTGTTCTTGTAACCAGACACACAGACTGGAACCTGCCATTCCTCCTTCTCGGCCTTTGAAAGACGCTTGGCTGGGGCGTGGTGAACGGGCACAGTCTCCTGGGCAAGGACCACCTCCTTGTGGCGCCGGGCACGGGA
>PPCM01001416.1_pt1 | contig 11026 bp, 11 predicted proteins | sample 1555541 | NCBI WGS metagenome assembly PPCM01 (sample SAMN05284479, study PRJNA326546) | Marine sediment metagenome, whole genome shotgun sequencing project. | isolation source: marine sediment | place: Germany: Wadden Sea | collected 2012-09-05 | reverse complement strand
CGCGTGCTTCTTCGGGAGTTCGGCCGGATGGGCGCCGACACGTCCAACAAGGTCTACCGCGCGCTGTCCGCGGTGTACATCTCGCCCGACCTCGTCACTGAGACCGAGTTCATCGCGGCAGGCGGGCAGGGTGAGGTCCGGCGCGCCGTGTTCAAGGACCGCGTCGTGTGCATCAAGAAGCTGCACTCGGCCCTAAACCACGACACACGGTCGCTCGAGGAGTTCGCGCGCGAGGGCGTCACGCTGCGTGGCCTCAAGCACCCCAACATCGTCCAGTTCATCGGCGCGACGTTCCACCCGCCCAACATCGCGATGATCATCGAGTTCTGCGACTTCGGCGCCATCAACGGCTACCAGAAGGCGCGCTCCAAGGAGGGCCGCCCGATCGCCCTCGACGAGATGGCCCGCCTGCTGGCTGGGGCGGCCGATGGGCTGGCGTTCCTCCATTCCAAGGGCCTGCTGCACCGCGACATCAAGCCCGCCAACATCCTGCTGGGCGTCAAGCGCGGCCGCCCCGTGCCCAAGGTCGCCGACCTCGGGCTGGCCACGAAGCAACGCCGTGACCTGACGTTCACGTCCGTCGGCACTCCGGGGTACGCGGCGCCCGAGGTGGTGAAGCAAGAGCAGTACGGGCCGGCTGCAGATGTCTTCTCGTTCGGGATGACGTTGTGGAGCTTGATGCACGGCGGCATCGACCCCTTCGAGGAGGTCACCCACTCATTTCGCATCCTCACCATGATCGGCGAGGGGCAACGGCCCGCCGTCAGCGCGGGGCTACCCGGCTGGGTCCAGCAGCTGATCCGGCAATGCTGGACGGCCGATCCCGCCGAGCGACCGGCTATGCGCGAGGTCGCCCGGCGGCTGCGGGAGGCGAAGGACGTCGAACTCTGCCAGAACCCGCTCGTTAATTTGTAAGCCGTTCTTGAACAAACAATAAATACATACAGTGCGCCGTTCATTCACTCGGCAACCCAATTCACCTGGCGCATCATCGTTTACTCCCCTTCTCACCTCTTGCCGAGAATGTCGCGCACGATGTCGTCATACCCGCGGCCCATGCTCAGCCCAATCGCCAGCTCCACTTCCTCATCCTCGGTCAGCACCACGTCGGCCACCTCCTCGTCGCCGAGTGGCACGGTACCCCCGGTCACGTTCATATCGTCGTAAAGGTCGCCGTCGTCGCCGTCCGTCTCGGCAATGAGAGGTGTCGCCTCCGCGTCCATCATCGACAGCTCCATCGCCCGTCGGATCTGCTCCTCTTCGGTCATCGGTGCATCTTCATCGATGAGGGCGGGCGTCTCGGGTGCGGCGGCGGCGGGGGCCCCGGCACCACCCTGATCCATGAGGCTCATCCGAATCGCCATCGCGAGGTCGGGGTCAACTTCCTCCATCTGCTCGTCTGATTCGGCCTGGAACACCCCGCTGCTGATGCAGTAATCGAGCGCGTTCATCCCACGTGGCACGGACACGTACCGGGAGCCCTCGCCCATCAGCTGCACGCACTGCTGGAGCACGGTAGGATCGGCCGAGGCAACGCCGGTCGGGTCGGGCATGTGAATAACGTCGAGCTTGGCACCGTTCTTTCGGAGGACTTCACACGCAGTGTTGACTTTGTCTGAAATGCCCGACGAAAGAGGGGAGCCGACAAAGACAACCACACGTTGCCGCTGCCGAGGGTCGCGTCTGTGCTTCAGTGTAAGGTTGGCGATCTTGAGGGTGCTCTCCAGATCGACGGCGGACTTGAGAGTCTGGGCAACTTCATCGCGGCTAACACGCTTCAGAAGGATGTCGCGACGAGTTGTAGGGGCACAGAGAAGGCGCGGCTCAGCCATTTGAACAAGGGCAACGGTAGCTTCCGCGTTTCTGAGGGACGACGGTACCACATGCGCCATGAAATCGCTCATCATGCTCAGACGGCTCGGGGTGCCATTCAGCATGAATTCAGTGTTATCTATACTGTGTTAAGGAATGGATGGGCCGCCATACCAGAGTACTATCGCTTCCATCCGTCGATGTGATGGGTATCAATGTTTTGACAAGATATAAATCGACTTATCGAAAAACCGTTCCGAGCTGTGCACCTTGGTGCGCACCATTCAACTATCTCCGTTTGGTGTCGTCTCGCGTCCCCAACTGCCACGGGGCACCCCCACTGATTAGTGTGATTTATCATCGCTGTAGCTACACGGGATGGTCCCCCGCCGTCCAGGCCAGGGGGGAGGGCGACGCCTCCTCCGTCTTGAGCTTGGGCTCAGGTTCGGCCTCGAGCTTGATGGATATCTCTCTGTATGCCAGATATGTAACAGTGAAGAAGAGCACCACGGAGCCGATGATGACTAGGGTAAAGACCCCGGCGTGGGACGATAGAGACTGGCCCTCAAGGTCCGACAGGTCGGCGAGGAGCCCCCCGAGGTACGTGTAGAGCAGCATGCCCGGGATACATCCAAGGGCGGAGGGGATAATGTATGTGAGATACGAGACGGCGCTGAGGCCGTAGATGTAGTTGAGGTAGGGGAAGGGGAAGAGCGGCGAGAGGCGCGTCAGACCGATGAGGGCGGGGGACGGGTGGGTCAAGGCACGCTGGAACCGGGCGAGCTTGGGACGTTTATCGACCATGGCCTGGATGGTGTCGCCAATGAGGAAGCGGGCCAGAAGAAAGCCGGCAGACTCGCAAAGCACGCAACCGATCCACACAAAGATGGCGCCGACCCACGTGCCCCAGACAATGCCGGCCCCCATGTTCAGTGGCGTCCCTGGGATGAAACAAGTCACAGTGATACCAAAAATGATGGAGAAGAGGGGACCTGAAATGATGAGCGGGACACCCTGGAGCCAACGGAGAAGCGTCAAGAATAGAGCAACAATGGGAATGTCAATAGCATAGCACAACACTCCAAACCCAAGAAAAGAACCGATGAAAACGAGGAAAACAATAGTTTTGGCATTAATCTCTGACGGACGGACTGGCATGGTCATTTTGCCTCTCAACATCGCCATATCGACCATCGTGGACTCTGGGAGGACGAGGGTGGAGAAGACGCGCTCAGACCTAATTTGTGAAAGTGAGAATTGTTGACGACTGGTTGTCGTGCGAATGAGGAGGGGACGATGTCAAATATGGTGGGTCTACCGAAAAGCTGAAATGCTATAAAGATGCCGCAAAAATCAAAACGTCGGGCAAATATTTTTTGGTTTTTGACGTGTTCGGTCAGCGAAGAGGCTCTCGCAGTGTATAGTTCCTGGATGAGTCGAGTTTTAGCTTTCTAATGAGCACCAAGTTCGCCGGTTGACCCCATTCCAAAATGATAGTTGCCAAACGGTAGTAGTAAATGCCGTCTGTATGCTTGGTTTGGTGTTTGCCCTTCACGGTGACACCCATATTTCAGACCATAAATGGCCGAAGAATTTCCTGAAAGCTGAAAATGCTCACAGGCATTCACCAAAACACTACAGAACTCGAAGAGCAGCTGGAGGAGGCCCGGAAGAGTCTTAAAGAGATGCAGGTCAAGGTCGTTCACTACGATAAGATCCGGGACACGTTCCACAGCCTGCAGCATAGCCATACCAAGTTCACCCAACAGCGGGAGGCTGTCAAGACCAAGCTATCCTCTTCTGTGCCCGAAGGTGATCTCCAAGGCTACATTCAAAAGATGAAGGTGTTCCGCGACGGTGCCAACAAGCTTATTTCTCTCAACGAGCGGATTGACGCCTCCAAGCGGAATGTAACTGGCCTGATGGCCCGCGAGAAGGAGCTCACGGCCCACCACGCCAAGATGCGGATGTACAACGAGCAGCGGGACCCCGAGCAGCTTCTGACGATGTGCCGGGGCCGCCATCTTGCGCTTCGGACCATGCTCGACAAGGAGCTCCCCGACGCCCTCAGTGCCGCGCGAACCGAGCTCCAGGACATGACGCTCGGCGATGATATCGACACTCTGGTCGCTGAGGCCCAGGCGGAGGAGGAGTCTCTCCTTAGCGAGCTGCGGGTCGCCGGTGCTCGCGTTGAAGAGTTCCGCGGGCAACTGAAGGAGAAGAGGCAGCGTGCGATGGATAGCGGGGACGATAACGCGCTCCTCGTCCTCCAGAACACGGTGGCGTCACTGACCACGCGGGACAGGGAACTGCAGGAGGCTGAGGCCGAGGTGAAGGGTGCCATAGCCGGGATCGACGCCGAGCTGGACAGGAAGGGCGAAGGACAATACACAGAGCTGCAATACAAGAGGGCTAGGAACGCGGCAGACGCGCTAGGTGCTACAGACAAGCAGCAGCGGCAGCAAAAGGCGTTCCTTCAACAGGAAGCCGCGATTCTCAACGACACCCGAGAGATTCTCAGTGAGCTCGGGGCTGAGCTGGGGATCCACTCGACGCCCCTTGCTGGTGCCGAGGCAGCCAACATGCAGAAGATCTTGACGGACGTTGAGGCGGCGGTGGCCATGAAGATGAAGGACATCAAGGCCGAGACCGAGCGCAGGAATACCAAACGCGCGGAATTGAAGGAGTTCGCCGCGGACGTCGAGGCGGAGGCGGCCGTGTACAAGGCAGCGACGGACGGCGTGGAAGCCGAGACACTTCGTCTGAGAAAGGAGGTAGCTGAAGGGGAACGGGCCGTTGGGCAGCTGGAGGCCGAGGCGCACCGCATCACGATCGCCCAGCACCACGACACAGTCAAGCTTTCGCTTCTTCAGGGCCCGGAGTACGGGGCGGTCATGGCGGGGCTGGACGACGCGATCAGGGCCCGCAGTGAGTATCTCAGAGAGGTGAGGGGCCGCCAGAGGTACCTCAAGGAGAACAGAGGCAGATTGGAGGCCCAGAAGGGCATGTTCGACGGGCTCGCGGCCCTGCTGCAGGCCAAGCTGAGCACGGCGCCGTCCGGGGGCCTCGGCATGGAGGACACGCTGGACATGGCTCTCGGCGTGGGGGACACGCAGAGGTTGATGTCTGTGGCCGGCGGGATGTAAATTATGATGGGTATTAAAGGGGGATAAAGATGAAGATCGATAATCCGCAGCGTTTACATCTATTCGTCGTCCCCGGGCATCGCCTTCTTCGCTCCGCGCTTCCCCAATCTCTTCCTTGGCTTCCGATCCCCCTCTTTCACGGGTTCAGCCGGTCCACCGGTGACCTTCTTCTTCATGCTCATCGGGTTGGCGCCCTTCTTCTTCCTCGTCTTGTGGGGCTGTTTCGGGACCGTTTTCTCCTCAGGCGCGGCGTCCTCCTGCGCGGTAGAGTTGTTCCGTGCGTCGCTAAAGGCCTTACTCACAGCGCTTGGTCTCTCGAGCACGAGTCTGTCCTGTACCATATACAACAGAGGCACACCCGGGATAGACCGCAGCTTGGCCCGCAGAGTGAAGTCCTGCGTCGCCACCATCAGGCCCTGGGCGTTGGGCAGCGGGCAGTACGCCTCTGCGGCCTTGATTAGCGCCTCCACATCCACCTCACCATCCTCCTTCATGCAGCCGTCGGGCATCGTGAACAGGCTCCAGATGCACTGGTCCACGGTCTGCTTGGTGTCCTTGTGGCCGCAGTCCAGCCGCCGGATGCCGACATTCCTGCTCTCAGTCAACCGGAGGGCCGAGCGAGCATCAACGTTCGTGTCCTCGAGCTTGGAGAGGCCGCGGAGCTCATCAACGACGCAGTACGACGTATATATCACAGGAGGCCTGTCTTGACGAGATCCGCTGTCGAGAACCTGCGAGAACACCTCTTTGGGCTGAACACCTTGCTGAACTAGGTGATTGAGGAAAGTACCATCCAGTAAAATCCTGTAGGCGGGCTTAAAGCCGTATGCGCGCTCAAAGAACTCCATGTCCTTCCGGGCTGCCTTCTTTCTGTCCTTCCGCATCCCTTTTTCCAAATCCGACTATAAATCCTTTAAATCAACTGTTTTGAAGTGAAACCGTGAAGCATTAGGCTTGGTTGAGTTTCGCGTGCACTATCAATTAACGTTGTCACCGCCCAGTAAACCCCCTCTGTGATCCGCAGTCTTTATGTCTAATACACGGTTCGGCCCTGGGGCATCATCACGTTGCCCTGCCGGCTAACCTTCTTCTTGTCGTGTTTCGCCTTCAGCACCTTGGCGGCTTTTTTCTTTCCCTCGCGTATCTTGCGGGCCTCCTCCTTGATGGCGGCCTTCCTCGCTTTCCTTTCCTCCGGCGTCTCGTCCTTCCTCCGACCCACGCCCCGGTCCTCCTTCGTGCCCTTCTCAACTTCGGGCTGCTCGTGTTTCCGTTCGATGATCCCGAGCGGGAGGCCCTTCTTCCCTATTGCAATCTTGTGTGACCCGTCCGGCCCGATGATGCGGGGTCGGTGCTCCCCGGTGCCATCGTACGCCTTGTCGTCCACATCCTCCCGGAGTCCCGTCGTGATGGTCACCGGCACGAACGTGTCCCGGTCGGCGTCGATCAGCTGCTTGGTCTTGGCCAGCTCTTCGGGCCCCATCCTGATAGCCGCGGCGACCCGGCCCAGCTCTACCCGGTCGTTGCGATCGGCCGTGTATCCAGCCACGAGGTCATCCGCGACCTCATCAATGTCGAAGCCCGCCTCGCTAACCTCTTCATCGTCGGAGGTGCCGTCAAAGTACTCGCCAAACTCAGACCCGATGCTAAAATCATCATCCTCGCCCTCAAACCGGACCCCGTGGGCCTCATGACCGTCCTCGCCGACATCCATATCACCGAACTGCTCCTCGAGCTCATCTTGAAGCGCGCCGACCTCATCCTCGTCGGCGCTGTCCATCTCTACCTCCATGCCCTCAGGAAGCTCGAAATCATCGTCAGAGCCGAAGATATCGTCGTTCTTGGGAGCGTTGAGATCAAACTCGGGGATGTCACGGGCAGCAGCCTCCTCCAAGTCCATGTTCGGGGGAGCTACCTCCTCCCATTGGTTTGCTTGCTCTCCACCCTCGGCGGCACCGGCTCCTAGGAATTCTGTGTTCTGTAGCTTGTATACCCGCGCGTTCTTCTTATCTATGAAGGGCTTGGGCATCCGTTACGGCGACTTCGGCTTCACTTCTGTAAATCGAACCATCGATTTCAATACCGACAACAGCTCCGTTGACCGCGTTGCCGAGTGTTATGGCACCGGCATGTGGCCAATCTAACCATCTTTGAGGCGACTGAAAATGTACTGTTTAGTTACACAATAACTCATCCCAGACAGCAACAAGTAGCCCTCCCAGCCCTACCCCGTGGCCTCAGCGAGCCCGACTCCGGGTAAGTCCTCGACCTTCACCGTCTCGACCAATATGTCGTACGGCAGGAAGCAGTACCGCTCCCGGACGGTGGCCGGGTCCTCGTCTCGCCCCGTGACGTACCCCGTGTTCCGAATAAATATGCGGGACGTCTGGGCGATGAGTCGGCGCCGGTACGGGAGCCACTCCTCATTGTACCGAGCGACTGCAAGGTCGACTGTGTTGGCGTCGACAAAAACGATGAGGGCCTCTGACGCGCCCATTGCGGCCATGGCGAACCCCGCGAGGAGCCTGGGAATGCGTCCCGCCTTAGTCTTCGTCGGGGTGTCAAGCACATCCTGCTTTACGGCGGGAGGGAAGAGAAGGATAGGACAGCGGACGTTCTTGCCGTACGTGCCGTAAATGATGGACTGGAACTGATACCTTTCGCGGATGATGACGTACGTCGTCTTGTGAAAGTATGGTGAAAGCGAGAGATTGCTGACGACACCCTTCTCGCCCTCTATAAGCGTTCGAATATAGTCAAGCCGGGATGCATCAAAGCTGAAGTGGTGCGGAAGAAGGTTAGCATTCAGGTTAACATGTCCGGCCTGTAGAATAGTATCAATATTGACCACGAAGCGCTCGCGGCCACCAGCAATCAGCTCCATCGCCCACCGAAGGAGGGATGTGGTTCCCTTCTCCTGATAGTCCGATTCAAGTTTGTAGTGGTCCTTTGCATTGGTTTTAGCGGCCTGTGCAGCCTCGTTGTGGGTTTTCTCACTTTGCATTTTCGTGAGTTCTGTGGGCGAGTGTTTTATTACCGAAAAACGTGTGCTTAACATCGAACGCGGGGATAATTGAACCGGATGAAAGGCAGTATTGGCTTTCACCAGAAAACTATAAACAGTTTGCCGGACAAAGCAGAGAGACGATGGCGGCGTGACTTAACCTGTCCAACGATGCCAGTGCTAACAATCACACGACGAGCCCTAGGCACAAGACACACTCTTGGCATGGTCTAAAGCCCACACATCGATCAGTAGTTCAGACACGACCCGTCTTGTTTATGTTCAACGCCCGGCAGGAATGCATCGGCCGCCTCTCATGTGGTTCTCATGGTAGGTACATAGTGGGCCCATCTACATGGTCCAGTCGGTCTCAGCGAGGATGCTCTCGACAAAATCTGGGTTAGAGGAGGGCCTGGGAACTAACCGCTGGTCTCACGGTACAGCCCACCGCAGTTCTGGGCGCGCTTGATAGCCTTGGACGTGATCAGAGACCCGCTAAAGCACTTCTCGTGGCACACGGCTGAAATGCGAAGGACCTTCTGTCTCCAGGCGAATCCGGCCTCGTTCATGGCAATCTTCTGGTCTGTATGAGAAGCACGCGGCATGCACTAACCAATCTTCTTCTCGGATACAGCAATCTCCTTCAAATGACTCTTCAAACCCATCTTTTGTATTCTGCAATAAAACGACGTCCTCACTAGGGACCTTGATTGCAAGACAAAACTCACGAGATGGGTGTGATTAACGTGTCGCCACGATCTCATGGGGTTGGCCTTTCACGACCGGCATTTCTTTTCGATTGAATCGTTTCTAGATATGCCTCTCTGTGAGCTGTATGGCGGCGCACTGAGCGTGGTGATGCCGAAGGATCTGCAAGATATCTCCAATGATCCGATTCGGGAGATCCCGGACCACCAGCACGTGTTCATGGCGATGGGCGTCCATTACAGTGCCATTATTGAGCTCTGCGAGCTGTACCCCGAAGAGAACCTTTCCAAGGCAGTTCTCAAGCACTATGAGGAGTTAGTTAAGATCAACGAGGCCACCTCGACGGAAGCGATGATGGTTATGGAGATCGCCCCCACGCCCGACCAGGCGACGCGTCTCGGGGAGGATGCCGCGGTCGCTATGTGCGTTGGGACCCAAAGCATCAAGGGAGAGGTCGTCACAACCGTCCATGGCGTTTGCCGGATGCCCAGGAGCAACACGGACGTTGTACTGTCCTTTATGAGCCCCGTGATGGACCGGACAGTGCTCATGGCCGCGTTTAAGGAGGCTGCGGCGTCAATTCGGGTCAACGACTGGGCGCTATTCGGGTGAGGCGTCGATTTGCCGGATAAACTAACTCACTGAATCATTGGTTATGAGACAGGCGAGGGGGGCAGGGTGTTGATGATTATAGGTGGCCACATTGTCTATACTATCTTACCTTACCATATATCAGCTATACACCTGGCGTACGTTCGTCTCACCCAAACCGAGGCTGACAGCAAGATTTACAGGCAGCACTGCAACAGATCAGACACTCAGTCGCCATAACCATCACCCGGCTCTCTCAATGCGTTCCTGCACGCCATTCTCCATCTCCGCGGCCAACTCCCCGAGCTCTGCCGGCTTCTCGTCCTCGGCCAGCAGCGAGGCAATGTATCTCAGGACGGGGTCCTCGTCAGGTCCGTCTGGGAGCTCGGGCTCGCCGGCATCCAGCTCTATGCCACGTACGATATCCCTTGCGAATTCGTCCTTGCTCAGAAGGGCTCGCTGGGTTTCCATGCTCTCAGAAAACTCTGATGAAAACGTCTTGCGCCACTCTAGGTACATCGACAGGAAACCTGTAAGGTACTTCTTCAGTTGGCTCCGCTCGCGTCTCTGTTCTGGGTCCTTGGTTCTCTTTTTTGTCAATAGCTTGAGCTTATCTAGCAATCCAGACTGCATCAAGCATTGTACAACAAGGTATGTGGGGAAATGTTCAAGCATTTGCATGCATTTCTTAGTGAACTCCTCAGCTTCGTCTCCCCAAAGCTCCTCAGGGTTTGGTTCCTCTGGTGTCATCAGCTTTTGAAGAATTTCCAAAAATGTCATTTATAATCGAGTAACTCGTCGAATATTACAAGGGCGACGATGATACCCATGGGATATGGTGTCGGTTCACGGGACCACTGTTAAAATTGCGAAAAGTTTGATCGGATTCCAGTGAAGAGCGGAACGAGAATGGGCACAGACACAGCGACAGCCAAGGATTACTACTTCGATAGCTACTCCCACTACGGAATCCACGCTGAGATGCTGGGAGACACGCAGCGGACGCTTGCTTACCGCGATGCGATCAAGAAGAACCCCGAGCTGTTCGAGGGCAAGACTGTTCTCGACGTTGGCTGTGGTACTGGTATTCTCTCGTTCTTTGCGCTTCAGGCCGGCGCCAAGCACGTCTACGCTGTCGATGCCTCAGACATAGTGCTTAAGGCTCGCGAGATTGCTACCCTCAATGGCTTTGGCCCCGACCGGATCACGTTCATCCACGGCAAGCTTGAAGACATCAAGCTCGGCGGCCAGATCCCCGACCGCGTCGACGTCATCATCTCCGAGTGGATGGGGTTTGTCGATCCACCCACCCCTTACCCAGCTACTGCGCGCTGTACGAGTCCATGCTCGATTCCGTGATCCGGGCCCGCGACGACTTCCTTGTGGAGGGCGGCGCTATCCTCCCCAACAAGTTCCAGATGTACTTCGCCACGCTTGCCGACTCTGACGGCTTCGAGGACAAGGTTGAGTCCTGGCGCAATGTGTATGGCTTCAACTATGAGCCCATCCGGTCCTGGGCGGTGACTGAGCCCGTGACCGACACCGTCACGCCCCGCAACGTCATCTCCCGCCCCGTGTCCGTCATGGAGATCGACATCATGACGGCCACCATCCCCGACCTCGACTTCACCGCCCAGTTCACCCTCCCCACCGTTCGGGAGGCGTGGGCCCAGGGCTTCGTGGGGTGGTTCAACGTTGACTTTGATATGGGGTCGACCGCCGTCGCGCTCAACACCTCGCCGTGGCACAAGTACACGCACTGGCAGCA
>PPCM01001415.1_pt1 | contig 11026 bp, 10 predicted proteins | sample 1555541 | NCBI WGS metagenome assembly PPCM01 (sample SAMN05284479, study PRJNA326546) | Marine sediment metagenome, whole genome shotgun sequencing project. | isolation source: marine sediment | place: Germany: Wadden Sea | collected 2012-09-05 | reverse complement strand
AGCATTCTTTCATAGGCATTCCATTTATCCAAAGCACTTTTGAGTTCGATTTCATCATGCTCAATCATAAATACTAACACCATGAAGATATCCAACACCGCTCTCAGGGAATAAAATGCAGCATCAAAGAATCCCTGTTCATATTGCGAGATAGCATTTGAAACCATATGCTCTGACTCAACCATAAAATTGAATGAAACACCGACACCTACCCTTCCAGAAATACATCTAGAAACCGCAGAATGTAAATCTTGGATATATTCAAGCTTTTTTTCAATTGTTCTCTCTTGCAAATGATTCTTAAAAAAGAAATCACTGTAGCTATTAGTACTCATTTGGTCAATTTCCTTCCAATAAGATGTCTTCAATCAACGGTTCAACACCGTAGGCAATTAAATCATCTATTTTTCTCTTCGTATTAAATCTATTATAGTGATTTGCAACACGATATAATATCAAGGCACTTTTTTCCTTGATTAAATAATCGAACTTACCTTGAATAAGTTCTGTTCCGACTTCTAGTAACCTATCCAGTGAATCAAATCCCCTAGCGAATTTTTTGGGTTCAATTCCATTTCCTAATGAATCAACGATGCTATCCAACAGTCCTAAAACTAGAGGTAGTTCTTTCGACTGATAACTATCTACAATCTCTAAAAAAATTCTGATAATATGATAGTCCTCGTTAATTACAAACAAAAAGAACTTCTCATCGTTTAGATTTACTAAGTAAGAGAAAACATCATCATCTAATATCCCTTCCGAGATTTTTTTTACAACTGTTCGCTCTAAGTTTATTCTTTCTATCCCATTTCGATATTTTTTAAAGTCCTCATATAATTCTTCAGCACTTGAATATCTTTTCAGTCTTTCGAGAGAAGTTGCTCTATAAGTAACAGACTTATACTTATGGTTTTGGTCATATGCCAATCCACTAAAAATGAAATTGATGATCCTTCCTAACGAATAGACATCCGAATATTTATCACCATCCTGAAGTTTAGTAAATTGCTCTGGAGAAACAAACAGTGGTGTTCCATAACCATTTGTTGAGTTTGTTTCATGAGAATACATCTCCTTAAAGTCCTTCCCTAAGCCAAAATCACAAATTCTTACATATCCGTTTTTCAACATAACATTATTTGGACTTAAGTCACGGTGGATAATGTTTTCTTTATGAACATCTGACATTGTAGCGAGAATTTGCATTACTAGAAGTTCCTTTGTTTCCTCACTAAGTGAGTTATCTTTTATATAGTCAGTCAATGTTACTTCACAAAGTTCCATAGTATAACAGTACTCGTCATCATCAAAATCGAACACTTCTACTATTGTGTCTTTAACAGACTCAACAGAGTTAAGATTCTTAGTGATTTCGTACTCGCGTTTAAACCTATGTGTAACCGACTTACTAGACATATACTCATTCATTAACTTTTTAAGTACAATCCCTTTAGATTTCACAAGATAAACGTCAGCAAATCCACCTTTACCAATACCTACTAACTCATCATTAATCTCCTTAATACTGTAAGAACCTTTTTCATTTACCAAAATTTTATGATACTCCCTAAGTTTTTCATTCGTTATTGAGATAGCATTTGAAAGAAGATCAACAGACTCCTCTCTTGTTTTTCCCTCTGAGACAAAGAACTCTACACTATATATATGAGTAAGAAATGTGTTTAACTTGCCTTTATTATATATCTCAATCATTTTTTCTAGGGCTGCGTCTTTTCTTGATGGTTTAACAACTTGGCCCATAATCCTTGGAAAGTCGAAAGCCATTTGGTAATGATTCTCATAGAACTTCTTAATTTTACTCATTTCCTTGTAATCATATGGACCTGAATCAACATCACCAATAAATAACTTAGCAATAAACTCTAAAATATCTCTGTTCATGATTATAAACCCTCTTCTCCTTAATATCCCATTCGTATTTCAACATGCTTCGACATTGATTATCACGTTACTTATGGTACGGCTCGTCGTATCATTTTTAGTTGTAAATGTTAAGACTCTATAACAATAATTGAGTCGTATGATTTATAAACATAAACCTACGAAAAACTATAAACTCTTTCTTCTATTTTCTATACAACCTCCATATTCTATCGTTAGGATAGAACACTTCTCTGAAAACACCCGCATTGTCAAACTTTATATACCCCTTAAGAACTGGGTATCTTAATGCTCTTCTATTCACTTGAACATATTCAAGTCCCGGACTTTTATTGTCTGTTCGCTCAATATAAATGACTTCCATTTCTTGATTTTCTTGAAACAACTCATAAATTGTCTTTCCAAACTCTTCATATGTATTAGAACTTACATTATCCTGTTTCGTTTTACTGGTATCCTCATTGCCATCAACTATTTTCTTCTCTTGCTCAATCTCTTCTATATATGCTTTTGAGATCTTTTTGTTCACAATTAACCTTATTACAAGTAAAGAAACCGATATTATGAAAATTATGACATATATCCATAAAGGTATTGTAAATAGCCAAGTAATAAAATTGATAAGGGCCATGTATATAATTAGGAATACACAAACGAGGATTAAGAAAAAAGCCATACGAAGTTGTCCTGCATCAGCCCTAGACATCACGAATCCCAAACTCAAAATACTACCTACTAAAGAATATGCAATTGCGCCAGAAGTTGTAAATATTATTTTAACAACAATTTCATCGAGAATTGCAATCCCTGAAAAGGTCATTGTACCTATTATTAACCCTAATATCCATTTATTCCTCTCAAACATAGTCCTTCTCCTCATTATATTTCAGATTTAACAGTAACAAAAAGCAACGCAAAAATTGGGTGCAGTAATATCTTTATTAAGAAAGTAGTTGAATTTCCTTTTCGAAAAGGAGTACACAGCATGCATTCCTTTCGTCTAATTGAACTTGTATTTAAAACTAATATACTTAAGATATTTATGCTTCAACACTGAACTCTTCCTCTAGAATACTGTATAACTTCTTAAAAAATGGTGAAGTATCCTCTGAACAAATTAACTCAATTTTATTTTCACCGTTGACACAAAACTCAAGTAAACTAAACAACACATTGTTCGAATTTCCTGTTGTAAACTCATTTTCAGATATTGTCTTAATCACTGAATCATCTTCTCCATACAGTCTAATTTCACTTTTTACGAACTCGACTTTCATTTTAGTCCTCCTCAAAGAATAGGTTTCTATAACCAAATTTTTTTACTCTTCTTCGCAGTGCTTCCTTCCCACCATCAAGAATCAAGGATGCGATATTTAATATTGTATCCTCGTAACCTGTTGTATTCATAGATGTGTAACGGTAAGAATTTTTGCTTTCCATACAATCCGAATACATTTTGAAATTGTTATCATAATTTTGACAGAATACAATAGTATCACTATCACCTGATATTACTACGTTTGCATTATGAGAAACTACAATAATCTGCTTTTTATGTTTTAATTTACGTAGTTTTCTTACAATAGTTTTGTAGATCATTTCGTTATCTAAATCATCTTCAGGCTGATCTATAATTAATACCTTTTTGGACGAAGTATCAAGAATAATATTGAGTAAGATATCAGATCTTTGTCCAGGGGAAAGTGAGTCCCAAAGAACAAAACCTTCGTTGTTTATGTTTAGATATATTTTTTGCTCTAGTTCAGGTTCTGCTAACTCTGCATCTTTAAATCTATTATCCTTCGAATTATACAAAGCATTGAACTTCGCACCAAAATCTTGTTTTTCAAAAGTGTCGACAAGATAACTACTATCCACTAGATACAAACTCTTGTATTTCTCAAACATTTTATGAATCTGACTATCTATGACATTTGATTTATCGAACTTAGTTTCTAACTTTATAATGTATGAAAACTCCTCTTGGGAAAAACTATACTCAGTCTTATCTACTAGAATTTGTTCATACTGTTGTATTCTATTCGCTGTATCTCTTGTTCTCCTTAAGGAAGTAATTGAGTCATCAATATGCTTGACTATGTTTGTCATACTATCGTTCAAAATAAGTTCAACGTTAGAGGCATTATCTCTGATTCTGTTATTTATTCTTTTCACGACATCTAGAACTTTCTTTGTTCTTTGTAAATCTTTATCAATCAACTCATATAAAGGATTATGTATGGTTTCTTTATAATTTTCTAACTCTTTCGAAAATTTCGCAACCCTCTCTAGTAGATTAGCTCTTTGAACCTCACCATACTTGGAGATAGTAACGATATCTTCATTTGAATCCTCAATATTCTTACTTACAGTTGTAGTAAACTCAAGCTTTGATGTCTTCTCTTCAATAATTCGTTCTAATAAGGAAAACAACTCTAGAAATTTTGAGTTCAGTAAATTCTCCGGATTAGAATCAGAGTAATATCTATTATAATCGATTACATTTGAAAAGTCGGGTTCCATCTCTTTCAGCTTATAAAGCTTTACATAGTTATCTACTTGTTTATTTACATCATTCAAGTACTCACTTATAACTTTTTTTTCAGTCTTCTCTTGAGCAAAGTGAGATGATAGTCCCTCTGAAAACTTTTCGTAGTTATATGGAGCTTCACTTAAAAGGTTGTAAATATTAAATGTGTTCTCTCCTATCACTGAGTTTTTTTGCGTTATTATATCAAAATGATGTCTCTCCAACTTTCTAAAAGAATAGTTCCCTTTTAGTATTATTTCATCCAACTCAATTTGCTTAGAAATATCTGAACCTCTATATTTTGAAGTATCTCCGATGATGCATTTAAGTAAGTAACTCTTTCCACTTCCTCTTGGTCCAATTATACTATTTAACCCATCACCCAAAGTTATTTTAGTACCATCCTTTAGGTTAATCATGTCTATAACATAGTTGGAGGACTTATCATGTTTCAACTTTCTTCTAGTAGAAAATATCCTACTATAAGGATCTAAGAGAGCAAATTTTAGACCTTCATAACTCGGCGAAGACTTCATAAAGAATATTTTGTTAATATCATAATTACCTTCTCCATGAAAGTCTGTACCATATATTAACGCTGTATCGTTCTTTTCGAACATCTCTTTCAAGTCATTTAGGAAACTTAAATGATTTTCTCTTCTAGTAACTTCACTTACATCAGATATCTCACCATTATTGAATTTTTCGATTACACCTGACAAGTACTCATCTGTTTTTTTTATTTGATGCACAAGGTCTTGTTCTTGGTTTTTACTTTCAAAGCCAACAATAACATTATCTGAAATAAGATAGTTGATAATATCAAGTTTAGATTTATCATCTTTTACATGCTGATACCAACCACCATGGCTTTTGTTAAAGTGAGGTATAGCCAAATAAGACAATCCTAGTGAATTAACCCCTTTTATAACTTCACCAATATCAATCTCGGTACCTTGAATACTCCTTCTTTCCTCGATAGTTCCTGTTAATGTTGAATAACCATATATAGAATTAAATAGTTCATCTAGCAGTTCTCCTCTGGGTTTACATTGATCATCTAGATCCTTCAACTCAATATCATCAAAAATCATTAACCAGTGAATTTTTCCAGATGTATTTATTTCTATCCCAGGTAGGAGTTTTATTCCCTTAGCCTCAAACTGTTGCTCCAAAGTCAGATAATAGGAATAATTTAAAACATTATGATCAGTCTTGCAAACTACTCTCACATTTTTGCCGGTATTCGCTTCTGTTGAGGATGCAACCAACTCAATTGAGAACTGAGGCTTCCCTGCGTTCTGATAAGCATCAAAAGAGTCATCAGTATGAAAATGGATGTCTGTTAAATTATAATCTCTCATTCTTACCTCCAAATTAGATTTAATCTAATTTTATTATATCAAAGAACGCCTCAACGAAAAGTTACAAATTTTTTACTTTTCTACAAAGTAAAAGCCATTCATAAATGGCTTTGTTATGCGCTTTATAACATTATTTACAACTATTTATGATACGGCTCGTTATTATTGATTCTAAAAGTTCTATACACTTGTTCAAGTAAAATAACTTTCATTAGTTGATGGGGGAAAGTCATCTTAGAAAATGATAGTTTCAACTGTGCTTTGTTCAAAACTTCTCTAGATAAACCCAATGAACCACCAATTACAAAAGTAATATGCGAGGCATTATAAGTTTGTACGTCTTTTAGTTTTTGGGCTAGTTCTTCACTTGAAAGTTGTTTACCCTCTATTGCTAAAGCAATAAGAAAACTGTCTTTAAGCTTAGACAGTACTCTTTTTCCTTCTTTATCTTTAATAATTTCTATATCTTTTTGACTTAGATTATCTGGAGCATGTTCATCATTCACTTCAATTAAGTCTAGTTTTGTATATCTTGTTAGTCTTTTTGAGTACTCCTTAATTGCGTCTAAAAGATATTTTTCTTTTATTTTTCCAACTGTAATCACTGTTATTTTCATTCAATTCTACAACTCCATCTCAAAATAGTTCAATGTCATATTCCAAAGATTGATAATATCTTTTAACTCGTACCCAATCTTTAATAATACTTTGTTTGATCCTACATTATATGGATCCGCCAGTGCAATGACTCTATCTAGTCCATATTCCTCTGCGAGATCTTTCATTTTCCATGCGGCTTCTGAGGCAAATCCTTTACCCCAATACTCCTCATGCAGTCCATACATAATTTCGTATTTGTCAAACTCTTTTACAAAGGTCACACCAGCGTACCCCATCAATTTATTTGATTTCTTTTCAACAAGTGCGAAAATAGTATTCTTTCCCTCTACAAAGTTATCAATAAAATAACTCAACCACTTCTGACACCTTTCTTTTGAGACAGCGGTTTTATCGGGTAAATATTTTGTAACATTATCGTTATGTAGTATTTCATAAAGTGCATCAAAATCATCTTTAGTAAACTTTCTATAACTCAGTCTTCTCGATTCCATCGACTCACTCCTTTTTATTTATTATATCATTATCCGCCTTTTCTAAAAACTCAGAACTATAAAAGAACTCCAAGCGGAGTTCTTATTTTTTGCTTTCTTCCTTACTTAATCCCACTAAGAATTTATAAGTAAAGGTGTCTTCTCTTTTTTTATTATATTTTGTAGCTAAATTAGTAATGTATTCACGTACTTCAATAAATTCTTCTTCTGTTAATTCCAGTTGATTAGCCACAATATAACTAGTATCTTCTTTTTGAGATTCTACGGCTAAGGCAGATGACTTCATAAAACTTTCTTTAAAGTCCTCCAACATATTATGAAGAATAGAATGAATCTGAGGCATACGTTTTAAAATATCTGACTCATCTTCTTTTAAGGAAATTGTGAACTGCTTATGCGGCAGTTTATAATATTTAGCGTTGATTCCGTTAACTACCTCAACATGATCCAACTCCAAAAAATTAACCTTAAGCATTTTTTGTACATGATAATGTACTTTTGCTGGTACTTCTCCTAATATATCTGCACAACCTTTTACGGTTAAAGGTGTTTCACTTCTTTGAAATTCTCGAATGATCTTCATTCGATACGGATCATTAAAGACTTTTAACTCTTCCTCTGTTGTAATTACTTTAATATTATCATCCATATTATCACTCCTGAAAACATTATAACACAGCTATGCATCAACTGTTTATTTTGCTATTATTTACGATATTTTCTAATCAAAATGTCTTTATTGTTTTTTTCTATCAGTTGTTGATGTTTGTATTTGTTTTCATCGAGGTTGTTTAATCCCATACAGCATTCATTAAACATATGCAAACTCCTTTCTATTTAACTCAAATTTTCACAACATAAATCATTCATAACGTTAAATATAATCTATCGTCAAATTTATTTTAACGTTAATAATGTAATTTGTCAACCTTAACGTTAAAATAAATTTAACGTCACCAATAAACGATTCACAATTAAAAAAAAGGACAATGAGTCCTTTTTTTATCTATTAAAATTCATGAGAGAAATCCCAACCTCCATTACCACACATTCCGCTAGGGAAGCGAATAGCTATACTTGAAGGTAATTCTTCACCGTGCATAATTGAGTGAATTGAGAATAATTTATCATTTGCAAATAACTGACAATCTCCTGCTAATTTTTTGATTTTCAGATTTGAAGTACCTACGTACATTCCAAAGAAGCAGTGATTTCCATATCTTGATTCATCCATATTTAAGTAAATAGAATCTAATCTACATAGTCCTCTAAGCTCTGACAACATCACAATTACATATTCTCCACCAAAACTTTTCAGTGACAGAAGATCATCTCTTCTGTCAACATACTCGTTTATTTCAATATCATTCGTAAGTAACAACAGTTCTTGGGCAGTCTTTTCAACATCTTCAAAAACTTTTTTATGTTCTTTTGGATCAATATCAATTGAGATTGGCTCTTCAAACGACTCATCAACAATATTACTTTGCAACATAACTTCTGCCGTTGCGCCCTCATATAAATAAGTTTCAATGGTTTGTGATGTTATTTGATTTTTAAACGTTATTTGGATTTCATCATCTTTTTTCATACCGACAATTCGATAATTTTCACTTTTGAAGAAAAATATACTTTGACTTGAAAAATTACCAGATAAGATATTTAACTTTACCTCATTAATCTGCGTATATTCTCCCTCTTCGATATAAGCGATTAAACGCAGATTAGCTTTGTCTTGTTCAATGATTTCGCAATTCTCAAGTGTAGCTATTAAATCTAATAGTTCATTTTGTGTAGTTGTTCTTCTAAACAACATTTCACATAATTTTTTTATACTCTGTATTTTCATGTCTCCTTCTCCTTTAATCTCTCTTTTGGGAGTAATATGGATAAATGTATTGGTCACTCTGTACCTAGAAGGTGTAATTAAGAACTCTTTTTTAAATAGATTACTCAAATATTTTTGTGTTGAGTAACCATATGAATGAGCTAAGTATTCAACAGATTTATTTGTGTTTTTCAATTCTACAGCGATTTGAGTCAATCGTCTTTTGTTTACATATTGTTTAATGTTGTACCCAACATACTTATTGAATATTCTACTTAAATATGATTCTGAGTAATGGTAAAGTTCACTCAAATTTGCTAGTGTTATTTCGCATTGAACATGTTCTTCAATGTACTCTAATATATTATTTAAATCTTTCTCCATATTGTCCTCCTGTTGATCAACAACCATATTATACTGTGTTGTTTCTAGAAAAAGGTGCAATTATTTGTCATGTGATTTTGTAGTTTTACAAAGAAAAAGCCTAATATTAGGCTTACAGAACTATCAACGAACTAGCTTTATGCTGAAATGAATATTCCATATTTAAGGTTTCGAATTGCTCTATGATTTCTTTGTGTTTTATTTTTGCATCAAATGCAGTATTACATTCTTCAGATAAATGTATGAAGATAACTCCTCTTGTTCTATTTCCAATCACTTCTTTGAGGATTAATGCAGCTTGTTCATTCGAAAGATGACCCTGGTTACCCATGATTCTTTGTTTTAGGTAAAAAGGCCTTCTACTCTCAAGTAACAATTCAGGATCATAGTTCGATTCAAATAAATAATAATCTGCATTTTCAATCATTGAATTTAACTTCTGTGGTAAATATCCTGTGTCTGTAATATGAACTATTTTAATATCGTTTTCCTCAAGAATAAATCCTAGACTTTCTGCTGAATCATGAGAAGTCTTTATTGTGGTGACTTTGCAATTTCCTATCATAAATTCCTCTTCAACAAAATTTAGATTGTTGATATTGATTCCACTTTTTTGATTCGCATGCATTTTTCCATATGCCTTACTAGACAAGTAAACTTGAGCATCATGCTTTGCTAACAAACTAGGTATCCCATTTACATGATCAGAATGTTCGTGTGTTACCAAAACAGCATCTAGATCCTCTAGAATTATTTCATGTGTCGCCAACCTCTGAACAACTTGTCTGTGACTAATCCCACAATCGACCATGAACTTTGCAGTAGGAGTTTCGTAATATGTACAGTTTCCTTTTGAACCACTTGCTAAAACAGTAAATTTCATAATTATCTCACTTCTTCTCTTTTATATAATAGTATAATTAATTCTATCAAATCTGCATCCGTTTCTAAAGTTGTATTTTACGGGGTTATTTGGTATGATTATAAGTGCGAAATTTAATTAAATAGAAAGAATTTTAGGAGTGAAAAGTATGACAAAAAAAGACTTAATCAAAAGAGTTGCCCCTATGGCTACCGCTTTAATTGTTCTTGTAGTAATTGCATTCAGTTGTAGTGCACTTTCTGGGAACGATAAAAGCGCAAATATCTCTGATCCAGATGGTGTTTTTGCAACACTGGGAGATATTGAAGTAACAAATGAAGAAGTGTACGAAAGATTAATCAACCAATTTGGTGCGAAAGAACTTCGCACATTAATTGATACTAAATTATTATCAGAAGGTTCAGTAGATTATATTGACCTATCTCTAAACGATGCAGATTTCGATGTAAATGAATATGTTGAAAAAGCAAAATACGGTGGATACACATATACAGATGCACTAGATGTATTTACAGAAGAACAAATTGCAGAGTTAGAGGCATCATTCGAAGATAGACTTGTATACAATGGATATGAGTCAATGAATGATTACATTGCTGACTTATATTTAGAGAATGCAAGATCACTTTATACGAGAAATCAATTAATTGAAGAGGAAGCGATCACTGTTTCGGATCTCGTATATAAATATGAAAACAGCTATTATGACGAAGCAGTAGTAGTTGGAATTAGAGTAGACACTTTAGAGGAAGCTAGAAACTTATTGGCTGCTGAAGGTTTATCTACAAATGAAGATGGTTCATTTGCAGAAGACTACACTGATTTAGAAGTATTAATGGCGTATATTAATGTATACAACAAAGTGTATTCATACAGAGAAACACTTACACTAGCAGACACACAAGATGGTACAAATGAAGATATCGTATTTTCATTTGATGAACTAGTAAAAGAATCACCAGATTTAGCTGAGTTTATTTTTATGGTATTAGATACAGAGAACACAGTTGATGAAAGTTC
>PPCM01001414.1_pt1 | contig 11060 bp, 6 predicted proteins | sample 1555541 | NCBI WGS metagenome assembly PPCM01 (sample SAMN05284479, study PRJNA326546) | Marine sediment metagenome, whole genome shotgun sequencing project. | isolation source: marine sediment | place: Germany: Wadden Sea | collected 2012-09-05 | reverse complement strand
TTTCCAAATGGATAAAACTCTTGATGCACGACTTCATCTCTAATTGCAATATTATAGAGATTTCGAACATATCGAAGGTAGATTCCAACGGTTGAAACAGAACGCCCATCTTTTACCATCTTGTTTTCATAACTTTTCAAGAACTTAGGGCTTACCAACTCAAACGGTAAGATGCTTCTTTTCGTGTATTTTCTAATTGAAGTTAAGGCCTGCTTATAAGAGCTGGCTGTTTTGTTCCTGCTCTCACTAAATAGCTGAGCGATATATAAATCAAAATAAGAAAATAGATCGTTTGCTGCATTTTTGGACAACAATCGAGTTTCAAATTTCTCAAATGAGAAGACACCTATATTACCAAGAATATCATCTACCTCCTTGGTTAGTTCCCGAATCTGCTTATTGAGCTGTTTATGCTTCTTTAATATAGGCTTTTCTATGTAGGATTTTTCAAAGTCCTCCTTGGTTAAATTAAGTCCTGTACTGTATCTTTTCTTTTCTGTTCCAAAGAAGACTCTAAGCTTAACTGGGTAAGAATTGTCTTTTTTTGCTCTTCGTGTGTCTAAAGTAATTGAGTAGTTTACTCTTGAATTAACCATTATAGTTGATTTTATTTGATTCAAAGGTAACAAAAATTTGCCCACTAATTTGCCCACCAAATTATACAAAAAGGTGCAAATACATATAAAAACTATGATTTTGAGAAATTATAACACACAATAAAACAGCGTTTTAGTTATTTTTAGATATATCTAGTTGTATATTGGATCTGACTCATAATCAGGTGGTCCCTGGTTCGAGCCCGGGTGGGCCCACTTAAAAATCAAAGACTTGCACGTATCGTGCGAGTCTTTTTTCGTTTGCGGTGTAAGTATGGTGTAAACATCCGGTATCTTTTTCTTGGATTCTTTCACAAACTTTCGCGTGACATTTTGGTCATACAAGAATGGAGGATAGTTAAACCTTGAAGAAGGGTGGTGGGTTGTTTAGTGATATGACTAACATTAATCTATCTGTAGTTCTAATATGGCTTAAGCAACAGAGACTATAGACGGTGAAAGGTTTTATGATTATGCGGCGCATGCAGACTACCTCACTACAATCTCATCAACAAATAACCACGCATCATTACCAAATCCGGGGTGCCACGCCGGGCATGGACCAATGTTTTTAGCTGTGATTCGAATATATTGCGCTTTAAAGTCTAATCCAGTTTTACCAACTGTTAGAATTTTGGCTTCTTTATTTTCAATTTCTGAATCAAATTTCTCAGAGAATATCTCATTAAAATTCGCACCATCCATAGAGATTTCAATTGTCATAGATTTAGGCAAAAACACCCATGAATTCTGATTGCGAAGGAAATTACATTTGATTTCAGAAATGTCACTTTCTTTATCCATGTTAAGTGTTGCTATAACATCGTCACCTTGAAAGCCCATCCAGCGGTCGTCAAATAAATCAAGCGATCCGGCCTTCCCATCAGTCAGTGCCTTTTCTCCTCCGGCTGAATATTTATTGTTGTATTTATTCTCCAGTGACGGAATCTTTCCAATTGCCAGATGTTCAATTTGTTCTTTTTTGAATCCAAGTCTACCGGGCTCCCTGTTGTTGGTCCCCAACTGGCCATTTAGTCTGTCACCTAAAATTATCCTAAAACTATCTGCTAGCTGAGATAATTCTTCAACAATTTGCGGGTATTGTTCATTTAGAATTCTGGTTTCAGAAATATCATCTTTCAGATTATAAAGTTCGATACCACAAGTCTTGAAATTGTAATTTCCTGGTGTCCCATCCATACCTGGTTCAACCCCTTCGTAAGATCTGTACTTGTGTGGGAAGTAAAGTTTCCAATCGTTTTTACGAACGGCCTGAAGTTGTCCTCCATAATAGTAGGCATAATGATTTCGTATGGTATCAGCATCCTCGCCCAACAAATAAGGCACAATGCTAAGGCCGTCAATTTCGTTGCCTGCAAGTTTCGTTTCTGTTAGCTGTGCGATAGTTGGCAACAAATCAACGGATGCCGCCATTTGTTCGATAACCTTTCCTGCAGGGATTTCACCCGGCCAACGCATTACACATGGCACACGACAGCCACCTTCCCACATCGACCCTTTGCCTTCACGCAATGGATCTGCTGACCCGGCATGGTTGCCAAAATTCATCCAGGGGCCATTGTCGCTTACAAATATTACCAAAGTCTGCTCATCAATATTGTTGGCTTTTAATGCGTTCATTATTTTACCAACCGACCAATCGATTTCCTGAATTACATCACCATATTCGCCTTGCTGGCTTGTTCCTTTAAATTTTTCGGATGCTGCTATTGGCGTGTGAGGCATGGAGTGGGGCACATAAAGGAAGAATGGTTTGTCTTTGTTTTTATTGATAAAACTTACAGCCTTCTCAGTATAGAGTCCTGTAAGTTTGGATTGATCATTAAGGCTTGTTATTTCTTGGGTAGGAACAGTATCTTCATAAACATAAAGCGGTGGATAGTTCGTTCTGTAACCATCCGTTATTGGTTCGCCATGATAAGTATAAGGCCACATATCATTTGAGTACGGCAAGCCTACATATTCATCAAATCCGTGTTGGTGAGGGAAAAACTCGTTCTGTGAGCCAAGGTGCCATTTGCCATAAATAGCAGTGGCGTAGTCTTTTTGTTTTAATAAAGAAGGAATGGTTTGTTCTTCCGGATTTAGACCTTTCATAGAAAGAGGTGTAAGCGCAATGCCTGAAAGCCCAATGCGCTGAGCGAGACTGCCTGTAAGCAGTGATGCCCTTGATGAGGTGCTAACGGCTTCGGATACATAGAAATCAGTAAAACGAATTCCTTCGGCTGCAAGCTGATCAATATTTGGAGTCTCAAAATCATCTGCACCATAAACACTCAAATCTGCATAGCCTTGGTCGTCTGTTAAAATGATGATGATATTTGGAAGTTGATCTTTCTCTGATTTGCATCCTGCGGTGTTTAGAAGGATGAATAAAATCAGCATAATCACCGAAATTTTTAGTTGCGATATTTTATTCATGGCATAGCTTTTTGATCTTGCCAATTTACAAAGAATTGGGTGAAATAAGCCTGTTGGAGAGCATGACAATATTTAGCAAAAAGGAGCTTTGGCGAGGTAGTATGGATGCTTATTGAGTAGAATATTTATTGGTTTTTATCTCGTATAAATAAACATATTGGTTCAGTAAAATTGGGCATCAAGCATATATTGTATTGAATTTATTTCTTAGAATATTACTTTAGCCACTTGTTAAGAAGTTAGTTGACAAACTCGTCTAAACATCATAGTGCATCAAAGCAGAAAAAAATGCAACCACACAAAAAAACACTTCAGTCAGTTATTGTTAAGCCAACGGGAGCCGATTGCAATATGAATTGCTCTTATTGTTTCTATTTGGAGAAAAAAGAATTGTATCCGGAAAAAGCGCATCCTCGAATGAGTGATGAAACTTTGGAGGAACTTACGAAACAACTCATGGAACAGTCGGGGCAAAATATTGCCATTACCTGGCAGGGCGGTGAACCTTCTATGATGGGACTTGATTTTTTTAAGAAGGCCGTGGAGTATGAAATTAAATATGCCCGAGGAAAACGTAAGAATATTTCCAATGGATTTCAAACCAACGGTACATTAATTACGGCCGAGTGGGTTGAGTTTTTTAAACAATATAACTTTCTGGTTGGTCTTTCAATTGATGGCCCAGCCGTAATTCACGATCGTCATCGCAAACTTGGAAAACATGGCGATAGCTTTAAACGAGTGCTCAATACACTTCGATTACTTCAGGAGAGCAATACAGAGTTTAATATTCTGAGCACGGTTAATGATTTTTCTTGCCAGTATCCGGAAGAGATTTATGGATTTTTCAAAAAATTAAACATTGGGTGGTTGCAATTTATTCCAATCCTGGAAAGGCAAATTGAAAACCCTAAGCTACCGGCTACCTTTTCTGCAACACCTGAAGCATATGGATCATTTTTGGTTGATATTTTTAAACTTTGGTTTAATGATTATACAACTTCCGGGAATGCCCCGTCTATAAGATTTATCGAAAATTACTTCCACCGATATTTAAACAGACCTGCACCCGAATGCACCATGAATGCTACGTGTGGCGAATATGTGGTAATTGAACATAATGGCGATGTATATAGTTGTGATTATTTTGTAGAACCCAAATGGAAATTGGGCAACATTCACGATGGAAGATTAATTGACATGATTAACTCAAAACAACAGTTTGATTTCGGGCGGTTAAAACTGAATGTTGATGACGAATGTAAATCATGCAAATGGCATTCTATCTGCTTTGGCAATTGCCCCAAATACCGTTTTGGACATGCAACTGAAAACCGCTATTATTTTTGTGAATCGATCAAGTATTTCCTTGACAATACAAACAATGCTTTTGTAGAGTTGGCCAAGCACTTTAATTCGGAACCACCACCCAAAGGTGCCTATGACAGTTCAGGGCATTTTAGGTAGATGTAAGTTATAGTGAATAGTAAAAAGTGTCGGTTAAGTGTAGAACCCAATTTATAACTCCTAACTGACAACGGCAACTGAGCGTAGTCGAAGTCCAACTATTAACTTACTCCACAATAATCTCATCGGCAAACAACCATGCTTTGTTTCCTGCACCTGGATGATCTTCTGGTAGCAGTCCAAAGTTTTTTGCGAATACCTTTACAAAACGAATATCCGCATCTACCAAGGTTGAATACTCAATTATGGTTTTCTTGGCATACCCAAAAGCAACCCTGTTTTCTGAACCCAGTGTTTGGTATGTTTTTCCATCTGTAGAAACTTCAAACCTTACGTCTGTTGGTGGAAAAATCCACGGGCTTTTGTAATCTAAGAACCTGGCTTTAATTGATTTCACTTTTACAGCTTTGTCCAAGTCGATGACTACATCCAAGTCTTCACCTTCAAATGCCTGAAACTGGCTTAAACCCGACGGATCCCAACTGTTAAATTCTCGAATCTTACCATTGGTTAATACATTTGCGCCATCAGCATATTTTGGAGATGGTTGCTTATTGAAGGTAATGTGCTTTCCCTTTGCAAGGTTTTTAACCTCTTTTATGGCTGAAGACAATTCTACCTCAATAGGTGGAACCTTGTATTCTTCCCGAACCTGATCTAACCTGATTTTAAGTGAATCTATCAGATTTGAATAAGCTGCATTGCCCATCAAATTATTCATTTCGTTTGGATCGCTTTCCAGGTCATAAAACTCCCAGGCATTTATATCATGATAAAAATGAATCAACTTGTAACGCTCGGTTCTAATTCCATAATGTCTTTTTACTTTGTGCTCTCCCGGGTATTCATAGTAATGATAGTACACGTCATTACGTACCTTTGAATCAGGATTCTCAAGAACCGTTTTAAAAGATACACCCTGCATATCGCCAGGAATTGGCAATCCCAACATATCTAAAAAAGTTGGTGCAAAATCCAAGTTCTGAACGAGCGATGCGCTTACTTCTCCCTTTGACATGCCCTTTGGTGAATGTATGATTAGTGGTGTATGCAGCGATTCTTCGTACATATATCGTTTATCGAACCAGCCATGTTCTCCCAAATAAAAACCTTGATCTGATGTGTAAACCACAATGGTGTTGTCGTAGAGGTCGTTCTCTTTCAAATATTGAATTACTTCTCCAACACTTTCATCAACAGAGCTAATGGTAGCCAGATAGTCATGCATGTAACGTCGATACTTCCATATGGCTAATGCTTCACCCTCTAAACTATCATTAAAGAACTGCTCATTTTCATGGGCATAAGCATCAACCCAATTCTGCCACTCAGCATCTGTCATACGTTTATGCAGCGGAAACTCACCTTTTCCAATAAATCCATCCTTTGGTTTACCCGTGCTCAGTTTTAAATCATAAACCGGGGTCATGTGACCATCAATCAACATTTCATTGGTATACACAGCTTCACTTCTTGTTGTGTAATCATCAAAGAAGTTTTCGGGTACAGGAAATTCAACGCCATCAAATTGATTTACGTATTCAGGAGCAGGCATCCAGTTACGATGCGGAGCTTTATGTTGCATTAACAAACAGAAAGGTTTTTTTTCTTGCTTTTTTAACCAGTCGAGGCTGAATTTTGTAATCAGGTTGGTAACATAACCTTCTTCACGCTTACGTCCGGTGCTATCAATAAAATCAGGATTGTAATAATCACCCTGTCCGGGAAGAATCTTCCAGTAATCGAATCCTGTTGGATCACTCTTTAAATGCCATTTTCCCACAATGCCCGTTTCATAACCTGCTGCCTGCAATAGTTTTGGGAAGGTTTGTTGTGAGCCATCAAAAACATGTTCGTTGGTCATTAAACCATTAATATGGTTGTGCTTACCTGTTAGAATAGTTGCACGACAAGGAGCGCTGATTGAATTAGTTACGCAGGCATTTGTGAATCGAACACCGTCCGTAGCCAATTGGTCGATATTAGGAGTGCTGTTTAAACTATCACCATAACAGCTAATTGCTCTCGAAGCATGATCATCAGACATGATGAAAATTATATTGGGCGCTTGTTTCTCTTCTACAGCACAAGATGTGACCAACGTTCCGGTCAATAGCGCCAAGGCAATATTATTTAGTCGGCTATTCTCTTTTTGCATATTAATCAACTTGGATTAGAAAGTGTCAAATGTACACATTAAATTGTGAAATCCTGTTTTGCTTTGTTAAGATATGCTATGTGAAATATAGGATGTGCATTATATAATTCTAAATTGTTTGTGAATTGCAAAAAATACTTACATTTGTTAGTGTGAAAAACACACTAAGAATATGAAAGAATTCAATCCCTCCTTATCTGTTGACTGTGTAATCTTTGGGTTAGATATCGATGAACAAGCATTAAAAATACTTGTTTACGAGCGGGCAATTTTCGATAATGATCAAGTTGAAAAGAAAAACATTAAACTTCCCGGAAGCCTTTTAGGAAAGGATGAAAATTTAGATGAATCAGCCTACAGGACTTTAAACGAACTTACGGGACTGAAAAATATTTACCTTAAACAGTTTCAGGTGTTTGGTGATGTTGACAGGATCAGTTCCGGAGCGGAAAAAGGATGGATCGAGAAACATTACCAAACCAAGGTGGATAGAGTTGTTACCGTTGCCTACTATGCGCTCATTCGAATTGACAGACTTAGTCCCGATCAGTCTAAAATAAAAGATAAACTTCGATGGATTGATATTGAAAATGCCAACAACATGGCTTTTGACCATTCAAATATTTTGAAAGTGGCACGTGAAGCCCTTTGTAAGGATCTGCGATTTCAGAATGTATTAATATTCGAGTTGCTACCTACAAAGTTCAGTTTATCACAACTTCAAATGTTGTACGAAGTCATACTTGGGGTAAAATTAGACAAGAGAAATTTTCGTAAGAAAATTAGTAAGGCAAATTATGTAGTGCCTCTCGGGGAAAAGCAAACAGGTGTAGCTCACAAACCTGCTATGTTATATTCATTTGATAAGAAGAAATTCGACGAAAGGGACATTATGAACCAGTATTATTTTACTAGTTAGGCAAACCTGTAATTTGTAATTTTCAGAATTTGACATAGGAAGATGGAAGTGAAGGAAGTATTCGTAATAGAGAGTTTGATCTGCATAATAACAGGGATGTTGTATTTGATATCCTATATTATAATTGTAGAAACTTCAATACTGAAGGATCAAAGCGTCTTTTTTCTAGGTGCTGCAATGTTTGCCTTCGCAGGTGTGGGAATCTTTAATTCTCCAAATGAAGCACGCCAAAACGTAGCTTGTCAATGGGAATTGGTTTATCCACAACAAAAACAATAAAACAATTTCGGAATTAATCCGAAATAACAAAACAGACCATGAAATACAATTTTAGCATAGTTGAACAAAGATTTATAGCATTATCAGGTCAATCAAATATGGGGACCAAAATGCCTTACATTACCGTTGATAATTTTCCGCAGCTTGGACTCTTAACGGCTTTGCGTTTTATCGAGTGGGTGCTGAAGCATCCAGATGGTGTGGTAAGTCTGCCTACCGGAAAAACCCCCGAGCATTTTATTAAATGGACTAGTTTTATCGTACAAAACTGGGGCAGCAAGGAGGTAAATAATCTTTGCGACAAATATGGACTGGTTAAAAGCCACAGACCTGATTTAAGTAATTTGAAGTTTGTGCAGATCGATGAATTTTATCCGATTAGCTCACAGCAGAAAAACAGTTTTGCTTGGTATGTAAATGAATATTACATCAAGGGATTTGGACTTGATCCTAAAAACGCCTTGTTGATCAATGCGGAACAAATTCCATTGGCAGAGGGTGAAAGCTTTCAGGAAATTTTCCCTGATCATAAGGTTGATTTGAGTTTGCGTTACCGAGAAGCAAAAACAGCTTTTGAAAGGAAGCAACAAGAGTCTATCCTAATGATTGATGAATGGTGTTCGGAATACGAACAAAAGATTAGAGACCTTGGGGGTATTGGCTTTTTCCTTGGCGGGATTGGTCCCGATGGTCATATAGCTTTCAACACAAGGGGATCCGATCATTTCTCAACCACTCGTCTTACTCAAACAAACTTTGAAACCCAGGCGGTTGCTGCAGGGGATTTAGGTGGGATTGAAGTTTCGAGAAACCGTTTGGTGATTACCATTGGCTTGCAAACGATTTCATATAATCCTGATGCAGTTGCTATCATCATGGCAGCTGGCGAAGCCAAAGCCCAGGTTGTTAAAAATGCCCTGGAGAAAAAGGCTTCAAACCAATATCCGGCCACTGTTCTTCATTCACTAAAAAAGAGCCGCTTTTATGTTACCCAAAGCGCTGCTTCTAAACTGGAAGATTCTATTGAAGCCTACTATACAAGTGGTAATTGGACTTTCGAAAAAACGGAACGCGCGATTATCGACTTGTGCCGGAAGAATAATTGTTATGGTCATCATCTTTCAAATGATGACTTGATGGAAGATAAATGGTGCTCCCTCATTCCAGATGTTTCACTCGATACAGTATCTCAAGTAATCCTATCCGTTAAAAAGAAATTGCTTTATGGAATGGAAGCAACGCAGAACGAGCGGTACTACCATACCGGCCCTCACCACGATGACATTATGCTGGGTATTTTTCCACATATCAGCCATGAACTCAGGGGTGAATCCAATTCATTTACTTTTGGCGTAATGACCTCAGGGTTCACCGCGGTTACCAATAACTTCATGAGCGATATCCTAAAGGATGCCCAAATGTTTATAGAATCCGGACAAATTCAAATGTTGGATTATCCTGATTTTTTCGAGCATGGATTCAAGCTTAAGAGGGACAAAGATGTTTCACATTTCCTTGACAAGGTAGCTTCGGGAGAACCCATGGAACGCCAAAGAGGATTGTGCCACCGTTTGATCAGAGACATGGTGGAAATTTATGAATTAACCAACACTGCAGAGCTAACACAGAAAATTACAGAAGTATTAGATATCCTGGCCAACAGTTACGATGGCGAGAAGAATCCAACAAAAATTCAATTATTAAAAGGAAGGATTCGTGAATTTGAAGAGGAATTGGTATGGGCGCATTTTGGAGTACAAGTAAAAAACGTAAAACACCTTCGTTTGAAATTTTACACTGGCGATATCTTTACGGAACAACCAGAACGTGGACGGGATGTTATCCCAATATTGGAAGAATTTAGAAGAACCAAGCCCACAATCATTAGCCTAACCCTCGATCCGGAAGGTAGCGGACCAGACACACATTATAAAGTTCTACAAGCCATCGCTGATGCAGTGAGAATTTGGTCGGAAGAGGAAGATTTAAGTAAATTGAAGATTTATGGCTACCGAAATGTGTGGTATAAGTTTCATCCTGCCGAAGCCGAAGTCTTTGTTCCTGTCTCTCTCAACTCCTTATCATCGCTCGATACGGCTTTTACAAATTGTTATTTAAGTCAGGTAAACGCTAGTTTCCCAAGTTATGCTTTGGACGGAAAGTTTAGTCACCTCGCTCAAAATATTTGGATCGATCAATTTAAACAGATTCAACTGTTACTCGGGAAAACCTATTTCTATGAAAACGAACATCCGCGTTTAAGAGGTTGTCACGGCATGGTTTTCTTTCGGGAAATGGATGTGCAAACTTTTCTATCTCAAGCTCGGGAATTGGAAAAATCCATGGAAGGGAGTATTAGTTAATTCATAAAAGAAAGAAATAAAATGATTAAAAAGCCCTCTTGCATATTTGGTTTGATGTTTTTCTTTCTGGTTATTTCAGGATTGCAATCATGCAAAACCAAGGATGATGTTAGCTATAAAAATCCTGATTTACCGATTAAACAAAGAGTAGATAATCTTTTGTCGCAAATGACTTTGGAGGAAAAGTTTTGGCAATTGTTTATGATTCCCGGCGATATGTCGGATGGCAAGGAAAAATATAAAAATGGAATTTTTGGCTTTCAGGTCGCTACCAAAGGAAAATCGGGCAATGAGGCCGAACAGCTTTTAGATTATTCAGGTGGCGGGACGGCGGTAGAAACGGCTAAACTAATTAATAGCATTCAAAAATACTTTGTGGAAGAAACCCGATTGGGCATTCCAATAATTGCTTTCGACGAGGCACTTCACGGTTTGGTTCGAAAAGGTGCAACCGCATTTCCGCAATCTATTGCACTGGCTGCAACTTGGGATACAGCGCTGATGGCAGATGTGGCAAACGCTATTGCCATGGAGACAAAATCGAGAGGAATCAGACAAATCTTATCACCCGTTCTGGACATTGCGCGCGATGTGCGCTGGGGAAGAGTTGAAGAAACCTATGGGGAGGATCCTTTTTTGGTCACCCAAATGGGACTTTCATTTATTTCTCAATTTGAAAAAAACGGTGTGATTGCTACACCAAAGCATTTCATCGCAAATTCAGGTGCTGGTGGCCGCGATAGCTACCCAATTCATTTTAATGAGCGATTGATGGAGGAAGTTTATTTTCCACCATACAAAGCTTGTTTTCAGAAAGCTGGAGCATGGTCGGTAAT
>PPCM01001413.1_pt1 | contig 11078 bp, 4 predicted proteins | sample 1555541 | NCBI WGS metagenome assembly PPCM01 (sample SAMN05284479, study PRJNA326546) | Marine sediment metagenome, whole genome shotgun sequencing project. | isolation source: marine sediment | place: Germany: Wadden Sea | collected 2012-09-05 | reverse complement strand
CTGAGCTGACGACTCGCGTCGCGTCCAGCGTGGGGGTCGCTCAGTCAGAGGCGGGGTGGCAGCGCCGAGGCTCATGTATTGGAGGCAAGTGGCGTGATTGCCCCCGATGGGGTCGAGGTCCCGCTTGAAGAGTGGCAAGTTGGGGAGACCGGTCGGGGTTGAATGGTCGCATTTATCATCCAGCATCAGCGACACGAGCAGTCACTCAGATGGTGGTCGAGGTCGTCGAGGGTCAGCACCGGGCACTCGGTGCCGTCCCGGGGCGGGTTGGGGCATCGCACCTCAAGGCTGCCAATGAGCTGCTTCAGGGCGTTGATCGGTACGATCGGCCGAGCCTGTCCCTCGCACGTGGGGCAGGTACTCGCATTCGAAAGGGATGCCTCAATACAGGCCTTGCAGAAGGTGTGGCCGCAGACGGTGCTGGTCGGGTCGACCATCACGTTATGGCAGATGTCGCAGCGGAAAGTCTCGTCGACGGGGCGGACGAACGAGAGCGACCGGTCGCCGTAGCCTTCTGCATTCGGGTCGGTGGCGGTGGGCGGCGTCCGCCTGCCCGCTCGGATGGGCGGGTTTCGTGCTACAGCCAGACGGTTGATCAGCTCGACGCACTCGGTGTGGCCCTTCTTCTCGGCGATCTGGGCGGGGGTGGTGCCATTCTTGTTGGCCTTGTTGACGTCGGCCCCCAGCCTGTGAAGAACCTCAATGCACTGCGAGTGGCCCTTCTCGGCTGCGATGTACATGGGAGTGGTGCCACCATTATCGGCCTTGTTGACATCGGCACCCAGCTTGTGAAGAACCTCAATGCACTTTGAATGGTCGTTCTGGGCTGCGATGTACATGGGGGTGTACCCATCATTATCGGCCTTGTTGATGTCGGCACTCAGCCTGTGAAGAACCTCAATGCACTTTGAGTGGCCGTTCTGGGCTGCAATGTACATGGGGGTGTACCCACCATTTTTGGCCTTGTTGACGTCGGCGCCCAGCTTGTGAAGCAGCTCCACGTAGTCGTGGTGCCCAGCACCTGCACTGTACATCATCGCAGTCCATCCACCATCAGTGGCGTTGATATCCACGCCCTTCTCTGCAAGTCTCGTGATCTCGGCGTCGTTCCCGGTCTTGGCGGCGTTACACAGCCCTTTCACTGAGATTTCTTTCGCAAGTCTCAAGAGCTCAGATTTGTTACAGGCACTGGCAGCATTCACCAGTTGGCTGTTGAGCATCTCCATGTCTATTTCCTTGAAGAGGTCCATGCGGCTCTGAACCCTCAAGCAAAATTTTCGACTCCGAGAGACTTTGCCGATCGCAGTCCGAGTTTATTGATAGCTGGAAACGGGCTCCTCGGGACCGGAGGACCGCGCTGGGCGCTTGTCCGAGTCCACGAAAAATATGGGGCATTGGTACGACAAACTCTGGGCTGTTTTGGAGTGGGCGGATTTATAGGTGAGGAATAAATTTATAGTGCTGAACGCACAGCTGGTGACCATGTGGCTACTCAGGCAGTAGTGCTCGGACAGTTGTGGTCGGGTGTGCTTAGTCCGTTCGATCTTGGCTACCTATAAAGTCGTCACTGGGGCTTTCCCCAGGGGTAAGGAGGAGTTGGGGGCAAGCTAGCTCCCTTCCGTCCACCGGACTGCCTCCAGGGCTACGTAGTACGTCGTAAATGACCATACAAAGATGGTCCACCTCATTATAAACGAATTACATTCACCCCAACCCATCCTCGTAATTTATCCTGTATGCGAATCTATATACATCTAATCTCTAATCTCTCTCCCTGTATACCCGAATCACCTCGCTCCCGGGCACAGTGAACGTCAGATCGGCCCGCAGCGGATGCCACGCCAGATTCTTCACCTCCTTGCCATCTTCAATGATAGCCACCGCCTCGGGCGTCATCTGGCCGAGCAGCGCGCCTCCGTAGTCCCAAATCTTGACAAACGAGTTCCCGCTGCCGGTAGCGATGATTGGCGTCAACGGATGGAGGGCGATCGAGGCCAGCCCGGACTGGGGGTGGGCCGCGAACGTCATAAGCGGCGCGGTGGGGGCCCTTAGGTCGGTGATGACGACCTCACCCTCGGGGGTCCCGTAAATGAGCTTGTCGCGGTCAATGTGGGATAAAGCGGCCCCGATGATGACGTGCGAGGATAAATGATTCACCTCAGATGCCATGCGTGCGGAAGATCCACGAAGATCATAGATTCTGACCGTTCCGTCAATGGAAGCTGCGACGCGGTCATCGGCGACGGAAACGCCCGTGACGGCCTTGGTGATGCCTGCGTTGATCATGACGGCGCGACGCTCGCTCCTGAGATCCCAACTCGTGACGGTGTTGCCGTGCCCAACGAAGAGGTGTCTTCCTCGCAGCACGGACGACACTGCTGCCTCCCCCCGTGTGGCGCGTGTCGGTCTGGCGCGTTGAGGTATGGTTTCTCCGTCCATTGATAAACGGGACGCCCCCCACGCCGTGTGGGATCCGTCGGTGAGGTCCGAGAGGTCAGACCCGGTCGACCCGATCAGCACGGCCATGTTATCGAAGCTGGGGTGCGATGCGGGGGCTCCAGCGAGGACCGGGGCGGGCGACCCCTGTCCCTTCTTCCCGCTCGACCGACCCGATATCAAGTGGCGGACCTTGGCGGGGACGATCGACGTCGCTCGGTTGAGGGACTGACCGATGGTGAACTTGGACGTGAGGGTGCCTGTGGCAGGGGTGGGGCGGGCAGCGACGCCGCTGAGCCATGAATGTTGAGTCATCGTCATGGGCGCGTCGGGCGGCCTGGCGACGGCGAAGGCGGACACGAGGCGCCCTCCGTGCGGCCCGTCGTAGTCACCGATGACGCGGACTGTGCAGTCGGTGCCGACGGCCACCAGCATTGACCGGGGGCAGTTGGGGTTCATGACGTGCACACCGGTGATGGTCGGTGCGCGGCGCCGGTCGGGCGCCTGGCCGATCGACTTGACCTTGACCGTGTTGACCGGGCCGGTCCCCGCGGGTGCTGAGGTGTCCCACACTGTGATGTGCTGTGTGCTCGCGGTGATGAGTCTTGGTAGCACGGGGTGGAACACTATGGCTGATACACCGTGTTCACGGGCCGCTGGGGACACGAACGAGTGCGGGGTCGAGCTGAACCGCGTCTTCTTGACTGAGTCGAGGGTCTCCCACCGCAGCTTGGCCTCGTTGATCGCGTTCTCGAAGGTCTGACCGAACGTGACCTGTTCGGGCAGATCGGTGGCCTTGAGGTGGTCTCCGCTGCACAGCTCGACGGTCCTGGCGATGCTCTCGGGGCTGTCCGGGTCGGCCATCGCCCTGCTGTTGACCAGGTCCTTCTCGCGGGCGATGTCGGTGTGGTACCGCATCCAGTCGCTGTCCCCGGGCAGGCTGTACGGCATGGACGATCCATCGTTCAGTCTGTAGCAGAAGTGGTAAAGGGCGCGCGCCAGGACCTCCTCGGGCATAGGTTCGACCTCGACGGTAACAGTGGTCAAGGCGTCCGGCTCCCTGGTCCAGTACGACGCGGGGTCCTCCTGGGCCAGGGTGGGGTGGGCGGGAGTGGGTGAGGCGGGGCCCATCGTCGGGAACTGGCACATGGCGGGGTCGCCGAGCTGTCTGGACCTGAACGCGTGTTCGAGGTTCATGGTCTTCATTGACCTCGCCATTGACGTGCTCCGCTGCAGCAGCTCCTTCTCGAGCTTCTTCCGTAGCTTGGTCTTCCCCACGTCGCCGCAGTCCTCTACCTTCTGTCTCAGACGGGCGATGGACGCGTCCATGCGTTCGCCGTCCTTGATGGTGTATGGTGTCGTCTGACCCACGCCGTATGTGTAGCCTGACGCCGCGTTGGCTGACACGGCGAGCAGGGACGCGTTTTGGGTGAGAAATCGGCACCGGGGGCATTGTTCGCGTGGGATCGCCTGCATGGCTCGAGATAGAGCTCCGTCAGCCGTCACCCCGGCGTGTACCGGGCAGCGACGCGCCTCCCTGTGCTGCCTGAACGCCGCGAGGGACGCCGCGTGCAGGTTGGTCATGAGCAGTAGTGGTGTAGTCACGGTGGCGCTGACCAGGTCGACGATGGCGGGTTCGACGGTCTGGAGAGTGGCGAGGAGTCGCTGGCGGTGCTCAGAGTCCGTCTGGGCGACCAGGGTGGCAAGCTCGGCCTCGGTGAGTTCAGCCACGACTCTGGGCCGTTTGGTGCGTGCGGCCCCGGGCCTGCGGGGGGCGATATCGGCCGGGAGCTGAACCTTGGGGAAGGTCTCGGGTCGTTCGGCGACGAGGGCGACGAGTGCGAGGGCCTCGAGGTCGACCCTGGCCGAGTGGGCGACGGCCGCAATGGCGGGGACGCCGTCCACGCTCAGGTCGCGAAGGATGGAGTAAAGGCCCGAGAAGGCGGCGACGGAGGGCGCTGGGGCGGGTGTCGGGGTGGGTGTCTTGCTCTCTGGCGACTCCCCCAACCCGCCCGCGTTGATGTCGACCCAGCTGTGGGACTCGGCCGGGGCACGCGCGGGGGTGTCGACCGGGTCGAGTGCCATCGCTCTGCATAACGTCGCAGCTGTACCCTGCACGGAGGAATCTGGGAATCGACGGATCGTGAGGGATGTCACCCGGAGCAGCTCGTGACGCACGATGGGGGCAGCGTCGTCGATGGTCGGGAGGAGCGCGTCGACGAGCTTGGTGATGGGAATGAAGGGCCTGGCCTGGGCGGTGCGGGGGCGGGTCTTGCGGGACTTGGCGAGTGGGGCGAGGGCGACGGTGACGCGCTGTCTGCCAAGCTCGGGGGCGACTGGACCCTCTGTGACCGCGGGGACGAGGTTACCGAGGACATAGAGGGCGGCAGCGCGGACTTCGGGAACGGCATCGACGAGGGAGCCGCAGACGGCCTCGAAGACGCGGTTCTGGTGAGCTACAGCCAACCCTGAGGGCGCGCCGATGAGCGCACCGATGACTATCAAGGCCCATATCCGAATGACGGGATACCCGCTGTGGATGAAGCGTAGCACCTCGCCGACGGTGCCGCCCGCGATGAGTGTGTCCCGTGCGGAGGAGGAGCGGGCGGCGACGGTGCCTAGGACAAATAGGGACAGGTAGCGGCGGTCGGCGGGGGTGGTGTCCATGGTGACAGTCTCAGCGAAGAAATGTACCTTTTTCTCGAGAACGAGTTTGGTGTGCGCGGTGGGGTCAGCAGCGATGACCTTAGCCCAGACGAACACGAGCAGATGTCTGTTCTCCACCTCCACGGTCGGATACAGCAGCGCCAGCATGTAGGCGTGCATGTCGATGTTGTTTGCCTGTTGGATTGCCCACCCCCCGAGATCGAGGAATCGTGATATGAGAACGAGGGCCCGGACCCTGAGGGACTGGGACAGCATGACCTGGAGGATGATGGGGAGCTGGGGCGGCGGGGCGCGGCCACTGTCCGCCTGTTGGAGCCACGTCTCGAAGGCGGCGAGCTGGTCGGCGAAGAAGGGGAAGAACAGCTTCTGGTTACGTCTGTCGGGCAGCGGGGCGACCGGGTCCGTCGTGGTCGCCGAGAACACGTCAGAGTTGAGTGTGAGCTCCTGTTGACGCCCATACACCGTGTATCTGAGGCTCAGCTGCTGCATGATGCGGTTACCGGGGAGACACGAAGGCGTGAGGTTCATGGCCGATGTCAGGTCGTGGCCAGCGGCCTGGAGACGCGCAATCTCTGCGTTGAGGGTCGGAAGAACCGACACAGCGTAGTCGATGGTCGATAACCATGATGACCAGAGCGGATGGTCGTGCGTCGCCGGCATGGACGGCATCGAGACGGGGTTAGCTCTCAGCTGCCTCATAAGGAAGCGCGCGAGGTGGAAATTCCGCGTGAGGGAGGCCATCATCGCGTCCGAGCGGCACAACATGGCGAATAGCGGCGGGGCGAGGGCGTCATAGCAGATGGTGTCGAGTATGGCCATCAAACACCAATGGAGCTCCCCAAGAGGCGTCTTCCTCTCCTTGATGTTGCCTGGGAACGTGTCAACGTCCTCCACGGACAGTTGGGGGGTAAGGGGGGATTGCCCGATACGCACGGTGCGCCATCGGAGCGACGTCTTGAGTGGGTGGGTCATGCATGACGTGAAGAGGTCCGCGGGGAGCCCTTTGGTGCTGGGCAGCTCCTCGTCGGCGCCACATGAGAAGAACGCGATTGGGAGGTGCATCACCGGCTTCTGGGTCCGGGTCTGGCGCGCGAGGATGTTGGAGAACGCGACCTTCAGGCGTCCCGCGTTGTTGCAGTCAAAGACGAACGCTGTGGCGCCCGATTGCATTGCTGCCCAGAGATCAATGAGGTGAACGGGCATGTACTTGGTGCACTTGTCGTTAAACAGCCACAGCTCGCCGTTCTCGGACGGAGGAGGCACGGCATGGCCGTTGTAATGCAGGATCACGCGGTTGTGCTCGGCCTTGCCTGGACGTGTCGTTGATTTGCGAGAGTCACACGCTGAACGGGCGTGGCTGAGAGCGCTCTTGAGGAGATCAGGCGTTGTATCGTTCAGTAGCATGTAGCGGGCGTGGTAGTTGACAGCAGACATCTGATACTGTCGCTGAATGGCTTTTCCAATTTGATCCATCGTCTCAGACTTCATGGCGCTCAGGGTGTCGATGAAACACTCTTGGTGAGCATGATTCTCATCGCGCTTCATGTTTGGAGGCTGTCGCCCAAGATTAAGACACATTGCTGTGACAACAACCTTCGTTCTCACGCTTTGCTGCTTGAGCGTCTGGATTGGATAGCGAAGAGTGGGAGAACTCTTCCCCTGAAACCCAAAGTACTCATGTCTGTGGCACCCGTAGTATAAGTCCGTCTTGTTGGTGCCTTCCATGAGTTAGGATTGGGGCTGGTTTGGATGGTACTGTTTATTGTCTTTCTGACTGGGGCGTTATAGGCCGCGCCCTGTAGCCCAGGCCATCCCACATACGCCACACCCGTGTTTCTAGATAGTACTAATTTATACATTGGATGTCGACGAGTCTTCAAAAAACCACCATGTCGTCTCACTTGGCCACACTCCGTCGACGGACAGAGCGCAGCCCCGGAGTCCGAGTCCGCATCCCCGGGGTCCTTGGTCTCGCCCCAACGACCGGCGTCCTCGCCCTCAGCGGCTTGGCGGCTTTCTTCTTGCCTTTCTTCTTCATTTTCTTCTTTCCGCCCCTCACATCTGCCTGTCTGTCGATCACGTTCACCGTCATCTCCCCACCGTCAACCTTCAGGGTCTGGGAGGGACTGAATGGTACGTCTGCCACCCCAACACTCTCCCCATCACTCTCCAGCGCCCCATACGGGTCATGGAACCCAGAAATCCCCGCCGCTAGGTCCACAGGATGAGCCTGCATGATGCCCAGGGTGGCGTCGGCCTGGGGCGGGGCGGGGCGGACGGGGGATGGCGTCATGGGCGCTAGCTCAGTATGAACCATCGGGTGCGCGGTGGGTGGCGCCTCGGAGCTCGTGTATGGAATTGCAGGAGAATTTGGGTGTGCTGATTGGCTATACGGCCCATACGAGGTGACGCTTGCCGAGGACAGCTCGTGTCGGTGCCGATTGCGGTCAGCAAAGGATGTGAGGATTGTTTCTGATGGTACACGTGTTTTACGAAGTTTGAAGAACTCTGCAGCACCCCAGGTGGGTGCCGGTAGTTCGAATTGCATCGAGAATGTCGGGGAAGGTTTGCAGAATTTTGATAAATAAGCTTTATTGGATGCCGGTTATCAGGACAATGGCGGGCCTTAGTATCCCCTTCCATGCACTGCGGCCATCTAGCCGGGATATTTGGAGGCCAACTACCTGAAATGCACAAGTTCACACGATGGCAGTCCGAAGACCAGTCAGTTTATAATTCATCTCTACATCATTATTCCTTCAGTACACCCACTTTCCATGCTAGTTTATGTACATTTGAGTATGTTTTCACTGCATAAGAAATAAATCACAAACAAAAAGAATGGACAATAACTTTGAGGACATCTACGATGAGCTGGATCGTGCCTCGCCACCACCCAGTATGTACCAATAGAACTGTGTTTACCCAGTGGAGAATGTGATGGACGGCTATCTGAACCCGCCGCAAGAGGCACCTGCTCAAACCGCCCCACCACCGACGAAAACAACTCGGAGACGCCGTCTTACAACGCGCAATGGACCTGTTGTGGACTCAGTGCCTCAGCGCCGGACCCCCGCCGAGCGTAGGCCGCTTGAGACCATGCTGAAGCGCCACACGCACGTCATGCCGAACGACGCCAACATGGATGATGCGTTCGTGCCGTACAGCGCCGCCATGGACTATGTGCCGCCCGACCCCGCCCCCCAGGTCGATCCCGGGTACGATGTCCCGATGGCGACGTATGAGGAGATCCCCCAGCACTCCCCCATGGAGAACCATATTCAGAGCCAGAGCCAGAGTAGGGGTATGGGCCGCGTGGCGAGGGATGTCGAGTACCGTGAGGCGCGCGCCCCTCCCCCCCAGTCCCCTGTCCACGCGCCACCTGTGGTGTCCCATGGTCCGGGGCCGTCGGAGATGTATGCTGCATCAGACATGGCCGCCAAGGATAACGAGATAGACAAGCTTCGGAGGCTGACGGATGACCTGCAGGCGGCCCTCGAGGGTGCGTCAGACTACGAGGCGACGATCGTGAAGCTCGAGGGCGAGCGGGACGACCTCGCAGCGGACCTCAAGGACACCAAGGGGCAGCTGGCACGGAAGATTGGCCTCATCGAGGATATGGCGAAGGCCGCGGACGGCCAGACGGGCCAGGTGGACCAATGGCGGGCCGCTGTCGCCAAGAGAGAGGAGGAGCTCGGAAGAGCGTGCGATGACCTCGATGTCGCGCTCAAAGAAGGGAAAGAAGCGACGGCACTGGCCACAAAGAGGAAGGAGGCGATGGACGCGCTCCAATCGAGCGTCGAGGCCAAGGAACGCGTCATCGTCACGCTCAAGGCCGACTTGGCGAACAAAGAGAAGGCCGTGGACGCCGCTGAGGCCGAACGAGAGGATGTGAAGGCGGTACTCGCTGAAACAAAGAAGAAACTTGAGTCAGAGAGCATCACGGTCGCCACGCTCCAACAGGAGGGCCATGCGTTGAGAAAGGCCGTCACCGCGGCCACAGCGGAGGGATCTACCGCATCAGAACGCGTTGACGGCCTCGTCAGTGAGATTGAGCGTCTGCGTGGTGTTGTGGGAGACCTCGAAAGAGAAAAGGCCCGCCTTGAGGCCACCGTCACCCAGCTGCAGCGAGATTATAGGGTACTTGAGCAGCAGACGAGGAAGGAGACGAGCCAGGCACCGACACAGGCCATGGGCAGCGCTGGACACACCACAGGCTACATGCAGCCCGCCCCCCACCACCCAGTGGCCCCATCGATGCCCGTCATGGCCGCCGGTGCCCCCTCGAACGCCCAGTCACGGTCCCCCGCCCGCACCTTGACCCCAGAGGCGTGGGCACCCGCCCCCAGTGGACGGGTACACTCCCCCGCAGCCGAGGTCGAGCGTCGGGCGGAGGTGATGCGGCGGGCGGTGCAGGACATGCCCGACGCGGCCCCAGGACGCGGGAGGTCCCAGCTACAGAGCTCGGCGGCCGACATCATGGCTTGGGACGACACTGAGTACCACGAGGCACGGCAGGCGGAGAGGGTTAGGGGGCGAGGGTCGCCCGGGGGGCAGGGGAGGGGGGGACAGACACACCAACCGCAATACCAACAGCAATACCAACAACAGGAACCCCAACACCAACAACAGGCACCCCAACACCAACAGCAAGCACCCCAACAACACCGGGCACCCCAATATGCAGAACAGGTCCCACAGCCCATGCAGGAGATGCCACCCCAACATCAACAGGAAGCACGGGGACAGATGATGCATACAGCCGCCCGGACCCAACCCGCACCCGTCCAGACCCAGCACCCGGTGCAGCAGACCCAACCCACCCAGCCCGTCGCCCCCAATGGCTACGAGCCGCCCCGCGGTGCCGCCCCAATCAACATGGACAAGGTCAAGCAATACGAGCAATATCTCGCCTACCAGGCCAAGCAGGCGGACCGCGAACAGGCCCGGCGTGACCTGGAGGCCCGTCTCGCGAGTCTCAGCCAAGAAGTGGCCGATATTGGTCCCATGGAAAGCAAGGCGGACCGCATCCTCGAGGCTCGACGGGCCGAGAGACAGGCCGGCGTCAAGAAGATGTTCGCCGCGGAAGAGGAGAGAAAAGCAAAGGAACTCGCCGAATTCCAGGCTAGGAAGGCAGCACGGCAGGCGGCGCGGGGTGGGCCTCCCGTAGCGGCCCAGGTCACCCCGCCCCACCTTCCTGAGAGACGGGAGAGGGACGCCACCCCGCCCCCAGACGAGTTATCGTTCGGTCATGACCGAGGAGTCGGGGCGGGTGCCGGGGTGGGTGGCACCCCCATGGCCGGGGTGGGTGTTGGGGTGGGGTCGACCCGGACCCCAACCATCGGCACTGAGGTCCCCGACGCGTCGGAGGAACGGCTCGAGCGCCTCGAGCGGGAGCTGTCCCAAGTGGCCTACAAGGTCTCGATGCAGGATGCGGATTTACAGAAGATTAATGAGGCGTCGCATCTGACAATGAAGATGAGACAGCGACGCAAATTCCTTGAATCTGAGGTGGAGACTGCGCGGGGGGAGGCGGGGCGGCTCCGGCTCGAGATCCGGCGCATCGAGGACGCGCTCGGAAGGGCCCGATAGGGTAGGTCGGGTGGTGATACAACAAAACTCATTTTTGTTGAGGGAAACTTTATGATAAATGGGAAGAATAAGCCTGCTATTCTACAGGGGGCCGGCTGGCCAAACACAACCCCGTTGTCTGTGCGTGTGTGGTCTACAGTGTGACGGCGTCCACGGCCCACCCGATGATCTTCTTGACCCACTCTTTAAACCGTACCAACATGGAGGGTCTCGGGCGTGGGAACGTCTTGTTGATGACGACCTCATCGAACGCACCCACCTCCGCGACGTTCTGGAGGCTCGTCATGTGCATGTGGAGCGGGAAGCCTGTTTCGCTGGGGTCGATGAAGGCGGCCTCAACAGTATCGCTATCGAGCGCGGACATGGACTCGGTGTCGACCTCG
>PPCM01001412.1_pt1 | contig 11079 bp, 10 predicted proteins | sample 1555541 | NCBI WGS metagenome assembly PPCM01 (sample SAMN05284479, study PRJNA326546) | Marine sediment metagenome, whole genome shotgun sequencing project. | isolation source: marine sediment | place: Germany: Wadden Sea | collected 2012-09-05 | reverse complement strand
TCGGGGTGGTAGGCCATCAGCTGGGGCCGGACGCCCGCGTGCTGCTCAGCCAGGAGGTCACGGACGGAGATGTCGATCGTCGTGTCGGGGTGGACCACCTCGGCGCCCTGGTGGGACTGGGAGGCCAGGAGCTCGTCGATGAAGGCCTGGGCCGCCTCCTCGGTGGGGTGGGTCGTGGCAACGGGCGTGATCTTGACCACGAGGCCCTCTGCGTCGCGCTCGATGGTGTGGTGGGTCACGGCGCGCTTGTCACTCGTGATGGGGGCGGCCATCTTGAGGGACAGGACGTGGGGCATGTTGCAGGTGAAGACGGCGCCCTTGTCGAGCGTGACCCGGGCCATCTCGTCGGTGCCCACCGTGGTTGATGTGACCGTGCGGGGTGTGCCATCGTCGCCCATGACGCGCTCGCCGGCCTTCACGTCCTGGACGGGGCGGAACGACTCATCGTGCATGAGGACGTGGGTATCCTTTCCGAGGCACTTACCCGACCCCATTATACCCAAAAATGGCGACTCTCTCACCCATATCGATTCGAAGAGACACCGGGGGCAAGGCGAGAGCCGTCTCATCCGCGGTGCCAGCCCCATACCCAAGCTCCGCGTGGTCCACGATGATGGCTGAGTCCATGCCCGCTGCCACTGGGTCTAGCCGCAGCCTCAGCGGCTTCCGGTCGACCACACGCTCAACGACCTCAACCCCGTCCCGAAGTCTCTCCACAGCGGCCGCCCGCCGCCCCGACCGACTGGCACGTTCCCGTTTGAAGTCCCGCTGCATCAGGTCGTGGTCGGTGCCCTGATAATGCTCTCCGGCGCGGGTGGCCTCCTTGAGCTTGTTGGCCGTCGCCGTCAGGTGGGTGTGGCGCTTCTGCTGCTCGTCGAACGCGCGTCTCTGGTGCTCGATGGCCAACATCTTGGCGTGTAGGTAGTCTGAGTACCGTGCGTGCGTCACGACGAGCTGCCCTGCGTCTCCAATCTCCCAGACGCGCGTCGATACCGCATCAAGGAAGGCCCTGTCGTGAGACACCACAATCACGGTCTTACGGGTCGCAAGGATAGCCTCCTGCAGCCACAGGATGCTCAGCAGATCCAGGTGGTTAGTCGGCTCGTCAAGAAGCAGCAGTCTGGTCGATGGGCGCGATAGAGCGCGATGGCCAGGTAAGCCTTCAACGCGCAGCCCGGCGACAGGCTGCCCAGAGGCGTCTTGTCGTATTTAGCGAGGTCCCAGCAGAGCTCGTTGGCCGCGGCGACGTGTATCCTGCGCCACATCTCCTCCACCTCGACGGGCCCGGCCTCATCGTCACTCGGGCATCACCATGTCCAGGGCGTCCTGGATAGTCATGTCCCGCAGCTCCTCCTCCGTACCGACGCCGGGGAGGAGCGTGGACCACGAAAGCACGTCCTGGTCGACGGTAACGACTGACCCCGGCACGAAGTCGGGTGATGAGGGGCTCAACGGGCCGTCCATCCAGCCAGAGGTGACTGTCCAGTACGGCTCGGGTGATTCATCGGGCTCAGTATGGCCGACAACCCTGAGGAGAGTAGATTTCCCGGATGCGTTAAATCCGACGAGGCCAACACGGTCTCCTTCGAGGAGTGTCGCGTCGGCACCGTCCAAAAGCATCTCTGCGGATGTAGCAACAGAGAACGAAGTAAGGCGGAGCATTGGTGGTTAATAGCTCTCACAGCGTGAATTGTGAAAAAGACTCCAAATCTGTCGTGTCAGTCGATTTAGGGGTAGAGGACGAATGACACCACACACTTCGATCTGCAACGCTTTACTGTATCCCCATCCCCTCAGCCCATCATCTCACGCGGCACCTGACCGCCGTGCTCCTGCATGAACTGGGTGAACCTGGCCTGTGCGGCCTGCATGTCCCACCCCGCTGCCTCACACAGTTCCCGGCAATGCACCAACTTCATGTGTGTCCCGTCGTGCATCAGCTGCATCAGCTCGATGTTGGCCGGCGTCAACCCGCCGTATTCCTTCCCGACCCGCAGCCCCCGGACGAGCTCCCGGTGCACTGAGGGGATGTACTGGCCGACCCGGAACATGTCGTTACAGATGGCGATGGGGCCGTTGGGGGCGAGCTGGGCGATGACGATCGTGCGGAGGAAGGAGCGCTGGCATCTGTCACCAGTGTCGGGGTTCTCGACAAAGATGCCGTCCATGAACACAGTGGCGAGGTGCGGCGCCTGGGGCGTCGGTTGGGCACCCCGCAGCGACCGCATGACGACCTCTAGCCCGACGTCCGACATCTTGAAACGCGCGGCAGGCATGTGGGAAAGGATGGTCAGCACGTCGTTGCGAGTGGTGGCCAGCATACCCGGGGCGGGCCCCATGTGGCCAGGCGTCGTGCTACGGTTCACGTTCGGGTTGGCGTACACGTTGGTGAAGGTGGTCACCGGGCCCGGCGCGGTCCACTTCTGGCAGCGCTGGTCGATGATTCGGTGTTGTGTGGTCTCGTCGGGCATTGACGAGGACACAGTGAGACTGAAACACGACGTCTCGTGGTAAAACGGCTCCATGACCGACCGACGATGGTCTGGTGACGTGTCGAAGGCCTTCATGAAGCTCTCGGCAAGCTCGCGCACAGTATTAAGCGTGAAATTAACCTGTGGCCTTCCGCGACTGGCACCATGCCCTCCACGGCCACCCCTCCCACCTCTTCGCGGCGGTGCGTTACCTCTATATCCAGCCATGATTGTGTTTTTGCTTTGTGCTTAATTCTAGCGCGCTGTGATAATATGAATCTCAATCAGCCGCACGTCACACGCGATACCGGGGGAGCCCCACCGTGCGTGTTTGCTGTGCCCGCATTTCTTATCCTATTGTTTATCGAGTATCACCCGCGCCATCTTCCTTGTGAGCGCCCCCCGCCCCACCGCCGCGCCCACTGCCGCCCGGACGGCGGGGGTCGGGTTGGCCTCCACCCACCGTGTCATCATGTCCCGCATCGCGTGTGGGGTGGGTCGCTCGGCGGGTACTGCGCGGTGTCTTAGCTGTGCAGCTTGAGGCCGAATGAGGCTCGTGAGCTGGACATCCTTCTCATAAACGGATGTTATGAAGTCAAGCCAGGCTGTTGTGAGCCTGTGACCCTGCCGGACCCTCTCACCGTACGGGTCGCACGCTACCTCCTGTGCCAGTGGCGCCGAGTCGACGTCTGCCGGTGTGTCTGGTCCAATATGGAGGTCTGCCGCGCGGGAGTCGGGGGGGAACCCAACAGGGGGTAGGGGGGCCAGGACTAGGCGGGATGGGGCCGTCATGGTGGCGTCAACGATCAGACCCAACGCGGCGGCGAGCAGGGGTGGGGCGTCGGCCGCGGGGCACCCCATCAGACCCGGGAGCGGGTCGGGCTGGCCTGCTGTGGTGCAGGTAAGCCGCGATGTCGGGTCGTCGGCCAGCAGGGGGGCCCAGTGCTGGATGGCAGCGAGGGTTGGGCGAGTAAGATGGATGAAGTCGAACCGGCCACCAGTGGGGAGGGCACTGCTGACCTGTATGCTAAAGGCCGGACCCGCAGTGTTGACGGCGACGGTCCAGGCCAGCATGTCCGCGTGGCTGATGTCGACACCCCCAACGGGGAGGGAATCGACGTCAGCCTGGGTCAGAGTGGGGCCCCGCACACCGGCGACACGATCCTCGACATGCGCTAAGACATCACCCCAGTCTGCCTTGGTTGCGGACCCACCCCACACGCGGGTCAGGAGTCGGGCTCGGTCGACCATCCGGGTGACGTTGACGGGACGATCGGCGGGGTGGGGGTCGGCCGCCATGACCTTGACGGTAGCGGTCACAAGTCGGGCATGGAGCTCGGTCTGGGCGCTGCAGGCCATGGCGAGCTGTACGCGGCGGCGTCGGGTCTCGGGGGCAGGCAGCTCGGCGTACTCCTCGACGGCAACGTTCGGGAGCAGCATCTGCCGCACAGCCTCCAGCATGGGCCCGGGGGACGTCACCCCCCCGTATCCTAGTGCCATCAACCCGCCCCTCTGGGCTCCAAACATCATCAGGTTGGCTGGGGCCAAGTACTGAAGAAGTGACGTCGTCCCGGGCGCCCACGCAAGAACAGGCGACTCGTGCGTCCAAAACGGCGCGGTCGAGGGTTCAGCGGGGAAGGCCGGATGCTCGGGGACTGGCTCAGAGAGCTGAGCTTCGCAGTCTGCACGACGCTTCTTCATCTTGTCTTTCCAGGCCTGCGGAGTCTCATCAGGATCATATGATACGGCCGCTTTGCAGCACTCTATGGCATATGTGTAGTTTCCTAACTCCATAGCGGCGGCAGCCACGTTCCCGTAGAGCTTCTGCACCTCCTGATAGTCTACATCATTTCTAGCATCTTCAGCCGCCTGGAGATAGTATAGAATGGCCTTACTGAATCTTTTAGCCTTATAGCTCTTTGTTCCAAGTGCCTTCTTCTCCGCACTGCCCATTTTTTGAGTTGCCCGAAAGTGATTTATAGTCTGGAAAACAAAAAGGGTTCTTATATGAGTGACGAATACCTTGTGGCCAAGCCACGCACCAACAAACAGCACATAGAGACAGAGCCTATTGGTGAACACAAGAAAATCAGCACAGAGACCGTTACTTCGGTCACAGCGTATGAAATGCTGTCCCAGGCCCAGTTTGGGGAACGGCTCCAGCGTTTTTCGGAGAAACGCGATGTCTCCATTGATACGCTTCAGAAGCGGTGTGCCAAGCTCATGCGGGATGCTGATGCGCTTGAGCGTGACCTGTCTAATGTCGCCCCCGCCCAGACGGTGCAGAAACAGCTGGATGGGATGAGAGAGGGCATCGCCGCTGCCAGACTCAGGCCGTTGGAAGCACTGCGGGCCGCGCTGGCCACCCCTTCGACGGAAGCCCCGGCAGATGTCGATGTCACGCTTGCTCCGTGCCCCGCCGCTTCCGACAAGCCGACCGACGCTGCTCTCATTCGGGCAATGGAGGCCCGTGTAGCCGAGCTGGAGAGTCGTCTGGGCCGTACCGTGACGGACGAGCCCCTGGCCAGCACTGTGGGACGCCTGACCGAGGAGGTGGCGTTCATCAAGTCGGGTGACGCCACGCTTACTGGGCTGCATCGGACCCTCGGCGGGTTGGCGGCCCAGGCACGGAAGCTTCGTGACGTCATCGGGGACGGGGCGGGTGCGGACGTGGCCAAGGTGGTGGGGCGGCTCAATGATTGGGAGGCAAGGCTCCCCCAGATAGCTTGGGTGCTTGAAAGAATGCAGACGTTGGCAGGGGCACACCAACAGGCGACGAACGTGGCGGCGGCCGTCCGGGTGCTTGAGCGGGGGCAGGCCGAACTTGCGGAGGACGTCCGGGCAGCAAGGGAGACGCTGGCCGACGCCGGGTGAGACATGCTGGTGTAAAGATGACGTCATTGGGTGGTGTTGATGGTTGACAGGGGGGATAGGGTTGGGGTAGTATCATTTTCCTATTTCATGACAACACATGATTGTACATGCTGCATGTCACGATCGAAAACACAAAACAAGACACAATCGTGACCAGAATGCGGCATTTCATTGCCTGTTGCGTGTTAATCGCGGTTCTATCATCCGTATCCGCTTACACTTGCCCTCCCACTCTCAAGAGCGGTCTGATGGAATTATTCGACGAGATGAACGGAGTAAGCCCGCTAATCCACACTAACACAGGCGATATGGACCAACTCGTCGAACTGGCTCACTGGTGACCCCTGTGTCGATCAGTGGTTCGGTGTGAAATGTACTCCCAACGGTGATATCACCGACCTCGTCCTTCCCGACAACCTCGTCAGAGCCACCCGGCTGCCAGACGTCCTGGGATGCTTTGATCAGCTCAAGATCATCCAGCTGGAGCGGAACCAGATCACGGGCGAGCTCCCCGGCTCTCTGCTGTCGACGATGGCCAAGAACGTCCAGCACCTCATCCTGTCCCACAACCACATCAAGGGCCCCATCCCGGCCGAAATAGGCCTGCTTGACCACCTCCAGTACCTCGAGCTCGACCACAACCACCTCAACGGCACGCTCCCGCCCGAGCTGTGTCAGGCGTCCAACCTGACCAGCGTGGACCTGTCCTCCAACCACTTTGAGGGCGATCTCCCGCCCTGCCTGAGCTCCGGGCTCGACTACCTCGAGGAGTTCCGCGTCCACTGTAACAACCTGACCGGTGAGATTCCCGACATGACGGGCAACACCAAACTCCACCAGATAGAGGTGCAGTGCAACGAATGGACCGACCCCTGCCCCGAGTGGGCGTCGTCGACCGGCCTCATGGACTGCTCCCCCGCTGAGTGCACGGACTGTAACGAGCGGTCCGGGTGCGTGCCGGCCGTCCTCGATCCGCGTTGCCCGGAGTGCGTGTATCTCCGGTCATGGTGATGAATAAATCCTGTAGCTGCAGTTTATCTCCAACGACTACCCGTCCAGCGCCTCCTCGACCTCCTCTGACGTCCATAACCCGATGCCCCCGCCCTGCCGCAGCTCCTTCATCCGGCTGTGGCAGAGTCGCGTCACGTCCATCGCCTGTAGCCGCTGTTTGTCGACCTGGGAGGCCGAAATCTTGGCCTTCTCGCGATGCAGCTTCTTGGCGCGTCCAATGCCGGGCCCGAGCCTACTCTTGTTCAGAGCAGCCTCCTTCTTCTTGGCCTCAACGAATGCCTTGTCGAGCTTGGCCTGCTCCTCGGCCTTCATGCGGCCCACCAGGACATCTCCTTCGATCTTTCTGAACGAAACCTCCAGTAGGAAGCGCCTCGCGTGGGTCCGCACCACAAATCTTCGCCACGCGCTCTGGATCACGATCACGTGGTGCCTGAACTGTTGGACAGCCGTGGAAATCTGAGCCACCTGGCCCTGCTGTTGAAGGAAGTCCAGCACCAGCGCGGTCGCCTCCCGTTTGGCCCGTACCCGGCGCCACAGCCCGAATTCCACGACGCGTATGGCGATCTGCATCCCCGCCGTCTTTCGTCTCTCCTCGAGACCCTTAGCAGCGTGTCGACGCCACGCAGACTGGATGGCGACAGCATTGGCGTTGAGGTGGGCCATCTCGGCTGCCTCCCGCTTGCACTTCTTGAGCAGCATCGTGATCGCCGCGTGCCTCGAGAGTAAAGCTGTGTACAACTCCCACGCACGATGCTGACGCTGGGCTGCCGGGGACCGACACGCGATCGACGGGCCGCGGGACTTCTTGCTTGCCACGCGCTCCTCGATACGGCGCTGGGCCTCAGCCACCAGCTCCTCACGTGTTTGCCGCACGGCCAAGACGTGCTCAAAGTGCTCTGCCCGTGCGGACCCGAGAGCCTCCGTCCGGCCGAGCGGGTCGCCCGCCGTCATGGTGTTGGCCTTGATTATGTTCCGTGTGGCCGCGTGTGTGTCCCGCTTGGCCTGTCGCTCCTCTTGTGTGAGGGTGACGGACTCCTCAAGGTCGCGGAGAGCCTCGGGGTTATGGCGCAGATGCATCATGCGTTCCGTGATCATGTTCTGTAGCGAGGTGTATCCGATTACGATTCCCCCCGTAGCCGGTGGCGGTTCGGGCTTGTATGCCTTCTTTTTTGCCTTTCGTTCTTTGGGTTCTTCCAATTCAACCTTCTTCTCTTTGGCTTGATGACTGAACATCGAGGTGATATGGTTATAAGTGTCGTCAAAGTTCATCTGTCGTCCTGGTGGTTAGACCAACAGCAAAATTATGTCTATTTCGTTTTGCTTAAAAATCCAGAAGAGAACCCCGTGGATGTGCTACAAGCCACCAACCCAGCACACTCGATGCCGGACGTCTTGTTTTCGTCACAATAATAATTCGAACCCGTCAGGATGCTGGAGGACGTGTACACGTTTTCCTACCCAGCTACAAACAAGGTACGGTGTGTGAGTGTATGTGAGCCCGGCTATTGTGCGATAGGCCACGATGACGGCCAACTTACGGTGTATGACCCGGATGGGGAGGTCATCCTCAGCTCCAAGATGAAGTCAGGGATCTCATCACTCAGTATATGCGAGCCGCCAGCCCTCAAGCTTGTTGTGGGCCTCCACACAGGCTCTCTTCGGCTGTATGACCTCCACTCGCCCTCGACGCCCGTCACACTTTCTCCGCAACATCGTGTCGAGGTCACCGCCGCGTGCTGGGCCAAGAGCCAAGCACTGTTCGCTACGGGGTCTCTGGTGGACCCTGTACGGGTGTGGTCAGGCCAGGGCCGGGAGGTAGCCCGCATTGACGTCGGCCAGAAGGTGACAGCCCTTTGCCTGACCCCCAACAACTGGCTGGTTATCGGAGACGCCACGGGCGTTGTCACCATCTACAACATCCGCAGCTCACCCCCCGAGCTAGTCCAGACTATCGCCCACCGTCCCCCCGTGCTCTCCGTGGCCATGCACCCCATCGACCGCGTCCTAGCTGTGGCCTCGGGGGACAGGACCGCGCGGTGCTGGAGCGTGGGGAAGGTGTGGGAGACGCTGTACAAGACCAACGCGATCCCCGGGGGCGTCGGGCACGTCGTCTTCACTCCCGAGGGTTGGCTGTGTTGCTGTGGGGGAAGAAGCCTGACCATCTGGGATAAGGCTACCATGCAGTCCTTCAAGCAGATCACAGGCACGATGAAGGCTCTCTCTGTCGGGGTGGGTGTCTTCGGCGTCATCCTCAACAAGGGTGAGGCGCGCGTCATAGCGTTCGGGAGGGTCGACGGCGCCCCACTGGCCGTCACAGCTGTCCCCGCCCCGCCCCGCCCCGCACGCCCGTCCACCCCGCCCAGGGACCCGCGTCCACCCCGCCCCGCCGGTGCCGACCATCTACTGCTGGCTGAGGAGGTCGTTGGGCTCCAGGAACGCTCCCAACGCCTGCTACAGACGAAACAACAGGCCTCCAAGGCGGCCGCGCTGTGGGTGAAGGGCGACGTGTACGGTGCCATGCGGGAGGTCAACGCTGGGGATGCACGTCTCGGCCGGTGTCTCCTCCGTAACATCAACCACCAAGACCTCCGAGACCCTGACGTTCTCGACCGTGCAGTGGGTCGACACATGCTGCAGCTCGTCCTCACTGAGCTGGATGACTGCGAGGACGACCTGCTGCACGCGTGTGGCCGTATCGTTGCGGTGATCGTCCGGGAACACCCCGATTGGGTCGACGACATCGAGGACCGTCTCAAGGCGAGCGTCGAGCGGCGGCTGGCGGACGGGGTGGGTGCAGACGTCGCGGGGGTGCTCAGGGAGGTCCAGCTGCTGATGGGCGGGTGAGCCGGCGGTGGGGATGACCTGATTATACACGAGGACACGACAGATAAACCAAGGCCAGCCTTCAACTGATGTTGCCCCCTGAGAAGCACACGATGCACGGCTGTTCGTGGCGACCCGTCCATTGCCCTCCACGGCCGCTGTGGGTCGACCGGGCGACACGCTACTGAAACAGTGCTGGAATGGTCGGCTGCAATTTACAGAGCGGTTGACATCGGGGCGGGCCATCGCGTACGGCCGGACTCCCCCACCCCCAGAGCGGCCGTTGACGGCGCGCTGCCCCAGTCGCGATGTGCCGTTTAGTCCACAGTTGAAATGCATTGTCAGCGAGACTGGTGATGACTTTATAGGAGCAGGAAGACAATGGGGAACGGACCGAGTACACCCGACCCCCAATGCCTGAGTGAGCTACAGGGTCACCAGCTGTGCATTGCGCCTTATAAACCTTTGTCTACAGTTGAATATGTCAGAAATCACCAAAACACACCAATGAAGGCAAACATCTTCATAGCTCTCATCCTGTCAGCTGTGGTTATCGCAACGGCGAGAACCATTACCGCAAAGCAATACACGTGCGCGATCACCGAGCACGAGGCCATGGTTGCCATCTACATCGCCCTTGGCGGCCCAGCCTGGACGGCCGCCACCGACTGGAACCTCACGCCCGAACACTGTGCCTGGACGGGTGTCACGTGCAATCGTAATGGCGATGTCACCGGCATCATGCTGAACAGCGTCGGAGCCACCGGCTTCCTGCCCTCCGAGGTCGGCTGCCTGCTCTTCCTGAAGACGCTGTATCTAAACGACAACGAGATTGGCGGGACGCTGCCCGCCGAGCTCGCTAACCTCGAGAACCTCAAGTACTTCCAGATGCACCACAACCTGCTGGACGGCAACATGCCCGATGGCCTGTGCGCGCTGCAGCATCTACAGTACATGTATCTGGACCACAACCTGCTCAACGGGCCCATCCCGACGTGCGTCCACAACATGACGTACCTCCGCGAGGCCCACCTGCAATGCAACAACCTGACGGGCGACATCCCCGCCGAAGAGTTCGTCGGCCTGCAGTTCCTTGAGGAGCTCTTCCTTGAGTGCAACGACTTCAACGAGCCCACCTGCCCACCCCTCCTCGTCAACCACATCGGCCTCATCTTCACATGCGAGGGCAACTGCACTGAGTGCCCCACACTCCCCGTCATCGAGGAGCCGGGCACCGAGCTCGAGCCATGTCCCGAGGAGATCTTCATCGAAGGCTGTGGCACCTACCAGCTCATCCCCTCGTACGACATGTGCGAGTACGGCGAGGACTGGAGCAGCGCCGTCCCTGACGAGCCCGTCATCGTCGGCGGCATCGTGAAGCAGACCGGCCCCGACACCGCCCGCGCCGGCCTCCTCAACAACCGCACGGACACCGCCCTGAACTGGAGCGGCCCGCCCCAGTCGGCCACTATCACCTTCGACTTCCTGACGGGCCCCGACATCATCCGGACGACCATCGACTCGCCCCAGCTGCCCGCTCCCGTCGTCGCCAGCCAGATGGGTGTATATGAGTACCTCTTCAATGGCAACGGCGCGTGCGCGATGGACAACTACGACGGTCTGTACCTGTGCTTCAGGACCCAATACGGCGGCATCCTTGCCACGTCAATGACCATCAACGGCGGCACCGTCGAGCCCCTCCCCAACCCCACCAACTTCTATAAGAAGTGTTTCTTTGTGGAGACCCCCGACGTCGATTACAGCATGAACTGGGCCGTGGTCCTTGAGGCCGACTTCACGCAGGGCACCGAGCCCGAGACGGTCACGAACTGGATGCTCGTGTACGGCCACTGCGCCCCCTAAGTCATAAATTGACTTTGTGTCTTGTGTTTATTGCTGC
>PPCM01001411.1_pt1 | contig 11080 bp, 1 predicted proteins | sample 1555541 | NCBI WGS metagenome assembly PPCM01 (sample SAMN05284479, study PRJNA326546) | Marine sediment metagenome, whole genome shotgun sequencing project. | isolation source: marine sediment | place: Germany: Wadden Sea | collected 2012-09-05 | reverse complement strand
CATTCGATGTAACGACGACATCGACGCTGACGATGGGCACGCCGACGTACACGGTCGCGTTTGACCACATATCGGCGACGTACACGATGACGACGAACGCCATGGTCCCTAACGACGATTTCGTGACGTGTTTTGGGAATGCAACGCTTCATTCGACGTCCATTGTCAGCACCAACGTGCGGTCGGTTTGGAAGCTGAGCCATAACATCCCCAACCCTATCATCACTTGCACCGAGTCCATCCTTGCGGCTGGGTTCACCTGGAGCAAGTCCTACACACTCTGGGACTTCAGCATCGACACACGCGGCGTGCTACATACCGTGCGAACGCCGGACTACATCCCCTCGCGCGTGACGTACGACGGGGTTGACGCCCACCCCCTCTCTCACCTCACGTCGGGCAGCGATTACTACTGGATGGTGCGGTCCGCGGAGGTCGTCAAACATGCCGGCGACAAGAGTGTGCAGGTCACGTGGACCGACGGGACGGGCGGGCTGTACAGCGATTTCACCTTCACACAGGGGTCGACGCTAACGATGAACCCCGTCCTCACGCTCACGTCAACGTCGATCACGGCCTCAGTGAACATCGAGACTGACGCCATGGTCCCGGCAGGAGACATCGCAACGTGCTTCTGCCCCGTCGTGCCGTCAACGATCCTGGACACGGCGGGCGGCGGGTCGATGTTCGGCGCGTGCTCCCACACCCAACCCGACCCCTACTATGACTGCTCTGTGACGTATTCCGATGCCATCGAGGTCATCCCGCAGACTATGTGGGACTACGAGATTTCCCCGTCCGGCAAGCTCAAGCTCAGTCGACCAGGCTACGTCCCTACGGCCGTCAGTATTGACAGCATTGACGCCTGGCCGCTGACGAGCCTCAACGCCAACCCGGACTACTACTTTATGATCGAGAGGAACGGGATGCAGTTCCCACAGGCCCTGCATAACATGAGGGTGTACTGGGCTAGCGGGATACCGGGGGGGCTGCTCACCGATTACCCGTTCACGTTCGCGGGCACGCAGTTAGATATGCTGCCGACCGTCAACTTGACCGCAACGGACATTTTAGCGACTGTGGAGCTGACGAACACGGCGATGGTCCCCAACTCGACGATCGTCACTTGCTTCTGCACCATCGAGATCGACACCGTGCTCGAAGTCGACGGCAAGGCGTTTGCATCTGGTTCGTGCTCACACGCGCGCACCGAGCCTGATCTGGACTGCCCCGTCTCGATCCTCGACGGCGGCTGGTCGACCACGATCCACAAGGTGCTCTGGACCTACGAGGTGTTCCCGACCGGCAAGATGCGCGTGACGCGCGACGGCTACGTGCCAACGCAGCTCACGTTCGACGGCATCGACGCCTGGCCGCTGCCCAGCCTGCAAGCGGGTGAGGACTACTTCTACATGCTTGAACGCACAAGCCTGGGTCTGGACGCCGCGATCCACAACGCCAAGGTCACCTGGTCCGTTGGGCCCGGTGGATGGGACTCCGATTACGACTTCACCTTCGCCGGCCCCGCACTGGATATGCTGCCGACCGTCAACTTGACCGCGACGGACATTTTAGCGACTGTGGAGCTGACGAACACGGCGATGGTCCCCAACTCGACGATCGTCACTTGCTTCTGCACCATCGAGATCGACACCGTGCTCGAAGTCGACGGCAAGGCGTTTGCATCTGGTTCGTGCTCACACGCGCGCACCGAGCCTGATCTGGACTGCCCCGTCTCGATCCTCGACGGCGGCTGGTCGACCACGATCCACAAGGTGCTCTGGACTTACAACATTGAGGCCACCGGCAAGGCCCGCATCACCCGGCTCGACTACGTCCCAACGGTCGTCGCCATCGACGGCGTCACGGCCTGGCCCTACCCGGACCTCACCGATCCGCTGACGGGCGACCACTACTTCATGATGCGGCGCCACAGCCACTCATTCGACCTCGGGGTCCACGACATCGACGTCACGTGGACAACAGACAAACCCCACCCCGGGGGGCTCGTCACGGACTGCACGTTTGACCACCTAGGGCCCGCACTCGCCATGGACGAGGTCGTCCTCATCGAAGTCGACGATCACTTCGCCAACCTCACCCTGACGACGGCAGCAATGATCCCGGATGAACCCGTCGTGACGTGTTTTGGAGACTTTGACCTCCTCACGGTCGACCCCGCCGGCCCCGTCGTGTCGACATCCTTCTTGCCATACCACACACTTCAGCCGTACATTGATTGTCACATTGCATTCCTTGATTATGACGAGACACCGAGAATGGAGCTGTGGCATTGGGACACGATCGACGAGCCCTACCATGGCACAACAAGGTACAACGTCAGCCGTATGGTCAACGCTACGGAGGCCCACCACAGCTACATGTTGTCCGGGGACATCATTTGGACTGTCGAGGACGAGGCGCCGCTCAGCACACCGCCCATCATCGGGATTGACGCCATCGACGGGAACTGGACAACCCTCACCCTTCGCGACTTTGGTGTCGCCGGCCAAGTGGCATTCTCGACCATGGAGGTGTCGCCGCTGATTGTCTCCATGCCCATCTTCGACTCGGTCACGTCGCCCTGCCTTGTCCCCGGCGACTCGACCATCACGATCTCCGGCGCCCACATGGCTGGCCTTCAGGCATCCAACTTTACCGTGTCCTGTGGCGCCCACGATGCGGTGGCGTCATCCGCGACGGGCGTGACCATGCATGTCTTCGTCGTCGACGTCTCGCCCCAATGCACCGTGTCGCTCGCCACAAACCTCTACACGGACGACTGGTTCCCACTGCAGACGGTGCAGGCCCCGCTGTGTGCCACCCCGTTTACCTACACCCTCCCCGCCGAGAAGTCCCGCGGCGGGTTTATAGCTGACATCGTCACCGAGATGACCCTGATCGATTTCTATTACAACACGATGACCGACACGATCCATCTTCCACAGGTCAAGAAGGACACGGGCTACACGGTCACCGTCCCCGCCGGGAGCGGCACCATCGACTTGTGGGCCAAGCTGAGCGACTCGACCGACTATCAGCTCGACCCCATCACGTACGACGTGCCCGAGCTCACCGGGGTCAACATCCCGTGCGTCATGCCTGGTCGTAACTTCGTGACTATCACCGGGAACCATCTTGGGGGGGTGGCGGGCGACGTCACCGTCAACCTCGGCGGGTTCGTTGCGAAGACCAGCGACCATGACACCGTGACGGGCGTGCTGACGTACAGCTCGGTCATCGGGGAGGACGCTATCATTGGCCTCCTCGGTCTGCCCTCGACCGTCACCATCCCCAGCTGTGATCACCGGTCCTCGGTGACATGGCCAATGGACAGACCCACGACTGGCTTCACGGCCGCCCTCACCACCCCCATCCTCCTCGATGACGTCACGTCGACCCAACCCATTGGGGTGACCCATGTCGCCGCGGACGATTACGAGCTGACCATACCCGCTGGTTACGGCGATATCGCCCTCAGCATCGTGTCGAATGGCGTGAGGGTCACCCTTCCCGTCGTCTCATATAACTGTCCCTCCGCCCCAACCATTGTCGACAGCTGCTTTATGAAATCGCCGGGAATCACCGAGTTGACTCTGGTTGACCCGCCTCCCTCGTGTGACTCCATGACAGTCACCATCGACCAGGGCTTCGTGGCCTGCCTGTCGGTCGACCAGCCGTCGGGCAGGGTCACCCTCATTACTGACCTGACCACGGGGGTGGGTGGGGCGGCCATTATTAACATTGCGGTCGGGCCGTGCTCTGTCGCTCTCCAGCAGCCGCTGTGCCCTCCGACCATCCTTGGTATCACTCTGCCCCGGCCTACCAGCGCCACCAAGGAGGCTACCATCACGGGTGTTAACCTCGGCGGCGGTGTCCAGCCCCTGGATGTCATCATTGACGGCACCATGGTCGTGGGCGACGTCAATGCGGTCCCAGGCCAGCTCAACGAGACACTGACGTTCATTGTCGCTGACGCTGTTAACCCACTCAACGGTATCAAGGCTTGCCACCGCGGAACGATCATCTGCTCTCTGGACGGCGTCCCTCTCATTCAACAAAGCGATAGACCAAGGGTCACAGCGCTAGACAAGACCATATTCAGCCCCACCACGGCGGACACCGTCACGCTCTCGGGGATGAACTTTGGCACAGACCCCATGCTCGTGTCGGCCGTGATACTCCTCAACCGCACCGTCGATGCAAACGTGACACTGGCGGTCGACTCTGTCGCCGATGATTCTCTGACCCTATCCATACCAATCATTGATGGGATGATTAACGATGACGCCACGACCGCTCTTAACGGGCATTTGGCGCCCATAATCCTTACTATTGACGGCAAGACCCTAACGGTCGACCCTCCCATCCGGTTCTCGGTCCACACCATCGTGGGGGTGACCCCCTTGGTGTGCCCCTCCATGCCATGCGATATCACCGTCCACGGGGTCGGGTTCGGGGGCGGATCGACCGTGACGGTCGATGACAAGCCTTGCATCGTCTCTAGCTTCACGTTCCGGACCATCTCGTGCACCCTAACCGAGGGTGAGGGGCATCCCGCCATCCGAGTTGTCACTGGCCCCGAGACGGTCGACATGGCGAGTCTGCCCTGGATGGGGCGCCGCTTCCTGAGGCTACCGGACGCTGAGTTCACCGAGCCGAGCGTGTTTAGTGTTAACGGGGCAAGTGCTGTGGTTAATCTTGCGGTAGCTGGACAGGCGGCGCTGAGCACAGCTGATCGGCAGATGACGTTCACTGAGCCAATCAACAATGAGCAGTTCTTCAGCTGTAGCGCACCACAGGCGGATTTACTGACTTGCACGACGGCTCGGGGGCTGGGCTCCCACACATTCGCACCGACGGTGAATGGCGTGACAATGCCGACCCACACGATCACCTTCCCCCCGCCGGCCATCGTCACCGCCACCCCGACAGACCTGACGACTAATGGGGCCCAGAACATCACCATCACCGGCGACGGGTTCGGAACGTGGCCGGACAGCGTGGTGGTGGCCATCGGCGGCACGCCAATCACGCCCTGGGCCGTTGAGTGGGACACACTTGTTTTCCCTTCCATTGAGGGGGTCAGCGCCGCTAGCATCACCATCACGGTCGCGGACTACCCTACCCTGACCAAGGTCATCCCGTATCAGCCCCCAACGGTCACCTCAATGGTCAGCCCGGCCGTCACTGACATTGCTATCGATGACACCACCACCGCCATCGATCTCGACCTCATCGGGGCTGACCTCGGCCGCAACCCCGCAGACGTCTCCGTGGCGCTCGCCCCGAACGGCCCTGCGTGCGGCGTCGTGACCATGCATGTCCCGCACACCCGCCTCCGCTGCACCGTGCCTGCCGTCTCGTATGGCGTATGGGACGTCGCCGTGACGGTCGGGACACAGACGGTCGTCCATCCGGCCGCCATCAACGTGACGGCCGTCATTGTGCCCCCGCCGCCGCCTCCCGCCCCCGAGGAGCCTCTCGTACCGACTTGGCTGTGGTTAGCTATCGTCATGATCGTCGGCTTTGCGGCCTTTTGCTGCCTTCTGGGCTTCACCACGCTCTGTTGCCTGTTTATAGGCTTTAATCTCTCTGCCCACGTGTCTGGCCGCTACCTCGGCCACCGCCGGGGCATGAAGGACGAGGAGGAGACCGTGTTCAGCAACACGATGCCGACGCTCATCCAGAGCTTACCGACGGCCCCCACGGTGCGCATGGCACGGACGAGCGTCATGGGGAACGGGTGGGGCGAGAACCCAACGAGGAAGAACAGACGCGTGTGATTTGGTTAAAATATTGTTTCTCATGTTTGACAATCCTTGGTTTTACTTGCCTTACATTGGTATACCTAACAGTAACGTATTCAACGAACCTGATTGCCTTGTTGTCTTCTTTCTTTGGCTTTGCCTGACGGCACCATATTGTTGCGAACTTCATGCGTCATGTTTAACCCATCTTCCGCATCCATATCCTTACCCAACTCATCTTACCTTGCCCTACTTTGCACCATCTCACCACTGGCCAAGCCCTTTCCCATCAATGACACCGAGAGATTGTCGATATGACTTGACATCTGTGATATCTACTTTACCTGATCTACCTTACCCTACCATACTATCAGTTTGGTGAGACAAAGATGCGCCACAATCAGGCCAAGAAAGGTCCCTACACAATTTGGCAACTCATTTAGTCGTGAAACTCTTCATCTCACCGATAAACCTGTCCCTTTTACCCTACCCTACCCTACCCTACCTTACCCTACCCTACCCACTCATCGCTACCCTAACCCAACTTACAGACAAGTATCTACAATGGGCATGAGTACCCCGGGGCACGCATTCTAAGCCCATGCCCATGACCCTCATCATTTGGCAGCGGCGTGTGGGTAAAATTATTTACATCATGAATTGGTTGATGATGTCGTCCTCGTCATCGTTCGTTGACGGACGGGGCTTAGGCGTTACCTTCTTCACCTCAGGCTTCTTGGCCTCCGGCTCAGCCACCGCTTCGGGCTCAGGTTCATCCCCGGCGTTGGGCGCCTCCTCCTCCTCCTCCTCGTTCAGCGGGGCGTCGTGGGGCACCTCCTCAGGCTCGCCACCCTCATCGGCAGAGCCCTCCTCCTCCTCATCTTGGGCATCCGGAACAACCCCACCAATTTCTATAAAAGCGTCGCTGTCGAAGTCCTCATCCGCTTCGACCGCCTGCATCTCAGCGGCCTCGGGCTCAGCCTCCTCGGGGTCCTCAACAATGACCGCAGTGACCGACACGGGCTCAGTGACGGCCTCGGGCTCAGCGACATCTTCTTCTTCTTCACTGCTCACCTCCTCCTCCTCGAGCTCCTCCTTCTCGGGCTCAGGCTCGGGTTCAGCGTCCTTCATGGGCTGTTGTATGGGTCGTTTGGTCTGGCCTACGGCGGGCTCGGGGGCAGATTTCCGCTTCCCCAGCACTGGCACGTCCGAATCGCTGTCAGACTCGGGCTCGGGCTCGGGGTGGGGGTGGGGGTGGGTGTCGGGTTGGGTCTCTATAGGTTCATCAATATCCGTCTCCTCGTCATCCACCTCGTGAGCGTGCACCTGAACGGTCACCTTCTCCATCTCCACCGATTCCGCCTCCCTCGCCTCCCGGGCAGTTTCTGCCTCCTTGGCGCGTGTGATCGCGGCCTGCATCATCATGGACTTCTTGACCTTCTCGGCCTCAGCACTTCTGCTCTCGAGCGCCTTCAATGCCGCCCGCAACTGCCCTGCCTGGGCCACGGCCGCATCCTTGGCGCGTACGGTCTCATCTGTCGCCTTTTGAGCCTCTCTCAGCTTCAACGACATCTGCTGACCCGTTCTGTTCGTCGCCACCAGACGTGCCTTCAACTCATCCACAACCTTGGTGTGGTCCGCCTGCTTGGTCTCTGCCGCGGCCCCGGCCTTGGCCAGCTGGGCCTCGAGCGCGGCATTCTTCGCCTTGAGTGCGGCCGCGGCGTTCTTAGCCTCATTGAGCGAGTTGGCGCTTTCGACGACCTTGGCCTTCAACGTTTTGACCATGGTGGCCGCCTCCTTATGTTTGGCGTGGGCCCCGTCGACAGCAGTCTTCGCCTTGTCGCGCACCTCCTTCAGGCGGGCGTCACGCTCAGCGACGGCCTTCTCGAGCTTCTTGGTTTCCGCTCGGGCTGCTCTGGCGTCAGCAGGCCTGTCTGGGCAGTGCTTCTTTGCAGCTTCAGCACATGTGCTCGCCTCAGCTGTCAACACGGCCGTCAAGCTCTCGCTTGCAGCGATAGCGGCCGCCATCTGTGCCTGCACAGCCGATGCCAACGTATGGGCAGCAGTGGCTCGCATGGCCGAGTCAGCGACCAACTGTGTCGCCGCGTCCCGCTCAGCGGTCATGGCCGCCAATCTAGACTCGATCTGTCCTTCCACGTTCCCACGAGCGTCATCGAGTTCCTTTTGAAGCGACAGGAATTCTGTCTGGATGCGCTGTATGCGACTCCCCTCTGCGGTAGGGATGCTATCCAAGGCCTCGGACATAGTCATCATAGGGTTGGTCGACTCGGGTTGGGTCGGGGTGGGTGTCTGCGTCTGGGCGGGGGCGGGTGCGCGAACTAGAGCCCTTGCCCTCGCTGCAGCTTCATTGGCGGCCTCGACCTGGCGCTGCATCTCAACCAGCTCAGCCTCCTTTGTAGCGATCACGTTATCTCTTTCCGCTATGGCCGCCTGAGCATCAGCGGCGTATCCAGCCAACGCCTCCCGATGTCCCCCATCCCTGGCGGTTTGTTCGGCGTCTCTGGCGGCGATGGCGGCTCTGGCCTCCGCTCTGACCGTCTCGATCGCCTCGCGCGCTCTAGCGAGATCCGTCGCCATCTGTGTGCTGGTTTGTACATGGGTGTTTTGTTCGGAGGTGAAGGATGCCTGCATCGCTGCCAACTGCTCCTGGATAGCGTGCTTCTCAGCAGTCATGCGTTCGAGCTTTTCCCTGCACAACATCCAGTTGTCGTGCGCCTCCTGGCCTGCCGCCGTCCTTGCCGCCATATCTGCTGCTTGTTGGGCCGCGTGGCGTTGGAGCTCTTCAACCCGGGCCATCATTGCCGCGCGGGTCGCCGCGTGGGCCTGCTGCTCGGCAGATAGCGCCGCTTTCCGCTCCCGTAGCTCACGTTTGAGTTGGTGCCCAGGATCGGTGTTGAATGCGGCCAGCTTGTCCACGGCGTCGTCGCGGGCTTGTTTGAGAGAAACACCGAGCCGCCGGAGCCGTTTTGACATATCCAGCTCATCTTCCAGCTGCTTTTTGAGTGCATCGCGCTCACCAACAGCGTCATTCGACGCCTGCATGGCTTCTTCAAGCTCAGCAATGCGGTCGTTCGCCTGGCGGAGCTGTCCCACTACCTGAGAGTGCTCAGAGAAGACGTGCGCCACATCCTCGGGTTGGGACTGTAGCAGAACACGCATCTGGTTCTCCACAAGCTCTTTGTCTGCCTGGGTCGTTGACAGAGCTTGTTGGCATGAGTCACGCTCGGCCTGTAGAGAAGCTAGAGCCGCAGAGTTGATGCGGTCGCGTTCTGTAACCTTATTTTCACTCCTTCTGGAGTCGGCGAGCTCATTCTTGCATTTTGCAATGTGTTCGCACAAATTCCCGTTCGTTTTCTTCAGTTCTTGGAGCTCCACGCGAGCCGTTCCGAATTTCATTTGCACTGCTGCTAATTCATTCTCGGCTGCGACCAAGCGGTCCCGTAAGTCCGCTGTGCTCTCGTGAAGAGCCATTTGAATCGCGAGCAAAAAAATACTGTCTTACCAAAAATTCGTGGAAATTGGGCAATATCACATAAATTGCTAGGCTAACACCATTGTTATTTAGCTTCATCATTATCCGTTTTTTATAGTTCATGATATTGTCTATATCTGCTGGCTACAATGAAAACTAACACAATTAGAACTGCTTCTGAATGAAATAGTTGTATAGTTGTGACATAAGTATAAATCGAACCAAAATTTCCAAATCGATTTTGACAAAAAATGGACGGAGTGTTCAAGGAGAATGCGTCGGAAGAGCGTGGTGAGTTCTCTCACCAGTCTTCATTCATTGGAGCTATCGCCATTTGTGATATGATGAAGACTACCCTCGGTCCGAAGGGCCAGGACAAGATTCTTCAGTCCATGAGCGGCATTGACAACCTTACCATCACCAACGATGGTGCTACTATCCTCCGCTCTCTGTCTGTCGATAACCCCGCTGCCCGCGTTCTCATTGAGCTCAGCAAGGTGCAGGACCAGGAGGTCGGCGATGGTACGACTAGCGTCGTCATCTGCGCCGGTGAGCTCCTGCGTGAGGCCGAGAAGCTTCTCAAGCGCGGTATCCACCCCGAGGTTGTCCGTGAGGGCTACCACGCCGCCCGTACCGCCGCTCTCGAGGCTCTCAAGGCTTCTTCGTACTCTAACGAGGGCGACGACGCTGCGTTCCGCGAGGAGCTGATGAGCATCGCTCGGACGACTCTGAGCTCCAAGATCCTTAACACGGACAAGGAGTTCTTCGCCAAGATGGCTGTCGACGCCGTGCTGCGCCTCAACGGGTCAACGAACCTCAACCACATCCAGATCATCAAGAAGCCCGGAATGACCATGAAGGACTCCTTCCTCGACGAGGGCTTCATCCTCGACAAGCAGATCAGCGTCGGGTGCCCCGTCGAGCAGGTCGCCAAGGACGGCAAGCCCGTGCGCGTCCTGATTGCCAACACTTCGATGGATGCGGACAAAATCAAGGTGTTCGGCTCCAAGGTCAAGGTCAGCGGCACCGCCCAGCTCGCCGAGATCGAGGAGGCCGAGCGCGCCCGCATGCGGAACAAGTGCGACGCCATCCTGTCCCACGACATCAACTGCTTTATCAACAGGCAGCTCGTGTACAACCTCGCCGAGGAGGTCTTCGCGGACGCCAAGGTGAGCTGCATCGAGCACGCCGACTTTGACGGTGTGGAGCGCCTCGCTCTCGTCCTCGACGGCGACATCGTCTCCACCTTCGACACGCCCGACAACGTCCGTGTCGGCACGTGCCAGAGGGTGCACGAGATCATGATCGGCGAGGACAAGCTGATCCGCTTCGAGGGCGTCCCCCGCTCCGAGGCTTGCACCATCGTCCTCCGTGGCGCGTCCCAGCACCTCCTCGACGAGGCTGAGCGCTCCCTCCACGACGCCCTGTGTGTTCTCTCCCAGACCGTCAAGGACCGCCGTACCTGCCTCGGGGCTGGGTGCAGTGAGATGCTCATGTCGGTCGCCGTTAACAAGATGGCGTCCGGTCTCGACGACATCAGCCAGATCGCCATGCGGGCTTACGCTCAGGCGCTCGAGAACATGTGCTTCACCCTGTGTGAGAACGCTGGGCTCGATGCCAACCGCATTGTTGCCGGCCTTCACGCCGCCCACAGCCAGGGCAAGACTACGGCCGGTATCGATATCATCAAGGGCTCCGTCGGCGATGCCCGCGCGCTCGGCGTTGTTGAGAGCTTCAAGTCGAAGTACCAGATGGTTGTCTCCGCCACTGAGGCTGCGAGCCAGCTGCTCAAGGTCGACAACATCATCCGGTGCGCCCCCCGCGATCGTGAGCAATA
>PPCM01001410.1_pt1 | contig 11096 bp, 9 predicted proteins | sample 1555541 | NCBI WGS metagenome assembly PPCM01 (sample SAMN05284479, study PRJNA326546) | Marine sediment metagenome, whole genome shotgun sequencing project. | isolation source: marine sediment | place: Germany: Wadden Sea | collected 2012-09-05 | reverse complement strand
AATAAATATGATATTTTTCATAAAGAACTTGTATGTTTATCTTGTATTGAGACACACCATATAAGCAATGAAACAACAGCAGATGAATTGATGAATTTGGTTCCAAAAGAAAGCGGGAAGAAGAAATCGTTTATGCCTACTGCATTTATTGCTATAGGGATTATATATACATTTTATGTTCTGTTTGATTCCTTAAGTTACAATTATTATGGTGACCATACTACATTTTATGAGTGGCTACTACTTGTTTGCATCCTGTTTGGTATGGCAAAGATAATTCGCTTAATAGAAAAAAATGGCGCTGCTTAAGCAGGCCATATGAAGTAAAACTATTCATAAATTAGGTGGTTAAATCAAAGTCTTATGTTATTTTCATAAGGCTTTTTTTAGTGTAAACCAAAATTCAATTACATTATTATTTTGCCCAATGCCGTATTTAGCATTGTGTGCATCAAGAATTGCTTTAACAATTGATAATCCTAAACCATGACCACCACGATGTCTTGTTCTTGCTTTGTCCATCTTGTAGAAACTGTCCCACAAACTATTGAGTTCGATTTCATCATAATTCTCACTGCTGTTAGAAATTGAGAATTTCATATTAGAATCATCAGAAACTATGGAAACATCTACTTCTTTTGGATCTTTTGAATGAAAGATAGCATTTGTAAATAAGTTTGTAATAACTCTTTCAATAAGTATTGAATCACCAACAACTTCTACTGGTTTTAGATCTAAAAAAAGGGTAACATTTTTTTCTTTAATCAAAGAGTGAAGTGACTGCTCTTGTTGAATAATGAGTTCACTAATATCAAAGATATGTTTGTCAACAATAAGGTGTCCATTTTCTATTTGCTCAATATCCAATATTCGTTCGATAAGTTCATTCATTTTATGCGATTCATCTAAGATAATAGAGGTATAGTTTTCTATGTTCTCTGGATTCTCATGAATCATGATATTGAGTCCTTCAGCATATCCTTGAATTAAAGCTAATGGTGTTTTAAGTTCATGTGAGACATTCTTTAAAAGTTCTGTTCTTTTATCAGCAAGTATTTGTTTTTCTTTTGCCTCGATAGCAAGATCCTCATTCTTAATCTTTAGAGTTTCAAGTGCAATTGATAACTCATGTGAGAGTTCATTAATGCTAATTGATAGCTGACCAATTTCATCATTGCTGTTAATTTGACAAGTTTCTTCAAAATTAAGATTTTTCATTTTTTTGGTGATGGCATTCATTTCGACAATGGGTTGGGTAAATGAACGAGAAATAGTATAGGCCAAACTAAGAGAAAGAATAAATACAGCACTACCAATGATAATCAAGAATCTGTTAACAATGTCTATATTTGATTCAATAGCTGCTAATGGAAAATACAAAGATATTGAATATCCATTATCTAGAGTTCCTTCTAGTAAAAAGGAACGCATATTATTCATTTTATCTCTAGCGATATAGAGTACTTGATTGTCACTGATGACTTCTTCAGATTCTATATGTAATTTGGGAGCTTTAGGATCAGGTGGATTTTCTCCGAAATAGTGATATTGATCAATACGTGGATTGGTACTATAAATAATTTCTCTATCATCATTTCCAATGATAATTTCAAATCTTGTTTTTGCTTCTATGACGTTTAGACCATATAATGATTCATCGTACTCACTTTCATCCATGGCGTTTATTTGATTGTATATATCTATTAAAGTATCTTGCTTTTTATTTTTATAGTATGGCTCTAAGAAAATCGAGTTAGCGATGATTAAAAGACCAATAAGTAAAATCGTTAATGACCCTATTTGTACAAAAAGTTTTCTTCTGATACTAGTCATGATTTACCTCAAATCTATAACCGAGTCCTCTTAAGGTCTCTATGTAGTAACTGGCTTTTCCGAGTTTTATTCTTAATCGATTAATAGTTGTATCAACAGTTCTATCGGTACCAATATAATCTTCACCCCAAACAGCATTTAATAGTGCATTTCTAGAGAAAACAAAACCTCTGTTGTCTATAAAATGAAGAAGTAATTTATATTCGGTACTACTTAGATCTAATTTAGTATCTTCAATATAAACCTGCGCCTGTTCTCTTTCAATGTTTAGAACACCATAAGATTCAGAACTATTATCGTGATAAACTCTCTGCATTAAAGCAGTTACTCTTGCTCTTAAAATAGATGGACTAAAAGGCTTTTTTATGTATTCATCTGCACCTGAAACAAATCCTGTCAACTCGTCAAGTTCTGTTGTTTTTGCTGTTAATAGAATGATGGGTATTTGACTACTTGCTTTGAACACTTTTATAAGTTCAAGTCCAGTATTTCCTGGCATCATGATATCTAAGATTGCCATATCAATATGATCATTTTTAAAGATATTGTATGCTTCAATACCATCCTCTGCGAGTATAACATCATATTCTGTACTCAAAAAATCATTCAACAACATTAACATACGTGGTTCATCATCTGCAATTAGTATTTTTCTTTTCATATTTTGATCTCCTAATCATATTGTACCCTAAACATGTCACAATTATGTCACAAACTTTTCTTTGTATGTTAAGTGAATGTGATATGACTTTGCTAAGCTTTAGGTACACAGAAGGGAGAGTGTGATGTACAGACATGAAATGAAGTATGTAATTCCATATCATGAGTTTCTAATCTACAAACATCGGTTAGATAATGTACTCAAACGGGATATCTATAGTAAAGACAAGCCATATACTATAACCAGTCTTTACTATGATGATCACTATGATACGGCTTTAAAAGAGAAAGTAGAAGGTTATGTTTCGAGATATAAATATCGATTGAGGTACTATAATTCGGATGGTTCTAAAGTCAAATTAGAGAAAAAGTCGAAAGTTGAACAGATGACACATAAGACAAGTGTTTGGATGGATGATACTAAGGAACTGAATCAAGAATTTGACTTCTTAGTGAAGTATGGTGTGATTAAGCCAGTATCACTTGTAAGGTATGAAAGATTAGCATACATCCATGCTTTAGGCAATGTGAGAATCACCTTTGATATGAATGTAAGAGGTGTAAAAAAGGAACCAGAGTTATTTGATCATGAAGACAAGTATACTCGGTTATTACAAGATGAAAATGTAATTATGGAAATCAAGTTTAATGGTGTATTACCAGATTTTATTTGTCGTTTTTTAGAATCAAATAAACATATGGCTGAATCATCATCAAAGTATGTGTTTTCGAGATTATCGATAGTATAGGAGGCGACTATGTCATTTCAAGATATATTTAACAGTAGTTTTTTAGAAGGTGTATCATCATTATCAGTGTTGGATATGAGTATTACATTAATTCTATCATTTGTTGCAGGTTTTTTTATTTATCAGGTTTATAAAAAAAGTTATCAGAGTGTTGTATATACTAAAAGCTTTAGTGTGTCATTGGTGATGATGACGATGATTACTTCATTGGTTATCTTAGCAGTAACTGCAAATGTCGTCCTATCTTTAGGTATGGTTGGTGCCTTATCAATAGTAAGATTTAGAGCAGCTATTAAAGATCCTATGGATATTGTTTTTATGTTTTGGTCAATTGCTGCTGGTATAGTTATTGGTGCAGGTTTCTATTTGTTAGGAATTGTTGGATCTATTGTAATAGGTGCTATGATTATCATGTTAAATATGAATGTTGTCACTTCAAAACCTTATTTGCTTGTACTACAAGCAGATGATCATGATGTAGAAAAAAAGGCTTTGAATAAAATTAAGGCTGAAGTAGGAAAATATCAAGTAAAAACAAAAACCGTTCGTCATGATGTTGTTGAATTGATGATTGAGTTGAGAGTAAAAGAAGATGAAATGGGTTTAGTGAACAATTTATTGAAGATCAATGGTATTTCACAAGCGTCCTTAATTAGTAGCCATGAGTATTCAGCATAGGAGGTCCTATGAAATTGATGAAAAGTACAGCAGTAATAGTAGTGACTATAGTTATTTTAATAGCCATTCAATCTATGATTGGTACTGACTCAGAAACTCTTTTGAACACAGATACGATTGTGTTTCCTCATGATGAGGTTGTAGAAGTTAGTATTACAATTGATGAATTGGATCTAGTTGACTTAAATACAAATGCTATGAATGAGACTACGTATATGGCTGATATAACTTATAATGGCATTAAACTAGAAAGTGTTGGTATCAGAGCGAAAGGAAATTCAAGTTTAAGTTCTGTTGCTAAAACTGATAGTGAAAGATACAGCTTCAAAATTGATTTTGATGAGTACATTGATGAACAATCTTTACTAGGCTTAGAAAAGATAAACTTAAATAATCTGTTTTCAGATCCATCAATGATGGCGGAATACTTATCTTATGAAGCCTTGGAGTCAATAGAAGCTGATGTCCCAAGAACAACATATGTTAATTTAACGATAAATGATGAATTGCATGGCTTGTATCTTGCAGTAGAACAAGTGGATGAGACCTTTCTAATAAACCATTATGGCAATACAGATGGTGAGTTATACAAACCTGAAATGGGGAATGGTTCAGACCTAACAGTTAGTGATAACTACAATGGTATCGTTGATAAATTAGGTGTCTCAGATAACCTAGATCACTTTGAATCACTGGTTATGGCCATTAAAAATGGTGATGTGTCAGAAATGATGAATACAGAAAGTTTTCTAAAGTACTTAGCTGTTAGTACTATGGTCATTCATTATGATAGCTATCAAGGTGGTATGTATCATAATTACTACTTGTATTGGAATAAAGATGCTTTTGAGTGGATTACATGGGATTTGAATATGGCTTTTAATGGCTTTCCAAAGTCAGGGCTTACTGATGCTGAAGCTGTACAAGGATTGATAGATGAACCTGTTATTGGTGATATGAGTCAATATCCTTTGGTTGAAGCTGTTTTATCAGATGAAACAAATATTGTTATCTATCATGACTATTTAAGTTCTTTGAGGAATAATTATTTCAATGAAGAAGTATTTGAAGCAAGAGTCATAGAAGTATATTCTATGATAAAAAACTATGTATCAATTGATCCAACTTCATTTTATTCTTATGAGGAGTTTGAAAATGCTTTATTTAGTGGAGAAGGAATCATTGATTTTGCTGAAGCAAGAGTTTCAAATGTAACGTTACAGTTAAATGGTAATCTTGAAAGTAGCAATGATGGTAAAGGCAATACTGGTAGTACTGGTATGAAAGCTTTTGGTGTAGAAGACAATGACAGAATGCAACCAGACCTAGTAAATTTAATAGAGATTGTGGGTCGAGACAATCTTGATGAAGATATGGTCGTAGCTATAGAATCAGGTGAAGTTTTACCAATAGAGACTGTAAAATTTATAATGGATGGTTTAACCGAAGATCAGAGAGGACAACTTATTGGTGAACAAAGCAATCAGCTAACTAATGAAAACAGACCTCATGGAGGTCAAAAAGGTGGAGAAATACCTAGTCAAATCAGAACAGAATCACAAATTGGTGGTGGTCAGATAGTTGAGAAAGATTTGAGGGATTCACCTTTAATTACTATGATGTTATCGGTAGTACTATTTATATGTTCACTTGCCTTAATAAAAATAAGAAAGTAGGTAGGGTTTTAAATTAAACTCTACCTACTTTTTTTTGACTATCTTGTTATACTTAAAGTGATAAATTTATAAAGGAGATATTTTATGACACCAGATCGCAAGTAATCTAGGATTACAACTTAAAAAATGTACAACCCAAAAGGGTCTTTTTGTCGTACATTTTTAAGTAGACAGCGAGAAGTGTGTAAAACATGTTTTTTTGCTGTGGAGAAATTCACAGCTTTTTATATTGAAATCTTCTTCTGTCTACAGAAATATAGTAGAAAGAAGGCAAGAATGTTAGAATTATCATTAAATAAAATCATGAAACATATGGGCACAACGCTCATTTTAGAAGATGTAAATTTCCATGTATATGAAGGAGATATTGTCGGTATTATCGGAGAAAATGGTTCAGGAAAATCAACTATTTTGAAGTTAATTGCAGGCATAGAGAAACTTAAATTATTTCCTGGTTCATGGAGCCCAGGATACGACTATGGATGGATTAGTTTACCTAAAAAAGCTAGAGTATCTTATTTAGATCAGATGCCGAATTATGAGGGAACATATACAGTAAGAGAAGTCATTCATTTAGCTTTTTCTGAGGTTTATAAACTAGAAACTGAGTTGAGAACCTTAGAACTTAAAATGTCTGAGAATGATGATCTTGAAAATGTTTTAAATAGATATGGCAAAGTATCAAGTCAATATGAAGCCTTGGATGGCTACAATACAGATGAAAAAATTGCTAGAGTTATTACTGGAATGAAGTTCACAGAACGTTTTCTGAATCAAAAGTTTAGCAGTTTAAGTGGTGGGGAAAAAACAACGGTTGAGCTTGCAAAAACATTGGCTTTACAACCAGAAATCTTACTATTAGATGAACCTACCAATCACTTAGATGTGGAGGTTATAGAGTGGCTCGAAAAGTACATTAAAAGTTATAAAGGTATTGTTATGGTCGTTTCTCATGACCGTTATTTCTTAGATGAAGTTACCAATAAAACTTTGGAAATAGAGTTTTTAACGACAAAAATGTATAAGGGAAATTATTCGGCTTATAAATATCAGAAAGATGAAATTCTGAGAATTCAAGATGCTGATTACCATGAACAACAAAAGCTTATTAAGTCTATGAAAAAGCAGATTCAGGAGTTAAGACAATGGGCTATGAAGTCAGACAATAATAAGTTCTTCCAGCGAGCTGCTAGTATACAGATTAAATTGGATAAGATGAAAATCATTAAGAAACCTGTTTTTGAGAAAAGAAACATGAGATTAGATTTATCTGTATTAGAACGATCGGGTAAAGAAGCCATTATTATAGAACATCTATCAAAAGCATATGATAAAGTCGTTTTAGATAACATATCAGCATTAATAGGCTATGGTAATCATGTGGCTTTAGTCGGTGCTAATGGAAGTGGCAAAAGTACTATTATTAAACTTCTAATGGGTTATGAGACTGAGGATAGTGGTACAATAAGGTTGGGAGCAAATGTAAATGTTGGCTATTTACCTCAACACATCACATTCCATAACGAGTTGTTGTCTGTCTTGGATTTATTTAGAGAAAGTTTTGTTATTCACGAAGGAGCTGCTAGAGAGTATTTAGCGAAGTTTATGTTTTATGGAAAAGATGTCTTTACTGAAGTAAAGGGTTTATCTGGTGGAGAGAAAATTCGATTAAAATTAGCAATGCTTCTCTATCAAAACATCAATATGCTTATTTTAGATGAACCAACAAATCATTTGGATATAGAAACAATAGAGACGCTTGAAAAGGCTTTGGAAACATTTGATGGTACTTTATTTTTTGTCTCACATGATAGATATTTTATTAATCGATTGGCTAAACAATGTTTAGCTCTTAAAGATGGTAAGTTAATACCATATGAAAATTATCAGAGTTATAGACAATCTATTACAGTTGTGAAGGACAAAAAAAAGACTGAAATAAAGAAAGCTCCTTTGAATCAGAAACTTAGTAAATCGGTAGATTATGAAAAAGAATTAATACTGCTTGAAGAAGCGTATATAGATATAGAAGAACAGATGATGAAGAACACTGATTATCAACATCTGATGAAATTAGAAGAAGATAAGAATTTGCTATCAAAAAAGATAGAGATACTATATGAACAGTGGGGTTAAAATGTATTACATCGGTGTTGATTTAGCATGGACCACAAAAAATGAAACGGGTATATGTATTTTGGAAGAAAATAAATGTATCTACCTAGAGTCGGAGGTCTTTACTGATGATGAAATTGTAAGGTTGATTTTAAACTATCAGCCTTGCATAGTTTCAATTGATGCACCGCTAGTTGTTGTAAATGAAACAGGTGGTAGAACTGTGGATAGTCTATTGATGAAAACCTGTATTCATAATAGATACTTAAAGTTGTACGCAACCTCAAGAAGTTATATGCTCAAGACGTTTAAGGTTATTAGAGGCGAAAACATATTGAAAAAATTACCAGATTTCGAACTTGGAAAAACTATTGTAGAAACCTATCCAACGGGTATTTATTTGTCTTTATATCCAGAACTGTTTGATTGTAAATATAAACTGTCATCTAGAAATGCATTAGAAAAATTAAAGTTTAATGCAATGACACTGGTGAAAGAACTTAATAAATCTTTTGAATTTAAACTAGATTTGGAGGATATAAGAACTAAAAAAGCATATAAACATATAGAAGATAAGTTAGATGGATTACTTTGTGCAGTTAATAGTTACTATTTGGACAATCAACAATGCACTATATGGAAAGATGAAAGTGGTTGTATTTCATTACCGATTATTTTAAATTTGTAAGCTATGTTACCGATTATATTATCCTTTTTTAGTACACTCTATTTAGAAATTAACTTAACGGATATTTGAGAGGTGTATTATGAGAAAGTTTGAACAAATGAAAGATGCGCATCGTAGTCTTTATACAATTATGGACGAAACAGAACTATTACTAGATAACTTAGAGGCTAATAGTAGTTTAATTGCAAAGAATATTAGCAGACTAACTGGTGTGTTAAAAATACATTTAACCAATGAGGATAAGTTTCTATATCCAGCAATGAAAGATACTGTAGATTCTAAGTTAAAAAAATTAGCTACTCAATATGAAATTGAAATGGGTAAACTTGGACCAGAGTTTTTGAGTTTTAAAGATAAGTATAACACGACTTCTAGAGTTATGAGTCATTCAGATACTGCTAAATCAGAGATTAAGCGTATGTTTAAAAAAGTACGTGTACGTATGGATAAAGAAGATCATGAATTGTATCCTTTAGCTGAAAGCGTTATGAAATAGTCTATTCCGCTAATAAATTTATTTTATTTGATTAAAAGTTGAAACTTTTTTGTGTTTCAAGTGTATTAATTAGTATAGGATAGTTTATAAGTTAGGAGGCATCATGGCTAAAAAGTGTTTGATTATTGTGTACTCATATCATCATAATAATACAAAAAAAGTTGCTCAGGAAATATCAGAAGTTCTGAATGCTGATGTTATCACACCTGAAGAGGTACAATCTTATGATATTTCAGGATTTGATTTAATAGGATTTGGTGCAGGAATAGATAGTGGTAAACATTATAAGCCATTAATTGATTGTGTTCAGACAATGGATCTAAAAAAAGAACAGAAGGCATTCATTTTCTCTACAAGTGCTGTACAGGGTCAGAAAAAGGTATATAAAGATCATACTGCCTTAAGAAATATATTATTGAATAAAGAAACTACGATACTAGGAGAGTTTAGTTGCAAAGGATTTAATACAAATCTTTTTCTTAAGTATTTTGGTGGTATGAATAAAGAACATCCAACATCAGAAGATTTACAAAATGCACAATCATTCTCTAAGAATTTACTAAATAAGCTTTAATGCTATGCATAAAAGTTGTATGTTGGAAAAAAATGAGAAAAAAATATAGAATATGATAGATTTAATCCTGATTTCTCAGGATTTTTATTTTTTTTGGTGTAAGATAAAAGAGGAACGATATTAAGAAGAATCAACACAAAATGATACAAAATTGTAATTGTTACAATTTTCTATTGCATAATAATTTAAATTGTGTACAATGTAATTAGGAGGTAGAGATATGAAATTAAACATTAAAGATCAGGTAGAGCAATATGAAGGAATGATATTACCACTTTACGAAGATGGGTTGGCAACAAAAGTATTATCATTACCACTAGATGAACTACAAGGATCAAAAAAATTCGAAGGTAAAATAGGTACAACTTATAAACTGACAGCAGTTGTTGAAAGTTCATTAAAAGAAATTGTTTTATTAGGTTTAGGTAAAAAGAACGAACTAAACTTAAGAAAGCTATTAAATGGATTTGCTGATGCTTATCGTTTGATGAAAAAACAAAAAACAGAAAAAGTAGTTTTACATATAGATAATCTAGAGAATCAAGAATTATTGGCAAAGATAGCTACAGAAGCTGTATTAATGGCTGATTACTCTTTCGATCTTAAAACAAAGGAAAAAGAAGAAAAAGAAGTTGAGTTAGACTTGGTTACTTCGGTAGATATGGCAATTATTAATGAAGCTTATGTATTAGCTGAGTCAAATCTAATTGCAAGAGAGCTTGTAAATCAACCTGCTAATTTAATGTATCCTGAAACACTTGCAGAAAAAGTTTTAGAGTTAGGTGAGGAAAAGGGCTTTGAAGTTGAAATCTTTGAACTTGAGGCAATTGAGGCAATGGAGATGGAAGCTTTCCTTTCAGTTGGAAAAGCATCTGATAGAGATCCAAGATTTATTGTAATGAGATACAAAGGGAATCCTGATAGTGAAGATGTACTTGGTTATGTAGGTAAAGGTTTAACATATGATTCAGGCGGATTGTCTATCAAACCAACGAGTGGTATGGTAACTATGAAGTGTGATATGGGTGGATCTTCAGCAGTTATTGGTGCGATGTGTGCGATTGCTGACATGAAACTAAAAACAAATGTAACTGCAGTAGTAGCTGCTTGTGAAAATATGATTTCAGGAAACAGTTATAGACCCGGTGATATTATTGGATCAATGGGTGGTAAATCAATCTTTATTGGTAATACAGATGCGGAAGGTCGTTTAACTCTTATTGACGCGATGCATTATATTGTAACAAGAGAAAATGTTAATAAGGTATTGGATATTGCTACTTTAACAGGTGCTGCTATTTATTGTACTGGTGATGCAGCTTCTGCAGCTATTAGTAATGATGATGACTTCTTTAAAGCTGTTAATGATAGTTTTGATAAGAGTGGTGAGCAGATTTGGAGAATGCCAATCTTTGATGAGTATAAAGAGCTAATCAAACATGAAGAAGCTGATTTAACCAACACTGCTGGAAATCCAGGTACAATAACAGCTGGTTTATTTATTGGTGAGTTCACAGGTGATTTGCCTTGGACACATATTGATATTGCTGGAACAGCATTTTCTAAGAAAGAAAAAGGTATTTTATCTAAAGGTGGTACAGGTGCAGCAGTTAGACCATTGTACTAT
>PPCM01001409.1_pt1 | contig 11098 bp, 12 predicted proteins | sample 1555541 | NCBI WGS metagenome assembly PPCM01 (sample SAMN05284479, study PRJNA326546) | Marine sediment metagenome, whole genome shotgun sequencing project. | isolation source: marine sediment | place: Germany: Wadden Sea | collected 2012-09-05 | reverse complement strand
TTAAGTATAATTGATCAGCTTTTAGAGTTGGATATAAACCATCTTCTAAGTAAAAGAAAAGTGGAACATTATTGATAACTAAGATATCATCCTTTCTTACAAAATTATCTTTTTTCGTAAAATCTACAGAATAACATTCTAATTTACCTAATACATCTTTAATATCAGATTTTCTTAATTGTTTTTGCATAATAAGTAATAAGACATACTGATTTATAAAAATATCTCTTAATGAAATAATCTCAAAGAATAGATTTTTAAACCATTAAATTTTATATTATCCTATGATTAATAATTTATTCAAAAAAGTTAAAAAAGTTACATCATTAAAACCTAAAATTGATAATAAGGTTATTCTAATTATTCGTGATGGTTGGGGCTATAGAAAATCCAAAGATCACAATGCAATTCTACAAACAAAAACTCCTAATACTGATAAAATTATGGAGGAACATCCAAATACATTATTACTTGCATCAAATGGTGCTGTAGGACTTCCAAAGGGTTATCAAGGTAATTCTGAAGTTGGGCATTTAACTATTGGTTCAGGAAGGATTATTAATCAATCTCTTGAAAGAATTAATACAGCTATTCAAAATAAAGAATTCTTTAAAAATCAACAATTTTCATATGCAATCAATAATTGTAAAAAAAATAAAACTGATTTACATTTAATTGGACTTTTACAAACAGAAGGAGTTCATGCTCATATGGATCATTTATTTGCATTACTTGATTTGTGTAAAAAAGAACAATTCAAAAGGGTTAAAATTCATTTAATCACTGATGGACGTGATGCTCCTGTAACTGAAAGCTTGAAGAAAGTGAAATTACTTGAGAAAAAAATTAAAGATATCGGCTTTGGTGAGATTTCAACTATTTCTGGAAGATTCTTTGCAATGGACAGAGATAAACGTTGGGATAGAACTAGACAAGCATACGAATGTATCTTTGATGGTATTACAGATATCCACTACGAAAATCCAATTAAAACAATCAAAGCAAGTCATGATTCAAAAATAACTGATGAATTTATTGTTCCTAGAAAGAATAAAGATTATCATGGAATTAATCTAAGTGATTCTGTTATTTTCTATAATTATAGAACTGACCGAACTAGACAATTAACTAAGGCAATTGTTGAAAAAGGATTCAAAGAGTTTGATAGAATTTATAGAAAAACACATTTTGTTGCTATGACTCAATTTTATAATCCAATGAATGCAAAAGTTGCATTTAATGATATTTCAATAAGTCATTTACTTGGTGAAATTGTTTCACATAATAGACTTAATCAACTAAGAATTTCAGAAACTGAGAAATATGCACATGTAACATTTTTCTTTAATGGTCAAATTGAAAAGCCATTCAAAAATGAAGATAGGATTTTAATCCATTCTCCAAAAGTTAAAACATATGATATGCAGCCTGAAATGAGTGCACCTGAAATATCTAAAAAATTAGTGACTCAAATTAATACTGAAAAATATGATTTTATTGTAACTAATATTGTTAACGGTGACATGGTAGGTCATACAGGTAAAGTTCCTGCAATTAAAAAAGCTGTAAAAGCAGTTGATGATGCTGTTGGTAAAATTGTAACTGCAGGTCTTAAAAAAGGTTATACTATTCTAATCTTTGCAGATCATGGAAATTGTGAAGATCAATCTGATAAGTGGAGAACTAGTCATACATTAAATCCAGTTCCATTTATTTTAGCATCTAAAAATCCTAAATTAAAAGAAATTGAATTAAGAAGTAATGCAGGTCTTGAAGATATTGCTCCAACTGTACTTGATTTAATGGGAATAAAGAAACCAATCGAAATGACTGGAGAAAGTATTGTTCAAAAATTACCATAAGGTTTACCCTTATGTATTATTTTTATTTATTAATTCTAGAATAAAATTAAAAAAATAAAAGTTCTTTAGAAATTATGTTTGATTGAAAAATTCTAACACATAAAAAATCAAAGATTTTTTAGCATTAGAGTTTTAAAAATTTACTTCGAAAAATTCTAACACAATAAAATTCAAAAAATAATTTTAAGTATTAGAAGTTTTCTTCGAAAAATTCTAACATGTCCTTGTGTGTTGGGAAGACAATATCTGCATTTGTTAAATCATCTTTAGTAAGTGTTGTTTCTAAAGCAAATGTTGTAATTCCACAAGCTTTTGCACTTTCAACTCCTAAAGGTGCATTTTCAATAACAATACAATCAGATGCTTCTAAACCTAACTTTTCTAGACCTTTTAAATATGGATCTGGATGAGGTTTACCCTGGATTGTATCAGCAGCTGTTACAATTACATCAAAATAACCTGGAAGATGTTTATCAATAACTTCATGTGCTAAAGATTTATCAGCGCCAGTAACTACTGATAATCGTACATCTTTACTTTTTAAGAAATCAAATACAGACTTTATATTATCATAAATTTGAAACTCATATATATCAGCCATAATTTCTTTTTTAAGCTTACAAATTTCATTAATTTGTTCTTCTGATAAATTGAAATTTTTCTTTTTTGAAATTTCTAAAACAAAATCATGTGATGGAATACCTTCTTGTAAGTATAAAATCTTAGTATCAAAATGCAAATCATACTTAGAAAAAGCTTGCTTCCAAGCTTCATTGTGGAATTTAATACTGTCAACAATTGTTCCGTCCATATCAAAAATTACTGCTTTCATAGTCTCACCATATATAATAAATTTAATAATTAAATAACAAACTTATCAAGATATTTTTTAACCTCTTGTAAGTCTGAGAAAATTAAATCAACCTTATTTTCTTTTTTCAATGAAGAATCAACAAAAGGAAGATTTTTTTGAATTACTGTACAACCTAAATATTTTAAGTTAGATAGTTGCTTCATACTATAACCAACAATCACTAATTCATTTAGGTTTTTAAAATTAAATAAGTAATCTTGTGAATTTGTTTCAGAATAATAAACTTCGTTAAAGTATTCTGTTAGGTTTAAATTATCAAGTATTGCATTAGTTGTATCTACAGAAATTTTAAGATCATTGTATAAATATAATTTATATTTTGATTTTAAATCATTTAATACATCTAAGACACTATTTTCTAAATATAAGTTTTCAGTTAATGAATTTAATAATTCACCTTTATAATACTCAACATCAAAATCATCTGATGTTTTTAAACCTAAGTTTTCAAAGAATAATACATAATCAACAGATTTTTTTCCTTGGAAGAATTGATAGAATAATCTTTCAAAGTTACTTACAAATTTTTCAATTGTAATACCTGTTTTAATTTTTGAGAATAATTCATCAATTAATGAACTGAATGTGTCATTGAATGAATCATGAATACTAACAATGATGTCAGACATACTAAATAATATCTTATTAAGTTTAATTACATCAAATTCAACATCCAATTTAGAATCTACTGATTTATTGTTTTCAAATAAATCTCTTGATATTTCTTTTGATGATTTATTAGATTTAAGTCCAAAAGTTCTAAAATCTAAATAATCTGATTTTCTAAATACTGCAGAAAGATCATCCATATAATATGGATTTAAGTAAGAAATAACTTCTTCTGATAAATTTTCATTATTCTTAATTGTGATTTTAATTTTTAGAAATTTGTTTATATCTTTTAAAGTTAAATTTTTTCGATTTACAATTTTATCTTCTTTTGTTTCATCTAACTGAAAATCAGATACAGATAAATTTGAAGATGTTAATAATTCCTTGAAAATTGTTTCAAAATCAGTATCTGCATTAATACCAATAATACAATCGCCTTTTAGAGTCAAGAAATCTTCACCTGTGAACTCAAATGTTGCACCATGTTCTGCAAGTAAATTTTCATGTCCTGTAACTTTAAACGAAGCCATAATAAATTAGAAAAAAAATAAAGTTATAAATGTTTGTTTAAAATATCTTCAATAGGTTCTGCAGATTCTTCAACAGCAGGAGCTTCTTGTGTAGCTTCACCAGCTTGAGCATTTAAATCAACACCTAATTTACCTAATGATTGAACATGCATCTGCATTAATTGTTCTACAATAGTTAGAATTTTTTGCATTTCTGATCTTTCTTTAGCTAAAGTTGATAATGCACCTTTGTGAAATCCAATTTGTTCATCTTTTGAAATATTTTTTTCATCCATAATAATCACCAATATTTATTCTATATTTAATTCAAAAATCCAAGTATATATACTTTTCTAAATATTTATAGTATGATAAAATAAAAAGTTTAATAAAATACGAGCGTATTGTAATTTTAGGTGAAATTAATGGCAGAACATAAAGTAACTGTATATTCAACTCCGACATGTCCGCATTGTCATGAGGTTAAAGATTTTTTAAAACAACAGAATGTTGCATTCGAAGAAGTAAATTTAATGGCTAATAGAGAAAAAGCTAAAGAACTTATTCAAAAAACTGGTCAAATGAGCGTACCTATGACTGAAGTTGACGAAGAAATCGTTATTGGTGCAAATATTACTAAATTATCTGAATTACTAGAATTATAAATTCTATTTTTTTATTTCTTATTTTCTATATTTAAAATATTCCTTAAGGAATAATATTTAAAGGAAAATATTATATATACTTACCAAATTTTATTTATCATGAAGTACGATTTATCTGAAATTAAGCATATTAGAAAACAATTAGGTATTACACAAAAAGAACTTGCTAATCTTGCAAATGTTTCACAATCATTAATTGCAAAAATAGAATCAAATTCTATTGATCCTACTTATACTAATGCTAATAAGATATTTACAACTCTTGACATTCTTTCAAAAAAAGAAGAGAAAAAAGTTAATGAAATTATGAATTCAAAAATTATTTCTGTTAAAGAAACTCAAAATATCTGTGATGCGATTAAACTTATGAAGAATAATGAAATTTCTCAATTAGTAGTTCTTGATGAAAATAAAAAACCATCAGGATTTATTTCTGAAAAAATCTTAATTGATATGTTACTTGAAAACAAATCAAAAGATACTATTATTAAGAATATAATGATGGATTGTCCTCCTATTATCAGTTTAGACTCACCAATTCAAGTTGCGTCTCATTTGCTTAAATTTTATCCGATTGTAATTGTCAATAAGAATTCTAAATTTAAAGGAATTATTACAAAAAGCGATATTATTGTTAATATGTTTAATTAAACATATTTTATTATTTTCCTAGAATTATTTTTTTGTCGTCGAATATATTGGCGAGAAATAACCCCTATAAATATCTTGTTAATTGTCAAACAAAACGTTTAAATAACTAAAAAACTACCCTATATTATGATGTGGAGTTTACTTGTTGATGATAATGAACTAATTATGCTTGAAAATATAGAGCATAGTATGAAAATTAGAATCGAAGCTAGATTCAACAATCAAAATTGGGAAATCTATAAAACATATCATTCTGTTGATGGAAAAATATCCTTTACTGAAGAGTATGAATGTCGTACAAAAAAAGAAGCTAAGGAAATTATCAATAAAATTAAGCTTGAAATTCTAACTGAAGAAGAAATTAATGATATTAAACAAACAAGTAAGGATCTTACTCTAAGTATTAGACGAGTTTACAAAGATTCTAAGTTTGAAAAATGGAGTTTCTCAATTAACAAATCTGATTTTAATAATTATATTTTAGTAAGATATTCTGATAAATTAGAAATGGATATTATTGCTAATGAGAAATATAAATATTTTGAAGTTGAAATTCTTGACGAAATTAATAAAATACTAGGTGTTAATGATTTTGACACTGATCTTGTACAAAATATGTTTTTCTTCTCTAAAAAGTCAGCATTCTATACTAATGCCAAGGAAGAAGATAATTTAGAAAAGATTGAGATTGGTATTGATTTCAATAATGATGAATAATAAAAAATTAAAAAATTAATTATTTAAAATGACTTCTTAATACATCAGCTAAATGATCAGGCATTTCAACTAAATCATCTAAACATTCTGCGATTTTAACTTTTGCACCATTTGATGTTTCAGGTAATTCATTCTTTGATGAAATAGAATAAAAGAATTCATCAGCATTTGAATTTCTAATTGATACAGTTAAATTTTCTCCATGAAGATTATATTTTAATTCAACATAAGCATGATGAACGTCTTCAAATTCTAACCCTTTTGGTGAAAAATGTGAATCATAAACAATTTTAGCAGAATTAGGAGTTGTTTCAACTGATAATGGTCCTGTTGTAAATGAACCTTTAGAATTTTTAAAATTGTAAGTATCTGCAATAGTTTCAATTTGTGTTTTATAACTTGCCATAGATAAAGCAAGAAGAGTTTCTTTAAATACATTTCCATTATTTACTATATAGTGACAGTTAAATTTTGTTTTGTTAAGAATTAAATTTATATAATAAAAATAATTCTCTATTAATATGGGGCAATATCAAGATCTTTTTGTTAACAATGAATTAGCTCAAAAGTATGATGAAGCTATTTCAAATATCAATAAAACTAAATCAAAAAAAGTTTCTACAATTAAATATAGAAAAGAAACTCATGCGGTTAAAAAACTATTTAGCCTATGGTATATTCCAGTTTTCTTATTCATATTAACTTTAATTGGTAAAGAAATTTTATTTGCAGGAATTATTCTACTTATGTTTGTATCAGCATTTATTGTTGGAACACACAAATCATACCTTAAAGCAAGTGTTGGAGTTGAATTAATTACAATTTACTCTCTAATTTTAACATTAGCAGTTAGTCTTAAAGTTGGAATTATTTTCCTAATTACTACACAAATTTTAGTTGCATTCAAAAATGATAATTTTTGCGGATTCTTATTTGTTAAGCTATTTACATATTCATTATTATGTGTTATTGGAAGCTTAATGAGCGGCTTACACTTCCTTATCATTGGAAAAGCAATTATTATCTTAAGAAACGTAATTTTTGTTGGAATTACTCATACAATGAACCCTAATAGAGTTGGACATGATTTACCATTTAACTTTATTAACATTGTTACAAACTTTATGTTTTTATCAACTGTAGGATTTTGGTTATTCAATATCTTACAAACTTTTTAGAATTCTAACCAATTTTTTGGTTACCTTTTTTATTATTAATAATCAAATGATTTAATATCAGCATATTTGTGTATTTCTGAAATAAAACTAGAAACATATTCTCTCACACTTTCATCAATAAATTCTACGAAAGTATTTTCAATTGCATCGTAAAATGATTTTTTTTCTCTAAGTGCTCGTTCTTTTGCATTTAAGAAAGCTTGATATTTTTTCTTACCACGAGGAATATTTTTTTCATAACCATATTCTTCAAGCATCCCATTAATTTGATTTAATGCAATAGATTCATAAGTTATTTCACAAATTCCATCACGATTAACTACTGCATTTAAGTTTGCATACCAATCATCAGATGTAGAATTTCTTACTCCAATAAATAATTCAATTGAGTCTTTATTTTGTGTAAACGAAATTTTAGAACTATAAGACTTACTTGGAGATTCATGTTTTGCAAGAGTATTTACATCTACTCCTTCCTGATCATAAATTGCATATTTTTCAGGAAATAAATTTCTCAAAATATCATCAATACTAGAACTTTTATTTGCTTCGTTTGCATCTTTTTTAATTTCCACATTTAAAACATTTAAATCATAAGAAAAATCAGACCCACCTATCTCCATAGATTCATAAAAATAGTAAGCGTTATCTTTAATTATTGCATTAAGACCTTCATACTCTCTTATTTTTGATTCTCCAATTCTATCATCTAATAAATCTGAAAATTCATCTTTGTTAGAAGTTACGTGGAATCCATTATTATCATGAATGGAATAAATTGGTTGATTTGTTTTAAGAAATGATAAATCATCAAAAGAAATTTTCTCTCCTTTTTTTTTACCAAGAATTATCGCTTTTCGGCCAGCATAGTTAATAGTATCAAGTTCATAAGAATTCTCTATAGGAACTATTACCTCACCACTACTCATTATACGATTTAATAATGATTAACTCATTTATAAATGTTTATGACCCATTAAGTCCTAAATACTATACCTAAATACAAAATAGACACAAATTGATATTCTTAGAGAAAAGATTTAAAAATTGCACATTACTAACTAAAGTACTATGGCAAATGTAAATACCGTAAAAGGGCTAAAAAAGTTATATTTAGAATTTTTTGAAAGCAAACAGCATAAAGTTATCAATTCAGCATCCTTAATTCCTGAAAATGATCCAACTGTTCTATTTACAACTGCCGGTATGCATCCTTTAGTTCCTTTCTTAGTAGGTGAGCCACACCCATTAGGTAAAAGATTAACTGATTTCCAAAAATGTATTAGAACTGGAGATATTGATGAAGTTGGTGATGCAACTCATTTAACTTGTTTTGAAATGCTTGGAAACTGGAGTCTTGGAGATTATTTTAAGAAAGAATCAATTACTTGGAGTTGGGAATTTTTAACAAGTAAAGATTGGTTAGCTTTAGATAAGGAAAGATTAGGAGTTACTGTATTTGAAGGAGATAATGATGCTCCACGTGACGAAGAAGCTGCTCAAATATGGAAAGATGCAGGCGTTAATGATAATAAAATTGCATACTTAGACAAATCTGAAAACTGGTGGGGTCCTGCTGGTGAAACTGGTCCATGTGGTCCTGATACTGAAATTTATTATTGGAAATACGATGAAAAGCCAGTTCCTGCTAAATTTGACATTGAGAATGAAGGTTGGGTTGAGATTTGGAATAATGTATTCATGCAATATAATAAAACTAAAGAAGGTAAATTTGAACCATTAGAACAAGTTAATGTTGATACTGGTCTTGGTGCTGAAAGAGTTGCAATGATCTTGCAAGGTCAAGAATCTGTTTATGGGATCGAAGTATTCAAACCATCTTTTGAATTAATTAAAGGAATTTCTGGTAAAGATTTAGATGAAAATACTGAAAATTCATTCAGAGTTATTGCAGACCATATTAGATCTTCAGCTTTTATCTTAGGAGATGAAAGAGAAGTTAGACCTAGTAATATGGATCAAGGTTATATCCTAAGAAGATTCATTAGACGTGCAATTAGACATGCTAAATTATTAGGAATTGAAGAATCATTCTGTTCAAAAATTGCAGAATCATTTATTGAATTCTACCATGAAGATTATCCTACAATGCTTGATAAAAAAGATTTTATTCTTTCAGAACTTGATAAGGAAGAATCTAAATTTAATAACACTATCCAAAATGGTCTTAAAAAAATTCAACAATATATGAGAAAATTAGGATTACAAGGTTTAAGTGTTGATGAAATTAAAGCTATTGTTAAAGATACTGAAAAGATTCTTGAAAGAGTTCGTGGTAATCAATTTATCATTGATTCAAAGTGGGTATTTGATATGTTCCAAAGTCATGGAATGCCTTATGAAATGACACTTGAAGAAATTAAAACTACTTATGAAGTAAAAATTACTGATGAAGAAAAATTACTTTATGATGTTAAAAAACAATATAAAGAACATCAGGAAAAATCAAGAGCAGGTGCAGAACAAAAGTTTAAAGGTGGATTAGTTGATAATTCAGAAATGACTACTGCTTTACACACTGTAACTCACATCTTAAATCAAGCTTTAAGAAAAGTATTAGATCCAAGTATTAAACAAAAAGGATCAAACATTACAGCCGAAAGATTAAGATTTGATTTTAATTTTGATAGAAAATTAACACCTGAAGAAAAATTAGCAATTGAAGATGAAGTTAATAGAGTAATCAATCAAAATATTGAGGTTGAAAGAATTGAAACTTCACCTGAAGAAGCTATTAAGATGGGCGCTCAAGCTGAATTTGGAACAAGATATCCTGAAAAAGTATCTGTTTACAAAATTGCTGATTATGCAATTGAAATTTGTATGGGACCTCACGTAAAGAACACTTCTGAAATTGGTAAATTTAAAATTAAGAAGGAAGAAAGTTCTGCTTCAGGAATTAGAAGAATTAAAGGAATTATTGTACAAGAATAATTTATTTTTTTGGGGTTTAATCCCTTCTTTTTCTGTTTTTTGGTCAATTATTGCAATGCATAATAGTATTTTCCATAATTAAGCCTTAATATCCCATTTTGTAAAAAATACCACTATATGATAGTCATATTTATATATTATAATTGGCTACTTATGTAAAAGAGGTTTAATTTTTGACTGCTAAAAAAGCTAATGGAAAAAAAATTATTGATAATTTTATTAGAAATAATAGTAATAAACTAGATGAAATTAAACTTAAAAATAGAAATAATGAAACACTTACTGAAAAAGTTAAGTTATGTATTAAAGTTTCAACAAAAGATATTCCAGAAAATATTAATTACCATATTCTTTCAAAAGATTATAAAAAACTAACTTCTATTATTACAGATGATAAAGACTATTCAACTCATTATTTTCTTAAAACATCTTATAATGGAAATAATTATCAGCAAGAAATTACAAAAGACCAATATCAAATATTAGATGGAATTCATTTAATTGAATGTACTGCTAAATTTATTTCAAAATATGGTGAAATTACTGCTACAACAAGAACTAGTACAGGTTTAGAACAAAAATTACAATATAGAATTAGTACTGAAAAAATTATTAAAGAACTTGATTTAACAGATATTAAAGTTCTTGATAAAAATAAAAAAACATATAATAAAAATAAAATTTATCAAAAAAATAACTGAGTGATATAAATGTTAAAGTGGAACGAAAATAACGATACTAATTATGGCATTAATACAATACCATCTGAAAATTTCTTTAAAAGTTATGTAAATGATTTACGTTTAGCTTTAGTAAAATTTGACCCTAGAAATATAAAAGAAACTTCTTTTGGTTCCTTAGAAGCAAGAGTTCTTAATAAAAGTCCAATCAAAGATGTTAAACTGAACCAACATAATTGGATTTTTAAAGATGAAGTTTCAGATTATAGTGTTCAAGTAACAGGTAAAGATTTTAAATTTCCATATCATGTTTTCGAATTAAATGTTCCTAAAAATGTATATGAAACATTAAAGGTCAATGATAATTTTAAATTACCTTTTAATGTAGAAGAATT
>PPCM01001408.1_pt1 | contig 11099 bp, 8 predicted proteins | sample 1555541 | NCBI WGS metagenome assembly PPCM01 (sample SAMN05284479, study PRJNA326546) | Marine sediment metagenome, whole genome shotgun sequencing project. | isolation source: marine sediment | place: Germany: Wadden Sea | collected 2012-09-05 | reverse complement strand
ATTCCTCGTATGGAAGGGGGCAGGGGGGGGGAGTCCGGATAGGCTCTTATCTACAAAATCCTGCATTCTGCCGGCAAAATGTTATTGGATCCTGCTTGTCCGGGTTCATTACCGGTTTTGAAAAAATTGAATGATTCGAGGCTTGGGGAGGTGAGTTGGACAGCCTCTCTTAGGTATCCTTATAAAAAATAAAAACGGGATTTTTCGAAAACCAAGGCTTTTCGAAGCCGGCGGCCTTGGGGAGCCGCCGGCTGCTTTGAGCGGTTCTATTCAAGGTGTTGTGAGAAAACAAGGTGACCCCGCTCCCGGGAATAAGGTTTTACCGACCATTGATCCGAACAATAATGAAGGATCGCATTCGTGACGGCTCCCAAGGTATAAATCCAAGGGTATTAGGGCCTGAAGGCCGGAAAAAAATAAATGATCAGGCAGGGAATTAAGGATTGGAACCCCCAAGGCAAACTCGGAAAAGTCTAAAGCCAGCCCTTTCCAATGTATCCGTACATCTCCTTTTCAAGCTCCCGCTCCCTTACCCCTCTCCTGTCCTCTTCGGCTGCCCTGCGATCATTTTGCCTCCTGTTCAGGTATTTGTATCCGTCTCCGAGATAACGGTGACTTACCGCCTTTCGCCGTTTATCCTCCCTGCGGTCCCCTACGAAACGTCGGTCGTCGGTCTCATCCATTTTTTCCGCTAAAGACTCCATGGGTATTCCTCCATCTGTCGGCATGTTGCGAAAATGTTGCCCTTCGAAACATAATATCAAGAAAAGTGCTGATATATAAATAATAATGGTGCGGACGGAGGGAATCAATGGAGGGACTTGTATTCAAAGGCCGCAGCCCGCGACGGCTATTCCCGGGAATCCATTTTGACATCAACGGCCCGTGCCGTGTAACCGCCCCCTTCAAACGGCTCGAGCCTCAGTTTTCGGTGGATGCACGAAAGGTTTTCCTCCTCATGGTGGGTGACATAGAGGATGTGGGTGGGGGTGGTTTCCCCGATATGATCCAGAAGGGAAAGAAAGAGCCTTCGCCCCGAAGGATCCAGGCCCTGGCAGGGTTCATCGAGAATCAGCAGCAGGGGCATCTTCACCATGGCCCGGCAGAGGAGAAAGCATCTCTGTTCTCCAAAGGAGAGCTCTCCGAAGTTTCTATGGGAGTTCTCTTCAAGGGACAGGCTCCTGATCCATGCGGCCGCGGTCTCCTTCTGCACGGCCGAGGCCCTGTCGTAAAGTCCCACCGAGTCGAAAAATCCGGACAGGACGACCTGGAAGGCCGTAATGTCGTCCACGTACCCCACCTGGAATTCGGATGAGATAAATCCCACCCGCTCCTTGATATCCCAGACGGTCTCGCCCGTACCCCGCTTTTGGCCGAACAGATGGATCTCGTGACCGTAGGCCTTGGGGTTGTCTCCCGAGATAAGGGAGAGCAGGGTGGATTTGCCGGCGCCGTTGGGGCCGGTGACGGTCCAGTTTTCACCTTTTTTCATTTCCCAGTTGATCCGGGTCAGGGTGGGCACAGAGTTGTATGAAACCGATACGTTTTCCATGGCGATCAGGGTGTCCGATTCTCTGAAGAAGCTGTTTCCGGTAGATTTTTCAAGTTCGGGCATATGGGGAAAGGCAGCCGGCCTGTTGTCGTAAAGTTTGTCCATGACGTCCGGCACGAGGATCTCCTCCCTTGTTCCGGAGGCAAGGAGTCGGCCTTCCTTCAGGCAGAGAACATGGGATATTGCCTCCGGGATCAGGTCTCTTCTGTGGGTGACGAGAATCACGACGATCTTTTTTTCGATCAACCCTCGGATGATCGCGCTCAGGCTTTGGGCGGCCTCTGTATCCAGCCCCTCGAAGGGCTCATCTAGGATCAGGACCCTCGGGGAGGCGGCCAGCGCGCCGGCGATCAGAACCTTTCTGATTTCACCGGTGGAAAGATATTTCACCCCCCTGTCGAGAAGGTGGGTGATCCTGAGTTCCCCTGCCGTTTTTTCAAGCTTTGCGTCAAGCTTTAGCTCCTCCCGGCCTCCGGTGATCAGTTTGCGAGCCGTGATAAATTTGTCGCTGTATTCCCCGTGGAATTCGAAAATGTTTTTTTTTGCCTCGGCTCGAATAAGGGCAAGGTGTTGCTCGTGGGTGACGGCGGAAACGGTTCCCCTCGTAAACCCTTGGTGAAAATCCACATCTCCGGAACAGTGGGACAGATCTCCCGTGATGATTCTGATAAGGGATGTTTTTCCGGAGCCGTTGGGGCCGATCACGGCCCAGCTCCTATTTTCGGAAAGATCCCAGTTGATGTTTGAAACAAGTTCTTTTTTGCCGATCCGGGCGGAAACATCACCAAGGGAGATTAACGGACGATCTGTTGCTGTCATGGAAATCACCTGCGGGTATTGTTGAAGCGGTAAAGTTATCATGGGGATCTGTTCGCGGCTCCAACGGTGTTCGTGTATTCATGCCCGGGCGATCAGTTGCCGGGCACGGTTATCGCGCCTGCCTTGACGCACCTGTGAAAAAAAGGTGCTGAAAAAATGACCACAAAATACCGTGATCGTTTTGTACCTCGGATGTCGACAAAACGCGCTAAAACATTCGACATCAAGCTTATTACGAGGGCGTCGGCCTTGAACGGCTATGGCCGGAGAAAACGCTATTTCGAGCCCTGTTGCCGCGTCATCGGGTTTACAGCTATAAGAAACATCGGTGGTTAATGCAAATAAATTTTAACAAAATAAATATTCGAGACTTCCGGAACAACACCCCGCAACAGGCCCGGCCGGGTGTCGGCTTTCCCTTCCGGCCAAGAAAACAATACCTGTTTAAGGGTTTTTTTGATATGGGAGTTTGCATATTCGCCGATGGTCAAGGCGGAGTCGACAAGGGGATCTGTTGTGGAAAAAAAGGGGAGGCACGGAATGTCGGATAAGCTGGACAGGGTGAAGATGGAACCTTCGTGGAAGGAGGTTCTCCGGGATGAGTTTACCAAGGGTTACATGGATGAGCTGCGGCATTTTCTGTTAGCCGAAAAAAACGCCGGGAAGGTGATATTTCCCAGAGGGGACGAGTATTTCAACGCCTTTAACCTGACCCCGTTCAAGCAGGTAAAGGTGGTGATACTGGGGCAGGACCCATACCATGGCTCCGGCCAGGCCCACGGTCTCTGCTTTTCCGTTAAACCCGGGGTACCGGCACCCCCCTCGCTGGTGAATATTTTCAAGGAGATCGAAGGGGACCTGGGGATCATGCCTGCCGGTCACGGATGCCTTACCCACTGGGCCGCCCAGGGGGTGCTTCTGCTCAACAGCGTTCTCACCGTTGAAAGAAGCAGGGCCGCTTCCCACCAGAAGAGGGGATGGGAACAGTTCACGGACGAGGTGATCTCCTCTTTGAACAGGGAGCACAAGGGGTTGGTGTTTCTGCTGTGGGGAAGCTATGCCCAGAAAAAGGGCGCCTTTATCGACACCGACAAGCACCTGGTGCTCAAGTCCACGCACCCATCGCCGCTTTCGGCCCATCGCGGTTTTTTTGGAAATCGCCATTTCTCGAAGGTCAACAGTTACCTGAGAATCCAGGGGAAAGAGGAGATCGACTGGCGGCTTCCCCCCATGTAAGCCGCTCGAACCCGTGTCACTTTTATTTTATTGATATTCATGCAGCAATGGATCGACGGGTATTTATTTTTAGCGGTTTGAACCGGAATCGGCGGGTATGCCGGAGTTACCTGCTGTTGTCTTGCCGCACAGTCTTTGCAAGATTCAATTTTACAGAGATATTTGGTAGGATTGAGAAAGGTGGACCTGCACCGTAACCATTAAGATGGGTTTGACGATTAAAGGCACCGTCAATTATGATCGAATTCCCGGCGGGGCTCCCCATGAATAGATCTTGTGACCCGATCTGACCCGGATTTGAAATATATTTACTGAATGTTGTACTGGAACGAGTGTCAATCGCGGCGGGATCGGCCCGGGCCGCGACAATTCCGATCAATGCACGGGATTTTAGGATCAACCCGAGAAACAATCACGGCGCCGATGACAGGACGCCTTGAGGGGATAAGAGGAATGAAAGAGAAGATTCGCATTATCGGCGTGCCCATGGACCTTGGGCAGAAAAATCGCGGGGTCAACATGGGCCCGAGCGCGCTGCGTTATGCCGACCTTGCAAAACGGTTGCGGGACCTGGGGTATGAGGTTCAGGATTACGGGAACGTGGCGGTGCCGGTGGGCGATGCCCTCTACGAGGAGGGGAACGACAATTTTCTTTCCATTATTGCGAAAACCTGTGAGCTTACTTACGAGGCGGGCAGCAATGCCATAGAGGAGGGGTGCCTTCCGGTTTTTCTCGGCGGCGATCATTCCATCTCCATCGGAACCATCGGAGGTGTCACGGACCACAGCCCCACCGGGGTTATATGGGTGGATGCCCACGGGGATTTCAACACCCCCGAAACCAGCAGGTCGGGAAATATCCACGGGATGCCCCTTTCCGCCCTGATCGGAAAGGGCTTTGACGAGCTGGTGAACGTGGGCAGGCCCGGCGCAAAGATTACCCCCGACGACGTGGTCCTTATCGCCATACGGGACCTGGACCCCCAGGAGCGAAAAGCCTTGAAAAGAAGCGGCATCTCCATCTATACCATGCGCGACATAGATGAACGGGGCATCGGCAACGTGGTTCGGGAGGGGTTGAAAAAACTGGAACACCTCCACCGGATCCATGTGAGCCTGGATATCGACAGCATGGATCCGGTCGAGGCCCCGGGGGTGGGAACGCCGGTGAACGGCGGATTGACCTACCGGGAGGCCCATCTCATGATGGAGATCATTTCGGATACCCACAGCCTGACCTCCATGGATATCGTTGAGATCAATCCTATACTCGACAGATACAACAAAACCGCGAAAATCGCGGTGGACCTTGCCGTTTCCCTGTTTGGCAAGAGTATCCTTTAGCCCTTACCGTTCGATTATTCACGACGAGGATCTGTATAATACAGGGCGCTTTTCTGTTCATAACAGGGTTTTTTACAGGATCATCAATAAACAAATTCGATTCGTTTTTAACACATTGATGAGGATGGAACACGGATCGGTTATTACATTGCCCAATGCGCGTCGGTTGTGATTTGCATTTCAGGAAGAGTGGATGTTCAAGAGTCTCAATAAAATACTATCAGGTTTGATCGCCAAGGAGCGGAAACCAAAAAAAAACGGTAAGGTCGCCGGTAACCAAGCGGCTCACGGTCGGAAAAAAATAAAGAATAATAAAAAGGAAGCCGCGGAATCTTTCCCCGTAAAGGATTCGAGAGCAACGGAAAGGAAACGTTCAGGGAAAAAAGGTACCGTGAAAAAAGGACCCGGCAAGGGCAGGCATGCCGGAACTAAGCCTCTACCGGATAAAAAACTTGAAACTAAGCCGTTATCGGGTAAAAAGCCCGCAATGAAGTCATTATCGGGTCAAAAGCTTGAAATGAAGCCTTTCCCGGGTAAAAATACGGATGGGGGAAATTACGTAACCCGACAGGTAAATCAAAAGGGAAAACAAGCGGCTTTCAGCGGGACGCCGGCCGGCAATACCAAAGTTGCTGCCGGTAAGTTCGAAAGGAAGCGTTCCGCCTCCGCGAAGGATCGAAAAAGGAAGAACAAGCACGGCATTCCCATGCTTTCACGTAAAGACCTTACCTTTGGGGTTGACCCGGGCGACGCGGCCCCCGATCAGGGTGCCGTTGCTTCGTCGGCGGAAAAACAACGCGCTCCGGTCAAAAAATCCCCTAAAAGCAATGTTCCCGCTAAAAAGGATAAAAACGGATTCCCGATACTTGTCGGGAAGGAAGATCTCTACGGTCTTTTCTCGGGTGAAAAGATCGATCGGGAGCTTTCCGATGGAAAACGCTTACCCGCCGCGCGCGGCATCTCGGCGGTCGCTTCAAAGGATACGGGAAAATCCCGAACGGACAAAAGGGACCGGCATGGTTTACCCTTTATCGAGGAGGGGGAGGATCTTTTCGGATTGTTCGATGCCGACCGGTTCGACGAACTGAACCCGCCCGGAACGCCTGAAGAAAGCGGGCCCGTTCACGAGGAGGAGAATTTTGAACGACTGCTTGACGAATCCATCGGAAAGAAGAGTTACAGGACCCTCCTCCTTGAAAAGGACGACAACCTGGGCCGCAAAAAACCCCTGACCCTTGCACAGAAACTCAAACGATACCCGGACCCCCAGGGCCAGATAGATCTCCACGGTTTCACGGCTTACCAGGCCGAGGAGAGAACCGACGCCTATATTCGGAGCGAAATTTCAAAGGGAACCAAAACGGTTCGTATCATTGTCGGAAAGGGCCTTCATTCGGAGGGCCGCGCAGTCCTTCCCGATGTGGTGGAGGACCGGATCGTCCTCTTCAAGAAGAAGGGACAGGTGCTCACCTTCAAATGGGATAACGGCACCAAGTCAAAGAGCGGGGCCATGATCGTGTATCTTGCCTGACGGCTTGTCTTGCCGAACAACACCGCGATAAAGGAATAATGGATGAAAATAATTGATTTAAGAAGCGATACGGTTACCAAGCCTTGTGACGCCATGCGAAACGCCATGGCAGCGGCCGAGGTCGGGGACGATGTTTACGGAGAAGATCCCGCAGTGAATCGCCTGGAAGGAATTGCGGCGAGGATCACGGGGGCCGAAGCCGCGCTCTTTGCACCCAGCGGTACCCAGTCAAACCTCCTTGCCCTGCTTGCCCACTGCGAGCGGGGTGACGAGTATATCGTGGGCCAGCAGGCCCATACATACCGCTACGAAGGGGGCGGCGCCGCCGTTCTGGGAAGCATCCAGCCCCAGCCCCTGGACTTCGAGGCGGACGGCTCCCTCTCCCTCGAAAAGGTGGAGGGGCTGATCAAGCCCGATGATTTTCACTTTGCCAAAACAAGGGTGCTCTGCCTTGAAAACACCCAGGGCGGAAAGGTCCTGGACCTCGATTACCTCGGCGAGGCGAGAAAGTTCACCTTGAAAAAGGGCCTTGCCCTTCACCTGGACGGAGCCAGGGTCTTTAACGCCGCCGTTGCCCTCGGGAAAGAGGCAAGAGAGATTACCGAGAATTTTGATTCCGTCTCCATCTGCCTCTCCAAGGGGCTTGGCGCTCCGGTGGGCTCGCTTCTTTGCGGAAGCGGCGCACTGATAGGGCGGGCAAGGAGATGGCGAAAGGTTCTGGGGGGCGGCATGCGCCAGGCGGGAATCCTGGCTGCGGCCGGAATCCATGCCCTGGAAAACAACGTGGCCCGCCTTTCGGAAGATCATGAAAACGCGTTGGCGTTGAGGGACGGACTTTCAGGGATCGAAGGGATTCGGGTCGAGTCCGGATCCGCCGAAACGAATATGGTTTTTATCTCCATGCAGGAGGAAACTGCGGGAGCGCTGGAACAGTACCTCCATGAAAGGGGGATACTTATCTCTTCCGGAAAAACGGTCCGGCTGGTCACACACCTAGGCGTTACGAGGGAGGACATGGACCGGGTCGTCCAATGCGTCAAAGGGTTCCTTGACAAGGATGAAAAGTAATTGCGAGCAAAAAGGAAAAACCGGTATGAAAGCAAAAACAGTCAATGAATCCAGGGCGATCAAGGCCTCCATCGTGCTCCCGCCCGACACGAACCACCACGGTACCATGTTCGGCGGCAAGGTGATGGCCTATATCGACGATATCGCCGCCATTTCCGCCACAAGGCACGCGAGAATGCCGGTGGTAACGGCGTCCACGGATTCAGTCGATTTCCTCTACCCCATAAAACACGGTCAGTCCGTGTGCCTGGAATCCTTCGTTACCTGGACCAGAAATACTTCCATGGAGGTGTTCGTCAAGGTGATCGCCGAGGATCTTTTGACGGGTGAAAGGAATATCAGCGCAACCTCGTTTCTGACCTTTGTTGCCGTGGATGAAAAGGGCAAACCCCAGCAGGTTCCCGGGATCGTTCCCGAGACGGAGCAGGAGAAACGCCTGTTCGAGGAAGCGCCGTCAAGGGCCGAAAAGCGAGGGGCCAGAAGGCGCCATTCAAAGGAGTTGGCGAAGATGTTCGGTGTTTCAAAGGTGTGGGAAAAATGCGATCAAGGTGAAAACCGCTGATTCCCGCAAAAAGCGGCGCCGGCCAAACCTTTCCGCTGAAGTCCCGGAGCGGGATTTCGAGGGGGGAGAAGAAGGCCGGCCCCCAGTTTTTTAATCCTCGTTTCCGCTCTGGGCTTCCCTTTTCAGCTCGATCAGGGAGTCCTCCAGGTCGTTGAGAAAGAGGTTGATCATGTCGTGGCTGAAGTTCTCCTTTACCACGATCCTGAGTACCTTGATCATCCGTGCGTTTTCCGGCAGGGGGTAGGCCGGCACGAACCAGCCGTTCTGGCGGAGCCTGGCCGCCAGCTTTTCCGCAGAAAACTCCCGCTCGTCATGTTCAACCACGACGCTGGGGAAGAGGTCGTTGTCGCTCACCAGCCTGAAGTTGTCGAAATGACACAGCTCCTGGGCAAGGTAAAAGGCGTTGTCGATGATGTTGTCCATGATGTTCTTGTATCCCGCCCGCCCGAGCCGGATGAAGTTGTAGTACTGACAGACCACCTGATAACTGCCCCTGGAGAAGTTGAGGCCGTAATCCTTCATGGGAGAGCCGCCGAGGTAATCCACCTCGCAGAAGAGATCCTCGGGTACCACGTCGATATCCCTGAAGACGATGGTGCCCATGCCGGGGTAGACAAGGCCGTACTTGTGGTTGGATAGGTTGATGGACTGGACCTGGGAGAGTCTGAAATCCCACTCCAGGTAGGGTCTTGTAAAGGGGAGGATGAACCCGCCGCCGGCGGCATCGATGTGGATGGGAATATCCCAGCCCGTTTCCGCGTTGAGCTTTTCGACGATTGAGTTGATCTCCTTGATCTCGTCCATCTGTCCTGAAAAGGTGTTGCCGAGAACAAGCCCGATGGCAAAGGTGTTCTCGTTGATGATCTTATTTTCGATGGCTTCCTTGACGTTTTCGGCGGTGAGCACGTAGCGGTTCTCGTCAAGCCGCCAGATGCGGGGTTCAACGTCGAAGTAAATGTAGAACTTCTTCCAGCAGGCCTGGTATGCTCCCCCTAGAAAGAGGTTCGGCCGGGAGCCGGGTTCAAGGGCCAGGCGCTCGCTGTTTCTGATCTGCCACTTTCTCTTATGGGCCAGAAGACCCAGGGTCACCGCCTCGGACGAACCAACGCAGCCGGTGCCGATAAATGCATCCTTGGGGTAGTCCGGGTTGTCCGGGTTGTAATCGGCGTGGAGCATCTTGGCGATGATATTGATGGTGCGCTTGTGGAGCCTGGCCGTCATGGGATACTCGGCATGGTCGATGATATTCTTGTTGATGGATTCGTTGGCGAGCTTCCTCGCCTCTTCGTCCATCCAGGTGTTCACGAAGGAGGCCAGGTTCAGGGATGGGTTGTAGTCCAGGGAAAGCTCGTCGTGGATGATCCGGTAGGCCACCTTGGGCGCCATCTGGTTTTCCGGAATCTCATTCTTGGAAATCCGGGTTCTTTTCCCGTCTCTTCTTCGGTCTCCAAAAGTCGTGGGCGTGGCAGACATCAGCCGGTTGCTGTAAGTGGGGGTTAGGTACTCACTGCTGCTAACAACTCTGCTCATTTTGAATCTCCCGGGTTATATGGGTTAATTCTATGTTAACTGCCGTTCCGGCAGGGGCTTTAAACCTTCGGAGCGAACAATGGCCTGGACAAGGAGATAATCTTTGCCCTCCCTTCCGGACCCGGATGCATCATTATGGGATGATCGCGACAAAAAGAAATCGGATAAGAAGCGGTTGTTACTTGACGATGGTGGTCAACAAGCGCGGAGGATCTTTAAGTGAAGAGCGCCAAAAGAATCGGAACGATATGAGAGTCGGAATTACATCTTCTTGGAAAAGTCGATAAATTTGATCATGAATCAGCCGAAGCGACCTGTTCGGCTTGAGGGCTTGAAGGCTCCGGTACGAGGACGTTGTGCCCTGAAAATCATCAGCCTGTCTTAATTTATAATATATTCCCTTTTGCGTGTCAAAAGATTATTTGTCGGACCCCATTCCTTGTTTGAAAAAAAATCAAAAAACCTTTATTAAGGAATTGCCTTAAAGGTCGCATGCCCCCCGCCACGGATGGGAAAAGGGCCTTGATGGGTTGATGGTGTTGATATTCAATGGAAGATACGCGGCGCGACCATGCCCGTTATGGGCGAGGCCCCGGGATTTCCGGCGGGCTCTGTCGGTTCGGCGGCGGGCTTCATGGGGTGAAATTTCTTGTACCCGAAGGATGATGGAGAAGAAAATGGATGATAAGATCAGGACGCAATGCGAAGGCATGTCCGATGAGCAATTGATGGGTGCCCTGACGGCTGAGAGGGAAAACTACACGGATCTGTTTATCGGGATTGCCGAACGGGAAATGGAAAAAAGGGGCTTGACCCTCGACGGTGATCCCGGCCGGTTACGGGCCTGGGTGCCCGGAGCAATGGAGAAGGAGGTGACCGTGGAGGAGGCCGCCGCCCTTCTTGGGGAAAAACATCACGCGATCCGTTTCGCCAATACCATGGATCATCTGTTGATGATCACCCTCGGCTCCCTTTGTCGTTCCGTCAGGGGATTTTCATTCGGAAAGGAGAGCCCCCTCTACCATGTGAGTTCCGAGTCCGGGCTGGAGACGATTGTTCGGCGATTCCTTTGCCTCGAGGATTGGGAAGAGGGACTCGACACGGGGGGATGGGTCGTTTTGACCCAGGGGGGCGAGGATGAAGCTGACCTGGGCTATGTTAGTTCCGAGCTGGCGAAACAATCCGTGCCTTCGGTGATCGGTGAAGCCCCGGGATGTTCGAGGGGGGCGTGCGCGCAGCCTGCGGCCGAGATTCTGGTGGAGGAGAAACACCTGGAACAGGCCCGGGGACTCCTCTCCCATATCGAAAAGGAGCTGGAAACCCTCTATGCTTCGGCGGAAGCTTTCGAGGAGGGGGCGGACCCGGAAGCGGAGCTTACCGTTTACGATGCCTTGAGCCGGATCGTTCCGGGGGACGGTACCGTTTTTTTCAACCGGGGGGTGCTGCTGTACGACCTT
>PPCM01001407.1_pt1 | contig 11111 bp, 9 predicted proteins | sample 1555541 | NCBI WGS metagenome assembly PPCM01 (sample SAMN05284479, study PRJNA326546) | Marine sediment metagenome, whole genome shotgun sequencing project. | isolation source: marine sediment | place: Germany: Wadden Sea | collected 2012-09-05 | reverse complement strand
CTGTATCCCCCCCCTTTCCGGTCCGCACGGATGCATCGAACAGGCAGTCCAGTTCACCGGCCCCGATACCCCGGCCCGTATCCTCGATTTCAATTTGAAGATAAAACCTTCCCGCTTTCCCGCTTTCGGCGGGCAGTCGCCTGCTTCTCACGGTGATTTTCCCGACATCCGTGAATTTGACGGCGTTCCCCACCAGATTAACAAGCACCTGCTTTAGTTTCACATCATCCGCCCGTATATACTGTGGCAGACGGGCGTCCGTCTCAAACAGCAGAGCCAGTCCCTTTGCCTCGGACGGCAGGTGGAAAATCTCTTTTACCGCATACAGTATCTCGTACAGGTCGGTTCTTTTCTCACCGAGCACGACTACCCCGGACTCTATTTTAGACATATCGAGGACATCGTTGATCAAGTTCAACAGATGCTCCCCGTTTCTGTCGATAATGGACAGGTATTCCTTCTCCTCGGACGGAAGGTGGGTACTCCGCGCAAGAAGCCGCGAAAAGCCCAGTATGATGTTGAGAGGGGTGCGCAGTTCGTGCCCCATGCCGGTCAGAAACCCGCCCCTGGCACGACCGGCGGATTCACCTTTTCCACGTGTTTGCAGACGGTTGCTCGGCCCAACTGTTCGGCCACGTTTTCGATCAGGTTTATCTGCCCCCTCTGAAAAAGAACCTTGTTCATATCCCTTCTCTCTTCCAGCAGACAGACTTCCAGCACCCCGACTTCCCTCCCGTTTACCCCAATACCCGTGATCTTCTTCCAGCGCGTCTCCCTGAAATTGTCCGTTTTAAACTCCCGACCGTCCAGGGTCATTCGAGCTGCGGTGATTTCCGGGTACGGCATTGAAATGGGAATGATATTCACGACGCCCTGGAATACCTCCGCCATTGAAATGCCCTGCTTCTCGATCAGATGTGAAATACCGTACAGGCAATTCAGTTCCTTGACACGCTTGTCGAGCTTACGGGTTCTCTCTTCCACAAGGAGCATAAGCTTTCTCTTCTGGAGTTTGTCTCGTCTCCAGCGCCAAAGGCATGCGGCCAGCAGAAGGCCGACTACCTGCACCGGCACGAAACCGCTGAGCCAGCTCCTCTTCCACCACGGTGAAATGACGCTCGGTCCGGTGAAATCCCCCACTTCGTTCCCCTCCTTTTCATAACCTTCCATGGAAGCGTGTTGAACAAATGCCAAATACAGCCCCCCTACCGAACCGTCATCCACCGTCCCCCCATGCACTGCGGCCCCACAACCCGAAATGACAAGGAGCAGCAGAGCTGACCGAAACAGAGCTTTTATTATGTTCCGCGCTTTAATCCCGTGTCCATGCGGGAACCCGCCGCTTCTCCCGGATCGCCGCATTGCAATCGATGGGATCTCCCGGGTCCGTATAGGAAGCGCTTCCCTCAATGGCGGCGAATTTTCCCCGGCCCCACCATTCGCCATGTACTTGACGGCAAGGGTATTTTGAGTTTCTTCTTTTATCATCTTCACGGGCAGCGTCTTTTCAAGTTGCACAACAACTCTTAATTATTACATTAAAAACTCACGTTCGCATCTGTCCTGTGGGATCGTCAGCCCGGCCTCGTTTTCTGAAGTACCGCCCTCCTCCCCGATCCCGTCAACAGGGACCGGCCACCTATTTTCCAGTTATCCATTTCGTTTCATCTCCCACTTCGGACTACCGGTGCACTCCACCATCACCCGGCACGACAACGACAAGAGGTGGGTTCGCATATCAACACTTATTAATGCATACATGGTGCCTTAATCATCAAAAAAAAAACAACCCAATCATCACAAGGCAACCGTTCCGATTGCCCAACCCCATCGCCATTTTTCAACCGAAGGGAGAGACTGACGGATTGAGCCTCGCACTGTCTCAAATTTGCAGGTGGCACGGTTCTGTTCCAGAACTTTAGAAATCAGTTTCTTTACGCAAGGCCTTACCGTCATTATCACCGATGACCATACCGATAGCCCGGCATCGAAAAAAACAATCGCGATTTGAGCGGGTACGTCCTGATCTCGAACAACGCCGTGCCATACCCACAAAGCAGAGTTGTACCGTCGTCTCGTTTAAGTGCGGATGCAACGGGCCATGGGCTGAAGGGTCGAAACGCCCCAAATTCGAGTCGATAAACCGACAAAATATCATACGGAAAAACGATGGACGGGACGCGCCGAACTCGCCCTGGAAGCGAAAAGAAACAGTTTGCGCTCAAGCCCAAAGTCGGATATTCATGACATTGGAGTTGAACCTGGGTTCTGTACCCCCATGGTTTTGTGGATGAAAAAAAGATCGAAGACCCCCATGCACGTCGAGGCCGGCCTCTATCAGCAAGCGTGAAACCTGTTCGGGCCCCTTCCCTCAGGCGGGTTGAACCTTTCTTCATTCAAGCCGGATTTCGCGCCATGGAATCACCAAAACAAGGAGCGTCATGACAGGTAAAGCACATTGTAAAAAACACGGGGAAGTTTCCGTCTGGGTTGTCTGCAGGCATGTGGGAAACGGCTCCGCAACGACCATCGCCTTCAGCGAAAACCAGGATGCGCTCTGCTTTGAGTGCGCGCGGAACTTCAAGGAGCTCACGGAACAGGACATTGTGGGGATGTGCGATCAGTGCCTCAAGGATTTCACCGCCCAGCTGATGATCGATTCCAAAACCTTTGCCAATCTCAAGGACCGGATCAAGGGGATCGAGCACCTGAAGGGTGAACGGGATTACGCGGCGGAGATCGCCAAAGCCGAACAGGAGTAATCTCCATGGGCAGCCCCTTCCTTGAATATTCACCGCCGCCCCTCTTTTCCGGAGGCCATGTTCAGACCATCTTTCCCTCCCTGTTCAGGAGGGTGGACAGCTCCTTTTACACCCGGGAGCGAATGGAAACCGACGACGGCGACTTTATCGACCTGGACTGGTCCTTAAACGGAAGTCGCCGTCTGGCCGTGATCTCCCACGGCCTGGAGGGTTCTTCCAGGCGGGCCTATGTGGCCGGCATGGCAAGGGCGCTGGCCCGGGAAGGCTGGGATGTGCTCGCATGGAATTTCCGTTCGTGCAGCGGTACGGTAAACCGGAAGCTGAGGTTCTACCACAACGGCTCCTCGGACGACCTTGGCCGGGTAATCGATCATGCGGCGGGACAAGACCGGTACGATCATATATCCCTTGTGGGGTTCAGCCTGGGGGGAAACGTCACCCTCGTCTACCTTGGAAAGGAACCCGAAAAGGTCAATCCCCTGGTGAAAAGCGCCGCCGTGTTCTCCGTTCCCTGCGACCTTGCCGGTGCTTCAATAGAACTGGCAAAACCCTCCAACAAAATCTACATGGATCGCTTCCTCCGCATGCTCCACAAGAAGGTAAAGGCCAAGATGAAGATCCTTCCGGGCCGGATCGACGACAGGGACTTTCATCTGCTGAAGAACTTCAAGGATTACGACGACCGTTATACCGCTCCCCTCCACGGATTCAAGAGTGCGGAGGATTACTGGGACAAATGCGGGAGCGGCCGGTATATTACCGGCATTCAACTGCCTGTACTGATTGCAAACGCCAAGAACGACCCTTTTCTCTCCACGGGATGCTATCCCATAAGGCAAACCGCCGCCAATCCCAACGTCACCCTGGTGATGCCCGATTCCGGCGGTCACGTGGGCTTTGTCTCCTTCAACAGGAAAAGGCTCTACTGGTCGGAGCATGCCGCAATCACCTTCCTGGGCGCTCGGAACACCTGACGACGGCCTGCTGAACAAAACGCGGCTGCCGGGCCTTCCAGGCCCCCTTTTTTTCACAACACCCGTTTCCCACGATTTCCGCCGGCAAGCTTCTTTCCTTTCAAACCGCCTTTAGGTGCATGGAAATATTAAAATACACACTGGGCGCGCAAGATGTGCATGTTTCGCGTCTCCATGGGAAATTATTGTGTATTTATTTTGTTTCGTGTCCCTTGCTGTTTTCCGCCCCCACTTCACCACCCAATTCCCGTGAAGTCCTGAAGGCTGCGTTTTCACATGAGCGAAAGGCCGTGAATACGCACTGCGGGCAATGGGCGCCCGTCTTTTCCGGCACAGAATTACTGCTTGACAAGCCGGACAAAGAATACTACTAGCCATTTCATTCCCCCGACCGGCACATGTAACCCTTCGGATCACAAGGATAAAAACAGCAGGGAACGGACACTCCATTACTCCTTCTTTTAAAAAACCGCCGGCAACCGCAATCATTTCCCCGGCGGCGGGCGGATTAAAAAAAAAAGAATACCGGTGAATTCCCCTCCTGCTGTTTCACGACGGTTATTTTACTGTAAAGCTCGACCCACCCACTAATAAAAGGAGTCTTCAGCATGATGAAAACCAGGCAATCATTATTCTACCTTTTTATCGCACTGCTCGCCGCCTTATACGTCCCCGTCGGCCACGCCGCCGAAGAAAATTCGGGTTCCGGGTCACCCGAGCCCCAAACCCAAAAGTATATTAGCTGCATTCTTTTGTCGGACGACGCAAAAACCCTGTGGATCGGGAAAACCGGCTTACTGGAGGAATGGGATTACGAGACCGGCGGGTTGAAAAAGACGTACCGTACGCTGGGAGATTTGCCCCTTGTGGTTGATAACGTACATAAGTTGATGATCGACCTGTTGAGCGACGACAATAACGGCTTATGGGCAGTCACCCCCCAGGGGGCGGTGCACCTCCATGCGGACGGCACCCATGAAACATTTCTCCATCCAAATGTTACATGGATGCCCGATCAGTTCAGCACAGCTGTGCGCGACCATAAGGGCGGGCTCTTCCTGGGGTCCTGGGCAGCGGGGCCGTCCCATATCCATGCCGACGGCAGCAGTGAGCTTATCACCGGGACGCATCCGGATATGCCCGCCGATACGCCGTACATAGTGAGCGATGCCGCAGGAGGCATATGGGCCGCCTCGCAGAAGGGCGGCATTGCGCACCTGAAGGAAGACGGCAGTCTGCAACTGTTCACCCCCGAAAACTCACCCTTGCGCGGACGCATGGAGCGCTCCCTAAAAGATGACGGCTCGGGTGGTTTCTGGGCACATTCCAAGGACAAAGACGAAAAATATTTTGTTCACACCTTCGCGGATGGAAACATCGAGTTGTTTTCGGCCAAAACGCTGGGTTCCCCCCATGCCCGCTTCCATGTAATCGAGCCCGACCATTCCGGAGGTATTTTCATTATTTCCGGAAGCCACGCCGACCCTGGAATACAGTTTTACTCTCTCCGGCACATGGCCGCCGACGGAACCCTTAACATCATTTACGATACCTGGTCCTCCAGCTCCCAACCCATCCGTCTGGATTGTTTCAGAGGTGACGGCAAGGGAAATCTCTGGCTCTCCACCAATGAGGGTCTCTATCGTATCAAACAGGATCAATCCTGGGAGGTATTTACCCATGAGAACTCAAACCTGGCGGAAGACACCCGGTATAGTCTTTATCCCGACGGCAAGGGTGGGATCTGGATCAATTCATCAAAAGGCTTGTCACGATTTGAGTCCGGTGTTGTCAGCAACATCATCCATTACTAATGCGATCAAAAGCCACTCGACATAAGCAAAGAGGCTGTCAATCAAAAATACGCTTTATTACCAAACAATTACACCACCTATCAATGTCGGGTAACTTACGTACTCATTAGTAACCACGTTCTTATGGGCAGTCTCCCGCGCCTGAAAGGAATCCGCTTTAATTACAAGAGCGCGCGCCGGGCGGGAGATTCACGTCAAATCGCCATATCGACAACGTCCCACAGAACAATACGGGCCATGGGAAACGAGTATTTCCGCATTTACATATGGAAGTACTCGTTTCCCAGCCGTAATTAACCTTACCCGGCCCGGCGGTAAGTCTTGCGGACTTGACAATTTCCCCGCCGGAGAGGGATCAGCCCCTGAACCCGCCGATCATCTCCTTGAGCTCTCCGGCAAGGCCCGAGAGCCTTGGAGAGTTTTGATTCACCTGGGTGGAGTTGGCGGCAAGCTCCCCCGCCGCCGGATCCACATCGGCGATCTCCGATGCGATCTCCCCGATTGCGACGGAACTCTCGTTAACGTTTTCGCTCACGGCCGAGATCCCCCGGGATGCCTGGGCCACGTTTTTCGGCAATCTCGGAGGTGGTGGCGGACTGCTCCTCCACCGCCGCCGCAACGCTGCCCGATCTACTCCGGAACAAGTTTCCCCTGCCGGGAATCCCTTTCTTTAAGGGCCTGCTTGATCATGCCGAAGGTTTCATTCTTCTTTTTTAGGGGCCAGAGGGGCGCAACAAGTTCCCAGGCATGGGGGTCTCCGGTCAGGCGATGAATCACCACGTTCGAGGGAAGTCGTTCCAGAAAATCGCAGATCAAATCCACATACGCATCCTGTTCGAGGCAGGTATAGTTTCCCTCCCGATACATTTTTTCAAGGGCCGTGCCCTTGATCACGTAGAGGAGGTGGAGCTTTATGCCGTCGATCCCCATATCTCCCAGCACCTTCGCGTTTTCCAGCATATCGTCGCGGTTCTCGCCGGGAAGCCCGAGGATCACATGGGCGCAGGTCATCACCTTTGTCTTCTTGGTCATGGCGACGGCCTCTTCAAAGCACCTGAAGTCGTGTCCCCGGTTGATCACGGCAAGGGACCTGTCGTGGATGGACTGGAGACCGTACTCCACCCAGATCATTCTCTCCTCGGCATACCCCCCTAAAAGCGCGATCTTCTCCCTGTCCACGCAGTCCGGCCGGGTCCCGATGGAAAGGCCCTGGACTCCCTCGACCGACAAGGCTTCGTCGTAAATCGCCTTGAGTCGCGCAACAGGGGCATAGGTATTGGTAAAGGCCTGGAAATAAACCAGGAACTTCCTGGCCTTGTAGCGCTTGAACAGCCCCACCTTGCCCTTTTCGATCTGCTCGGTGATGGTGAGCCCCTTTGCATGGGCGCCCGTTCCGGACCCCTTGGGGTTGCAGAAGATGCACCCCCCGGTGGAGATGCTCCCGTCCCTGTTGGGACAGGTGAACCCCGCGTCAACGGAAAGTTTCTGAACCCTTTCGCCGAACCGCTCCCTCAACCAGAGGTTGAAATCGTTGTACCTGATTTTTTCTTCCATTTAAAATCCCGCCCCACGGAAAAGACAATTACGCCTTTAATCCTGATGATCCTGTAAAAAGTCGGCGGCCGGAATTAACACCCGCCGACACCGCTCGACAATCGCATCAACGATGACCGAGGCTCCAAATGATCTTGAAAGCGCTGCCGGCTCTTGACCTGATTCTTCCGCCAATATATATTAACGGGTTGCCGGCTGCCCCGATTCCCGGGAGCCTGCACGACAATTCCATGAAACACACGGCTTCACGGAGAGGGACGAACCATCGCCCCGCCGGGCCGTTTTGTGGAAACGGAAGTTTTTTAGCATAATAAACAGGGTTGACAACCCTTTTCGATTCTTTTCGCCAAAAAGGGCGGACAGGATTATAAGGTACTTCTCGATAGATGCTCTACTACAGCAAAAAATATGATGTGATCGTTATCGGCGCGGGCCATGCCGGTTGCGAGGCCGCCCTTGCCGCCGCGAGGATGGGGTGCGACGTGCTGCTTCTGGTGATCGACCTGGACAAGATCGCGTCCATGCCGTGCAGCCCCTCCATCGGGGGCATGGCAAAGGGTCAGCTCGTGAAGGAGGTGGATGCCCTGGGAGGCGAGATGGCCAGGATCTCCGACAGGAGCGCCCTCCAGTACAAGACCCTGAACACAAGGAAAGGCCCGGCCGTACACTCCACCCGGACCCAGAACGACAAGGTCCGCTACCACGCGGCCATGAAGCAGGTGATCGAAAGCCAGCCCCGCCTGGACCTCAAGCAGGCCCTCGTGGAGGAGATCGTGGTGGAAAACGGCGCGGTCGTGGGGGTGATCGACCAGACCGGGTTCGGGTACCGCGCCCCCAACGTTATCCTGGCGGCCGGTACCTTCCTCTCCGGGCTCGTTCATATCGGCCTTTCCACCATCAAGGCGGGAAGGGCCGGGGAGTTCGCCGCATACGGTTTAGCCGAAAACATCAGGGAGATGGGCTTCGAAACCGGCAGAATGAAAACCGGGACGCCCCCCCGCCTGAACCGGAACACCATCGATTTTTCCAAGTTCACCCCCCACTGGGCAGACAAGAACCCCACCCCCTTCTCCTTTTCCACGAGGGAGGTTGAGGTGCCGGCCCTGCCCAGCTACATGGGGCGTACAACGGAAAAGAGCCGCCAAATCGTCCTGGACAACCTGGACCGCTCCCCCCTTTACGGCGGGGTGATCAAGGGGGTCTCGGCACGGTACTGCCCCTCCTTCGAGGACAAGACGGTGAAGTTCCCGGACCGGACCAGCCACCACGTGATCCTCCAGCCCGAGGGCCTCGAATCGGACGAGATCTACGCCAGCGGCCTGGGCAACAGCCTGCCCATGGATGTTCAGGTGGAGTTCGTGAGATCCGTTGCGGGCCTTGAGGAGGCGGAGATCATGCGCCCCGCCTATGCCATCGAGTACGATTTCATCAATCCCCTCCAGCTCCGGGAAACCCTGGAGACCCGGAAGGTTTCCGGGCTCTTTCTGGCCGGTCAGGTCAACGGCACCTCCGGTTACGAGGAGGCGGCGGCCCAGGGCATGTGGGCCGGAATCAACGCGGCCTGCAAGGTTCAGAAACGCCCCGCCTTTGTCCTGGACCGCTCCCAGGGGTATATGGGCGTCCTGGTGGACGATTTGATCACCAAGGGCACCATGGAGCCCTACCGCATGTTCACCTCCCGGGCCGAGTACCGCCTGATGCTCAGGGAGGACAACGCCGACATGAGGCTAACGGAGATGGGGCATGAGCTGGGCCTTGTCGGCAGGGAAACCGTGGAGGAAATCCGGGACCGCAAGAGGCGGATCGAAGCGGAGATCGGGCGTATTCGCAAGGTCGTTGCCAAACCCGACGCGGAAACCAATCGGGTCCTGGAGGAGGCGGGCACCCCCCCCATCAAGGACGGCACGAGGCTCGAACAGCTTCTGAAAAGGTCCGGCGTGGACTACGGCGTGGTGGATGCCCTGTCAAGGAGCCCCGAAGGGATTACCCCCAGGGAGGGCCTCCAGGTGGAGATCGAGGTGAAGTACGAGGGCTATATCAAACGGCAGCTGAACGAGATCCGCAAGTTCAAGGACATGGAGAAGATCAGGATACCCGAGGAGTTCGACTTCGGAACGGTGCACGGCCTCTCCAACGAGCTCATGGACAAGCTCAAGGAGATCCGGCCCGTTTCCCTCGGTCAGGCCTCCCGTATGGACGGCATGACCCCCGCATGCCTTTCGGTGCTCATGGTCACCCTCAAGGCAAGGAAGCAGGCATGCTGAAGATCCAGGGCCTCCATTACCACGATATCGGCCCCATCGACCTGACCGTCGAAAAGGGGGAGTGCGTGGGACTCACGGGACCTTCGGGCATCGGAAAGTCCCTGTTTCTAAGGGCCGTTGCCGACCTGGACGACCACGGGGGCAAGGTCTTTTTCGACCACACCCTCGCAACGGAGGTAAGCGGCCCCCAATGGCGGAGCATCGCGGGGCTTCTTCCCGCCGAGAGCAGCTGGTGGCACGACACGGTGGGGGCCCATTTTGGCGGCGCCTCCGAGGAACTTCTCCGGGATGTGGGATTCGGCAAGGAGGTCATGGACTGGGAGATCAGTCGTCTTTCAACGGGTGAACGCCAGCGCCTGGCCCTTGTCCGCCTCGTTTCCATGAAACCGAAGGTCCTGCTCCTGGATGAACCCACCTCGAGCCTGGATGCCGAAAACGTGGAAAGGATCGAGAGGTTTCTCCGGCGCTACCGCGTAGAGAACGGAACCGCCGTGATCTGGGTGAGCCACGACCTGGAACAGCTCGAACGGGCGGCAAGCCGCAAATTTCGCCTGAGCCGGAGCGGTCTCGAAGAATTCTAACAGAGCAGGAGCGTTTCCCTTATGCAGATCATCTCCCTCACATATTTCGATCTCGTGCTTGCCTCCCTCCTGGTGGCGGCCCTTGCCCTGCTCTCTTTTGCCATGCGGCTGAACCTCTCCAGGCAACTCCTCACGGCGGCCGCGAGGACCGGGGTCCAGCTATCCCTCATAGGGCTCGTGCTCAAGCTGCTCTTTACCAACAAGGGCCCCCTGTGGATCATCCTCATCTCCCTGGTGATGCTCTTTTCCGCAGGAAGGGAGGTGATGACCCGCCAGAAGCGAAGGCTCTCCGGATGGTGGGGATTCGGCGTGGGCACCCTCTCCATGTGCATCTCCTCCTTTACCATCACCCTCTTCGCCCTTACCGTGATCATCCATATCGATCCCTGGTATGAGCCCCGGTATGCGATCCCCCTCCTGGGCATGATGCTGGGCAACACCATGAACGGCATCTCCATCGGACTGGACCGGCTCACCCATTCGGCATGGGAGTTCCGGGCGGTGATCGAGGGCAGGCTCATGCTGGGTCAGGGGCGTGACGAGGCGATCGCCGACATAAGAAGGGAGAGCATCCGGAGCGCCCTGATTCCCATCACCAACTCCATGGCCGTGGCGGGCCTGGTCAGCCTTCCGGGGATGATGACCGGTCAGATCCTCGCCGGCAACCCGCCCATGGAAGCGGTCCGCTACCAGATCCTGGTCATGTTCCTGATCGCCGGGGGAACGGGGTTCGGAACGCTCGCCGCCATCACCATCGCCTCCGGAAGGCTCTTTGACGGCCGCCACAGGCTTCGCCTGGACCGGCTCAAGGAGGGAGGAAAACGGTTCTGACCGTTCGCCCCGCCGAGCATCTTCCGGAACTCCGCGCCAAAGGTTCGCGGCGCTTGACACCCCGGAATTTTCAACATATTTTAGCGTATTCTTTTACCGATTTGAGTTCTAACAAGGAATTATCAGCATGTCCGACATCGATTATTACAAGGAATTGGGCGTAAGCAAAAACGCCTCCGACACGGAGATCAAGAAAGCCTACCGCAAACTCGCCATGAAGTACCACCCAGACAAGACCAAGGGCGACAAGGAAGGCGAGGAGAAGTTCAAGAAGATCAGCGAAGCCTACGCCGTGCTGGGAGACAAGGAGAAACGGCAGCAGTACGACACC
>PPCM01001406.1_pt1 | contig 11114 bp, 6 predicted proteins | sample 1555541 | NCBI WGS metagenome assembly PPCM01 (sample SAMN05284479, study PRJNA326546) | Marine sediment metagenome, whole genome shotgun sequencing project. | isolation source: marine sediment | place: Germany: Wadden Sea | collected 2012-09-05 | reverse complement strand
GTGGGGCTTGTTTGGCCCTTAATCTATCTACGTCTTTCACGGCTGCAGCTTGGTGTGCTGTTTGCTGTGATTCCGGTTTCGCTTTACCTCTGGTTGGGGCAGTTTACGCCTTCGCTGCTTAGGGCGGTTTGCATGTTCGCATTCTGGGGACTGCTCATGTTCCTTAACCGGGGCAAGGTGCTTTTGGATGGGCTGTTTCTGGCAGTCGTTTTGATTCTGGCTATTTCTCCTTTAAGCGTATTCGATCTCGGGTTTCAGCTCTCTGTGCTGGCTGTCGGTGGGATTTCCTTGTTTTATCCGTTGCTGGCGAAGCTGATGCCTGCGGGGCAGGGATTCATGTGGCGCGTAATGCGCTTTGCCTTGGGGCTGGTTTATGTAAGTTTATGTGCAAACATTGCCTTGCTGCCGGTTCTGATCTGGAATTTCGGTGTTCTTTCACCCAATCTGCTTTTCAATGTTATTTTCGTGCCAGTTCTCGGCTTTTTTCTTTTGCCTGTCTGTGGCGTTGGCGGGCTGATTGCGTCATATTTCAGTCCCGAAGCAGCTCAATTTTTATTCTCAATCGGGGCAGGAGTCTTTGAATGGCTGCTTTCCATTGTGCGTGAGGCTGTTCAGGCTGGAATGTTGCCGGAGTACGCTTTTTACCGTCCGCACTGGGAAGGGATGCTGATTTATTATCTGCTGCTCGGGGCGTTGTTCCTGATCATGCATGGTAAATTCAATCGTGCTCGCGTGCTGGCGTTGCCGTTGCTGGTGCTACTTTGCGTGCGTGTGTACGGGGCTGTCGGTCCGGAGCGGGTGCGGGTGGATATTCTGGATACCGGGCAGTCTCAGTGTGTTGTGATCAGCGGTCCCGAAGGGTCACGAACTGTTGTGGATGGTGGCGGAGGATTCGGCAGGACCTTCGATATGGGTCGTTCTATCGTTGGCCCATGGCTCGCATACGGGCATATGCCGCAGGTTGATAACATTGTCATGACTCACGGCGACCGGGACCATGCCGGGGGACTGGCTTACCTTCTGGAAAAGTTTTCGGTCGGCCGTTTTTATTTCAATGGAGATATTCCTTCAGGACATACCGGGGAAAGGTTTGAGGCTGTTTTTGCGAAAAATGAAATTGTGCCTGAGGTATTGAACAGAGGAGATCAGGTCCTTCTCGAACCGGGACTTATTCTTGAAGTCCTTCATCCCTATGCGGAATTCGAAGGCAGTCGCAATGATCGTTCTCTTTATCTGCGTTTGATGCGGAACGGAAAACCTTTACTTTCTATTTCCGGTGATCTGGACCGTAAGGGGATCAAAGCTTTGTTGAAAAGCGGAGTCGATCTTTCTTCACGCGTGCTGGTTCTGCCGCACCATGGCAGCGCTGGGTCCTTTTCCCCTGAGCTGTATGACCGGGTGAACCCTGAAATTGCGCTTGCAGCCTGCGGCTTTTTGAATCATTTTAAATTTGTTTCACAAAAAGTCGTCCAAGAACTGGAAAAAAGAAAATTATGCATGTATACAACTGGTGAATATGGAATGATTTCCGTTGAATGGAGTATAGATGGGGAGATATATATTTTGCCCTGAAATTAAATGTTTTTTTTGCTATTTTCCCGATTAGGAAACTTGATTTTCCTGTGCAAAAGTGCCAAGGTCAATCCATTGGCAGAATATTTTCTATGTAGCCCTAGAGGAATGGAGGTTTGCCTGCATGCGAGTGCTGATTGTTGATGATGATTTTTATTGCCGCAATATGTTGCATGAGATCATGAAACCATATGCACAGTGTGATATCGCCGTTAACGGTGAAGAAGCTGTTTTTGCTTTTAAAAAGGGCCTTGAGTCCGGCAATGCTTATGATCTGGTTTGTCTGGATCTTGTTATGCCGGAAATGGATGGCCAGCAGGCTCTGCGCGAAATCAGGTCCATTGAAAAAGATTTCAAAATCAATAATGACGGCGAAGTCAAAGTCATAGTGACCACTATGCTTGATGATCGCAAAGAAACCCACGATGCATTTTTCTTAGGTGGGGCGACCTCTTATCTGGTTAAGCCTATTGAAGAAGATAAGCTGGTAAAAGAGCTTAAAAACCTTGGGTTCTCCGTATAACCGGAATTTTGATTAACAACAGGGATTTTGGTTCCTGATATATATTTTTTACCCGTTATTTGTGGGTTGAATCCGCGGCATTTGCTGCGGATTTTTTTTGCTAAATATTAAAAAATGTATTATTCAAGGTGATTAGAAAAAAATAACGGAATTGAAGTTCCGATGGAAGTGGTCTATTGTACCTCCTTCATATTAAGTTTTATCCGCCTTCAGTTGCGGTTTTATATAAGGTTTTTTAATAATGTCACAGATTTTAGGTGTTAAGTTTAACGATTTCGGACAGATATACTATTTTTCGTCCGGGCCTTTCGTTGTGCGCGAAGGGCATTCGGTTATTGTAAAGACCGAGCAAGGAATGGGGTTGGGCAAGGTCTTCGTTGTCCAGCAGGATTTGCCGGAAGATATCAGCGAAGACTCAATTAAAAGCATCTATCGTTTGGCTGGCGATGAAGATCTTGAAGCAGAAGCAGAAAATAGAGATCTTTCTAAGACTGCATACAGGTTCTGCAAAAATTGTATTGATCGCCAGAAGCTTGAAATGAAGCTTGTTGACGTTGAGGTCTTTTTTGACCGCAGTAAGATGATTTTTTACTTCACCGCTCCGGGCAGAATTGATTTCCGTGAGCTGGTCAAAGATCTGGTTAAGGAATACCGGACCCGCATTGAGCTTCGCCAGATCGGTGTTCGCCATGAAACCCAGATGCTTGGAGCTATTGGTAACTGCGGCCAGATTTGTTGCTGCCGCCGTTTCATGCGTAAATTCATGCCGGTGACCATCAGGATGGCTAAGGAGCAGAACCTGTTTCTTAACCCGACAAAAATTTCCGGGATCTGCGGTCGACTGCTTTGTTGTCTTTCCTTTGAGCAGGAAAACTATGAAGAATTTCATCGCAAAAGTCCGAAAACAGGTAAGAAATACAATACTGTACATGGTACAGTTCGTGTTGCGCGGACCAACTTTTTTCGCAACACCCTGACTGTGTTGCCGGAGCAGGGAGACGAGATAGAAATCCCGCTGGATGATTGGCCGGATATGCTTAAATCTCCAAGTCCGGACCGTGATCACGGGCCTCGCGATGGTGGTGATTCCCGCCGTGGTCGCTCCGGTGGCAGAGATCGTAGCTGGGGTGATAATGACAGTGGTGAAGGAAGACCACAGCGTTCCCGTTCTGATCGTTCAAGGTCTGACAAGGGACGCCCGGATCGCTCCAGACAGGATCGCAGCAAGCCTGAGCATCCCAAGCAGGAGCGTCCTAAGCCCGAAAGTAGTAACGAAGGTCTTGAAAAAGTTGATGATTCCGTTGCTGGAAATAAAAAACGTGATAACGCAAGACCGGAAAAGCGCAACGATGATTCTCAGCAGGATCGTCGCAGACGTCCTCCTAAAAAAGAACGTCCGCAAAAGAAACAGGGACAGGATCAAGGCGCAGCTCCTGTAAAGTCCGGTGAGAATGATGAGCCAGGTTCCGATAAGGCGAAGAAGCCTTCAAACCGCCGCCGTCCTTCAAGACGCAGGCGTAAGCGTAAGCCTTCCGGACCACGGAAGAATAAATAATAATTTATAGTTCGGGCCGACTGGAAAAAATCGGCTCGAACAAAGTTGCTTATATTCGGGTTCTCCGCTATATGCGTTCTGCCCGTAAACGGTAATCTATCTTGCGGCCGGTTGAAAATGTCAGTATTCTCATCCGGCTGTTCGGTTTTTGCCGTCGTTTTCATCTCGGATTTTGTGTGCGGCTGATGCCGTTTTTTAATAACCCTGATTAAATCCGATTGTTATCACCTTAACAGGAGTGACTGATTTTGGATTCGTTTTTTATTACAACTCCCATCTATTACGTTAATGCAAAGCCGCACCTCGGCCATGCCTATACTACAATTCTTGCTGATTCCATGACCAGGTTTCACAAGCTGCTGGGAGATGAAACTTTCTTTCTCACCGGAACAGACGAGCACGGTGACAAGATTGTACAGGCCGCAGAAAAGGGCGGTCAGACACCCCGTGAATACGTCGATGAGATCAGTGCGCTTTTCAGCGGAATCTGGCCCGGACTGCAGATTGAAAATGACGATTTCATCAGGACTACAGAAGAGCGTCACATCAAGACCGTTCAGGAAGTTCTGCAGAAAGTTTACGACAAAGGTGATATTTATTTCGGTGAATACGGCGGCCACTACTGCTTTGGTTGTGAAAGATTTTATACCGAGAAGGAACTTGTTGACGGCAAATGCCCGCAGCACGAGACCGTTCCCAAATATATTGCAGAGAAGAATTACTTCTTCAAGATGTCCAAATATCAGGATTGGCTCATTGGTCACATCAATGCCAACCCGGATTTCATCCGTCCTGAAAGATACCGCAACGAGGTCTTGAGTCTGCTTAAATCCGGAGCTCTGGAAGATCTTTGTATCTCCCGCCCCAAGAGCCGTCTGGAATGGGGTATCGAACTTCCTTTTGATAAGGATTTCGTGACTTATGTATGGTTTGATGCTCTCATCAACTACATCACAGCTCTCGAGTACCCCGAAGGCGAAAATTTCAAAAAATTCTGGCCCAAAGCCAACCACCTTGTTGCAAAAGATATCCTTAAGCCTCATGCGGTTTTCTGGCCGACCATGCTCAAAGCTGCCGAGATTGAGCCTTACCAGCACCTGAACGTGCACGGTTACTGGCTGATCAAGGACACCAAGATGTCCAAGTCTTTGGGTAACGTTGTTGCCCCCTTGGAAATGGCTGAGAAATACGGCGTAAATGCATTCCGTTATTTTCTGCTTCGTGAAATGGTTTTCGGTAATGATTCCAGCTTTTCCGAGGAAGCACTTGTCGGTCGTCTGAATGCAGACCTCGCCAACGACCTCGGGAACCTGTTCAGCCGTACCCTTTCCATGACCCACAAATATTTTGAAGGTAAAGTTCCGAATCAGGGTGACGAAGCCGAGGAAGATTGTGAAATCAAGAGCCTTGGGCGTAAAGCCATGGCTGAATTCCAGAACAATTTCCTCGAAGCGAAATTCTCCCGTGGTCTTGAAGGTCTTTGGGAGCTTGTTCGCGGCTTGAACAAATATATTGATACCACCCAGCCTTGGACTCTTTACAAAGAAGAGAACCTTTCCCGGCTCGGCACTGTGATGTATGTTCTGCTTGAGAATATGCGTAAGATTGCGGTTCACCTCTGGCCGGTAATGCCTGAGGCAAGTGAGAAGATGCTTGAGCAGCTGGGCATTAAATTCGCTCCTGAAAAGGTTAATTTACAGGGTGAAATTGATGTTTGGGGTCTGCTTGATCCAGGAACTGAAGTGGTTAAAAAGTCCAACTTGTTCCCTCGCGTAGAACTGCCCAAGGAAGAACCCGCTCCCAAGAAAAAGGAAGTGAAGAAATCCGAGAAGCAGTCTAAGCAGGCCAAGGAAGAGATTCCCGGAGTGATTGAGTTCCCTGATTTCCAGAAAGTGGATATGCGTGTGGGAACCGTGCTCTCCGTAGCCAAGCACCCTGATGCAGACAAGTTGCTGCTGGTTAAGATCGACACAGGTGACGACGAGCCTCGTCAGGTAGTGGCCGGTCTGGCTGAATTCTTCAAGCCTGAAGAGCTGGAAGGACGTCAGGTTGTCGTGGTTGTAAACCTTAAGCCACGCAAGCTGCGCGGTGAAGTCTCGCAGGGCATGATCCTCGCCGTACGTAACGGCGATGAAATGCAGTTGTTGAGCGTTTCCGCTCCGGTTGGTAATGGGTGCAAGGTTTCTTAGCAGCTGTTTTTACGAAAATTAAAAAGCCCCGTGCTCAGATGAGTGCGGGGTTTTTTTGTGATTTATAAAATTTCCGGGCCAAATTTTATACCTGCCCGTAATGGGGCGGAGGCACATCGTCCTGCGGTGCGGTATGGGCGACGGCGTCTTTCAAATCTTTCATCTGCCTGACCATCAGATCAAGTTTCTTTTCAAGTTCACTGATCTGTTTTTGCTGGGCGATGACGAATTTATTTAATTCTTCAACGTTCTGATCTTGAAGCGCAAGGGCGGTTTCAAGAGATTCAATTCTTTCTTCTGTGGATTTAGTATTGCTCATGGCTTGGAAAATGCCAGAAGAGCAGTGCAATGGCAAATGAAAGGAACGGGAAGAATCAGGCTTTGGTTTTTTTGGGAAGATCGTAAGGTACGTCCGCACCACTGATAACCAGATTGATGACCCGGCCTTCGGTGCGTTCAACAAAATCTTTGTAGTTTTTGAGGGAAATCATAGCCGCGATGGAGTCTTCGGTGTTGGCCCATACTCCATAGGATGCTTTGTTCTGGTCATGAACTTTTTTCATTTCCAGAATGGTGAGAGACCACCATGACTTGTCTGTGGCAAGAATTTCAAGTGCTTGCCATTTAGCATCTGAGCCCATGACTAACTACTCTTGATTTGTTTGGATAAAAGTGGTGATGCGTGTATATTAGAATGCACTGCATTTATTGCAATCACAAACGGGGATGGCCAGAATCTTTTGCGCCATTTCTCGGCCGATCGCAAACTGGGAGCCGCGTACCCGGATATTCATCCGCCCGTTGTTGCTGATGACATCAACAATGGTTCCGGGAATAATGCCCATAGAAAGTAGTCGGCTACGACAGCATCTTCCGCCGTCGAATCCGTTTATTCTTACCGACATACCTGCTTTGTAGCTGGTGAGCGGTCTTCCGTTATTTGTGTTTGCCATAACATTCATTGCAATTGATATTTAAAGTCAGTTATGTGGTTTGTCAATGGTGCAGCCGAATTATCATGCAAATAAGGTTGGCAACTCTATGCTTGCCCATCTGCGAGGAATGTTTTATGTGTTTCTGTCTCACCCACAAGTCCTAACGCCAATATTTCAAACCATTATTGGATGGAGTTCATGCCTAAACGCACTGATATCAAGAAAATTATGCTCATCGGCTCCGGGCCGATCGTCATCGGTCAGGCCTGCGAGTTTGACTATTCAGGAACTCAGGCTCTTAAAGCCCTGAAAGAAGAGGGGTACGAGGTTGTTCTCGTCAACTCAAACCCCGCAACCATCATGACCGATCCCGTTCTGGCGGATCGAACCTACATTGAACCCATCGAACCCGGCACAATTGCCAAAATTATTGAAAAAGAACGACCGGATGCACTGCTGCCTACTCTTGGTGGACAGACTGCATTGAACACTGCTCTTGCTGTTGCAGAGATGGGTGTTCTTGATAAGTTCGGCGTTGAGCTGATCGGCGCATCCGTTGACGTTATTGAGAAAGCTGAAAGCCGTGAGCTTTTCCGTGCTGCCATGGATAAGATCGGTCTCAAAGTTCCCACCAGCCGTATCGCACGCAACCTCGACGATGTTCGCCGCTGCGGTAAGGAAATCAGCTTCCCTATCATTATTCGTCCTGCATTTACCCTTGGCGGAACAGGCGGCGGTGTTGCCTACAACATGGAAGATCTCGAAGATATAGCCATGCAGGGTATTTCCGCCAGCCTACAGAATGAGGTTATGCTTGAGGAATCCATCCTCGGTTGGAAGGAATATGAGCTTGAGGTCATGCGTGACCGCAAGGATAACTGTGTAATCATCTGTTCCATTGAAAACATCGATCCTATGGGCGTGCACACCGGTGACTCCATCACCGTTGCTCCGGCACAGACCCTGACCGATGTTGAATACCAGATGCTCAGGGATGCTTCCCTTGCCATTATGCGCGAAATCGGTGTTGAAACCGGTGGTTCTAACGTCCAGTTTGCAATTAACCCCGAGAACGGTGAGTTGGCAATTATTGAGATGAACCCCCGTGTTTCCCGTTCTTCCGCACTGGCATCCAAAGCTACCGGATTCCCCATTGCGAAGATTGCAGCGAAGCTTGCTGTCGGCTACACTCTTGATGAAATTCCTAATGATATTACCCGCGAGACAATGGCCTCCTTTGAGCCGACCATTGACTACTGCGTAATCAAGATTCCCAGATTTACTTTTGAGAAATTCCCCGGTGCTGAAGATTACCTGACTACCGCCATGAAAAGTGTCGGTGAAACCATGGCAATCGGCAGAACCTTTAAAGAGTGCCTGCAGAAAGGTCTGCGCTCACTCGAAGTGGGGATGCCCGGTTTCGGCAAGGTTTTTGAGCCGAGTGACATCGACCGCGAAGAGCTGGTCGGCCTGTTGCGCAAGCCGAACTCCAAGCGCATGTTCTTCCTGCGCGAAGCCTTCCTTGCCGGAATGACCCTTGAAGAAATTTTCGACATTACCAAGATCGACCCCTGGTATCTGCACCAGATGGAAGATCTTGTTACTTTCGAAAAAGAACTGCGCAAGTTCTCCCTTGAAACCGGCTTGTATTCCGGTGACGAGCGGGTTCCGGTTATGCTCAAGAAAGCCAAGGAATACGGTTACTCCGATCCCCAGCTGGCTACCATGTGGAGGGAGACCGAGCAGAATGTCCGTAAATTCAGGAAGGACCTCGGACTTATCCCCACTTATTATCTGGTAGATACCTGTGCTGCGGAATTCGAAGCATACACACCTTATTTCTATTCCACCTACGAGTCAGGTCAGGAAGCTGAGTCCATGCCTGAACGCAAGGTCATGATTCTCGGCGGCGGACCCAACAGGATCGGACAAGGAATCGAGTTTGACTACTGCTGCTGTCATTCCGCTTTCGCGCTGGAAGACATGGGTGTCAAATCCATCATGGTCAACTCCAATCCTGAGACTGTATCTACTGACTACGATACTTCCGACAGACTTTACTTTGAGCCGCTTACTTATGAAGACGTGCTCAACATCATTGAGTTTGAGAACCCGGAAGGCGTCATTGTACAGTTCGGCGGACAGACTCCCCTGAACCTTGCTATCCCGCTGCTCAAAGCCGGAGTCAATATTCTGGGAACATCCCCGGACGCCATTGACCGTGCAGAAGACAGGGAAAGATTTCAGGCTCTGCTCCAGAAGCTTGATCTCAAGCAGCCGCCGAACGGCACTGCCATGTCGCTGAGTGACGCAAAAGCTATTGCCGAGCGTCTCGGTTATCCTCTGGTTCTGCGTCCTTCCTACGTTCTGGGCGGCCGCGGAATGGATATTGTCTACAGTGACGAAGAATTTGATACTTATTTCCGCGAAGCTGCAGTTGTATCGCCGGAACATCCCATCCTCATCGACAAATTCCTTGAGAATGCAACCGAAGTTGATGTTGATGCTCTTTCCGATGGTGAGCAGACTTACGTGGCCGGCGTAATGGAGCATATCGAAGAAGCCGGTATCCATTCCGGTGACTCCGCTTGTGTTCTGCCTCCGCACACTCTCAGTGAAGAGATTGTTGCTGAGATCGAACGCCAGACCGTCGCTCTCGCAGAAGAACTGGAAGTTGTCGGACTGATGAACATCCAGTTTGCGGTTAAGGATGACCTGGTTTACATCATTGAGGTAAACCCTCGTGCATCCCGTACCGTACCTTTTGTAAGTAAGGCGACCGGTATTCAGCTTGCCAAGATGGCTACCAAAGTCATGCTTGGTGAGAAACTTAAAGACCTCGACCCGTGGTCCATGCGCAAAGAAGGGTTCTACTCCGTTAAAGAAGCGGTGTTCCCGTTCAACAGGTTCCCCAACGTAGACGTTATGCTTGGGCCTGAAATGCGTTCCACTGGTGAGGTCATGGGTATGGATTACACACCCGGACTCGCTTTTATGAAAGCCCAGCTCGGCGCGGGAATCAAGCTGCCTATGGAAGGTTCAGTCTTCATTTCCGTTAAGGACAGGGATAAGGAAGCGATCCTTTCCACTGCCCAGAGATTTGAGGATCTTGGGTTCAAGATCCTGGCAACCGGTGGTACTGCGGATTTCCTTTTCAGCAAGGGAATCGCCACCAAAAAGATTCTCAAGGTTAATGAAGGTCGTCCGCATATTGTTGACTACATCAAGAATGGCGACATCGACCTTTTAATTAACACGCCTTCCGGCAAGCAGACTGTCACTGATTCGAAAGAAATCAGGCAGACAACTCTGCTCTACGGTCTGGCATATACAACCACTGTCACGGGTGCTCGCGCCATGAGTCTGGCGATTGAGGAGCAACGTGGCAAAGGGCTGGATGTGCAGTGCTTGCAGCACTATCACAACATGTAAAGAGTTAATAAGCAGGAAAATGGACCGGGCATAACGCGCGGTCCTTTTCCTTTTCTAATTAAGAGCAGGAAAAATGAAAAAAGAATATTGCGGATTGTTTGGGATTTACGGACATCCTGAAGCGGCAAGAATGACTTATTTCGGCCTTTACGCCATGCAGCATCGCGGGCAGGAATCTGCCGGGATCGTGACCTGGGATGGTGGAACTATCCGTGAACAAAAGGGCATGGGGCTTGTGGCCGATGTCTTTAACGAACGCCATCTCGGGAAGGAACTTAAAGGCGATATTGGTATCGGGCATATTCGTTACTCCACTACCGGGGCTTCCTTGATCAGGAACGCCCAGCCTTTTCTCGTCAAGTTCGGTGATCTGCATCTGGCAATCGCCCATAACGGGAACCTCGTAAACACCCTTGAACTGCGTAAAGAGCTTGAGGCACAGGGGTCTATTTTTCAGACCACTATGGATTCCGAGGTTTTTGTTCACCTGATCGCCAAGCATCTTAATGGTAATACCATTGAAGACGCGGTCATGAAGGCTTGTCGTAAGGTTAAGGGTGCTTTTTCCCTGCTGATTATGGCCAATGATAAGCTTATCGCCGTAAAAGATCCTAATGGATTCAGGCCGCTTGCTATTGGGCGTGTGGGCGATAATTACGTATTTGCCTCTGAAACTTGTGCTTTCGATCTCATCGATGCTGAGGAAATTCGTCCCGTCAATGCCGGAGAGATGGTAGTTGTGGAAGACGGAAAGCTCACTTCCTATACTTATTGCGAAAGTGCTCCCAAGCGTCAGTGTATTTTTGAGCTGATCTATTTTGCCCGTCCTGACTCCACTGTTTTTGGTGAAGTTGTTTATGAACGACGCAAGAAAATGGGGGCTGTTCTGGCAGGTGAACAACCCGTGG
>PPCM01001405.1_pt1 | contig 11116 bp, 10 predicted proteins | sample 1555541 | NCBI WGS metagenome assembly PPCM01 (sample SAMN05284479, study PRJNA326546) | Marine sediment metagenome, whole genome shotgun sequencing project. | isolation source: marine sediment | place: Germany: Wadden Sea | collected 2012-09-05 | reverse complement strand
ACTGGTTGCCACGGTTACGGGCAACGCGGAGGTTGCCGTTATCGCGCCAGAGGGCGGACCAGCTGTTCTGCACGAGCCAGTACTCCTCGCCCGTGGTCTCGTCGACGCCGTAGCCAACAAGGAGAACGGCGTGGTTGAGGTGGTCGGGGGTGCACTTCTCCGTGGTCTTGGCGACCGCGGCGCTGCCCTGCCAGCCGGGAAGGCCGTCGCACACGGCGATCGAGATGGGGCCAACGGTGGCCAGGGCGTGCTGGAGGGCCTTCTCGTCGCCCTCGGGGACTACCTTAACACCGGTAACGAGGCCGGCGGGGTAGGCCTGGTCGGCGGGGACCTGGCTGGCCTTGCAGGAGTGGTCCGTCTCGCGGTAGGGGTAGGCGAGCTCGGTGGGGATGTTGCCACGGTAGCGGGAAACCCACTGGAGCACGTTGGGGGGCACGCCGCCGTTGCATCCGTTACCGTAGTCAGCGGGGGCGCAATCCATGAAAAACTGGCGAGAGGGCATCATTGTCGAGGAAACGGCGTCGACGCCCTTGTACTTCACGATCTGGCCGTAGATGGAGCCGGCGGACGCATGGGCCCAGCACGAACCGCACATGCCCTGGTCGAGCACGGGGGGCGCGTAGTGCGTGGTGCCGCGAGTGTAGTCAACAGACTTGGGGAGGTTGGCGTACTCGTGGTCCTCGACGGTGTGGTACTCGGCGCCGGCGTTGAGCATCTCCTCGTGGGTGTAGTGGATGATGCCGCCGAGGCGGGTGCGGGTGGGGGCGGCGACGTTACGGCACTCGGCAGGGACGTCGAAGGCGCCGGCAGTGTTACCAGCCTTGATGTTGGTGATCACGAAGGTGTAGCTAGCGGAGGGCTGGCGGACCTCGCCACCGAGGACATCACCGGAGGCCTTATCAACGTAGGCGTTCATGCTGGCCGCGCCGAATGTGAAGCGGAGAGCCTTGCGGCCCATGAACATGTCCTCACCGGAGTACTCGAACTTGTTGGGGATGACCATGGGGTACAGGTAGACGCCAAATATGCCGAGGGCGTTTTCCTCGTCAATGTGCTCGCATGCGTAGCCAGCATCGTGAGCGTACTTGTAGTAGTAATCGGAACTGCCGGGAACGTACACGTTCTCGCCGTTGATCTGAACGGCGAAGCGCTTCAAGATCAACTCGGCGTTGATCTCGAGCTCGTGGTGAGTTGTCGGATCATCCGTCTTGATGGACGTGACGTGGAAATTGCACCGGCCATCGTCACATTGAGGCCGAATCGATGACGCAAGTACGACAGCGATGAGCGCAAGAAGCAGGAAGACAGATTTCATGACTTTGTCAACTTTCTTTGTTGTTTTTCTTGAAGATGTTGAAGTAGTTTTCAGACATTTCATCAGATTTCGTTAGATTACATTACACGAGATAACACGAGATTTGAGACGGACTGAATTTGGTCGGGGAATCCATCTGTCTGACACACCGGACCTTGCTACGTGCGACTGAGATTCTGTAGCGGGGCATCTCTAACATCACATATCGCTGACCCCAAGTGCAGCGGCCGCGTTGATGGTAACCGCCGCCAGGATCTCCTCCAGCGTCATATGCATGGCGACGCATCCGGGGTTCATGACGAACGGCATCGAGGGGCAAGGGACGTTGGGGTTGAAGTCTGTGGCCAGCGCCACGGGCACACCGGCCTCAATGAGGTCTCTTGCGGACGGCTGCTCGATACGGAGGATATATGCGGTGGTGGGCAGCAGCACACCGACTGTACCGGCCTCTGCCATCGCTGCGGCTCCTTCCTTCGAGACGCACTCGAGGTGGGAGATGCCTAGGGCCCAAAGACCAGCCCCTAGCTCTGCTGAAGCCGTGTTGGCCAGTTCATCCCCATGGAAATTGATGTTAAGGTCTGCATCCAGACCAGCCTTGACTCGGACTTGTCGTGGGTAAAGTGTTGGGGTAAGGACTTACCTGACATCAACGGTACATTGGGCAATGAAAACTAAGTGGACAGACCACCGTCGGCCTTACTTGTGCCCCAATGACCACCACCAACTCACCACTCCCAGGCCTACCTATCATTTTAATGTCAGAACTATAATGTGGTTTATAACATTCTATGCTACTAGCCGCTTAATATGCTCAGGCGACATCGGGGTCTCTAAATCGTACATCACAGCCAGCGCGGCGACCACCGCCGGTGTCGGGGAGGCCATCTCCAGTGCCGAACTCAGCGCTGTGTCCCGCACCGCACCCATCAGCTCCGTCGCAGTGAGGGGCAGCTCCTTGAGCCTGCGATATATCAAACTGAGCAACTCGACCCTGTCCACCGGCTGTTGGGAGCCGTATAACCCGAAATCGACGAGTCTCCCCGCCAAGGTGAAGACTTGGAGGGCTGTGGTGTGGGATACGTCGCCAGACACCGCGTGGCGGAGGGCCAGGTCAACCTGGCGGGGGGTGGGACAGTCGGGAAGCTTCTCGATGTCGAGGGCGTCGACATATCCCAGCTCGGCGAGGCGGCGAGCCACGGACGGTTGGACGGCGAGTCCGGCGGCGATGAAGGCGGAATACGGCGCCTCGCCCGTCAGGAACGCTAACCCTACCCGCTCGGTGTCCTCCTCGAGGGTTGGCGTGATGGTAGGGCGCCAGGACTTCACATTAGGGTGACCCGGAGCGATAAGGGCTAGACCAAGGGTATCCCTGGTGGACGGGCCGTGGACGCCGCCTGTGGTGCATACGGCTTCAACAACAGTGGTGTCTTTGGGATGGTGTCGCAATACATGCTCCAAAACACATAACAACACTCGCCAGACCACTTCAGAGGACGGTGGCTGGACACTGGGGGACACGCCGTAGACGAGGCGACGAAGGGTCTCGACCAGGGTGCGGGCAACGTCGGCACATGCGGGTGGGGAGATGGGTCGCTTGCCGGACATAATCAGCGTGAGAAGGGTTAAAACCGATTCTATGAAGAGGACACAACATAACTTATCATCGCCGATTGGTCTGAATGCGGCCTGCAGCATGGTAGAAGCGACGTCAACCGCCTTATCAAACGTGAGGTCGACGGTCTTTCCGTCCTTGACTGCTTCAGTGCACGCCAGCACGAGCCCGTGAGCTGTGTTGAGGCCCACCCTGGCCGATGTGGTTACCTTACCCGCGGAGGCCATGGATTCGATCAACACGGACCATTGACCCGATGTGATGAGAGCCGGCAGGGCAGCAGCGGCCAGGCGTCTGACCTGGACCCTGGGGTGCTTTAGGAGGTTAATGGCGAGATCTAGGGGGATAGGCCGGTCACCCGGGACCGATGGGGAATGCCCGAGGGCCCCTACAGTGATGAGTGTGGCCACAGGAGCGACTGACGGGGGGCACGTTCTGAGGGTGGTGAGGATCGTCCTAAACACTACAGGCCACCTCCTCTCGAGGGCCTGGAGGTCCATACCGGGACACAGCAGCGCGGGGGACCCCCATCGAAGAGTCGAACACGCCGCGTTGGTAACTATAAACCCATCGGTGTTGAGGCAATCCATTATAAACAGTAGGATTCTATCGTGGAACGGGAGTAAGACCTGGCGGAGCTCAGCGTTCTGGAGGGTGGTCTCGAGGATGTTGAGGAGCGTCACGGTGGCTGCGGTGCCTGCCCCCGCCCCTGTCGTCATCGGCGCGTCTTCGTCCCAACGGGAGGGGTAGGGTGTGGGAGATAAATCTGTAAAGAGAGCCGGGGGGCAAATCTCAGATATCAACCAATTCCAAAGTGAGAACGACAGACTATACACGCGCGCCGTGTCCTCCGCCTGCTCTGTGAGGGCCGCGTGGGACCAGTTACACATCCGTCCATGGCCAAACCCGGCGACGACTGCTCTGTGCTCGGCGAGGCAGACTTGGGTGAGAATGAGCGGGATGCCGCCGCCACGTTTGCCGGAGTACGTGTTTCCGCCAATCTGACTCAAAACTGCTTTGTATATCGCATCTCGGATTTGTCTCAACATTGGCACGGGTCGGTCTCTTTTCATTGACCGCCCAAGAGGATCAGGAAGAGACGCATAGCTTCCAGACCTCCCCCGACTCAACTCGCTTTCCGTGCCTAATGTGGACCCCGCCAGTTGACGCGACGTGGGTGTTCTGAATGCGTTGAGGTGTGCATCCGACAATGTCCGGGTGAGTGTTGCGGGTGACCCAACCCTGGGCGGCCCACCCCCGTCGCCCCGCGTTAGCAGGGAGGGTCCCCTGGGTTGGGTGCGGGTGCGGGGCGGCCCTCTACCTTGGGGTGGGCCTTGACTTGACCCGACAGAGGACATGGAGTCAGTTCGACCCCTATGGCCTGGCACACGGTCGGGCTTGGGGTCGAGGCGGCGCTGGGCATCGTTACGTGATTCACGATCGAGGCTAACATGACCCATTAGTAGAAACACCAAGTCACCAACAGCCTTGGATAAAACATCAACCAGGGCAGGGTGGAACGAGTCCCGACACACCACAGACAGCGTGTGCACCAGCTCCACAAGGTCTGACGTAGGGTTGGGGGCATACCGGGACCACGCAACACTCACAAGCACCATGTAACACGCCCGGACGGTCGCCCACAGACCAAGATGGTGGTCCTGGCTGAGCTCGTTCGTTTCCCCAGAACGGCCCGTGTTGGCCATCCCGGACTCAAGAAGGGTGGATTGGTCGCTGAAGCTCGTTGTGGCGTAGACGTACGTCGCTGGGACCGCGCGCACAGTGTCGAACAGCTGCCGACACTTTATAATATAAAGTTGGGATAATAAACTTTCGAATGGGCGTGCGACGCCGAAAATGTCAACAAGGCACAGGATGGTGATAAGGCTACCGTACAGCGGCTGCTTACTCGGGTCATGACACAGCGCGCTCATTCCCTTCCCCACGCTATCCACCAGGGCCGAAACGACCAATGTGAGTGGGCCAAGCTCTCTATCTTCGCCAGCATCGTGGGGGATGAATCCAGCGCTCTCTGCGGTGTGTCTCTGTGTGGGTCTGTCGAGGTCTAGTCGCTCCATAATGAGTTTGAGCCAGTCCTGATCCTCGGGTGGGTAGCCTGCCTTGGTGGCCACTAGCATGCCGACCAGGAGATGGGCTGTGGTTTGAGCGATACGGGGAAGGGGCGAGTTCAACTTACCCACCCTATCGATGAGAGACTTGATTAGTGTAGTTGGCAGAGTGCCGGGTGTGCATCGTGGGGGAAGCGAGAGCGTCGCCGCGAGGATAGCGCCCGAGATTCGCTTATCGGACAGTGTTTGGCACCTTAGCAGGGTGGCGAGCGTAGGCACGAAGTTAATGGCGCGCAGCACGACGGGGAACTTGGCCTTGGCGTCGGCGTCGTACAATTTTTCTTCGGCTCGAAGGGGGTGATCCTCTGGCGCCGACATCAACACGGGGTGGTCGTCCAGCTGCCGCACCGACGGGCAGGTTGACCTTATGTGCACGGCCAGGGTCGACCTGATTCGCTCGCCGCGGGTGGTCTTTGCATTTCTCATGTGGGGTGGGTCAGCATTCATTGAAGGTAGCCCACTCAGAGTGGTCTGGACTGTAGCCTTGGGATTCTTCTTCAGGTGAAGATACGACGGGTGGTGCGACATCGCATGCATTGTCTCTGATAGACTTTGGATCAACTCACACGTGAGAATGATGGTCTGGTAGTCTGCGGCCTGCGGCTGCGGATCTTCGCCAGATGACATTGCAGATTCGACCACAGCAACAGATGTCGACAGCATTCCACTGAGTTGGTCGAATACGTCCTGGATGAAGAGCGTCAGACGATTCAGATACTCCTCGGTTGCAGCCTTGCGATTGCGAGGAAGCTGCGGTGCTGACAAGAGACGCGTGTGGTGCGTGTGACTCTGACACACAGTACGGTAAAAACGCGTGGAGGCGAACAGCACACCCTCATTACGGAACGTCTTGGTCATGATGGACGCCGACATGGGCAAAACGGTGAGGTATCTCCGCAGAACTGAGGCGTCAATGAACTCCTGGGCCTTCAAGCCACAGAACTGCTTCCGCCACGAGCTGACCCGAGCTTTGAAATCAGAGCTAAGGAGTTGGAGCGCTAGCGAGTCCATTCTTCGTTTGGGTCGATTTAAAGATATTTTTAAGCCAGCTATAGGTATCGCCAACAAATGCGTAAGCTATATTTGTATGAAATCAGTCCACTAGTTTGTCTAGTTTAAAAACGAACAATTGCAGAAAAAAATCACCACCAAGGACACAGCCGTGTCCGCACCACAAACGACTGCTGAACAATGTGTATAGACGGTATTCTATTCGTTGGCGCGTCAAGCGGCACTCTAATGCACTCAATCATCAACAAACCGTGCTTTGGCCTCACAGAGGAGCAATGCTTCACGAATATCGAGGTTTCTCGAGCCGCATCGATTCTCTGGGCGCTCTACATTAACACACGCCGGATTAAGACGGATAACGAGGGTGTTTTGACGCAGCCTGACATCTTTCACATGACCATCATCCATGAAGGCAGCCATCTCGAGTACCTCTGGGTCGAAGAGTACCGGCTATTGACCATCGTGCATGTTAGCGTCAGTTCCCCGTCAACGCGATACCTTGTCGATCTTATTAGCACGTCTTTTTGCAAGATGTTTGCTCCAAAGATAGCCAAGCAAAAAGCTTCGTCAAAGTTCGCGGCGTGGGATTCTGAGCGTTTGTTTACCCCCACATACACCCAACTAACCCAGTTGAACCGATCCTGATCAAGTACGCGAACCACATCATTCATAAGATCCTCATTGGATTCTCCTCTGAATGGGCGGTAGCCATGCGACTACCATCCGACCCAACCAATGAACCTCCCGCACCTAACATCAGAGCACTGCTCATGGACTCGGAGACCGACGCGACACCCGACCATGACCCTGATTTACTCCATGGACCCAACCCTCACCCTACCTCAACCCCTACCCTTGATACAGACACCCTGCCCGGCGACGGGGTCGACCAACTACCCGCACGCGCCAAGGTCGGCCCGCATGCTCTCCGTCGTGATGGGTTGACCCTGGTACACTTCACATCGCTCGGATATGATAGATACACCCCATCACTCCTCATAAAGGCGTTATGTGGCGTGGCGGGGGCGGCGGGGGCTGTTATGCGTCATGCAGGAGACGTGATGACGGCTGTGGAGCTCTCATTTGTGTCTCGACGGAAGCCTCGGCCCAATCATCCTCATCTTGGGGGAATGAACGGTGTGTACGTCGAGCACACCCTTATGATGACCAAGGGATGCTTTGTACTCGCGTTGGCAAGTTCCAGTCAGCGGCATGACGCTGCTCACCCGTCGTATCATTTCGTTGTGGCGCAGTCTGAGTCTGATGTGGAGACGCTTGCTGAAGTCATGGGCGCGCTGCATGAGATGGGCACCAGGGGAGAGCTGAAGCCCGAGCTGGGCTGAACGGTGGCTCGTTTGTTGGCAGTTTATCTTTAAAGATGGCGTTCTTGACATTCTGTCAGTTGGCGCGAGCGAAAGAAAACAAAAATTATCTGTCATGAGCGAAGATGTGGTCCAAAGATTAGAGAAACGGCTCACTGAAGAGCGTGAACTTCGTAGAACAGCGCTGGATGCCTTCAAAAAGCTCCAGGCTGTGAATTCTGAGCAAGCAGCGAAGATTCGCGAGTATGAGGCGACAATTCAGAGACTATCGGACCAAAACAAGCAGCTTCTTGTTCGTGCGGAGCTAGCCAGCCCATCTCCATGTGCTGCGCGCCATTCAACCCGTGCCGCTGTCTCCTCTGCTCCCTTCTCACAGCCGCTAAGCACGGCTATCCGGTCCGCGCTGTCCATCCCGCCGAAGGCGCGGTCTCCCGTCACCCCCGTCACCGTCCCTCCCAGGCGCGAGACCCCCATCCTAACCGAGGAGTACTATGAAGACGAAGACGAAGATGATGTGGATGACGATGACTCCATCCTCGGCGGATACAGCACGCCAGAGGACGCCCACAGAGACACCGGATACACGCAGCGTCCAGCATCAGCACCCCCGGGATCTCGCCGTGTCGGGCCAAACTACGAGGACGTTGAGGATGTCAACGTGACGCCGACACGGGGGACGGGTGCCGGGGATGTGCCGATAGAAGTGCCGTCGGTAGACATACTCAAGGAGCTGATCGCTTCGGAGTTGACCAGGCTGGGACTTCGGTCACATTCAACAACAACCATGCAGGATGAAGCAGCGCAACAAAGACTGCTGTCAATGTCCGCAGGAGCAAACGATGACGCGCTACTAAGAGCCGCCGCAAGGACGGAAAGTCACCTGAGAAGTGGTAAGATCAAACTCACCCCCAAGCCGGAGCAGTGGGATTACCAGTCCCCCGCCAGAAAGAAGGGGCGGCGTGGCAGGAAGACCAAGCCCGTATGAGGGCTCGGGGGGAGAGTCGACAATGGCGTCTCACTTGGTGACTGAGGTCTCGACATGGACTATCATCCATCTCGATGATTGGCGGCAGTGCGTGTCGCTACTGCATAAACTGACACTTGTGTTTTTATTGACTCGAGACTCACTTCCCTAACAACGGACGCACACACCTGAACTGACCATAGCAGCCCATGACAGACAATTTTGGAAACTTCTCGCCTGCAATCAACATGAAAGGACCCTACCAGGATGATTCAGAGATGAAATCAACAGAGCGTGAGAAAGGGAAGCAATTCTCTTCTGGCAAACTCACCAGTGGGGATTTTTCGCGATTCATCACGCTCGCCAGCGGTGAGCCATACACTGACGAGTTCACTCGCACTCAGGCCAAGCTGAAGGAGTCTCGTGAGAAGACAAAGAAGATTGCGATTGGCCCCTGCTTCAAGCCTGTCTCTCCTCCGAAGAAGATGAACGGCTCAGGCAACACATACGGCCTCTTCACCCAAAACATGCCCCACATGCCGCCCAACCCCCCAGTCCAGGCCATTCGCGGCGCCAAACCTGCCTCACCCCGTAACTTTTCCGTGTCACCCCCCAAGCGGGGTCAGGGTGGCATCCCCGGCACCCTTCTCTCGCCCTACCCGCCCCATATGCCCGCCGAGTACGACTCGGTCCACAAGGTGCAGATGGAGGAGGAGGCTAAGGCCCGTTCCAAGAGGCAGGGTCCTATAAGGGTCGGATGCAAGACGAACGACATGATCAGCACCCCCGCGTTCGACACTGAGCCCACCGTTCAGCCCAAGAAGTACACGATGGACCGTAAAGTGACCAAACCGTTCCGGCCGACGTCCCCCGGCCGCCGAGGCGTCTTGGGGACGTTTAGCAACTATCCCGAGCACATCCCGGACCCCTATGACGAGCACGAGCGCCGGAAACGCCAGGAGATGCACCGTAAGGGCGTGGGAGAGGTGCCATTCAAGACTTCGTTCGCCACTAAGACGTCGCCCACAAGATCCATCCAGTTTAAGTAAGAATCTATATATATGGGGGGTGACCGGTAAATGTATAACAGTGGGAGGTTAAGGGGTTGGGATTGGTAGATTTGGATGCAGGAAGAAGTTCCACAGAAACCTTGATTTTATGATACGGTCAATCTACGGTCGAAAAGTGCGAAACACCGTTTCTCATCTTTTGCGGCGACAGACGGGTCAAGGTCTAGCCCCGGAGCCAGCCCCGGAGAACCAAGTCCACAAGCAGCATTAGGGTGTGCCGCACCGAAGACTGTGAAGCCAAGTCCCACATTGTCGACCGAGGTGCCGGTCGGGTAATGTATGGGGGTCGCGCAACCCCACACCGTGGTTGGGGTGAGATAGCAAACCTCACATTTTGCGGGGTGATTTGGAGAATCGTTGGCTGTGATCCAAAACGAGATCAAAACAAAACTTTTAACCATCGGATCTCATACGTGGCGGTCATGCGGATGCGATTTTTTGACATGACAAGTCAACCAAAACGATTTGATTTCGGAAGTGGAATATGAGCAAGGTAGTCGAAGAAATGAACGGCATCATACAGCAGGCTATAACATTCGCCGCCGCCAACTCATTCCTATTCTCAGTTGTTGTTGCCATTACGCTTCTGTACCTCGCTACGCGGAAGCTGACAGGTCGTGTCAAGAAACATAGCAGCGTTTTCCTTGAAGATTTCGTTGTGTACCACCCCGAGAAGGCCCAACAGCGCACCGCACAAGGTATTTCCCTCCTTTTCCTTCCCTTACCTTCCAGGCTACTATGATGTGATTGAGTCTCTCGATAGCAGCACCCCCGAGACCATGGCTTTCCAAGGAAAGATGCTCACTCGCTCTGGCCTGGGTGACCAAACAGCCATGGACAAGCACTCCATCGTTGACTACGGCATTGAGGGCGCCCAGGCTGAGATGGCCTCCACGCTCGAGGCCACCATGGACGCGTTCTTCGCTCGCACGGGCATCTCCACCGATGACATCGACTTCCTCGTGGTGAACTGCTCGGTCTACTGCCCGACGCCCAGCATGACGGCCTGGATCGTCAACCACTACAAACTGCCCTCCAAGGTCCGCACGTTCCAGCTCGGCGGCATGGGCTGCAGCGCCTCCCTCATTGGCGTCGACCTCGTCAACGACCTTCTCACTGCCAACCCCGGCAAGAAGGCTGTTCTCGTCAGCACTGAGGTACTTTCCATTGACTGGTACACCGGCACGGACACCGCCTTTGCCCTGCAGTCGGCCCTCTTCCGTCTCGGCGGCGCGGCCATGCTCTTCACCGGTAAGCGCACCCGCACGTCCCGGTATCGCGTTGACCACGTGTTCCGCACCCACCACGGCAAGATCGACGAGTCGTTCAACGCCATCGAGTTCGACGCCGACTCTGAAGGCAAGACAGCCATCCGCCTCTCCCGCGATGTCCCCAAGATTGCCGGCAAGGCCATCAACGAGAACATCAAGCTCGTCGCCGGCGCCGTGCTGCCCCTCAGCGAGAAGGTGCGCTACGCCATCTCCTTGATGAACGTCAAGCTCGGCCGTACCAAGACCCTTTACGTCCCCAACTTCAAGAAGGGCGTTGACAACTTCTGCATCCACACGGGCGGACGCGGTGTGATCGACACCGTCCAGAAGAACCTCTCGCTGTCTGACGCCGACGTCGAGGCGTCCCGCGCCACCCTGTACCGCTACGGCAACACGTCCAGCTCCTCGGTGTGGTACGAGCT